>JACCDS010214823.1_pt1 | contig 10456 bp, 6 predicted proteins | sample 7446441 | NCBI WGS metagenome assembly JACCDS01 (sample SAMN15323445, study PRJNA562643) | freshwater metagenome | isolation source: river surface water | place: USA:Blue River Watershed | collected 2017-08-17 | reverse complement strand
CTGGCCCAAACAAAAAAGGCGCTGCTCCGAAATACTGGACCTCTACAGGGTTGGCGACAGGGCGGGACTTTATCTCTTGTATGACTTTAAAGGCGGCAAGTACGCCATGAGGACATGTAGCAGGGTTGATCGCCAGAGGAGCAAAAAACTCGTCTGGATTATCATCGTTTTTTAATAGGATTTGATTAAGTTTTAAATAATCCTCAGTATTAACAAAAGCAAATGATGGCGTATTAATCATTAGGAAGTCCTGGTTTTTTTCACCGCTATCATCCTGTAATACATTGCCATCCACCGCATATACTTTTATAGCCATTCCTCGACTTGCATTTTCATTGTTAACCATATCCGGTGCGACTAAGGCTGCTGCATTTGAAAAGCGAATAACGGCCTTATGTTCCTTGCCGGGCGTTGAAAACAAACCGACCTGATACGCCATGGCTATGTCGTCATTTATCTTGAATGTGGCGCTTACGCAGCCATGGGATTTAGGGTGTACGCCGCGCAGTATTTTTTTGTTTTCAGCAACATAACGTTTATCGAGCAGGCATTTCATTAGGTTTGTGCTTTCTTGTATTTCTTCTCTTTCACGATCGGGCTGTGAAATGCTCTCAAATGGATTGGCTGGGTTTTCACTCATGGTTTGTCCTTGTGCAATTGAATTGTCGATTGTTTGAACGAGTGGTAAAAAATTGGATGGAGGCTTTAACGGTTATTACTTCTATCGACGTAAATATTAATTTTTATGCTTAACTATTAACCTTTTGTTGAGTCTATAGGGGTTAATCAGTTAACTATTTAACATCTAATAAATACCAGAGGTTTGCAAAAAGCAAATTATTTTATGAATAACTTGATTGTAATGACGTGTAATGGTGTTTTTAGAAATTGCATTCTAAAATGTTAAGGGTAATTTTTTGGCTTTTGATGATTTGGATGACAAAAGAGTTGCTGGTTTATTTTTTCCGGGTTTATTAAACATTTTTTACTTGTGATTTAATGAGCTATTGTGTGTTGTGCTATTAAAAATAGGGGCTGCATATGCCAGAAGGAAGTGACCGCCTGTTTATTGCTATTGGTGTTTCAAAGCCAAAAGGTGGGCTGGATGAGCTTCCAGGCGCCATCACCGCATCGGAGCGAATGGCTGCTTGGGCAGAAGCCCAGGGATACACGACGCTATTGCTTCATGATGCCATCTTTCCTGAAATCACTATTGACTTGTTGCGCGATAAAATTGCATCGGCAATAGATACTATTACCAACCAAACAGCGCTTAAGCGATTAGTTATTTTCTTTTCAGGCCATGGCGCTGCACTGGCAATTGGTGATCAGTACTGGATACTGACCAACTGGAATAAACGTTCAACCGAAGCCATCAAGGTGTCATCACTTCAGCGTATGCTGGAATATTATGGGCCGCTGCAGGTCTCTATTATCGGTGATGCTTGTCAGGAATTCTCTTCCAAATTCATAGATCTTATCGGTAGTGCCATACTGGATAAACCAGATGAAGATCAGCGAACTTATGAGCTGGATCAATTCTTTGCTGTCGATGTTGGAAAGCAGGCGTTCATGATCAAAGCGACAGATAATAACAAAAGTTTTTGCCTGTTTACGGAAGTGATATTGGATGCGTTGGAAGGTGGAATTAACGAAAGCTATATTGAAGTGATTGGTGGCAATAAAGTAGTTACCAGTCAAGCGCTTGCCCGGCATCTGGATGCTAGTGTGGCGTTGGAAGCGAGTAAATATGGTGTGCAAATGAAACCCAGGCCGAGGCCCGGGTTTTATACAGACAGAACGTATTTTACATTACCAACTTCTCCCGCTGGCCAAGAAAAATCAGGTAGGACTGCGCGGAAACGCGCATTGAAAAATTCAGGTGCTAATAATCTTGACATAAATAGTGCGCAAGTGCCTCACCTGGGTAATACCAAAGTAAACCTGATAAAAACACCATTATTTACTGTGCCTCCGTCCGTAGAAATGTTAGCGGTTGATATTGAAGATCCCAAAACGGCGAAGTTGCTTGAACGAGATGCCTTCGTCAACGAAGTGAGCAGCGCGGTTGTGCGCAATCACTTTGAAACTGATTGTGGTATTTGTGTCAGTGGTACAGAGGTGACTAGAGTCGATGTTTCATATGGCGTTGTTTCGCGCGTAGCTGAAGATTCAAATTGGTTCCGTATCGATTTGCTGTCTGACTCCAGTCTGGCATGGAGTAGTGCGCTTGTTACCTTAATGGATGGCCGTATAGTTCCCGTTACTGTGGTCAAAGGGTTTGTGGCCGCTCTGCATATTTTTACTGATGGCTCACTCAGTTTGTTTCACCGAGCACTGGGCGGTGACTCCTATGAAGATAGCACTGCGATTGAGCTCTTGGCTGGAGTGCATACCGGATTATTGGGGCAGGAAGAAATAATCCGCGCTGCAACCATGTTGCGTCACGAAAAACATAAAATAATTACCTTGGGATGCATTGCTGCACAATTCTATGATGCCATCAGGGATGTTGAGAGCCTGAGGTCAATGGCTGCATTTTATGCAGAACATCAACAGCCAGTTCCACTTGACATCATTCTTTACGGCGGCGGCACCATTACAGAATCTGATGGCCGTTTATATGCAGACATACCGGCGGTGCCCGAGCGCAAACCTCGCACGCCTGATGAAGAGGCAAGCAGTTTTACGCACCATGCAACGCCTGCATTCACCAAACATCCTATTGCCGGTCATGTGCCCTGGATGCGACAGGCATGGGGCGCAATAGCGACTGCACATTATGATGTAAGCGGTGTGTTGTGGCGCGAGCAAGCCCTTACAGTAATGGAATACCTTGCTCCTGGAATATTTACTTGTATTCGATCTGAAGGGCGCGAAGCGTTGTGCGATCTCACCAACATTTCTGCCCAACAAAGTGATCAATCCTCATTACTGACAACGACTTGAAAAGGAAAAAATCATGCGCATGATTCTTATTCACGGCATCAATCAACAAGGCAAAAGTGCGGATAAAATTAAAACAGAATGGCTTGCCAGCTTGAATGATGTTTATACCAAACAAGGTTTGAATCCATTAAGCAAGCTTTCACGTATAGAGGCTGCATTTTATGGTGACACCTTGGAAAAACTCAGTTCGGCTAAAGTGAAAGATCAAGCGATTGCATTGGGAGTGGAGGAGACCTCCGATGATTTTGAAGATTTTGCCCTTATTGCTTTGAAAGAAATGGCTTTACGAATGGGGGCAACAGAGGCACAAATTGAGGCCGAAGTTGCGGAAGTGGTTGTGCCTCAAGGGGCGGGGCCACATAAAAAGTGGCTAAAAGCAATTGCTCGTGTTATTGAAACTGTTTCGCCGTTGCATGGAACTCTGGCGTTGCGCGTACTTGGTCAAGCCCATGCTTATATTCGCAATCAAAATATACATGATGAAGTCAACAAGCTGGTTCGCCCGTTGTTTGAAGATGATGAACCGGTAATTATTGTTTCTCATTCGCTGGGTACAATAGTGGCTTATTCTCTATTGCGTGAATTTGCTAAAAATAACCGGCCACGCCAGTCTCCGCTGTTTGTTACTTTAGGTTCGCCACTGGGTATTGATAGTGTGCGTAAAGGTTTTGCCAAACCAAGGGTTAAACCGGAAAACGTTTTGCGGTGGGTAAATGGTGCCGATCCGGAAGATTTTGTCGCATTGCGACCAGAGTTAACCGCCAGCACTTTTGGTCCCGGCATTGAAAATTATCCGGATATTGAGAACGGCTACAGTGACCCTCACTCTGCAACGCAATACTTGCGCGATTTACGTATTGCCAAGGTCATTGCTGAAGCTATTGCCTGATATTTTATCCTTAACGAAATGGCTATTCTTGTTGATAAAAAATCAAGTTATGCCGGTGCTTGGTTGACCGTATAAATTGAACGATATTTTTTAATAAAGGCATAAGCTGCCTGGATATTTTTAAAGCGCTCAGTGGCTTCATCCAATTGCTCTTGGGGCAAGCCCTGGGCCATTAATTTATCGGGATGAAGTTGGCTGGCTAATTTTTTATAGGTTTTCCGCATCTCATCCTCAGTCATACCGGCATTCACACCTAAAATGGCGTAAGCTTTTTGCAGATCCTGATTTGTTGCTGCATTTGGTTGTGTGTTTTCCTGTTCTTTCGTCCCTGTACTGTAACCATTACCTTGTGAAAAATGCGCTGGCGATGGTTTGGGTTGTGACGGGCTCGCCTGCAAGGGGTTAGGTGGGGTTCGGCTCAGCGATAACTGATCCTGTTCATAAATTATTTTTAGTAAATGGTTGAATGCCACACTGTTATAACCAACTTCCCGCGCGACCCACAGCAACGCATGCAACTCCTTCTCCATCAAATACCCATCTGCTCGCGCCATGGTGAGTAAATGCATGAGTAAAATCTGTATCAGCTTGGGGGTAGTCGCTGCACGGAATTCCTGCAGTGCTTGGCTGGCATTAAAGTCAGGCGCTGTGCCCGCTTTAAACAATAGCAACGCAGTACGTTGCTCCGCCTCAGTCAGGTGCATTTTTTTCATATGCACCTTCAGCCGATTCACTTCTTCCCGGTTAATCGGCACATCACAATGGGCGATATAGCCCAAAAAGCTAAAAACAGCTTTGAAAAATGCCTCGCGAATACTGTTGCCTTTATCGGGCATAGCCTGTGCACCTGTAGCGGGTTATGGGTTGTAAAGTAGACTAACATGAAGGATAAAGTGGAGAAGGGGAAATTGGTAAGCTATGAAATTCTAACTGTTGTAAATGATTTTATCGAAATACGACTCCAGGCAGGTTTATCGAAAATATCTGTAGGGACAGTAACAATAGGTTTGAAAAGAGTATTTTTTGTATTGTTGTTAATACGCCAATTTGTATAGGCAGAATTGCCCAAGTCTTCCGGTATGCATATGCGGATTTTGTGAAGGCATATAGGCGACTATAGGAGTTTTGATTGATGAGTCGGCAAACGGGAAGGTAATAGATACAGCTCTGCGTTCTTGACGAGGCGGTTTGTAAATGGCCCCAAAAGCAAAAACCCCCGCTATTTTCATAGCGGGGGTTTTTATTGTGTGGTGCCCAGGAAAGGACTTGAACCTTCACGGCCGTTAAGCCACCAACACCTGAAGCTGGCGTGTCTACCAATTTCACCACCTGGGCAATCTCAGCTAGCTGAGGCCGCGCACTATAAATATCCCGATTTCGCTTGTCAACGCTCTTATCCATTTTATTTGTAGGTTTGTCATGATTGCTGCCCTATAATTCAGGCAGACCGCCAGGATAGTTAGAAATCCGCCAATTATTGATCACAGGATGCCCACTTGAGCAAACGTAAATCCCCCTTCAAAGATCCCTTTGCTGCGCGCGAAGCCGAGAAGTACGAAAACCCCATTCCCAGCCGCGAGTACATTCTTGAGTTGTTGGATATGGCCGATGCGCCCGTCACCCATGAGCAGATGTGCACCATGCTCAAGCTGACCGGCGAGGATCAGATAGAGGCGCTGCGCCGCCGTTTGATTGCTATGGCGCGGGACGGACAACTGATTAGCAACCGCCGCGATGCCTATGTGCGTCTGGATAAGATTGATGTGGTACGCGGGCGAGTGCAGGGGCATCGCGATGGCTATGGCTTTGTGATCCCTGCCGATGGCGGTGAGGACATTTATTTACACAATCGCCAAATGCGCAAAGTATTTGATGGCGATGAGGTGGTGGTACGCCTGTCGGGCGAGCAGTATCGCGGTAAAGAAGAGGGCGCGATTATTGAGGTGCTCACGCGCAATACCACCCAATTGGCGGGGCGCTTCTTTAATGAGGAGGGCGTGCAGTTTGTGCGCCCGGAAAACCCGCGTATTACCCAGGACATCATGATTCCGTTTGGCGCCTACGGCGGTGCCACCCACGGTCAAATCGTGGTAGCCGAAATCACCCAGCAGCCGGATAAAAATCGCTTGCCAACAGGGCGTGTGATTCAAGTATTGGGCGATCACATGGCGCCCGGCATGGAAATCGAACTGGCGATTCAAGCGCACGGTATTCCCAGCGTATGGCCCGAGGCCGTGATTGCCGAAGCGGCGCGTTTGTCCCATGAAGTGGAAGAAAAAGACAAACTGCATCGCGTGGATGTTCGTCACTTACCGTTTGTAACTATCGACGGTGAAGATGCCCGCGACTTTGACGATGCCGTACTCTGTGAGCGGCGCAAAGGCGGCTGGCGTTTGTACGTGGCGATTGCGGATGTCTCCCATTATGTGCAAGTGGAAAGTGCACTGGATGTGGAAGCGCGCGCGCGCGGCAACTCGGTGTATTTCCCCGATTATGTCGTGCCTATGTTGCCGGAGGCGCTGTCCAATGGTCTGTGCTCGCTCAACCCCCATGTTGATCGCTTGTGCATGATTTGCGAGATGAATATCAGCAATGCTGGCCGTATTACCGGGTATCAATTTTATGAAGGTGTGATGCACTCCCATGCGCGCCTCACCTACACCAAGGTAGGCGAGATTCTCACCGGCGAAGGCGATACGCGCGCGGCGTTGCGTGAGGAATATAAGACGGTTGTTCCCCAGTTGGAATTGTTGCACAAGTTGTATGAATGCCTGCGTGCAGCGCGCGATGAGCGTGGCGCAATTGATTTTGAAACAGTGGAAACGCGCATTCAATTTAATGAAGAGCGCAAGATCGAACGCATTGTCCCCATCAAGCGCAACGACGCCCATAAGTTAATTGAAGAATGTATGTTGTGCGCCAATGTGTGTGCGGCCACCTTTATTGAAAAACATAATTTGATTGGTTTGTTCCGTGTTCATGAGGGCCCCACGGAAACTAAACTCGCCAATCTGCGTGCTTATTTGTCTGAATTAGGTTTGGGGTTGGCGGGTGGTGATAAACCAACCCCAGGCGATTACCAACAATTGCTGCAAATGATTCAAGGCCGCAGCGATGGCCATTTGATTCAAACGGTGATGCTGCGCAGTCTGCGCCAGGCGATGTATCAGGTAGAAAACCACGGCCACTTTGGTTTGGGTTACGAAGCCTATACCCACTTTACTTCGCCGATTCGCCGCTACCCGGATTTGCTGGTGCATCGCGCCATTCGCTCGGTGATTCGCAGCACAGAGCCCACGACCCATGTGCGCCGTGTTGAAACCGCCAAGCCTATTCCGCGTAAATTTATTTATCCCTACACTGCGGCAGAAATGCTGGTGTTTGGTGAGCAATGTTCACGCACCGAACGTCGTGCTGATGAAGCGACGCGCGATGTGGTGAGTTGGCTGAAGTGTGAATACCTGCGCGATCAGGTCGGCGCTATTTACGACGGCCATGTGAGTGCCGTGACCAGTTTTGGTCTCTTTGTCGAATTGAATGAATTGTATGTGGAAGGCCTGATTCATATTACCTCGCTGCCCCATGACTATTATCGTTTTGAGCCAGCACAACAACGACTGGTTGGCGAGCGCACACGCAAAGTATTTGGTTTGGGTGATGGTTTGGTTGTGCGTGTTGTGCGCGTTGATCTGGATAACCGCAAGATCGATTTTGAATTGGAATCCGAAGCGGCGATTCGTCGCCCCAAATCCCAGGTTAAACCCAAGGTAGCCAAGCGCGATGCCAAAGTCGCGGCAAAAAAAGCAGCCAAGCCAGCTACTAAAACTGCTGCAGTGGATAAAACCGCTGCGGTGAATAAAACCAGTACCAAAAAAACAACGGGTACAAAAACAGCGGGCACGAAAGCGGCTGGCAAGAAAACCAATGCCGCTGCGCCCGAGAAAAAAGCGAGTGCGAAAAAGTCAGCGACAAAACCGGCAGCAACCAATACGCCTGCCACTAAAACCGTAGCAGCTAAAGCAACCGCTGCAAAAACCAAAACAGTGGATGCTCCTCGTGGGGCGAAGGGCAGTGTTGCTGCAGCGCCTAAGAAAGCGGGCGCGAAAAAAGCTACGGCAGTAAAAGCACCCGCACCCAAAGCAACATCCGCTAAAAAAACAGCAACCAGCGCCAGCAAAACTGCAAGTGAGGTGAGCCATGGCCGTAAAAATGCGAAAGCTGCAAGCAAGGCAGCGCCAGCAACAGTTCAACCGTCGCCGTCAAGAGCGACAAAAGGCAAGACTGTCACTCGGGCTGCGGCGCCAGCTGCTAAAACGTCGGTGGCTAAGCCTAAGGCAACGAAGTGATTGCTGGCTGCAAAGCGAACATTTTGTGTCTGACGAAAGCCTGACGCGCGAGCTGTATGTGGTGAAAGACCGGATTTTGCGCGAGCGTGAAACGCGCGTTTCCGAGCGCTAACCCAACGGCGAGTGCAGGGCAGTGAACGATTATTTTTTAAGGTACGTGTTTTGAAACGTGAATTTATCTTTGGCCTGCACGCGGTGCAGGCGCTGCTCAAAAGTGCGCCCCAGCGCGTGATTGAAATTTATATGGTGCAGGGGCGCAACGATCAAAAACTGCAAAAAATTGTGAATGCCGCACAGAGCAATGGTATTCACTGTCAGGTGGTGAATCGCAACAAGTTGGATGACTTGGTCAGCGATGAAAACCATCAAGGTGTTGTGGCGGTGTGTACACCGGGCGAAACCTACGATGAAACCTGGCTATTCAATTTACTCGATAACCTCAACGAACCAGCTTTTTTACTGATTCTGGATGGCGTGACTGACCCGCATAATCTGGGGGCCTGCATGCGTTCGGCGGAAGCGGCGGGCGTGCATGCGGTGATTGCGCCGAAAGATAAATCGGCGGGGCTTACGCCGATTGCCCGTAAGGTGGCTTGTGGCGCAGCAGAAGTATTGCCGTTTGTGCCGGTTACCAACCTGGCGCGCACCTTGAAAAAATTGCAGGACAAGGGCATCTGGCTGTTTGGTGCAGCCGGTGACGCTGAGCATTCGCTTTACCAATCCAATCTCACTGGCCCTATTGGGATTTTAATGGGCGCAGAAGGTGATGGTTTGCGTCGCCTCACCCAGGACAGTTGTGATCACCTGATGAACATTCCCATGGCAGGCACTGTGAGCAGTTTGAACGTGTCAGTTGCTACGGGGATTTGTTTATTTGAGGCAGTGCGTCAACGCAAGGCCTAGTTATCTCTCGGCAGTTATTCCGCAATCATCTATAACCCGCCTTTTTTGATTGGCAACATGAATTTTTCTTCTAACCAAGGAAATATTTGTGTGGCCTTTTGCTTTTTCCGCTTTTTTATTTGCCAGCCGCGATGGGCGGTGATATACATGGCAACGTTGTCATTCGGGTGTCAGCGCCTGTTGCTGGCATCTTCCTCTATAAAAACAAAATAAAGTGCCCGGTATGGGGCAGAGGTTTTCTATTGAAGGATCGTGTCATCGTTTGTCACCGGGAAGGGCGTTGTTCCTAAAGCAGGATGCAGTGCGTGAGGAAAATGCACTGGCTGTTTGATCTACGGGCGCGCCGGAAAAAATAACTGATTACATCGCTAAAAAGAAATTGCATGCAATTTCCTAGGGCTTTCTTTTGCCTGAAAAATGGCTTTTGTATAACCGCAAGCATCGTCAATACAACCTTTTTTAACAATGATAAGTACAGAGAGGCTATATGAAATATTCAATACTTGGGCTCGCGGCGTTAAGTGCGAGTTTGTTGTCTGCCCCATCGCTGGCGGTAGATTGTTCAAATTTACCCGCCTGGAACAGCAGTGCTGCCTATGGCGGTGGTGCGCAGGTAAAAGAGGCGGGCAATGCTTATCAGGCTAACTGGTGGTCGCAGGGGAAAAATCCCGCAAACTATTCCGGTCAGTGGCAAGAGTGGGCCTTGTTGGGAGCCTGTAATGGCGCCAGCTCGTCCAGCATCACTGTATCCTCATCAAGCCGCAGCAGCACGCCCAGTTCTGTGTCATCCAGCCAGGTCACGCTTTCCAGTTCATCGGTCGCAACCGGTAATTGTGCCTCCACCCACTATGTAGCAGGTACGGCCTACGGTGCCGGACAACTGGTGCAGAACCTGGGCAGTGAATATCGCTGCACGGTAGCGGGCTGGTGTGGTTCCAGTGCGGCCTGGGCCTATGCCCCTGGCTCGGGTGCCCATTGGCAAATGGCGTGGGAGTTGGTGCGCTCCTGCGGCGCGGTATCCAGCAGTGCGCCCAGCGTGTCTAGCCGTTCCTCTGTTGCGCCATCGTCCAGTTCCCGTTCGTCCAGCTCGGTGAGCAGCACTTCATCCAGTGTACCTACGGGTACTCGCGCAGCGGGTGATGCCGCGCCTTTGCCCAAACACGCGTTAGTGGGCTACTGGCATAACTTCGATAATGGCAGCGGTTTGATTCGCGTGGCAGATGTCGACCCAGCCTGGGATGTGATTGTGATCGCCTTTGTGGATGATGCAGGCAATGGCAACGTGGAATTCCGCCTTGATCCGGCCTTGAACAAGGCACAGTTTATTGCCGACGTTGCCGCCAAGCGTGCACAGGGTAAAAACATTGTG
>JACCDS010005631.1_pt1 | contig 10459 bp, 5 predicted proteins | sample 7446441 | NCBI WGS metagenome assembly JACCDS01 (sample SAMN15323445, study PRJNA562643) | freshwater metagenome | isolation source: river surface water | place: USA:Blue River Watershed | collected 2017-08-17 | reverse complement strand
TTTCCTGAGCTGTTGCTGAGGTAATTAGCAATATTGACAGCAGCATAACTGCAACAAGTAAATTGAGTTGTTTTTGCATTGATTATATTTTAATATTTATATCCTGTTTTTGTATTTGTGTTTAAACCTTTAAAAATATACACTCTACCTTTTTTAGTTTCAAAAACAGTCAGATTTGAACTTGATTCAGGTGCTTTATTTCCATAGCTAGAGAGATAAGGATTGGCAGTAGCTGATTTGACATCTAAAGCGTTTAACTTGCTTTTGGAAAGGATTGCATTCGGTGTTCGCAACAAACATGTACCACCTAGTTGCGATTTCACAACCAACTTTGTCACCTTGCCGTTTTCCCATTTCACATCCAACACAAATCCGCCGCGGGCAACCAATCCTGAATAGTTTCCATTGGCCCATGCTTTTGGGAGTGTTGGCAAAATGTCGATAAAGCCCTCGTGACTTTGCAACAGCATCTCAGCTATACCCGAAGTAGCTCCGAAATTGCCATCGATTTGAAAATATGGTGGGCAAATATCCCATAAATTAGGAAACGTGGCTTTGTGAAGAAGGTTATTAATCAGTAAAAAGCAATACTCTCCATCTTTTAGTCGTGCCCAAGCGTTCAATCGATGTGCCATCCCCCAACCACTGGTTTTGTCACCACGCTCAGTAAGACTTATTTTTGCAGCATTGAGCCATTCCTTATTCTCGCTCATCAAGGTGCCAGGATAAAGTCCGATCATGTGGCTGATATGCCGGTGTTTGTATTCGCCAAATTCGCCGTAAGCATTTTCCTGACGAAACTCCTTAATTTGACCGGAGGTACCAATTACTATAGGCGAGAGTTTAGGTAGCAATGCTTCTATTTTTGCAAGAATAGGGTCAGTTTTATTCAACAAACGTGCCACTTCGAGTGTAATACGAAAATTTTCGCACACCAATTGTTGGTCGTAAGCTGTACCCGGAAGAGAGGTAATCTCCTTAGAAGGTTGATTTTCGGGCGAATAGGATGGGTCACAAAGCATTGAACCATCGGGTTGTTCCTTCAAAACAGCTACCAAAAACTTACTCGAAGAGAGCATGAACGGCCAAATTTTCTCAAGTACCTGAGGGTTTCCGGTATAGCGATACCATTCCCACATCCCCAACAACACAAAGGGTCCTGTGCCTGCACCCGATGTGCCACCGGGGTAAGAAATGCGATATGGCGTGAGGCTGGTACCCAATGTCCATGCTCCTTCTACGGGTTGACATTTCCATTTTTCGAGGGTTTCTTTGGCCACTTTTAGATGCGCTGGAAAGGCTGCTTTAAAAATATTGTAATACGGTTCGAACGTATCTTCCAATCCAGTACCAAATGCCGGCCAATAATTCATTTGAATGTTGATATTGTTCCAATAACCGCCTATCCACGGTGCTTTCTGGAGCATGTTCCATGTGCCTTGTAAATTGGCGGGTAATGTTCCTTTCCTGGAAGATGAAACCAGCAAATACCGACCATACTGAAAATATACTTCTTCAAGATAGCGAGCTGCCGGAGGTGTCGGCTTGGTGGCGGTAAGCAGTTCGCGGGTTGGAATATTGGGATTAACCCCGCCCAAATCGAGCTTCATTCTTCCCAACAAGTTCGCTATATCCGCTTCATGCGATTGTAGAGTTTTATCCCATCCTTTTTTCAGGACACTCGTTAATGTCTTTTCAATTTCTGCTGTTGGCACTTCGCATCCTTTGAGTTTATCTTCCGGCAATTCGGTGAACGACTCGGCACGAAGCTTGTAGTTTGTTGCCAACGTAACATATATTACGGCTTCGTTTGCATTGTCCACCACAATTTCACCTTCAGTACCAGTGGTTGAACTTTTCACTGTTCCACCTTTAGTAGTCACTGCAATTCGGACTTCGTATTTCAGGTTAAAGGGTAGCGTTTTAGCTTTCAAAACCAGCTGATTACCTTTCGCCTCGGCCGTTCCTGTTCGGAATTCACAGAGATAAGGATGAATGGCTTTGAGTCTAAAAGATACTTTCCTGGCAGCTGAAGCACTGATTTTAGTAGCAAAACAGCGGTCGGGATAACTAGTGATGGATTGACGTGTGTACTTCACTCCATCTAGCTGATAGCTAACCCAACCTATGGCGTGTTCAATATCCAATTCGCGACGATAATTCGAAACTTTAGAAGAATCTTGATTCTGAACTAAACGCAACTCGCACAGACTTGAAAGCCCCGAGTGGTTGTAACTTGCTAATGAAGCTTTAGGGTCTCGCACATGCAAGCTTTTTTCGGTAAACTGCCACAGCTCCTCGCTCACTCCGCCAAAGAAACTGACGCCAAAGTACCCGTTCCCAAGCGGATAAGAGTGGCTCTCCCAACCTTTTAGGTCAGTGGGTGCAGGTTTATTGTCAAACAGAAAATATCGCTTGTTACTATGAGAACAGATAGAATTATTTTGTGAAATAAGTGTACCTGAAAATCCCAATAGAAAAAGGATAAATAAATCTTTTTTTATATTTAATAATCTATTTAAATTTATTTCATGCATACTTTTTATTTACTATTTATACCGTTTGTAATTTAAACTATATTCTTCATTTAAAACACCACATCTTTACGTCTTGCTTCAGGGGTTACTTTCAGCGATACCAATTTCCCATCTTTCAAAATCCCTTCAATACTTGTATTTTGAGGTGCATGAAGTTTAAACTTTACATCCCAATCTTTTGGCCAAGCAGGAAATAGAAGAATTTTATTTCCATTGGTTTGCAATAACATTTCCTGCAAACCAATCATGCCACTTCCACCCCAATTGTGGTCAGGTACCCAATCGTGACCCGGCCCCCAAAAAGTAGGGAAACGACGTGGTGCATTTTCCATTTTTTGTATGGTTATTTTTTTTGCTTCCTCTGTTAGGCCCAAAGCAGCACAAAAAATAGCATCCTGATGCCAACTAATGAAGTGACGTTGATTTTCATTATCTATTCCATATTTCCATGTATTTATAGCCACATCTAAATCAGGTTTTCCTACTCCATAAATGCGCCACGGAAAAACCGGATAAAGTTGTGTAATTTCAACATTGTTGATTCGAGCAAAAACTTGCGCCGGAGCAATGGTTTTTTTTTCTTGCATTTCACGAAAAGGAATGGGTGGAATGCGTTTTAGCAACGACTCAAAATAAGCCCGTTCTTCGTTTGTAAGGTAGTCTTGAGGCAAAACAAGTAGTGCAGCAGTTACCATTCGCAACGCGGCGATAGTTGAACTAGCATTGTAGGCCATTTTATAAGTTTCAGCACCCGAACCTGGATAAAGAATGAGTTTTCCATTACCCGTAAGGGCACTTCTCCCCCTTTTCAGTGCTTCGTATTGGTAGTGTTCATCAAAAAAAGTCAAACAGCTTTTAATTAAGGGAATATATTTGGTTATATCTTTTTTATTATAATTATACATTTCAATAGCCATCATACAAAATTCGAGTGAGGTATCCCACAAGTATTCTATCCAAAGATTATACTCTACACCTTGAACAGCATTAGCTGGCCTATTCCAACCATAAGAGGCAGCCATCGGCAAGCCAAAATTTTCGAGTTGTTCGGTAAATGATGCACCGTTATGTCCCCAATAGTGTTTGGTTCTAAGTTCTGCATTGGGAAGCATTTTTAAGTAAAAATCGAGTTGTGAAGGCATCATATCTACGTCACCACTCTTGAACATTGGCCAATAAACCAATCGTTGGTTTTGAGCCGTAAATGTACCACCGCCCCAATCGCGATGATCGGGACTGAATAGTGCATTTTCATTAATATATACAGGGTCATAAGTAAACAAGCCTCCATTAAATTTGGTAGGATATTTGCCATAGGCATTACAACCCAACTGATAACGAAATAATTGATAGTTACGCCCCACTTGCCATGCTTTTGAAGCCGAGTCCGGCTTTTCGGTATTGATGGCTATGTAACTTCTATCCCAAAAATTAGTCCACCATTGCTGAGTTTGTTTAAAGGCTGTTTTACGGGATGCTTTTTCGTTTTTAACCAGCTCTTGCAAGCCTTTTTTCCAATCTTCCATGCTGGCACTATTCTCAATGTGCATCAAAATGGTGATTTCCTGTTTGGTGGTTGGTTTTTCGCTTTTTAGTTTCCACGATTTATATGTAAAAGAAGCATATTTTCCATCACCGTTTCCATCGGGTTTCATTTGGCTACCAAACATTATTCCACCATAAGTCAAATCTTTCAGCGGATTCCACATTTTGTCCTTAATGCTCTCCAGTTCTTGTTGTTTTACGGTAATGTCGAACAAGGTTTTTTCTTTGTTGCGATGAAACCAAACAACATTATTTGATTCAAAATCAATGGAATCTTTGCTTATTAATGCCTTCATGGGTGCATCCCTAAAAGCCAGACTGGCTCGCACTTCCCCTTTATCGTTCCATTCACGGTCTTTGGTTCGCCAGCTTTCGTATTCGGCAGTGGTGCTGAATGGTTTATTTCCCGACGTTTCTATATGAACCACCGGACGAAAAACATCTACCCAAAAGCGAACAGTGGCAGTTTGACCATTTTTTTTACCCGTAATTTCAACAAATCCCTGACGCAGTTTAAGTTCCTGACGGAAAAATTCACCGCCATCGAAAGGGTTTGGCGACAATTTCACTCGCACTCGTCCCAATTTTGGAAAAATATTGTTTTCGTCGAAAGCCCCACTCCGCGACAAATAGCACAAAATGTCGCCATTTTCAACCCATATATTCAGGCCTATGTCACCACCTCCACAAGGCATCGACTCGCCTGAGTTTTTGCTTTGCGAATTCCATACAACATTGTAATTTGATAGTGAATTATTTTGGCTGCATACTGTTTGATTCAAACATATAAAAAACACAAAAAAAAGGCTAACTCTCATATTCTAAATAAGTATTTAGTTTCGTAGCATCAACTTTACCACCGTAGCAAAATCTTCGTTAGCTGCTTTGGGCAACAAAAGTGTAATACCTTCGGCAGTTTGTTTTATTTTTACTTTTGCTTTTGGATTGGTTAACAAATACCCTCTTTTGATTTTTGCTTTTAGTGCAGGCAAATGAACCACACCGTCTTTTGGCCAATTAATGACATGAACATAGACAATTCCTGGCTTAGTAGTACATCGCCAATTGGCTGGTGCCTCCACATATTTCTTTTTTCCATCTATCACTTTGTATTCGCCAAATTCATTTCCAAAAGGAGTTCTGTCGCATCCATAAATGGCTTCTCCGTTGTTTTTCAACCATTTACCTATTTCAAGTAATCGTGAAGAATAAGGTTCAAGAATTTCACCTTCTGCTGTTGGCCCCACATTGAGCAGGTAGTTTCCATTTTTCGAAACAGCATCCACTAAGTTAAACAGCAATTCATTAACAGGACGGAAGTCGGTATCCCACTTTTTATAAGCCCAGCTTCGGTTCAAAGTACCACAAAGTTCCCATGGCGCTGCCTGCACTTCGCGAAACGGTTCATTATCTCCACTACCATTAAAGTCGGTTACTGGAAGTCCTATTGGTTTACCCAGTTTGATGCGGCTATTGATAAGAATATCAGGCACAATGCTGCGTGCCATAGCGGCAATTTGTTCGGCACGCTCCTGAGTAATTTCTCCAGCAGTATCGAACCAAAGAATGGCGGGATGGTAATTCTCACAAAGCTCACGAATTTGTGGAATGGCTTTTTCATCCAGATACTTGTTCATGTCGCGCTTATAGCCTGGCCACGACCAGGTGTTTCCATAACCATCAGGCTCGTTCCAGTCCTGTGCGTGTGAGTAGTAAAGTCCGAACTTAATTCCCTGGCGGTCGCATGCCTCTTTTAGCTCCTTTATTGGATCACGCTTAAAAGGCGTAGCATCAACTATGTTGTATTTCGTCACCTTGCTTCCAAACATCGAAAAGCCATCATGGTGTTTAGAGGTTATCACCATGTATTTCATGCCGGCAGCTTTCATGAGCGATACCCATTCGTCAGCATTAAATTTAACCGGATTAAAATCGTTGGCCAATGCACGGTATTCCTCAATGGGCAATTTACTGAGTTTCAATGCCCACTCGCCACCTAATATTTTATTTCCTTTCCAATATCCGGCCATTTGCGAGTATAATCCCCAGTGCATAAACATGCCGAATTTGGCATCTCTAAACCAGGCAACACGTTGTTTTTCAGCCTCAGTTGGTTTATAATCACCCACCGAAGGAGCGCCGAATTGATCGAGTTTGGTCATTTCACCAAATTGGGCTGTTTGTGCAAGTACTTGTTGTTTTATAGTCAACTGGCTAATAAACAACATAAAAAGAATAATTTTTCTTGTTATTTTCATTTTTTCATTTTTTGTAATAAATATTCTTACATTCCAAATTTTGAGTTCAAAATAATATCTTTCCGGCGCGATTCGGGTGTTACTTTCAGCGAAACTACTTTTCCGTTTTTCACACTAACCTCAACTACAGTATTTTGTGGCGCATGTAATTTAAAATCGACATTCCATTTCACTGGCCAGGCGGGCAACAGGTAAATCTTACCATCGCCGTAAGGGTCGGCAGCCATGAGCATTTCCTGCAATCCCACCATGCCCGAGCCACCCCAATTGTGGTCGGGAACCCAGTCGTGACCAGGGCCGAAAAATGCCGGGAAGCGAGACTGCGGCGTGAAATTACCAAGTTTTGCCAAAATGCGCTTAGTCGCTTCGGGTGTATTTCCGATGGCAGCCATGTTTACTGCCACTGGCATCCACGAATAGTCACGGGTAACTTTTTCGGCCCGTTCCTGTGGCAATAAATCCCAGGTGTTTTGTGCTATTTGTGCTGTTCCGGGGCGGGTTACACACTTCAAACGGTACGGCCATGCGGCATATAATTCGGGCAACTCCCATTTGTTATATACTTTTTCCCACGATAGAGCTGGTTTCAGGATAGGTTTTCCATCTTGTTCACCTACAGGTAATTCCGGAAGTGTGTTGAATACATTTTGAAAATACTTTTTCTCGTCGGCCGTAACAAGATTATCAGGAAGTTTGGTGAGAGCATCGCTTACGCGGCGTAAACCAGCCACTACCTCGATCGGATTTTTGGCACCAATCAAAAGTTCAATCGAATTGGCAGGATAAATACTTAATCTACCTGTAGAGTCCAACTCGCTACCAGTGAATCGTTTCGTTTCATTCCGATAATAAGTATCGTAAAAACGTACCGTTCCTTTTATCCATTCCATATCGGCACTGACATCTTTGTTGAGCGTAGCATACCCATGCAATGCCATCCATGCATTTTCGAGCATCATAGCAAAAGCATATTTCAAATGTTGTGCACCACATTGCCCGGTAGGCGTTGGATACCACGAGAGCCCCCAAACCTGAATAGCCTCGGGAAAAACCACACCCTGAGCCCCCAAGCCTTTAGCACGAGAACTACCCGAAGCTGTATGCATACGGTAAAAGGCATTAGACGCTTCTAATAAATCGGCATCGCCAGCCAAAATTGTTGGCCAACCGAGCCAACGCTGATTTTGAGCCATAAATCCACAAAAAAGCCAATGGCGAAGGTCGGGTGTAGAAGGGTCGATGCGCTTACGCCCTACTTCATTGTTGTTATTTCCTTTTATTTTATTGAAATTGTCGGAAGTAAAAATCCCACCATTAAAAAGCAGAGGTAATTTCCCATTTTGGTTTGTGGCCAGCATATAGCGGAAAAGCTGATAGTTACGTCCTACAACCCAAGCCGAATCGGATTCATTTTTATTATTGTTGATTACAATATGCGAACGGTTCCAAAACTCATTCCAGCGACTTGCTTCTTTGTCGGCTGCCAATTGAAGATTTGATTTATTGAGCAAGGTTTTGGCTTGGGCCATCCATTCATTCGCTTTCAAATTTTGCCCGGCGCGCAATGCTACTACGATGGTGTGCGACTTATCCTCTGCGGTATTCATACTCCAAGCAGCACCGTTCCATAGTTGCCACTGAACAGGGGAGTTTGAGAATGGTGTAAGTGTCCTATTGCACACAATGGCACCTCCAAATACATTGTTAAGTGCGGGATTAGTTATGCTTACGGGACTAATCGATTGTTTTTTTAACTCGTTTGCAATAGTAGAAGGATAGTTTACATTGCTGTGATTCCACACAATTCCGGAATTACTCATATTTACATCATCGGGACGTAAAGTATGTAATCGTTTTCCCATGTCTATGTAGATGCTATCACGAATTTTATCTCGCCAAGTACCAAAGCTTATTTCAAAAGTAGTTTTTTGTTTCGAAGTCGACTCAATAATCAAATTTTCGTCGACAAACCAAAGTTTCATTTTCAGTCTTGCTCCACTTTTAGAAAGAGCATTGATAAAAATAGCTCCCGAAGACAAATCAAGTTCCTGTTTGAACGAAGTCAAATTGTTAAATACTGCATTTGAAGGAGTAATGCGCAAAGCACCCAATTTCATTAAACGACCTTCTTCGTCGTAAGCCATATTATGCGCCAGATAAAGCCACAAAGCCCCATCCTGGACCCATACATTGGCACCTGCTCCAAATCGACCCGAAAGTGGCATCGACTCCCAGGCATCGGGTGAAGGAGTTGTCCATACTACATTATACGACCTTGGTATTCTGGAGTTTGAACTAATCCCTTGAGCACAGACAATATTGCCTAAGTTTGTTACAAACAACAACAGTATTAGAAAAAATGATGTTCTCGACATATTGCATAGAATAAGTTTTATATATGGATTGTATCTAAATCAAAAACTAAATTAATTGTTTAAAAATAAAATTAAATTATATTTACGTTCAAAACTTGTTCATTTTTTGCACAAGCTAATATTTTAAAAATCAATCGCTTACGAATTTTAGTAAAGTATGGATAAAGTTTACTTAAATATATTAATTGACCTTGTCGAAGCTAAATTTGGCAGAGGTCCTTCTATACATTGGAAAAATAGAGATTTTGAAGATTTAAATTTAGAAATTCAGAAAAAAACTAAAACAAATATAAGTAGCCATACCTTAAAGCGAATTTTTGGAAAGATTAAAACCGACGACTATTACCTACCTCAAAAAGCAACAATTAATGCACTTAAAAAATATTCAGATTTTAAAGACATTGAGAAAAGGCATACAGAAATTTCGTCAGATGGTCTTTCTATTGAAGCAATTAATTCAGAAAACACAACAGATAATTATAAGAGATCAAAAACTGTTTTTGCTACAGTAATATGTTTAGCAATAGTTATTGTAACAGCTATTTATTTTTTTTCAATTAAGAAAACAATAAATTCAAGCAATTTTGGAGTGATACAATTAATTTCTACAGAAGGACAAATTCCAACTTCTGCTCAATTTGAATATTCAACTCCGAACAACAAAGACAGTTTTAGTATTTGTTACGATGGTAATTTTGAACCCATTAAAGTTCCGAATGGCAAAAATCTTAAATCAAATTACTATTATCAATATCCGGGTTTATTCAAAGTAAGAATGTGGTACAATAATAAAATTATATCCCAAACCATACCTGTATATGTTCAAAGTAAAGGTTGGGAGGCTTTTGCTAGCTATAACTATCAAAAACAATTTGATCGTTTTTATCATTTGGATATTAAAAAATGCACTCAAAACAGTGTTTTCTCGCCTACAAAAAAGGTATTACATAACGTCGGAATTGATACCTCCAGATTACCCGCAGTAATGCTTCATAATTATTCCCCTACTAATATTAATGGCGATAATTTCAGACTCGAAACAACACTAAAAAATTCTGATGAATGGATAGGCGCTTCCTGTAACTCCGTTTTTTTGATTATTACAGGTAGTAAAGAGTCAATTCTGTTTAACTTTGCCAATCCGGGATGTAGTTATTGGATTAATTGCCGCATAAGTGAAAAGAAAATGGATAGATCTTATGAAAACATAAAAAATCTTACGTTTGACATGTCACATTGGCAACACTTTGATATACAAAACAAAAACAAACAAATAAACATTTCAGTCAATAACAAACTTCGTTTTTCTACCTCTTATCATGAAAGCATAGGTAAAATAATGGGAGTAACTATAAAGTTTCAAGGAAATGGATATTTAAAAGATTATAAATTATCTGATTTAAACGGAAATGAAATTTTCAGATTGTAATACGTTAACAATCAATTCTGACTAACAATCATTTAAGTATTTGATTTTATTTATTATTTTTTTGCTCTTTAGCATATTTTTGTTACTTTTATTTCCTTATAAACTTCTCCTAGAAAGTATAAAACAAGTAATAATAAAGGGTTTTGATTACTGTGTAACATTTTTTTTATACGATTCACAATAATTATTATTCAGCCCTATACAACACCCATTCGACCAAAGCAGGTTCGCCTTTTTCAGTTTCGAGTAGTAATCTGAATTTTTGAGCTTTTACTTTGTTGAATGACTGAACAATCCCTGCTCCGTTTGAGTTTC
>JACCDS011568347.1_pt1 | contig 10464 bp, 6 predicted proteins | sample 7446441 | NCBI WGS metagenome assembly JACCDS01 (sample SAMN15323445, study PRJNA562643) | freshwater metagenome | isolation source: river surface water | place: USA:Blue River Watershed | collected 2017-08-17 | reverse complement strand
TTTGTCACAGGATTTTCCTCATGCAATTAATCGGCATTATCGGCGCGATGGAACAAGAAGTTGCCATCCTCAAAGCGCAACTGAGTCAGATTGAAACCACCCGCGTCGCCAGTTTTGAATTTCACCGTGGCCAGTTACAGGGCCGCGACGTCGTGCTGGTGCAGTCCGGCATCGGCAAAGTGACTGCCGCTATCGCAACTACCTTATTAATCCAGTTATTTCAGCCATCGGCCGTGATTAACACCGGTTCGGCCGGCGGTTTTGACCCTGAACTCAATGTCGGCGACATCGTCGTGTCGACTGAATTACGCCATCATGATGTCGACGTGACTGCTTTTGGTTATGAACCGGGCCAACTGCCGCGTCTGCCGGCCGCTTTCACTGCAGATCCGGCTTTAGTGGCCGCCGCGGTGCGCAGTATACAAACACTCGGGTTTTGCCAGACCAAAACCGGCCTTATCACCACTGGTGACGTGTTTATGTGTGATCCGGAGCGCATCAACAAAACCCGCGCCACTTTCCCGCAAATGCTGGCGGTGGAAATGGAAGGCGCGGCGATTGCGCAGGTGTGTTATCAGCTCGAGACACCATTTGTAGTGATCCGCAGTTTAAGTGACATTGCCGGCAAGGAGTCGCCGACATCGTTTGAAGCCTATCTGGAGATCGCCTCGAAAAACAGCAGTGCTATGGTGCTGGAACTGCTGCGGCAGTTAGCTTAAACGGCCTGATTTCGTGCCATCCGCCATGCAGCAATATTGGTCTGCCCTGCAGCAAACGCCGGTGTTTGAACCCGGCCTGTTGTTATTACTGACTCTTTTGCTGGCGCGTTACGCCGCGCTGCCGCTGCAATATCAGCCCTGGCCCTTATTGCGGCTGCTCGCAGAACGTGTCGCCGCTAAAGTGAACAAGGCGTCGGACAGCCCGGCGCAGCAGCGCCTGGCCGGCATGTTGGCGCTGCTGGTTGTGATTGTGCCGCTGCTGACGCTGGCCTGGACCTTCCGGCACTTATCTGAATGGCCTGCCGGTTTTGACGCTTTGCTGCTGTACCTTTGTTTAGACCACCGTTATTTCAGTAGTCAGGTCGCCACTGTGGCCGGCAGTCTGCAACGCCAGCAGCTGCAGCTGGCCAAAGACCAGCTCCAACCGCTGCTGCGACGTGATTGCGGCCAGCTCTCTGCAACCGGATTAGCCAAGGCCGGCATCGAAGTGTTGGCGCAGCGTCAGCTGCGACATTTTGCCGCGGTCCTGTTCTGGTTTCTTGTCGGCGGCGCAATAGCTGCGCTGCTCTGGCGGTTAATGGTTGAATTACAGCAGGCCTGGTCTGGTAAAATCAGTCAGCAGCGTGTGTTTGGCAGTACAGTCGGCAAGGTTGGCCGACTGATGTTGTGGCCGGTTTGCTGGTTACAGGGGGCGCTGGTTGCACTATTGTTCCGGTTTGTGCCAAGTGTGCGGTATTTTCGCGCCAGTCAGCAGGCTGGTTTGCCGGCGGCAGAGCGCTGGTATTTATCGGCCTGGAGTGCTGGGCTACAGCGCAATCTGGCCGGGCCCATGATGTATCAGGGCGTGAAAATCCGTCGCGACCGGATTGGGCCCGAACAGGCGCCGGCACTGGCCGATTTGTTGCTAGCGCAAGTGATGGAACAGCAAATTCTGCGGGCACAATGGTTGTTGTGTTGCAGTAGTGTTGCTTTGATTTTACTCTATCAATGGCCACATTCACTCTGATGATACAGGCTGGACTTTTCAGCAGATTCTGCGTTATGTTCGCCGCCACAGGTCAACAACAGGGCAATCTATTGGCTACAAATATCGCTGGGTTTCGCCACAAATTAAGCCAGTTCCTGCGTTGTTGCCTCTGCAGTCTGTTGTTGCTTCCGGCTGTTTTTGCTAACGAACTGCAAAATCCGCCACCGTTATTACAGCCATTGACCACCGCTCAGGGCCTCAGCAGTGGTGTCGTGAATAAAGTCATGATCGACCATGGTGGTTTTTTATGGCTGGCGACTGACCGTGGCCTGAATCGTTTTGACGCCAACCAGATTAGGCAGTTGCCACTGGTCGATGACAGTCAGGTTGAGCTCAATGTATCGGCGCTGTTGGAAGACAGCCAGCGCCGGCTGTTTGTCGCAGCGCAGCAACAAGGCCTGTATCTGCTTGACCGCAACACTGCCGCCGCCGAGTTGTTAACCCCACTGCAACAACTGGAAAGCGATACTATTCCGTTGCTACACGATGTGATTGAGCAACAGCCGGATTTATTGCTGCTGGCCATTAATAAAGCGGTTTATCAGTTGCAGTTACCAGGCCGTCAACTGAAGCAAATCTTTGAGTTTGATGGTGGCAACAGCCTGATGTCCCGTGTGCGGATCTTAAAGAAACTCAATCAGTTGCTGCTGATTGGCACCTCGCGTGGCTTGTTTATTTACGACCTGAAAACTCAACAGCACTGGCCACTGCAACTGGCAAATAGCGGACAAGGCCGCTTTGACAATCTGGTTAGAACCCTTGAAATCATCGACAACCAACTGTATTTGTCGCTCGGTTCCGGCTTGTACCGGCTGAACGAAGCCGAGCTGCGCCTCGCAGCGACACAACAGCTGACGATGACCCCGATGCTGCAGGAGCTGCAGATCAGTAAAATCCTGCCGCGGCCGCAAGGCTTGCTGCTTGGCACCAACAAAGGTCTGTTCCAGCTCGATAATGGCCAGCAGCAACCGCGATTGTTATGGCGCTTCACTGATAGCCAATACGAAGTGGATCAGGACAGCATTACCGATCTGGCGGCGACACCGGACGGTGGCTTTTGGGTGACGAGCCGCCTGCAAGGTGCGTATTACTGGCATCCGCGCAGCACCCACTTTCAACACCTGAAATTACCAATGCCAGCTGCATCAGGTCAGATACTACAGGCCGGTTATAGCCCCAGAGCTGTGCTGGCGCTGGCTGAAAGTCCGGCCAATCAGTTGCTGCTCAGTACTCTAAACGGCTTAAAACGCTTTGATCTCAGCTCAGGCAACCTGACCGATATTCCCTATCCCCCAACTTTACCGGCCAACTTCTCAACCGTTGTGGCGCGAATTTATCCGGACCATGCGGAAAAACTCTGGCTGCGTAACGGCAATGCCTTACATCTGTTTTCTACCCAGACTCAGCAATTCCTGCCACTGCCGTTGCAGGACGAGACGCAGCAATCGCTGATCCAACTGAACGCGCGTGGTCACTGGCGCGATGACGATGGCGTCTTTTGGTTTTACAACGCAGAAGATTATTACCGCTACCAGCCGGCAGACGGCTCACTGCAGGCGATGCCGGAACTCCGCCAGGCCGAACCGACCCACCGAGCAGGCCGCTTTCTGGGGCCACATCCGCAGCACAAAGAGTGGATGTTTTTCAGCGCAGCTGACCGGCTCTGGCTGTACGACCAACAAAAACGCCAGGTGCGGAAAATCTATGAGGCGATGCCATATCAGCCCGGCCTCGCCCGCACCGCAGACAAAATGTGTGTTGATGGCCATGGCAACCTTTGGTTTACCGTGCGCGGTCTTGGACTGCTGAGTTTTGATGGCGCCAGCCTGCAACTGAAACATCATCTGCATAAACAAAATGGTCTGCAAAATAATGCAATTTACTCCTGTGAGGCCGACAGCGACGGACACTTGTGGTTTGCCAGCCAACAGGGTCTGACCCGGTTGGATCCGGACACATTGCGGCTGGAACCTTTTGACAAAGGCGACGGTTTGTCCGGCAGCGATTTCAGTTATGCCGCCAGTCTGAAGCTATCCAATGGTGTGCTGGCCTATGGCACGAATTCAGGCCTGACCTGGTTTAATCCTGCCGAACTGGCCGAGACGGCACAGGCACCGAATATCGCTATTACCGGCATCGGCGCGATGAATCAGGCCACTTCCACGACACTGGACAATCTCGACGGCCAGTATTTCCGCTTTGCCTACGACAGTCTGGGCATTGAGGTCAGTTTCTCGGCACTGAATTTTCGCGACAGCGATAAAATTCAGTACAAATTCTGGCTGGAAGGCCATCGCGAGATCCGTTTCCCGCAGCAAAATAACGCCAGCGTGACTTTCCCGCAGCTTGACCCCGGCCAATACACTTTTCATGTCAAAGCGCTGACGCCGCACAATGGCAAAGAAAGCCCGACCGCCACTTTAACACTTCGCATCGAACCAGCCCCCTGGTATTCGACCACTGCGTTAGTCAGTTATGCCGTGCTGGGCCTTATTTTGCTGTTTATCTGGCAACACAACCGGCTGGCACAAAAACGCTTGTTGGCGCAGGCGCACTATAAAGTGCGCGCCAGCGAACAACGCTTAAAACAGGCACTGGAGGCGGTGAACAGCGGGGTCTGGGATTATCTGGTGCAGAAAAACAGCATGTACGCACAGCGTGTGCATGCCATGCTGGGCTATAGCGAAGAACTGAATCCGCTGTCGATGCAACAACATCTGGCATTGATCCACCCGGATGATCGAGACAGTTATCAGCAAACCTGGCAACGTTTTATTGCCGCGCCGGAGCGCAGCTTTGATTTCACCTTCCGCATGCAGCATAAAGATGGCAGCTGGCTGTGGTTTCGCGATATTGGCAAAGTGACAGAAACCCAGGGCGATAAGGCGCTGCGTGTCATCGGCACCTACAGCAATATCACTGAAACCCGCGCCACCAAAGAAAAAGCCCGGTTGTTTGGCGAAGCCTTCCAGCAAACCCGCGACTGGGTGGTGTTGCTGGACCCGGAACAACGGGTGCTGGCCGCCAATCAGTCGTTTGCTGACGTGTTTGGCAATATGGATGACTATCTGTCCAATCCACGTGTACATGAACTCGGCATCAGTTTGTCGCGCCGGCGTTTTTATACGCGCTTATTAAGCGGCATGACAGCTAACCAGCACTGGCAGGGCGAAGAAATAGTATTGAGCCCGGATGGTACTGAGCGCCCTACTTTGCTCAACATCAGCGCAGTCGGCGACGAAAACGGCGTCGATTTTTATGTCTTGGTATTTACCGATATCACGGCACAAAAACAGGCCGAAGATGATTTGCGTTACCTCGCCAATTATGACGCTTTAACCGGTCTGCCTAACCGCGCTTTACTGATGGACCGCATTCTGCACGGCATTGAAACAGCAAAACGTGAGAAACGTTCGCTCGCGCTGTGTTTTATCGATTTGGATCGCTTTAAACAAATTAACGACAGTCTCGGCCACGATATCGGCGATATGCTGCTGAAACAAGTCGCCAAACGTCTGACGTCGATTTTACGGCTGACCGATACTGTCGCCCGCCTTGGTGGTGACGAATTTGTTGTTTTGCTGGAAAGCTATAAAAATGACGACAATATCAGCCATGTCGCACGTAAAATGCTGAAATCCATCGCCGAACCCATGTCGCTGGGCGGCCATTCCGTCAGCGTTTCGCCCAGCATCGGCATTGCGGTGTATCCGGAAGACGCCGCTGATGCCACCGAATTACTCAAACATGCCGATGTGGCGATGTATCACGCCAAAGATTTAGGCCGTAACAACTTCCAGTTTTTTATTCAGGAAATGAATGACAAAGCCCAGATGCAATTAGCTCGGGAAACGCGGCTCAGAAGCGCCTGGCAACACAATGAATTCCTAAACTATTACCAGCCGATTTATGACAGCCTGCAGCAAAAAATTGTTGGTGTGGAAGTGCTGATGCGCTGGCAGGATGCCGACCGGCTGGTACCGCCGAACGATTTTATCCCGCTGGCGGAAGATCTGCGGCTGATAGTCCCTATGACACAAGCCCTGTTGGTGCGGGCGCTGGCTGATTTGCAGCAATGGCATCAGGCCGGTTATCCGCTTTACGTTTCAGTAAACCTGTCGCCGCGTCATCTGGAGCAACAAAATCTGGCGCTGGAGACCTCAGCCTTGCTGGCACAGTACCAGTTGCCACCGAGCTGTCTGCGGTTCGAAGTGACCGAAAGTGCGCTGATGCAGGACCATCACAGTGCCATTGCCACTATGCTGGCACTGAGTGAACTCGGCGTGCAGCTGGCGCTGGATGATTTTGGCACTGGTTACTCTTCACTGAAGTACTTAAAAGAGCTGCCGATTGACGGGATCAAAATCGACCGGAGTTTTGTCAAAGACATTGGCATCGACCGCAACGATGAAACCATCATCGACGCGATGCTCAGTATGGCCAGCAGTCTTGGCATGTACTGTATCGCGGAGGGTGTTGAAACCGAACAACAGCTGGCGTTTTTCAGTCAGCGCGGCTGTCATCTGATCCAGGGTTACCTGTTTGGCAAACCGATGGCCGCAGCGCAATTGCTGCAAAGCCTGCAACAGCATTAAACTATACAGCCCTAGCGCCTGTACCGGAGTCGATGGTGCCTGTTTCCCGTTTATATCTGGCTGCGGCCTTGTTGTTACTGGCCGAAGCCTGTTTTGCCGGTATTGGCGCTTTGGTCAAACTGACCAGCGAGTCGGCCAGTCAGGTGCAGGTAGTGTTTTTCCGCAATTTCTTTGCCTTGCTGGTAATGCTGCCATGGATTTACCTGCAGGGGGCGCAAATTCTCAAAACCAAACGCTGGTATCTGCACTTAAGCCGCGCCAGCACCGGCATCATCTCGATGTATTGTTTTTTCTACATTATCAGTCAGTTACCTTTAGCGCAGGCCATGCTGGTGCTTTTGTTGTCACCTTTTGTCGTGCCGATTATTGCCAGATTCTGGCTCAATGAACGTCCCAGTAAACTGACTTTATTTGCCATTTTTCTGGGTTTTATCGGCGTGTTTATTGCCATTCCGCTGAACGAAAGCCCGGGCAACTGGCTGATGCTGGCGATTGGATTACTGTCTGCGGTGTTGGTCGCGGTGACCAAAACTACGATCCGCTATATGTCCGACACCGAACCCGCAGCCCGCATCGTTTTTTATTTTTCGTTGCTGACTGCCATGATCTCGTTTATTCCGGTGCCATTTGACTGGCATCCATTACCGGCCATCGCCTGGTGGGCTTTTGCCGGTATGGGCGTATTGGCTGCAGCAGGACAGATGGCAATGACCCGCGCTTATGCGCTGGCACCTGCCAGTGACATTGGCATGTGGACCTATAGCAGTGTGATCTTTGCCGGACTATTTGGTTACTTGTTCTGGCAGGAGCCGGTAACAATGGCCTGGTTTGCCGGCGTGCTGATTATCTTTTACGCCGGTTATGTCACCAGCCGGCAGCGCTTGTTCTGAGCGCTGCCAGAGTGCGGTGATTAAAACACCCGGTCATAACTGAGACTAATCGCATTCGCATCGCCATAAGTCTGCTTAAACCAGTCGCCACTGTTGTCTTGCCAATGGTCCAACTGAACTTTCACCGCGGCCGAGGAGCTGACATCAAACCGCACGACAAGAGATGATAACCGGTGTTTTTCCTGATCAGCTTCGTCAGTAAGTTCCAGTGGGTTATCTGCATAGATTTTCTGCTGATAGAGGCCATGCGTCAGATACCAGGTCCAACCATCGAGGCGTTTACCAGCCGTCAGGGTATATGCTAAGTCCCGACCGTATGATTCGGTGCGATCTGAGAAAAACAGCTCAGCACTGACAATCCAATCCTGATAATCAATTAAACCAGATGCACCAAACAACATTTGTTCTGCTGGTGCCGACCAGTCTTCATTGTCACTGACCAAGCGACTTTGGGTATCAGATTTCATCAGCATCAGACGCCCTTCAAACCAGTCGCGGTTCATCAGTAATTCGGCACCGAAAATGTTGCGCCACTTTGTGTCGGTTTCACTGTCGATACCGTTATAAATTTTCATGTAATCATTATCTTTGCGCGTTTCGCTGCCGGCAAAAGTATTGATCAGGCCGCTCCAGTCACCAGCCTGAAAACTGTGATTCCAGTTGATGCCATTGTAATTCACCGCTTCCCAGCCATAAGTTTGTGGTGGCAGGTGCACCCAGGGGTAGGTGAAACTGACATCCTGTTGTTCTGAATAATAAAATAACGGTAAGCGTTTACGGCCCACCTGCAACAAGTCGTTGTCTCCTAGCTGCCAGCCGGCATAGACCCATTCTAAGTTAAGGTCCCAGTCACGAGCCCCCCGGCTCACGACCTGCGCGGTCAGACTAAGCTGATCAGAAATCTGTAAATTCCCCTGCAAACCGACTTTTGAATCTGCCGCAAAGTCCCAGCTGCTGTCGATCACTCCCGACTGGGAAAAGTCAGAAATCATGCAGGGGCAATCGATGCCAATTTCATTTTTGCCTTCAACTGAGCCACTGATCGTTTTGCCAGCAGCCAGAGTCATAAAACCACTCCAGTTAAACTCTGTGGCTTGGGCGTTCGCAACGAACAATACACATACCAACAACGGCAAAGACCGCTGCATAGGATTTAGCCAATTCATGTTGTTTACTCCGGAAAGAAGATAACCCGCTGTACGCCTCAGAAAGTCGCCAGCACTTTAACTTTATCCGTGACTGAGGCCTTATCGATATACCCAATCACGCTAGGATTCTGGCTGACCAGCTCCAGCATTTCCGCGTCGCTGCTGATTTCTTTTGGCGGGGTGCCTTTGCCGGTGAACACCAGTTTCGACCAATAAGCTTTGATTTGACTACCGGATTTATTCAGCACTTTCTGATTGAACATTTCTGTCGTTTTACTGCCTTCCGGCAAGCCTAAGGGCAATGCAGCCTTACCATCAGGGAAGCTTTTACTACGACCGAGATAAATTTGCGCGATGGCTTCAGGGTTTAATGCCGCAGCATTGGAAGGATGCACCACGACTGCGATTTCTGCCGCCACTGACAGACTAAACAGTGCCAACGGCACCAACAGGATTTTTTTCATCGACTCACTCCACTTTGGCCTTACAACTTTTAACAAGTGTAGACCAGTATTCTGAAGCGATTGAACTGACAGCAAAATTTACAAAACTTGCCCATTTTGGCCCCGGCAGTTCAGGATTTGGCTGCGCAACACTGGTACTTGAGCAGGGTGTCAGTTAAAATACGCGCCATTTTTCCGTCCGACTGTTACAGGCAAATTCTGACCATGAGTAAAAAGCTGCACATCAAAACCTGGGGCTGCCAGATGAACGAATACGATTCATCAAAAATGGCTGACTTATTGGATGCCACTCATGGCGATACCCTGACTGAAGAAGCTGAAGACGCCGATGTGATCTTGTTAAACACCTGCTCTATCCGCGAAAAAGCCCAGGAAAAAGTCTTCCACCAGCTGGGCCGCTGGCGCCCGCTGAAAAAGAAAAACCCGAATTTAATCATCGGTGTCGGCGGTTGTGTCGCTTCACAGGAAGGCGCCGCCATCCGAGAACGCGCGCCTTATGTCGACATCGTGTTTGGTCCGCAAACATTGCATCGCCTGCCGGAAATGATCAATGCCGTACGCGGCGATCGTTCACCTGTTGTCGATGTCTCTTTCCCTGAAATTGAAAAATTTGACCGTTTACCAGAGCCTAAAGCCGAAGGCCCAAGCGCTTTTGTCTCTATTATGGAAGGCTGTTCCAAATACTGTACTTTCTGCGTGGTGCCATACACCCGCGGTGAAGAGGTCAGCCGGCCGCTGGATGACGTGTTACTGGAAATCGCCCAACTGGCGGAACAGGGCGTGCGTGAAGTCAACCTGCTGGGTCAGAACGTCAACGCGTACCGCGGCGAAACCCATGACGGCCAAATCTGCCATTTCTCCGAATTATTGCGTTTAGTTGCTGCCATCGACGGCATTGACCGCATTCGTTACACCACCTCACATCCGGTGGAATTTACCGACGACATCATCGAAGTTTACCGCGACGTGCCAGAACTGGTCGATCACCTACATTTACCGGTGCAAAGCGGTGCCGACCGCATTCTGACGTTGATGAAACGCAATCACACCGCACTCGAATACAAAGCCAAGATCCGCAAGCTGAAAAAAATCCGGCCAAATCTGTCCATGTCGTCTGACTTTATCATTGGCTTCCCGGGTGAAACTGCCGAAGATTTTGCTCAGACCATGGAGCTCATCAGCAGCATCGGTTTTGATATGAGCTTCAGCTTTATTTACAGTGCGCGGCCAGGCACACCAGCGGCCGATCTGCCGGATGACGTGTCGGAAGAAGAGAAAAAACAGCGTTTGTATATTCTGCAAGACCGTATCAATCAGCAATCGCTGCAAATCGCCCGTGGCATGCTCGGCACTGAACAACGAATTCTGGTCGAAGGCCCGTCGAAAAAAGATTTGATGGAACTGACCGGCCGTACCGAAAACAACCGGGTGGTGAATTTCGAAGGCTCGCCTGATATGATTGGCCAGTTCGTTGACGTGCGCATTACCTATGTATTCACCAACTCATTAAAAGGTGTCGTGGTTCGTACTGAAGCCGAAATGGGACTGCGCCGTGAAATATCGCCGCAACAGATTATGGCGCGCCAGCAAAAGCCGGATACGGCGCCGGATATCGCGCCGG
>JACCDS011627937.1_pt1 | contig 10465 bp, 7 predicted proteins | sample 7446441 | NCBI WGS metagenome assembly JACCDS01 (sample SAMN15323445, study PRJNA562643) | freshwater metagenome | isolation source: river surface water | place: USA:Blue River Watershed | collected 2017-08-17 | reverse complement strand
CTACAATCCATCAATAGTACTTAGTTCTACAAACATCGACGCTCAACCAATAAAAATTATTGATGGTGAATTCGTCCAATCTCTTCTAGAAAATGAAAACATTACTTGCATAAAAGTTGATGGCGCTAACAGAAAATGGATTGGAACTACCAATGGTGTATGGTTATTCTCTGAAGATGGTACAAAAGAAATCCACTACTTTAACAAATCAAATAGTCCTTTATTAACCAATAGAATTAATGACATTGCAATTGAACCAAATACTGGTGAAGTATTTTTTGCAAGTGATGAAGGAATTGTATCATACAGAGGTGATGCAACAGAAGGAAACGATACAAATAAAGAAACAGTAAAAGTTTTTCCTAACCCTGTAAAAGAAACGTATACAGGTGCTATTGCAATTGAAGGGCTGGTACAAAATGCTGATGTTAAAATAACCGATATCAATGGTAAAATTGTATATCACGCGAAAGCCAATGGTGCACAAGCTATTTGGTACGGTAAAAACTTTGATGGAGAGCGTGTAAGTACTGGTGTATATTTAGTGTTTTCTACAGATATAAACGGACAAGAAAAAATGGTTAATAAAATCTTATTTGTGCGTTAATGTTACATAAAACTCGTGGTATCATTCTTAAATCGAGCCCATATTCCGAGAGCAGTTTAGTAGTACATATTTTCACCGAAAAATTTGGCTTACAAGCCTACTTATTACAAGGTGTTCGAAAAAATAAATCGAAAATAAGAACATCCATGTTGCAACCATTACACTTATTACATATGGTTGTGTATCATAAAGAAAATGCAGGCTTGCAAAGAATTTCAGAATTAAGAAATGAACCCATTTTAAATAACCTTTCTAGTGATGTTGTAAAGACATCTTTATCGCTATTTATTTGTGAACTATTATACTTAACCTTACGAGAACAACCTAGCGACGAGGAAATGTTTGATTTTTTATTTCAAGCCATCGAACTGCTCGAATTAAGTAATGATTCCGTTGCTAATTTCCATTTATGGTTTATGTTAAAATTCACAAAATACTTAGGCTTTTATCCACAAGAAAACATAACAAATTCAAAATATTTCGATTTAAAAAATGCTGTATTCTTAGAGCGTATGCCCGATCATCCATTGTTCATGAATGAACATAATACAAAAGTTATGAGTATTATGTTAAATGCAAATTATGAAGCACTCAAAGACTTAAAACTACCATCAGAATTAAGAAAACAACTTTTAATGGATTTAATAAGATTCTACGAATGGCACATCCCCAATTTTAAAGGCATGAAATCTCATCACATATTAGAGGAAGTTTTAAGTTAGGCAAGGTTTTTGAGAATATTTAAATTTTAAGACACATTTTTATAATATATAATTACTATTAAATAAGATGAAAGAAACACTTTTATTGTTTGTTGCTATTGCAGTGTTTGCTACCTCATGCAAAAAAGACGACCATGTAGAACATACATCAGATATTGACCCAAATCGAAAAGGAAATATAAGTTTAGAATTCGATAACAAAGTTGGTAATTTAAGCTTAGTGCTCGATTCTCCCTTTTATACAAATTCATCAGGACAAAACTATTCTATTAGCAAATTTGATTACTATATAAGTAATATTGTTTTCGTAAATGCTGATGGTAGCAACTATGTTGTACCTCAGGATAGTAGTTATTTCCTCATTAAAGAAAACAATGCTAGTACTTGGAATATTAATCTTAAAGTACCTGAAGGAAATTACGTAGGTATAAATTTTATCATAGGTATTGATAGTCTTCGTAATACTAAACCTATTTCAGAACGACAAGGTGTATTGGATATCAGTGGTGCAGGGGCAAGCATGTACTGGACTTGGAACTCTGGTTACATATTTTTAAAAATGGAAGGCACATACGATGATCCAAACGATAGTGTTTTCACTAGAAGTCCATTTACCTATCATATTGGAGGATTTGGAGGTTACAATAGTCCTACCATAAACAACATAAAAAATGTATCCTTAGCATTTGGAACCGAAAGTGCTCAAGTGAGAGAGGCATATGGTGATGAAGGCGCTATGGTACATCTAAATGTAGATGCAAGCAAAGTGATTGATGGTAGTACAAAAGTTGATTTCAATACTCATTCTTTTGTAATGTTTACACCTTACTCAATTAACATTGCAAATAATTATGCAGCTATGTTTAGTGTTGATCATGTTCATAACCACGAGCATTAATTTTATACCATCCATCAAACTTATATAGTAGATAAAAAGGAATCAAAAAACTTTATTGATTTTTTTGGAGAATACCAATTTTCAATTAGAATACAATATTACATTTCCTATAAAAGCCGCATAAATGCAGGATTTTTAAAAAACCTGTATTTATAGGGCTTTTTGGTGGCACGACTTAAGTGGTGGCACCACTTAAGTCGTGCCACCATTTACGTATCATTTACATTACTTTTGGATGCACCACAAAATTTCCCTAGAGATTATTATAAATAAAAAAACCCCAACGTCTGTTGGGGTTTGTGGAGGCTACTGGATTCGAACCTTGACCACTCCCGATGTAATCGGGATGCTCTGAACTAACGCTGCCCATCGCCAATTAATTTCTCAATCAATTCTCTACTCTTCCATGATTTAATTTGTAATTCTCGCTTTCTTGCGTCGGATTTTGACTCATGATTTTCAGTGTATTTCAATTCCCAATCATTTACTCTACCTGTAAACCCTTTATGATTTCTATTATGCTTTTTTATTCGTTCTTCAATATTTGAAGATATTCCCACATAATACTTATCAAGCGTTTTTGAATATAATATATACAATACCACACAAACCTCCTTTCACATTTTTTAAATAAAAAAACCCCAACGTCTGTTGGGGTTTGTGGAGGCTACTGGATTCGAACCAGTGACCCTCTGCTTGTAAGGCAGATGCTCTGAACCAGCTGAGCTAAGCCTCCTTTTGCATCTTTTTGTTCAGTGACCACTCCCGATATAATCGGGATGCTCTGAACCAGCTGAGCTAAGCCTCCTTTTTCGGGCTGTAATGCTAAATTTAGCACCCTGCCTTGGGGACTGCAAATATAGAACTCTTTTATGTATTCCAAAAAATATTTTCAAAAAATATATTTTCAATGAATTTGAACGTATTTTTAACGTTTATAAGTAATGAATTTAGCTAAAAAAATATTCCTGTGGATTTCTGGCATCGTATTACTAATTGTAATACAAGGATTTATGCTAATCTATATCTACGAAAACGAAATTAAACAAGCCGCCGTATCAAAACTTAATGACCAATTAAACACCCCAATCAAAGTTGGTAAAATTGAACTGTCGTATTTTAAACATTTCCCATTTCTATCCTTACGCTTCCCTAATGTTCAAATTTATGACTCCAATCCCGAGCATAATAACATACTGCTTTCAGCCGACGAAATCTCTTTGTTCTTCAACATATGGGATATTTATCAGGGGAAATACGAGGTTAAAAAATTGTACCTAGAGAACGCCTACTGGTCATCAGTAATAGATAAAAATGGAAATTCTAATTTCAATATTCTAAAAACTTCTGATTCAACCGAAGGCTCTAAGTTTAATCTAAATATCCAAGAAATTATAATTAAAAATGCTTCGGTATTATATATCGACTATCAGCTAAAACAAGTATTTAAAGTACAAATCGACAAATTAAATGCCGATGGAAATTTTAATCAAGACAATTTTAGTCTTGGAATTAAAAGCAACACACAAATACAAAACATCAATGTAGAAGGTGTTTCTTTTATTAAGAACAAACAAGTAAAATTAAACACTTCACTATTTGTTGACTATACAAACAAAGCCTTTCAATTCAAGAACACTGAAATTCAATTAGAAAAAATGAAACTCATGCTTGATGGAGTTTTAAATTATGGTAGTAAAAATATTCAACTCCAAGTTTCAGGCAAAGAACTCGACATTCTTTCACTTACCAGTATTTTACCTCAAAACTATTCTTCCTATTTTAAAGACTACACCAGTACGGGTGATGTTTATTTTAACGCGAAAATTAATGGTAGTTATAAAACAAATGCTACACCCTCTATTATTGTTCTTGCAGGTTTAAACAATGCGAACCTTTTCATAAAAAAAGAAAACGCAGAATCAATAAACATCAACAACGTTGATTTTAAAATTGACTATCAAAACTTTGGCACAAGTACACAATCAGATGATCAAATAAATGTTTCTAACTTTTCAGGCATATTAAACTCAAATCCTATTACAGGAAATGTTAGTATAAAAAACTTCAATGCACCCTTGCTTAATATCGAGTTGAATACTAAACAAATGCTCAGCGATGTGCAAAAAATAATTTCATTAAAAAACATAGATATCAAATCTGGGAATATCGATATTCGTGTTAAACTACAAGCTCTATTAAGTGATTTAAAAGGCAACTCCGATTATCGTAAAATAAACTCTAGCGGTTCAATTGTAATTTCAAATGCTAAAATTCGTCCTGGTAAATACGATTTTGAAATAGAACAAATTAATGGCGATTTTAATTTTCAAAATTCAGACTTAAAAATAAACGAATTAAGTTTCAACTTAGGCAAGTCTGATTTTAAGTTAAATGGTTATTTCCGAAATCTTATTTATTTCTTTCTTCAACAAGAGGAAGATTTAGCTATCGATGCAAACTTAATAAGTAATTATATAAATCTTGAAGCACTCTTAGGAGCAAGTGCAAATGGAACCGCAGATGAACCATATAAACTAAAGATAAATAAACGCATTCACGCAAATTTAAACCTACAAATAAAACATTTGGCTATATCTACATTTCATGCCTATGATTTGCAAGGCAAAATGGATATTAAAGATCAAATTGTAAATACCGATTACCTGGCATTTCGTTCACAAAAGGGTTTGGTGTTTTGTAGTTTAAACTTTAACACAAAAGAACAAACAAAAATGCCAATGAACATCAATTTAAATTTAAATAAAGTTGATGTGAGCAATATGTTTACCGAGTTTCAGAATTTTGGATTAAACATTATTACCGATAAAAATTTAAAAGGCCAGGTGAGTGCAAACATGGATGTACAACTCGTTTGGGATGAAAATTTAAATACAAAAACCGAAAATTTTGCTGCACATGGTTCAATATTAATTGAGAATGGACAGCTCTTAAATTTCGAACCTATGATGGCCCTAGGAAAGTACATAGATGTGAATGAACTTAAAAATTTGCGCTTTTCTAACTTGGTCAACACCATCGACATAAAAAATAAAACAATTACTATCCCCGACATGGAAGTAAAATCGAATGCATTAAGCATGCGATTAGCCGGCACTCATGATTTTGATAATAAAATCGATTACCATTTAGAACTTTTACTGTCTGACTTTATAAAAAGAAAATCGAAAAAATTAAAAGATGAGCAATTTGGTGAAGTAGAACCCGATGGTACTGAAAACACCAAGTTATATATTCGTATGTATGGCGATGCTTACAATCCAAACTTCTCACTCGATAAAAAAATTATCAAAAAGAAAATTGCCGAAGATTTAAAAAAAGAAGGTGCTGAGGTAAAACAACTTTTAAAAGACGAGTTTGGGTCTTGGTTTAAAAAAGAAAAAGAATTCAAAGAAAGCATATCGGAAGAGGCACAAGAATGGGAAAAAGATATCCCACAACAAAAGCTTCAGAATAAATCTGTATCTTCAAATAATAAAACCGATAGCCTTAGCAATAAAAGTAAATTACAAAGGCTAAAGGAAAAATTGAAAGAAAAACCAGATCCAGAAGATGAGTAGATTCCTAAAATCGAATTATCATTATTTTCTTATCGTTGCATTTTCTCTTTTGTGTTACCATTTCTTATGGCTCAACGCCTATTCAATGAAATGGGATTTAGCAGAGCAATATTTACCCTGGCGTTATTTTGTCGGAAAATGTATTAGTAATTCTACTTTACCGTATTGGAATCCCTTTCAATTAGGTGGCTACCCTGCATACTCCGATCCACAAAGTGCTACTTGGTATTACCCTGCATGGATCATAGGTTCCACGTTTGGATACTCTATGAAAATCATTCAACTCGAAGTGCTTTCCTTCATTACTTTAGGTGGATTAGGTTTTTTTATGCTATCCAAAAAAATAGGCAATAGCACTAATTCCTCTTTTTTCTTTTCACTCTCTTATTTATCAAGCGGTTTTTTCGTAGGAAATGCTCAACACCTTACTTGGATTGCCGCAGCAGCTTGGATTCCTTGGTTGTTTTATCATTATTTATATATACGCAAAGAAAGCTACAATTTACATGTACTCTGGTTCTTACTCATACTCTATTTATTTGCATCTAGCGCTTATCCTGCATTTTTAATTATTTCAGCATACATCATCATCATCGATCAAGTTGTATTATTTGCAAAATCATCGAATAGAAAACAATTCTTCCTTCAAAAATTATTATTAGTCTTTCTTTGCATCATAGCTCTACTCCCTATACTATACTCTACACTTAGTAGTATGTCGTACTATAGTCGTGGAGCTGGCATTACACTAGAAAAAGCATTGCAACATCCATTCACATGGCAAAGTTTATTGTCCTTAATTGCACCTTTCTCTTCCTTTAAAAATCCTACACTGTTTAATACCGATATTTCTATGGCCAATGCTTACGTTGGCTTGTTACCTTTAATTTTATTGTTAACATACAGCGTATCGAAGAAAAATTCGAAAAGTAATTTTTGGCTTATTATTGCAGGAGTATTTTTACTTATTTCCATTGGCAGTCAGTTGCCTATTCGCGAATTTCTTTTTCATTATATCCCTGGCTTTAATTTATTCCGATTCCCATCGCTGTTTCGTTTGTTTTTTATTATTTCCTTGCTATTATTTGCAGCATCATACTACGATATCTTAAAAATATACATCGAGAAATACAGAAGAAAAATTGTAGCATTAATTGTAATTACAGTTTCCATCTTTATAGGCATAATCGTTTATTATATTTCATCATGGAAACCTTTTGAAATAACATCAATCAACACCTTAGCTACTCAATACGAACAAAGCACATTTGAACAACATCTTATATATCAACTAGCTTTTCAATCTGTTTTACTGCTTAGTTTTTGTTTGTTATTGTACAAAAAAATTGGACATTTTTTCCTATTAACTTTCATTTGTGTTGATTTATTTATGAGCGTTCGTTTGAATGCCATGGCTACAATGGTTGTAAATACTAAAACTGAAGATGTAGATAAATTAATTCCTAAAAATCAACATTCATTTAATGTTCCAAAATTTCAAGCATTAACAAATGTAATCGATCAACAATACGAATATCGTTGGCCATTAAATTGGAATATGAATTGTTATTATGGTGAGATAGCGATCGATGGATATAACCCGTTTGTTCTTAATAGTTTTAACCTTCTCGAAAATTCAACAATAAAAGATAGCGTTTGGCAAAATGCTTGGTTGTATTTTCCAAGTAAAGTTATGTATGCTGATGAGAGCCCTTCGCTGAATGCCTCTGAAGCATGGATTCAATCAAGCAAAACATCAGAAGAAAACTATTATACAAAACCAATTATTGATACTATTCAATTTAAACCAAATCAAATTAAACTTACATACAATAGCGACTCTGCTTTTGCTCTTGTGATTGCACAGAATCCTTTTCCAGGTTGGAAATCAAGCATAGATAATGTCGAAACATCAATTTACACCTGCAATTTTGCTCAACAATTAATAAAGTTACCTGCAGGAAATCATACCCTTGAATTTAAATTTGAAAACAATTTATTGAAATACATTAATCTTATACACCTTATTTTATTCGCTTTCACGGTGCTTTTTGCTTGTATAAATTCATTGAAAGGCATAAAAAATTCATACTAAATTTGTAATTTGCATTAAAATACGAACACTATGGCAACAGTAAATATTCCTCGTCTCGACTTGAATGATTACATGAACGGGAACGAGCAACAAAAAAAATCTTTTTCTGATGGCATTGGAAAAGCATTTAACGAAACAGGTTTCGTTACTATTGCGAACCATGGCATGAGCAAAGAATTAATGGCTGAACTTTATGTAGAAGTTAAAAAGCTATTCGATCTACAAGAAGAAATTAAAAAGAAATATGAAATCGTTGAGCTTGCAGGACAAAGAGGGTATACTAGCAAAGGACGCGAAAAAGCAAAAGATTCAAATACTCCAGATTTAAAAGAATTTTGGCAAGTGGGTCAGTTTGTGGAAGGCGAAGTAATGTCGAAAGAAGAATATCCCGACAATATTTTAGTTGATGAGCTTCCTCGTTTTAACGAAATCACTAAAGAAGTTTTTAAAAAGTTAGAACATGCAGGTGCTCACATCTTACGTGCAATTGCAGTATACTTAGGGCTCGATGAATTTTATTTCGATGCTAAAATCAAAAACGGAAATAGCATTTTACGTGCTATCCATTATTTCCCTATTCAAAATCCTGATGAACTTGCTGCCGATGCTGTAAGAGCAGGAGCTCACGAAGACATTAACTTAATTACATTACTTATTGGTGCAAGTGCCGATGGATTAGAAGTTCTTACACGCGATGGCGAATGGTACCCAATTAAAGCACATGTAGATGATATAGTTGTAAACGTAGGTGATATGTTACAACGTTTAACCAATAATAAATTAAAATCTACTACACACCGCGTAGTAAATCCTCCACGCGAACTAATGGGCACATCTAGATATTCTGTTCCATTCTTCTTACATCCACGTTCAGAAATGAACTTGGCATGCTTAGAATCTTGTATCGATGCAGAGCATCCTAAAGCATACGATGATTATACAGCAGGTCAATACCTTGATGAACGTTTAAGAGAAATTGGATTAAAGAAATAAGACTTTAAAAATCACTATAACAAAAAAGGCATCTGTTAATGATGCCTTTTTTGTTATTTCTTATTGATGATAGATTTTACCACCGAATCAAATTCTATTGGATCTTGCGAACCGATTAAATAAACCAAGCCATCTTTATCGGTTAATTTTACAGCGTATTTCCCGTACGCATAAAAACGAATAGTTCCTTTTTTGTGTAGATTATACACAGGATTGTTAATCATAAAAGGACTATATGGAGTAATTTCTGATGATACAATACTATTCAAATCTATTTTAACTTTTTTAGTATTATAAATGGCACTTAGTATTACACTGCCATTTTCAATTACGGTTCTGTAATGTGTTAAGAATACAAATAAAATAGATATGAATAGAATACCAGAGCCCACCACTAAAAACAAACCGGCTTCTTGTTCTCTGTTTCTTTCTTCAGAGATAAAATAGGCGATAAAGCAAAACAAAGCCAATACAAATCTTCGCGTTGTCCAAAACTTTACATTGCCTAAAGTTTGTCGCTCTTGATATAATATTTGCCTAGCCATTAATATATTTTATACGGTAAATGAAATTGCTTTGTTCCGATATTTTGTATCGATCATCTATTTGATGGCCTAATATACAAACTATATTATCTTCACTAAGCATAACAAAGCTATTTTCTTTTTGTTGAAATGTAAATTTTTTATCGACAAAGAAATCACTTAGTTTTTTAAATCCCTTCATTCCTAAAGGCCTAAAACGATCTCCTGGCTGCCATTTCCTAATCTGCAATGGAAAGTTCAATTTGTCGGCATCTAAATACATCATACCATTTTCAAAATTGAACTCAGCAAAATTTACACCTTCTGTTTTTATATGCTCTACAGCTAATTCCGTGCCATGAATGGTCAATTTTGTATCATCAGCATACAACCAAAATACATTCGAATAACTCAAAGCTTTGTCTTTATATTCAACATAAAAACCTTCTGCTTGTTTCCTCAATATCACTGCTGCAGATTCATAATACTTACCAGTTTGAATATCCAGGTGATTTAAAATATCAGATATGGTATCATGACTAAAACCTAGTTCTAGCAATAGTCTTCTGAACATCCATTTGCCATGACCTAAGCGATGAAGCTCTTGAATATGTATTATGTTGTTATTATATAATAGGCTGATGTGAGCATTGTAGTATTCGTTTAATATGTGTTCAGCTGCTTCTATATCTCTGTTCAGCTGAATAATATTATTTCGCCATGATGGTGATAATTCATCTAATGCAGGTAAAACATCATTTCTCAATTTATTCCTCAAATAATCACTTTTTTGGTTCGAAGAATCTTCCCTCCATACAATTGAATGCTCATGTGCATATTTCAATATATCTTTTCTACTAAAACACAACATTGGTCGTGTAGCCATGTTATTACTTATAATTCCTTTCAACCCAGAAAGACCAGTACCACGAATTAAATTTATCATGGTTGTTTCCACCGAATCATCGCTATGTTGGGCTACTAGTAATTTATCAAAGCCCTCCTCTTTCATGAGCTGTTTAAACCAAGTATACCTCAATTCGCG
>JACCDS010260050.1_pt1 | contig 10465 bp, 11 predicted proteins | sample 7446441 | NCBI WGS metagenome assembly JACCDS01 (sample SAMN15323445, study PRJNA562643) | freshwater metagenome | isolation source: river surface water | place: USA:Blue River Watershed | collected 2017-08-17 | reverse complement strand
CTGCTCTACATGAAGGGCGAACACGTGGAGAAAAACACCACCAAGGCCTTTGGCTACTTGTTTGCGGGCGCCCGAGAGAAAGGCGAAGACGCCAAAAAGAATTTGTTTTTGCTTCAAACGCTGTACCCCATGAATGACTTTGCGGAAGGCAAGGAATTGGCCAGCGAGATCGTGATTCGCATGGCCAATGCCCGAGACCGCTATTCCATCGACTAACAACTATAAAAACTTAGAAGAACCCCATGGCTTACGACTTAGAAGACGGCGAACGCGCGGTCAAGCTTGGCGCTTACCGCCAAGCCTTCGAGATCTTCATGATGCTCTGTATCAATCAGGAAGACCCGGCATTTTTCAAGCTATCTGAAATGGCGATCAACAAGCAGCTCGAGGAAGAAGAGTTGCAGCGTCTGATTGACATGATGAAAGAAGAGGTTCGCAAGAAAAACGGAGAGGCGACTTTTAACCTGGCGGTGGTCTATTGGCGCGCTCCTTACGACACCAAAAATATTGAGAAGGCCGTCGAGTATCTGAACGCCGCCTGTCGCATGGAGGTGGCCCAGGCCTTTATTGCGCTGGCCAAACTCTATATGAGCGATGGCGCTCACCTGCCGCTGGCCACTGGCTCCAACATCATGAACCTACTACACCAGGGCTTTGAGCATGGCTCTGTCGAAGCGGCCCACCTGATCGCCAAAGAGCACCTCAGCGGTCATTACGCCAAAAAAGACAACTACGAGGCTTTTAAGTATTTGTTCATCGCCGGCCGACTGGGCATTACCGAGGCCAAGAAACACACCATGGTCATGCAGGGTCTCAATGCCTCTCCCGAGTTCAAGCTCGCGCAAGAAGAAGCCATGCAGATCATCGAGCACCTCGAGAGCAAGATGATCAAGTGGGTCTAATCAACCTGAATTCTTTTTAAGGCGTGGGCACAGGCGTAACCGCTGGCCCAGGCCCACTGAAAGTTGTGACCGCCCAGGTGGCCGGTCACATCCAAGCACTCTCCGATAAAGTACAACGAACCATGCCTGCGACTGGCCATGGTTTTGGGATCTAGCTCAGCGGTGTCGACGCCCCCCAGCATCACCTCGGCCTTGTTCCAACCCTGATGGCCAGCGGGCGTTACCTTGAAGTCCTCTAGCCACGCCATCACGGCCTGTCTATCCTTGCCCTTCAATTCCGCCCACTTTCGACCAGTGGGCTCCACTTGCTCAGCCAGTGCCTTGGCCAGGCGCTCCGGCAGATGCTGACCCAGAATCTGGGCCAGGTTCAGCCGCCCCACAACCCTCTCATCGAATAACTCCGCAAGGGCATCACCGTCGCCGAGAGCCTCATGAAGGGCTGCCCACAGCCAATTGAGGCGGATCGACTCCCCCAGCTGCCAGTAACTACTGGCCTGCAGAATGGCTGGACCCGAGAGCCCCTTGTGGGTAAACAGCAGGTCTTCTTCAAAGCTCGCCTGGCCATAGGACGGCTCGACGCCCTTTGGGCTGCCCGCATGGATTTCAACCGGCGCGCTCAGACCGGCGAGTCCCTGGAAAAAAGCGGTCTGCTCGCCGGTGAACGCCAACGGAACCAGGCCCGGCCGAACCGGCGTCACGGCAAGCCCCAGGCTGCGTGCAAAGTCCAAGCCCCAGGCACTGGCCCCAATCGCAGGCACCGGCAGGCCACCTGTTGCCACCACCAGCTGACCCGCCAGAGTGTCACCATGGCCCTGGGTCTGAACCCGCCAATGAGCCCCCTCGGCATGGATGGCCGCGACCGACACCGGATGTCGAACCTCGACACCACCCGCCTGACACTCATCGATGAGCAGCTTGATGATCTGCGTTGCACTGTCATTACAGAACAGCTGGCCTTTGTGCTTCTCGTGAAAGGCAATGCCATGGTCTCGCACCAGGCTGATGAACTGTTTGGATCGATAGCCGGCCAGCGCCGGTTTTACAAACCCCGGGTTGAGGCTAAGAAAGTGTTCAGGGCTTGTGTTGCGGTTGGTGAAATTGCAACGACCCCCACCGCTGATTCGGATCTTTTCGCCAATCGTCTGGGCATGGTCCAGCACCAGAACCGATAGGCCACGCTGGCCTGCAACGCCGGCGCAGAAGAGTCCTGCCGCGCCAGCGCCAATGACAACAACGTCGTACCGGGCGTTCAAAGACAGCTGGAAGAAGAAGACAACATACGGTCACCATAACCGAAACGGGCTGGCTCCACCGACAAACCAAGGCCAAGGTAAGCTTTTGAGCTATGCAACACCATGCGGTCAATCAACCCTCAGGACAGTCTTTGATGAAAACCGGCCAACCAGGCCTTGCTGGGGCTCCCCTGAATTTCGGACTGGTCTTGGCCGCACACTTGGTGATCTTGACTGTTATGGGCGTCACGACTTCGCAGCTCGACCTGCAGGTCTCCGAATCCAAGCCGATTCTGGCCAGCATCATTGCGCCATCCAGACCCTCTCCAGTGGTCGTACCCGCACCAACCCCGCCCAAGCCGGTGGTGAAAGAACCCCCAAAAAAGATTCTGACCTCCCCGCCTGCACCGACGCCCACGCCAGTAGTACCAACATCAGAGCCGGTTCGGAAGGTCGAGCCCAGTCCAGTCGTGGAACAGAAAACTGACACAAGGACCGAGGCCAGCCAGGAGGCGGCAGCGTCCGAAGTCATCCAGCCCAAGTTCGATGCCAACTACCTGAACAATCCAAAGCCTGGCTATCCCTCCATCTCCCACCGACTGGGTGAAGAGGGGGTGGTGATGCTGCGCGTCTATGTCAGCGCACAGGGCACACCCGAGCAAATCCAGTTGCTCAAATCCAGTGGCTTTGCCCGCCTGGACAAAGCCGCCCAGGAGGCGGTTGCCCGCTGGCGGTTTGTACCCGCCAGACAAGGCAAAATAGCGATAGCAGAATGGGTTGATATTCCCATTACATTCCAACTCCGGAGATAGCCATGCCGAACGCTCAGCCAATGGGCTTTAGCCACTTTCTTAGCCAGCCCGATGCACTGGTCCTGGTCTTGTTTGTCATCTTGATCGCCATGTCAGTGGCCAGCTGGACGGTGATTGTCACCAAGATCCGCCAGGCCATGGGCCGCAAAAAAGAGACGGCGGCCTTTGTCCAGGAGTTTCAGGCGATCAGCAGCCTAGACGGCTTAAAGACCCTGGCCAGCCAGCACGCCGATGCTCATGGGCGCATTGCCCAGGCAGCGATCTCTGCGGCCACCTATGCAAGTGTGAAGACCGGCACTGGCCTCATCGATGCCGAGAGTCCCAGCGAGCTGGTGAGCCGCGCCCTGCAACAGGCCATCGACGAAGAAGCCGCCCGCCAGGAATACGGCCAGACGCTACTTGCATCGGTGGCCTCCAGCGCCCCGTTTGTGGGCCTGTTCGGAACCGTCTGGGGCATTTACCACGCACTGGTCAGCATTGGCATGAGTGGTCAGAGCTCTCTGGACCAGGTGGCTGGCCCCGTGGGTGAGGCCCTGATCATGACGGCCTTGGGACTGGCCGTTGCGATTCCGGCGGCCCTGGCCTACAACGCCTTTCAGCGCCAGGCCCGTCTGTACAGTGCACAGCTGGAGCGCTTTGCCCACGACCTGTTTGTTTTGATTGCCACTGGCAGCAAGCCCCGATAAGGCAGACCACCATGGCCTTTCACGTCTCCTCAAAGACCGGGCGCCACCAGCCCAACCCCGAGATCAACATGGTGCCGCTGATCGACGTCATGCTGGTGCTGGTCATTATTTTCATGGTCACGGCTCCGCTGATGACCCATGCCGTCAAGGGGGACCTGCCCAAGGCGAGCAGCCAGAAGAATGAGGTCACGCCGCAGACCATCTCGCTGTCGATTGATGCCAGCGGCACGCTCTACTGGAACAAGGAAAAAGCGGACTGGGCTGCCCTGCCAGAGCGCCTGAAGGCGGAGTCAGCCAAGGACCCTCAGCCCGAGTTGCACATTCGCGCCGATGAGAACACCGCCTACAAGAAAGTGGCAGAGCTCATGAGCGAGGCCTCTAAGGTGGGTCTGACCAAGATTGGGTTTGTGACGGATCCGAAGTGACTGATTAGGCCTGCTCTTGCCGGCCCAACCAGTCGTTACGCGATCTACGCTGCCACCGCCACCGGCGTCACGCTGTCCTGCTCGGGCACGCTGCTGCGAATCAGGTAATCAAAGGCACCCAAGGCGGCCTTGGCCCCCTCGCCTGCTGCAATGATGATCTGCTTGTAGGGCGTGGTGGTGCAGTCTCCGGCCGCAAATACGCCAGGCACATTGGTAGCGCCATGGCTATCGACCACAATCTCGCCGTACTTGCTGAGCTCCACTGTGCCCTTGAGCCATTCGGTATTGGGCACCAGACCAATCTGCACAAAGACCCCCTGTAGGGCCAACTGATGTACCTGGCCAGAAACGCGATCTCTGTAGGTCAATCCGGTCACCTGGTTGCCATCGCCATGGATCGCGGTGGTCTGCGCATTGGTGATGATGGTGACATTCGGCAGGCTACGAGCCTTGGCCACCAGCACGGCATCGGCCTTGAGCTGGTCTGCAAACTCGACCACAGTCACATGCGAGACCACACCGGCCAGGTCGATCGCAGCCTCAATGCCTGAGTTGCCGCCCCCAATCACTGCCACCGCCTTGCCCTTAAACAGGGGACCGTCGCAATGAGGGCAGTAGGCCACACCGCGGTTCTTGTACTCCTGCTCACCGGGCACATTCACATTACGCCACCGAGCACCGGTCGACAGGATGACCGAGCGGCTCTTCAGAACGCCACCGTTGGCCATGTGAACCTCAACCAGGCCACCGGCCTGCGCGGGCGCCACAATCTTGTCAGCACGCTGCAGGTTCATGATGTCCACGTCGTAGTGCTTGACGTGGCGCTCTAGATCGGCCGCGAACTTGGGGCCGTCGGTCTCGAGCACCGAGATGTAGTTCTCGATGCCCAGGGTGTCGTTGGTCTGGCCACCAAAACGTTCCGCAGCCAAGCCCGTGCGGATGCCTTTGCGGGCTGCATAAACAGCAGCCGCAGCACCGGCCGGGCCACCGCCCACCACCAAGACATCGAATGCCTCTTTAGCGTCGATCTTGGCCTTGTCCTTCTCGTCAGACTTGGTGTCGAGCTTGGCGACGATTTCTTCAACTGTCATCCGACCAGAGCCAAAGAGCTCGCCGTTCAGAAAGACCATGGGCACTGCCATGATCTTGCGTGCAGCCACTTCGTCTTGATACAGGCCGCCGTCGATCACCACCGTCTTGACCTTGCTGTTCAGAATCGACATCAGGCTCAAGGCCTGCACGACATCGGGACAGTTGTGACAAGACAGCGACATATAGACCTCAAAACTGTAATCGCCGTCCAGAGCCTGAATGCTCTCGATGACATCTGCCTCGACCTTGGGTGGATGACCACCGGCCCAGAGCAGCGCCAAGACCAGCGAGGTGAACTCATGCCCTAAAGGAATCGCAGCAAACCGCAGCGACATGTCTGTGCCATCGCGAGCCACCGTGAAAGACGGGCTGCGGGCATCCTGGCCATCAAACCGAACAGAGACCTTCTCAGAAAGACCACCAATGGTCTCGAGCAAGGACCGGACTTCGGCCGAGCTGGGCTCGTTGGAAATCGTGCCGGTTAGGGTGATGGGATAAACGAGTTTCTGCAGATAGGCCTGCAGCTGCGCTTTGAGCTGATCATTGAGCATGATGGTCTCCGACTGGGTGACAGACAGCGATCAAAAAAGAAGGGGCGGGCCTTGTGGGCCCACCCCGGTGTCAAGATCGATTAGATCTTGCCAACTAGATCGAGCGACGGGGTCAGCGTCTCAGCACCGGGCGTCCACTTGGCAGGGCAGACCTGACCGGGGTTCGCAGCGATGTACTGGGCAGCCTGCACCTTGCGCAGCAGCTCATTGGCGTCACGGCCGATGCCGTTGTCGTGGATTTCGCACAGCTTGATGACGCCTTCGGGGTTGATCACGAACGTACCGCGCAGGGCCAGGCCCTCTTCCTCGATCATGACGTCGAAGTTGCGGGTGATGGTGCCGGTGGGGTCACCAACCAGGGGGTACTTGACCTTGTTGATGGTATCGGAGGTCTCGTGCCAGGCTTTGTGGGTGAAGTGGGTGTCGGTGGACACGCCGTAGATCTCAACGCCCAGGGCCTTGAACGTGTCGTAATGGTCTGCCAGGTCACCGAGTTCGGTGGGGCAGACAAAGGTGAAGTCGGCGGGGTAAAAGAACACCACGGACCACTTACCCTTTAGGGTGGCTTCGGTGATCTCGACAAATTTGCCGTTTTGGAACGCGGTGGCCTTGAAAGGCTTGATTTCGGTATTGATCAGGGACATGTTGGTCTTCTTTCGTTGGGAGGATTATTCGTTCTTGACGGCTAATGTGGCGACGCAACTAGTGCACCGCAACGACATCTTCCCCGTAAGTGAAAACCCGATCAAATTGTAATTTTCAATCGGGCCGATAGTCCGCCGCTAACAACGGCCCCACTCTACCAACTGGTCTCGCGCTCAGGCGTGGCCGACACCTGGTGAATGCTGAGGTCGGCGCCGTTGTACTCGTCTTCTTGGTCCAGGCGCAGCCCCATAAAGGCCTTGGTCAGTCCATAGACCACAAAGCCGCCCACCAGGGCGATGGCGATGGCCAATCCCGTACCGATCAGCTGACTGACCAGGCTGACCCCGCCCAGACCACCCAGTGCTGCACTGCCAAAAATACCGCAGGCTACCGCCCCAAAGGCACCGCACAGACCATGCAAGGGCCAGACGCCCAGCACGTCGTCGATTCGCAACTTGTTCTGGGTATAGGCAAACATCTTGACGAACAGCAGGCCCGCCATGAAGCCCACCGCCAAGGAGCCCACCGGGTGCATGACATCGCTGCCAGCACAGACAGCCACCAGGCCCGCCAGGGGGCCGTTATAAATAAAGCCCGGATCATTGCGACCAATGGCCAAGGCAGCCAACGTTCCACCCACCATCGCCATCAGGCTATTAAGCGCCACCAAGCCCGAGATGTCGGCAACCTTCTGGGCGCTCATGACGTTAAAGCCAAACCAACCGACAATCAGGATCCAGCTGCCCAGGGCCAAGAATGGGATGCTGCTGGGTGGGTGGGCCGCCACGGCACCTTCTTTGCGATACCGGCCTGTGCGGGCCCCCAACAAGACCACTGCCGTCAGTGCAATCCAGCCACCGACTGCATGAACCACAGCAGACCCTGCAAAGTCATGAAAAGGCGCTCCAAACTGCGCCTTGAGAGTGTCCTGAAAACCAAAATTGTTGTTCCAGACCAGCCCTTCAAAGAAGGGATAGATCAGCCCGACCAGAGCGATGGTGGCCAACAGCTGAGGGCCAAATTTGGCGCGCTCTGCGATGCCTCCGGAGATGATGGCAGGAATAGCGGCTGCAAAGGTGAAGAGGAAAAAGAACTTGGTGAGCTCAAAGCCACTGTTGGCGACCAGTTTGTCGGCCCCAACCAGAAAGTTCACGCCGTAGGCCACGCCATAACCAATGAAGAAATAGGCGATGGCGCTGACTGACAAGTCTGCAATGATCTTGACCAAGGCATTGACCTGGTTCTTCTGGCGAACCGTGCCGACCTCGAGAAAGGCAAAGCCTGCGTGCATGGCCAGCACCATGATGGCGCCCAGCAAAATGAACAAGGTGTCTACAGCTTGCATTTAGTGCTTCTCCTCCCAGAGGGTTTTTTGTCTGTGATCAGTAGAAGGTGGCAGCGGCTCATCCTGATTCGTCTGATGCTCCGGGCGCATTTTAGCCGCCTGGGTCGGGTGTATGGTCTCCAGCAGACGCCTGGCCAGAATCTCGTAGATGCTCTGCCGGCAGATGATCTTAGAAGTTAGGTTGGCAATGACAGCGGACAGCATCAGATAGATAAAGGCATCTTGGCTACCGGTCATCTCCATCACGATCACGGTGGCGGTCACCGGGGCCTGAACCACACCGGCCAGAAAGGCCACCATGCCGATCAGCACCAGGTGCTGATGCAGGCTCTGAAGTCCAAAGATCATCGAGAAATCGTGACCCAGCCCTGCCCCGATCGACAGAGACGGCGTGAAGATGCCACCGGGAATGCCTGCCAGGTAACTGAGGACCGTGGCCACAAACTTGACCAGGCTAAATCCAAGCTCGCGCTGATCCACTGCGGGGTCTGCATTCAGCAGGCCAGCCGCCGTCTGATAGCCCGTCCCCAGTGAACTGCCGTCGGTGACGAGCAGCAGCACCGCCAGCACCAGGCCAATGGCAGCGGCCAAGGCCGCTGCTCGCCAGGCCGTCGCAGCCTCGGGCAAATAGCGTGGCAACCCGGTCACCAAAAGCCAGGACATCAGACCAGCCACCAAACCGGCCAGGCCCGAAAAGAGCACCAAAATCAGCAGACTTGGTGTGGCATCGCTTCGATCGAAAATAGGAAAGAAGTCGTAGTTGCCCTGAACCGCCAGTGAGATAAAACCGGCACCGAGAATGGTCATCAACACGAACCAGGTGGCCCGAATGGCCCGCCCCTTGGCCAACTCCTCCATGGCAAAGACGATCCCGGCCAGTGGCGTGTTAAAGGCTGCCGCCAGGCCGCCAGCGCCACCGGCGATGACCAGCGACTCCGCTGACACACGCAGCCGGCCCGCCAGCCGGTAAGCCCAAAAGGCCATGGCTGCGGCACCGACCTGAATGGACGGACCCTCACGACCGATAGAAGCTCCACAGGCCAAGCCTAGCGTCACCAGAAAGACCTTCAGCAGGGTCTGCAGGGGATTCAGCAGCCCCTTGGTCTGAAGTGCGACGTCTTTGATGCGAATGGCCGCCATGGTCTGAGGAATGCCGCTGCCTGCTGCGTAGGGAGCCCATCGGACGGTGACGTATCGAATAAAGCCAAAGCCAACCGGCATGATGACCAGAAAAGCCCAGGGATAGACTTCAAAAAGATCCTCACCGAAGTGAAGGGCCGCATCGGCGATCTTGGCCAGCGCGATGACCACAAAGGCCACCACAATGGCACCACTCATGTGCAGCAGATAGTCTTTGGTACGACTAGTATTGCGAATCAGGCGGGAGAAATCCTGCACCGGCGCTGCTTTCTTGTTATTAGATTTGTAGGAAGATTTGTATGGTAGCGCTCCCACCATCAAACAACCAAATACAGGACCACATGCCATGAAACACCTGCTCACCAGCCTTCTATTCGGTGCTCTTGCCTTGCAACTTCCCGCTCAAGCCAAAGAGATTCAGGTCGGCAGCCTCAAGATTGAACACGGCTACGCCATGGAAACGCGCCCCGGCCAGCCCAACGGTGGTGCCTTTATCGAAGTCGAGAACCGTGGCAAACGGGTTGAACGACTGCTGTCGGTTAGCTTTCCGAAAACCGTCTCAGAGCGTGGCGAGCTTCACACCATGAAGCACGAGAACGGCAAGATGATCATGCGCGAAGTACCAAAGTTTGAAATCCCTGCTGGCGGAAAACTAAAGCTACAGCCCGGCGGCGATCATCTGATGATCATTGGCATCAAGGAGCCGCTCAAACCCGGTTCCACGGTCAAGGCCACTCTGCAATTTGAGAACGCCGGCAAAGTCGACGTCGATCTGTCGGTGAAGGCCCGCAGCGAGATCAAGCCACACGGGCACGACGAGAGCCACCACGGTGGCCACGGCTCCAAAAAGCACTAAAGCCTAGCCGCCTGGCTAGCCCGCGCCAGGCGGGCCCTTATAGGGACGCACTGAATCGGCCTGCACCACATAGCCCGTCACCCCTTGGCTGGTGGTGGTGCGTCCCACCTCTAATAGCCCCTCGATCCAGACCGTTGCCATGCTCTCCGGTACCGACTTGATGCGACTGTCGAGTCTGGGCTGAACCAGGATGATCTGATTGGCTGGCGGTGGAGGCGTGTGAATACAGGCCCCAAAATACGGCACCAACAGAAACGCCCGCTTGGGGTCTCGGCTGGCGTCCAGGGGCACCACATAGCCGGGGATCCGAATCTTCTGGCCGTTGAACCGATCCACCACGGGTGCCTCATCCCACTTCTGACGAAGCTTGGCCATGGCGCGATCGGCAGCCTCGGTACCGTCTTTTAGGAAGCCCAGTCGTCCGATCGCCATCATCTCCGCCTGCATGGACTTGGCCCATTGCTCATCGATCAGATCGTCCCAGGTAATCGTGCGATAGGCGTCGGCCGCCAAGGCCGATGCACCGGACACCAGCACACCGCCAGAGAGGGCACCCAGTGCCGACATCCCTAACAATTGATGACATGCCGAATTGAGCCATGCCCTGCGTTTGACATCCATATCCTTGCCTCTTTGCTAAGCCTGAGGAGCCGACAACCCGTCGGAGAGCGACCAGCGGTAGGCCCGCCAAGCAGGGATCCCTGCGATGGCCACCGCTGTCAGCAGCATAGCGCCAAGCGCCATCCAGGCCTCAGTCGGAATGGACCAGACCCGCACGG
>JACCDS010723018.1_pt1 | contig 10466 bp, 15 predicted proteins | sample 7446441 | NCBI WGS metagenome assembly JACCDS01 (sample SAMN15323445, study PRJNA562643) | freshwater metagenome | isolation source: river surface water | place: USA:Blue River Watershed | collected 2017-08-17 | reverse complement strand
GGTGTAGGCATAGGGCTCGGCGCACAGGGCTTCGACGCCCAGCAAATCGCCGGGCAAGCCCAGCTGCACGAGCGACAAGCCGTCATGGCTCACGCGCTCTAGGCGAAACATGCCTTCTGTGATGCGCCACACAGGGCCGTATTCGCCAGCGTTGACCAACACTTGGCCACGTTTAATAAGTTGATAGGTTTCCATGAAACTTCTCCTGAAATCTCGATGGCTGGTGTGTGCCCTATGACGTAGGGCGGCACAAAGCCAACAAACTAGGCAGCGGCAAATAGCCGCACGCCCGCTTTAAAGATCAAAGGAAAAGTGCAGGAGGCCCACGCGATGGCAGCGGGGGCGCGGTGATGGCCGCAATGCGTGCAGCTTCGACAGGCTGCAAGGCATAAGCCAGAGGGAAGGGTTGGGTCAGCGTGGTGTTGAACGCAGGGGGTGGCGCGCCGATGGAGGCACACAAGGGGCAATCCATGGTGAGGCTTGAGGCCACACCATCGTCTTCGCCTTGCACGACCAGTTTCATCACGCCAGCACTGGAACACACCATGTCTACACCTTTGGGGTTGACCACTGGCGAAGCAATGGCCACCCCAACAGACAACGCAAACCACACCAGCACGAAGCGGGTGAGTTGGAGGGCGTTGCGTAAGCGGTGCATGGTGCGATTGTAAAGGGCGACCTTTAAAAATGACAACGCCCGACGAATCGGGCGTTGAATAACACTTAAGTTGAATTAACTGTCGTCGCGGGTCTCATGCCAGAGCGCGTTGACCACGGCCAACAGCACGGCAAAGCCAAGGCCCAAGATCCATGTGAAGTACCACATATATGTATTTCCTTTGCTTAAATTAGTAGAGCGACTTGTCGTTGGCGGCCACATAGTCACGGGTGACCTTGCCAGCCATCACGCGGTAGGCCCACGCGGTGTAGCTCAGCACAATGGGCGTGAAGATGAGGGCGACCCAAAACATGACGTTCAAGGTGTAGTGGCTCGAGGCCGAGTCCCACAGGGTCAGACTGACGTTGGGGGCTTCAGACGATGGCAGCACAAACGGGAACAGTGCCACGCCAGCCGTGAGGATGACCGACACACATGCCAGCGACGAGCCAACAAAGCCCAAGATGGTCATGCCTGTTCTCAGGCTCAGCAGCGCGCCCAAAGCGCCCACATAGGCCAAGGCAGGAATAAACCACAGTGCGGGATAGGCTACGAAATTGCTCAGCCAACCACCTGGGGTGCGCGTGACTTCTTTCATCAGCGGGTTGAGGGTTTGGTTGACATCGCCCATGGCACTGACGGTGTAGCCATCCATCCCCACGATGAACACCCCAGCCAGCGAGAACGAGCCCATCAAGACGAACACCAAAATTTGGCCCACATCTTTGGCGCGTTGTTGCAATGCGCCATCGGTGCGGTGTGCCACAAAGGTTGCGCCCTGCAACGCCAAGAGCGACAAACTCACCACGCCGCACAAGAGTGCAAACGGATTGAGCAGTGCCCAAAACGAGCCCGAGTAGAACGAACGCATGGTGTCGTCCACGATAAAGGGCACGCCTTGGAACAAGTTGCCAAAGGCCACGCCAAACACCAAGGCAGGCACAGCGCTGCCCGCAAAAATGCCCCAGTCCCACGCGTTGCGCCAGCGCGGATCGGGCAACTTGGAGCGGTACTCAAAGCCCACAGGCCTAAAGAACAACGCAGCCAACACCAGCAACAGCGCCCAATACAGGCCTGAAAACGCAATGGCATACACAAAGGGCCAAGCGGCAAACACCGCACCACCGGCGGTGATGAACCACACTTGGTTGCCGTCCCAGTGGGGAGCAACGGTGTTGATCATCACGCGGCGGTCGGTGTCGTCACGCGCAAGCACAGGCAGCAATGTGCCCACGCCCATGTCGTGGCCGTCCATGATGGCAAAGCCAATCAGCAACACGCCGACCAACAACCACCAGATGAGTTTGAGAGTCATGTAATCCAACATGGTGTGTCCTTTAATGCGAGGCAGGTTGCAAAACAGTGGGGCCTAAGCGGGCGTACTTGAACATCAAGTACATCTCGGCAATCAGCAGCAAGGTGTAGAACCCCACAAAGCCAGCGATAGAGCCCAACACACTGGCGGAGCTCAGGCTAGACACCGACAAGTGCGTGGGTAACATGCCAAACACAGTCCAAGGTTGGCGGCCATACTCGGCCACGATCCAACCGGCTTGTGCAGCAATCCAAGGCACAGGGATGAAGTACAGCGCCCACTTGAGCAACCAAGGTTGGTTGACAAACGTGCCACGCAAACTGGCCCAAAACGCCAAGGCGAACAAGGCCAACATGGCCACACCCAAGCCCACCATGATGCGGAAGCTCCAGAACAACGGAGCCACTTTGGGCACGGTGTCGTGGGCGGCTTGGTCCAGCATGTCGGGGGTGGCTTTGCTCACATCGTTGGTGTAGCGCTTGACCAACAAGCCATAGCCCATGTCGGCTTGGTATTTCTCAAACGTGGCTTTGGCTTGCGCGTTGTTGGGCTCTTTGCGCCATTGCTCGAGTGAAGCCACCGCCTTGATGCCTGACTCGATGCGCTCACGGTTGGCCGCACGAATTTCTTTGATGCCTGGCAGCGTTTCGGTGGTGGAGTGTGTGGCAATGAGGCCGAGTGCGTAAGGCACTTGCACCGCCCAATTGTTCTTTTGCTCTTCTTCATTGACCGAAGCGATGATGGTGAAAGCGGCAGGCGCTGGCTCGGTTTCCCACATGGCTTCAATGGCAGCCAATTTGGATTTTTGGGATTCGGTCACGGCATAGCCCGACACGTCGCCCAACACGATGACCGACAACGCACTGGCCAAACCAAATGCCGCAGCAATGCGGAAGGAGCGCTTGGCAAACTCCACGTGTTTTTGTTTGAGCAAGTACCAAGACGAAATGCCCAACACAAACAGCGAGGCTGTTACATAGCCCGCCGACACGGTGTGCACAAACTTCGATTGCGCCACGGGGTTAAACACCAACGCAGCAAAGTCAACCAACTCCATGCGCATGGTCACGGGGTTGAACTGCGCACCCACGGGGTCTTGCATCCAGCCATTGGCAATCAAGATGAGGACAGCCGAGAGGTTAGAGCCCAAGGCCAACAAACCCGTCACCGTCAGATGGCCCACTTTGGACAAGCGGTTCCAACCAAAGAAGAACAGGCCCACCATGGTGGACTCTAAGAAGAAGGCCATCAAACCTTCAATGGCCAAAGGCGCACCAAAGATGTCGCCCACATAGTGGGAGTAGTAAGCCCAGTTCGTGCCGAACTGAAACTCCATGGTGATACCGGTGGTCACACCCAAGGCGAAGTTAATGCCAAAGAGCTTGCCCCAGAACTGGGTCATGTCTTTGTAGATTTGCTTGCCGCTCATCACATAGACCGACTCCATGATGACCAGCAGCCACGCTAGGCCCAAGGTGAGGGGTACAAAAATAAAGTGGTACATCGCAGTTGCAGCAAACTGCAAACGCGAGAGGTCCACCAATTGGGAATCAATCATTGTTATTTCTCCTGCGCAGGGCTCACCGGAGCGGTGAGCTGTTGCGCCATCTCGTCAGTTTTGACGCTGACGCGATAAGGTTTGATCAACGCATGCCAGAGCGCGGTGAGGATGGCCATCTTCAGCAACACCAGCAGCACCAAATGCACACCCAAACGCATCGAGCGCAAAGGGCGTAAAAAAGCAAAACGGTTTTTGGGGGTCGTGGTTGAGTGCGGCATCTACTAGCTCCTGATATGCAAACGAAGCCTGCTCAGGCGCTCAGCCTGGCAAGCCAAAAAAGCAAACGATTTACAGAGCGAGTGCGGGCGGGCCGCGCGAGGGCAAGGGTGGCGCAGAGGCCTGTGCCGTGCGTGAAGTGGCCACCCAAGACGCGTGCAGCGCGGGTGGCAAAGAAGGATTAAAGCTGGAATGCGCCACCAAGGGTGGCGCGTCCATGATGACGCACAAGGGGCAGTCCATGGTGTGGGCAGATGCGTTGGCATCGCCCTCACCCAGTGCCACCAGCTTGACTGCGCCAGCGCTGGAGCAAACCAGCTCCATCACCTTGGGGTTGACCGCCGGTGATGCGATGGCCACGCCCAATGACAACGCAAACCACACCAGCACAAGGCGGGTGATTTGACATGCGTTGCGAAGTGTCTGCATGCCGAAAATTCTAAGTAGTCACCCCAGTGCGAAGAATGAGAAACATCAATCTTTGGAAATATCAGTCTGCAATGATTTATGCATGACCAAATTTCTAATTTCGTTGCTATTCGCCATCGCTTGCATTGCCAATACTGCACATGCCCACGGCTTCAAAGCAGGCGAGCTCACCATCAACCACCCTTACGCCACCCCGTCGCTCAAGGGCAGCAAGACGGGAGCTGCGTATATCCGCAGCATCAAAAACAACGGCAAGCAAGCCGACCAACTGATCAGCGCACGCACAACCGTGGCCGACAGCGTGGAGCTACACCAAATGCAAATGAACGGCGATGTGATGAAGATGCGCCCCGTTGCGGCCATCGAGCTGCCCGCCAATACAGAGCTGCGCATGATGCATGGCACGCCCGATGGCTACCACCTGATGCTGATCAACCTGAAGCAGCCCCTCAAAGACGGCGATCGTTTTCAGCTGTGGCTGCAATTCAAAAACTCAGGCGAGCGCGAAGTCACGGTGTATGTGCAAACACCCAAATCAGGCACACCTTCTCACGAACACAAACACTAAATAGGAACCACCATGAAAAAGACCACACTCTTTGCACTCACCTCTGCCGCTTTGCTGGCTGCTTGCTCGGGCATGTCACCCACCGCTGGCAAACAAGAGGTGAACATTCAATTTGCAGCTGAAATCAATGGCGCACCTTTTGAATGCGGCAAAAGCTACAGCAAGATTGGCACAACATCGGCCACCATCACGCCCACAGACTTTCGAATGTTTGTGAGCGAAGTCCACATGATTGACGCGCAGGGCAAAGCCACGCCCGTCGCCTTGAAGCAAGACAGCACTTGGCAGCTCGACAACGTGGCGCTGATTGACTTTGAAAACGGCAGCGGCCCCTGCAGCAATGGCACAGCCGCCACCAACACTAGCTTGCGTGGCACAGTGCCAACAGGCAACTACACCGGCGTGCGCCTGACCTTGGGTGTGCCATTCGAGCGCAACCACGGCGATCCCACCGTGTCGCCTGCGCCACTGAACACCACCGCCATGTTTTGGACATGGCAAGGCGGCTACAAGTTTGTGAAGTTCGACATGGCCTCGAAGTTCTCCGTGCATTTGGGCAGCACCGTGTGCGCCTCACCTTCGCGCACAGAAGCGCCTAGCGCTTGCCAAAACCCCAACCGTGTGACGGTGACGTTCAACAACTTCAACCCCGCCACACAAAAGGTGGTGGCAGACATGGGTCGTATTTTGGCTGCCGCCAATGTGGAAACCAACGCCGCGAGCACATCACCCGGCTGCATGAGCTTTTTGAAAGACGCCGACTGCCCACCCGTGATGAACGCCTTGGGCTTGGCCTATGAGGGCAAAGCGCCCAACGGCCCACAACAGTTGCTGAGCGTTCGCTGATGCAATTTGGGCGTGGCATTCGGTGGGCTGGCGCGACGTGTGTGGCGCTGAGTGCGTGGCTGCTGCTGAGCGGCAGCAGCACGGAGGCTTTTCGCTGGTCGCTTCCCGCGTGGGTGCCTGCGCCCGTCACGCCCGTTGACAACCCGATGTCGGCAGCCAAAGTGGAATTGGGCCGACATCTGTTTTATGACAAGCGTTTGTCTGCTGATCAAACACAAGCATGTGCCACTTGCCACGAACAGGCCAAAGCGTTTACCGATGGTCAAGCGGTGGCTAAGGGCATCACGGGAGAGCAAGGTCATCGCAGCGCCATGGCCTTGGTGAATGTGGCGTACCTGCCCACGCTGACGTGGGCGAATCCGCAAATCAAATCACTCGAAGTACAAGCGCTCATGCCCCTGTTTGGCACTGCGCCGGTTGAAATGGGCATGGCGGGCAAAGAGCAATTGCTGTTTGAGCGGCTGCGTTCAGAGCCGCGCTATGTGCGTTTGTTCGCAGAGAGTTTTCCGCACGAGGCAGCGCAAGGCGAGGCGGCCTTGTATTCGCTGTCCACATTGACCAAAGCGATTGCTGCTTTTCAGCGCACCTTGCTGTCGTTCAACAGCCCCTATGACCGCTACAAATACGGTGGCGACAAGCAGGCCATCAGTGCTGCCGCCAAACGCGGCGAGGCCTTGTTTTTTGGCGAAAAACTCGAGTGCTACCACTGCCACGGTGGCTTCACGTTCAACGACAACGTCAAGCACAGCCGCTTACCGCATGCGGAATCGGGCTTTCACAACACGGGGCTTTACAACACCGATGGCAAAGGGGCCTACCCGCCACACAACCCTGGCATGGGCGAGTTCACAGGACAAGCCCAAGACATGGGCAAGTTCCGAACAGCCAGCCTGCGCAACATTGCCGTCACCGCGCCCTACATGCATGACGGCTCAATTCGCACTTTAGAAGATGTGTTGCGCCAGCACTATGCCAAAGCAGGCCGTGCAGGCCACAGTGGCCACCCTAGCCCTTTGCGCAGCGAGTTGATTGTGGGTTTTGACATCAGCGATGCTGAGGTGAAAGACTTGGTAGCGTTTCTCAACTCCCTCACCGACACCGAGTTTTTGACCAATCCGAAGTTCGCCAACCCTTGGTAAATCGAGGCAAGCGCTTCGCATGATTGTTTTGTTGACCTCGGTCAATGCAAACACGGCCCATTAGGCAGAAGATGGCTCTAACAGCAAAAGGAGCCTTCATGGACGCACAACACGCCACCACCTTCAAGCAAAAGCTGGAGCACCAACGCGCCGAGTTGTTGGCACAAATTGCCGAGCAACGTGGCGGTAAAGCCAGCCGCGCCGAAGTGGCCGCCGAGCACTTTGCCCACAACGAAGACTCAGACGCACAGGTCAATACCGCACGCGACCTTGAGTTCGCTATTAACGAGCACGAAACCGCCGAACTGGCCGCGATTGACGAAGCCTTGGCCCGTTTGAGCGCTGGCACGTACGGCCACTGCATCGACTGCGATGCCACGATTCCCGAAGCACGCTTGAACGCAGCACCCGAAGCAGCACGCTGCATTGGCTGCCAAGAAAAAACCGAACACAACCACCACTAAGAGAGAAAGAGAAAAACACATGAGCACTTTTCACGCCGTTGTTTGGATGGACCACCACGAAGCCCACGTGTTGATGTTTGACCGTGAGCACGTTGAAAGCCAACGCGTTAAATCACGCACACACCACAAACACCAAGGCAAGCCCAACGAAACCGCGCATTTGTATGCAGACATTGCCAAAGCGTTGGAAGGCACACACGAGGTGTTGGTGACCGGCCCAGGCAAAGCACGCGACGAGTTCCGCGACTGGTGCAAACAACACCACGCCCACGTGAACGTGGTGGACAGCGTCCCCAGCGACCACCCGACCGACGCACAAGTGGTGGCCATGGCCCGCCAGTACTTCAAGAAGTTCGATGCCATGGGTGCTGACCCAGCGCACTTGAAGTAAGCCCTGCGGTAAGCGCCCACAAAAAAGCCCGCTGTTCAAGCGGGCTTTTTCTTTGTTGAGTCAGCGCCAGTTCAGGCAGCAGCACTCAGCGGGTGTCTGTGGTCAATGTTGTTTTGGTAAAGGTCAATGATGGGAAAGCAAAGTTCAAAGTCACCCCATACCAAATCACCGTCTCTGACTGCAAATGCTCCAAACTTTGAGGGGTCTAGAAACGCTTGAATCTCTGGATGCTTTGAGTGTTGTAAAAAATGACGGAAATCAACGTCTTGAATGGCCCCGTCGCTGAAAATAACACGCAGACGAAAGTCACCCAAATTTTCAACAGCTGTTACAGATATCAATTGATGTGTCATTTCAGCCTCTGTGTGATGCGTTCTGCTCGAACTGGCTTGTGTAATACAAAATAATCAATCCACTTGCTAACGATGTCTTGAGCTTTGGCATTAACTAACTCCGTAAAGAATCGTAGCTCTGAAGCGCTCAAGGGAGCACGGCCAGTTTCTTCGGTGTAGCGAATGGTGTCAACCCTGCCATCAACCAGAATGATTTCAGCCTTTGCTTCGCGACCCTGAAATTTTCCGTGGACATGGATAGGTTCATGCTCATTTGAATAAAAGAGCACCACCAAACCAAAATATTCATACAACTTCGGCATCTTGACGCCTCCAACATGATCACTGATCACCTTAGTGGAGGCGCTGCTTCGAAACAGCGGGTGCTAATTACAAAATCAGAAATTAGGCGCTCAGCGACGCCAGCTCTTGCTCAATCGCGCCAAACACGCTCTGCCCGTCTTTGGCTTTGGCTTCAATGCGTACGGTGTCGGCAAACCTCATGTACTCGGTGGTGGCTTTGCCATCCAAGGCTGTTTCCATCGCGCGTTTTTGGGCGATGCAGTTGTAGCCTTTGGGCCATTCGGTTTGACCGTTTTTTTCAAAGCCTGCATTGCTGAGAGTGCCTGTGCTCACGATGGTCCCCGCACGCAATGCGCGTGTTTTGCAGGCGTGCGCCACGAGCTGACCGAAGGTGTAGGTCATGTCCGTACCCGCATCACACATGCCGACCTTGCGCCCGTTCCATGCCACTTGCACGGTGAGGTGCACTTGGCCGTCATCCCACGCGTCGCCCAACTCATCGAGCGTCACGGCCACGGGGCTGAAGGACGCAGAGGGGTGGCTTTGCACCGAGTGCGTGACGTGACGCAAAGTGATGGCGTTAGACAGCATGACCAAGCGCACCTCTTCCAAGGCAGCGTCAGGGGTAGCGCCTGCAGGCACATCGCCTGTGATGATGGCGATTTCAGCCGAGAAGTCGACGCATAAGTTTTCGTTGGCACAGACCATAGCGTCGTGTGCGCCTTGCAACACATCGCTAACGGCTTGGTGCACCACCAAATCGCCCTCACCCTCGCCCAACAAAGCGGCGTGGCTGGCATAGGCGGTACCCGTCAAACGCTGGTAAGCGCGGGGCAGCGGGGCCATGCACATGGCAGGGTCAAACGGGAAAGCATGACGCGCTTTGCCGTTGTTGAGGGTTTCATACAAGTCTTGCAGCTGGGGGGCGATGAAGCCCCAGTCGTCCAGCGCTTGCTGCATGCGGGTGGCGATGCCCGTCGCATAATGCGCAGTGCTTAAGTCGCGCGACACGACCACCAGTTGTCCATCGCGTGTACCGTCTTTGTATGTGGCTAATTTCATGCCACGATTCTATGAAAGAACATGCGCCCGCCATGCAGGTAGCCGCCCAGATCAACAACTCACCTGTTAGCCCTCCGCATTTGCAACGCAAACATGCGGTGCTGCTGGTGGCTGGTGTGTTGTTGATGCACCTGTGGCTGCTGGCAGGTGGCCCCATGTGGTTCACGCCTGAGCCCGGCGAGCCCTTGCACCCCAAAGCGATGGTGACACGCCAAATCGAAGTGGCCGCGCCACGCGCCCCACAAGTGCCCGCTGCTCAGCCCACCACAGCCCAACCTAGGCCAGTCGATGGTGCGGATGCCGCCACTGAAACCACCGCCAAGGCCAAACCGCTGAATCTTGACGATTTCGGCGCAGACTTGGCCGCCCCCGTGATGCTGCAACCGCGCAACGCCTCGGGCTTGGACTTGCCGCCCTACAACCGCACTGGCAGCGACGGGCTCACACAAGCCACCGCTTTCAAAGCCCCCGAATCTGCCCTGTTGAAATACCAAGTGCAGGGCCAAGTCAAGGGACTCAATTACTGGGCGAATGCTGAACTGGCGTGGCAACAAGACGGGCAAAATTACGAATCCCGCTTGAGCGTTGGTGCGTTTTTGCTGGGCTCACGCACCCAAGTGAGTAAAGGCACTTTGGGGCCAGAAGGCCTCATGCCCACGCGCTTTGGCGACAAAAGCCGCAGCGAGCTGGCCGCGCATTTTCAGCGTGACAAGGGCATCATCAGCTTCAGCGCCACCCCGCCCGATGCGCCGCTGCTCAAAGGTGCGCAAGAGCGCTGAAGCGTGGTGATTCAAATCAGCAGCCTGTTTGCGGGCGACCCCACACGTTTCCCGCTGGGCACGATGCTGTCGTTTCAAACCGTGTCGCAGCGCGAGGCCGAGGTGTGGCACTTCTTGGTGGAAAAAGAAGAATTGCTGCAGCTGCCTTTTGGCGAGATCAACGCCATCAAACTCAACCGCAAGCCCCGCCGCGAGTTTGACCAGCACATTGAGCTGTGGTTTGCACCCACTTTGGGCTATTTGCCCGTGCGTTTGCGCATCACCAACGCCAATGGTGACGTGGTGGACCAACTTTTAAGCAAAGCTGAAAAGCCCAGCCCTTGAATTTGGCTTTTTAGATCCGATATGCTTGGATGCAATTCGTTTACCGCCGAAAGATCCCCATGGACATGCTCTACAACTC
>JACCDS011130628.1_pt1 | contig 10468 bp, 9 predicted proteins | sample 7446441 | NCBI WGS metagenome assembly JACCDS01 (sample SAMN15323445, study PRJNA562643) | freshwater metagenome | isolation source: river surface water | place: USA:Blue River Watershed | collected 2017-08-17 | reverse complement strand
TTGACAGCTTATGTAGTCCGGTTGTAAGCACGTCGGGAGTTGTAGGCATTTCCTGTTAAAAAAACCTTCGAATTATAGCTGGCAATACTTCGTATGCCATGGCTGCTTAATCTGATAGATTAACCAATTGCCATCGTTCAGCCCTGTCCAAACTCTGCCGACGGGGGATTCTGAGCGTCGACATGCAGAGTCGCTGAATCCGATTTCTCTAAAGGTTCAGTAGTATCCAGAGGATAAGTGTTAGTTAAGGTCTGATCTGAACCTATCTAACATCGAAAAATAATCAAATCTAAACGTGTAGAAAGCAGCAGTTCTCTAGGTTTGGACGAGGGTTCGAGTCCCTCCGATTCCACCATTATTCCAATAATTAAATGCGAGGCCCGGAAAAAATCCAGGCCTCTTTTGTTTTATGACTTAATATGAAGCCAATAATGAGGTTGCAGGGAGACAGTAAACTATTTAGAAATCCAAATTCACGAAAATTAGATTTTCATGATTCATTGAAAATGAAAAATTATACTTGTTTGTTGCAGCGAAAACAGACTTAGCAGCACCTTTGCGCATGTGATCATGGACTTCAACAATAATCATTTTAGTGTGTGGCAACCATGATTCATAGTTTTTTTCAAACACTTCTTTCTCCGATCCTTCAATATCCAATTTTAACAAGTCAATTGTTGACCAGTTCATTTCTTGCATAATTGAACCTATTGAATAAGCAGGAATACTGCCTGAAGTAGAAGGATCTACCTCTTCCACCATGAAAGAATTGTCGTAATCCGTAGAATTAACAATCGAAAGGTGCTTATTATCATTCCAAATCCCCCCAAGCTTTGATTTTACATTAGAGAAATTGACAATGTTTTTTTCAAACACTTTAAAATTATCTTGACTAGGCTCAACAGCAACTATACTTGCGCTAGGATAACGGTGTGAAAAATAAACGGAAGCTAGCCCAATATTAGCGCCACCATCTATTATGGTTGTTGGGGTAAAAGGAATATTAAAATTATATTGACCTTCTAAAAAAACCTGTTTAAAAGTAACTTTATCCGCGTATTTATTTCTTAAATAAATATTTGTCTTATAGCGGCTAGATCTATAACACCCATCTTTTTTAAAAATGCGACGTATAAAAAAAATGATTCCATCTGTAAAACCAAATGTATTGATGAGTGGTATTAATCTTTTTGACATAAAGTAAATTTAGAGATATTTCACAAAACCCAAAAGTTCAAAAAGAAATAATTAGACGCGTTGACGACCTCACCTAGTAGCTCCTATTAAAAAATGGCCCGATTATAACCTAACAAAAGTCTCCCATCAATAGGTAAGCAATGTATTTTTATTTACTCGTTTCATTTTCCTATAAATTTTTGGAATATATTTACGGAATTTTAAATCCCACTTCACAATGAAAATAGTCTACTCACTTTGTTTACTACTTACCTCCTTTTTATCATTTTCCCAAACAGACAGCACCGATGTCCTAGAGGATTACAGTAATTATGGCGAACCTGAGGGCGTAAAAAGATATACAACGCAGAAAGTACTCAACCAAACACCTCAAAAAATTATCAGTTTTGGTTATGAATACAACGGCGAATTTCACATGCCTGGTATTCGAATTTCGGAATCCTCCTTGGCAATTGAAGATCGACACGTAAGGCAAGTAGATGTGTTTAAAGCTCAAGTGAATATACCCGTGGTGGCGACAAATAAAATTATTTGGCAATTAGGAGCGAATTATTGGGGGTCTAAATTCCAAGTTGAAAATCCTGGAAATAATGCTTTTGCTAAACAATTAAATCAATCTTCACTCATCAGTGCTGGTATAAACTCCACTGTTTTTAAACCACTGAATGAAACTAATTTTCTCATTTTTCAAGCAAGTGCTGATGTGAATGGCTTGTTTAATGAACAAGCAAAAGTGACATCCAATGCCCTTACGCTTAGTGCTACTGGAATTTATGGATGGAAAAAGTCGGAGAAAAATATGATTGGAGCGGGTATTGCTCGAACATACCGAGCAGGTAGACTGATTTATGTGCCTGTATTACTTTGGAACAAAACATTCAATGATAAGTGGGGTATGGAGTTATTGCTTCCTGCTAAAGGGTTTATTAGATATAATATCAACACCTCTAATATGATCCAAGCAGGATTTGAATTAGAGGGCAATCAATTCTCCATGCCAATCCCTGGTACGCAAAGAGATTTATTTTATATCCAACGCGGAGAATTTAAACCAAGAATCATGTGGGATAAGAAAATCACTGGATTTTTATGGTTTAGTGCTCAGGTTGGTTTACGATACAATTACCGATTTGATGTCATGAACAAATACGATGGAAAAGAAGAGGCTGATCGGTATTTCACGAGTAATCTGGGAAATCCACTATACTTTAATTTCAGCTTAAACTTAGTTTCTCCTTAAATAAAAAAGGCTCCGAATGGAGCCTTTTTTATTTGCCTAATTACTTAGCTACTTGCCTTGTCCAGGTATCTGTTCTACCGATGAGTGAGACACCGATATAGCCACGCACTTCAAGTGAGTTGGCATTAATTAATTTCATGGTAGAGGAATAAGTATTCCCATTTTTAGGATCATAAATATTTCCTTCATCCCAAAGATTCTCCTCTTTAGGAACAAATCCCCAAATATTAATTAATCCTAGAACTGGTTTAGATTTTGCTGCCGGGTCGCTATTATTCTTGTCTAATTTAGGCTTACCAGTTTCTGGATCATTTGGCTCTTTTAACCAAACTACTCTGCCTTGGTATTTATTTCCATTCTTATAAATTTTGACCATGGCATTACCTTCACCCGTTTTCCAAACCCCTACAATGGCATCTGGATTATTTAAAGCAAAAGAATTAAATGATGAAATGAATAATCCTACAAAAAGGAAAGCGATTACTTTTTTTGTTGTTGACATAATTAGTTGAGATTTAATTTAAAAAATTGATTTCTGTGCGGCCATTTTTTCAATTTCGGCGACGGATCTCGGAGAACCTTTGGAAAGATTCACATTACCTGTCTCCGTTATTAAAATATCATCTTCGATACGAATACCGATATTCCACCATTTTTTATCGCATTTACTTCCTGCTGGAATATAAATGCCAGGCTCTACGGTCACTACCACCCCAGCTGCTAATGTGCGAGGGCCTAAATCATGTACATCTAGACCTAAATGATGTGAAGTTCCATGCGGAAAATAAGTGCGCGCTTCTTTTTCATTTGCCGCAATGCCTAATTTAATTAGACCGGCATTTACAACAGCTCGAGAAGCGGCATCGATATCCGCAAAAGGAGCACCTGCTTTACAAGCCGCAATTCCTGCATCTTGAGCGGCTAGAACGATTTCATACAAGGTTTTTTGGGCTTCTGTAAACTTACCATTGGCAGGAACGGTGCGCGTAACATCAGCAGTATACCCATGGTATTCCGCCGCACAATCGCTTAATAATAGATCGCCATCCTTTACCGTCTTTAGATTCGTTATGTAATGTAAAACACAGGCGTTTTCAGCCGCTCCATTAATACTGTTATAGCCGGGATATTCAGATCCTTCTTTCTTAAAGTGGTATTCCATAATGGCCTGAGCCTGGTATTCTTTCATGCCTGGTTTAATCGCACGCATCACGTCATTATGACCTAATACGCTGATAGACGCAGCTTTTTGAATTAAAGCAATCTCTTCCGGCAACTTGATACCACGTAAATTACGTAAAGTGTTTAAAGTAGATCTGGATGCCAAAGGCTTAGCAGAGGCAATCACTAAACTATCCACTAACGAAGCCATACGCGTTAAAGGATCAGGTTTAGCCTGGTATTTTGTAAAAATTCCCTCCGTACGGTAGAGTGTATAAACGGAATCAATGCCTGCTAAAGAAATAGAAGATGAATTAAATTGATCATTAATGAACACGTTTTCCATTTTACTCTTCGCCTTGAAACCCTCTGCCCCTAAAATCTTACCCGTCCAAAGCTCTTTAAATGGATCCCGGTTTTGTACGAAAATAAACTCAGTTCCTGTCTTTCCTAATAAAGTCACCGGCTGCTTAAATAACAATAAAACGGCATTAGGCTCTTCTAAACCGGTCAAATAGTAAAAATTTTTGTTCTGGGAGTATTGAAACTCTGTATCATTGCTTCGTTGACGTGTTTGGGAGGCAAAAAAGATACCTACCCCTTTGTCTGACATTTTCTCTTTAAAGGCTGCTCTGCGGCCTGCATGAAATTCAGGACTTAAATAATCGGTAGGATAATCTTGTGCAAAAACAGATTGTAAGGACAAAGTGGCGAACAATCCGATGATGAGGTGTTTAATTTTCATGGAATAATAGAATTTGAAGAAGCAAGATAAGAAAAAAGGCTCCAGATGGAGCCCTTGATTTAATTTTTTTGACCAAAATACCTACTCAACCAAATACCACATAAACCCCAAGCAACCACTGCATCAATTAATTGTGCGCGTAAATCAAAGACCGGATACCAGATATGTTCCGTGTAGGAGGTATTACAGAAGGCAATCAAACCTATCACAATTGAAATACTAACTATGGTCGACTTTCGAGGAATTTTCAACTTTGAAATGATCCAAACCAACAAAAACACCATAAATACATCAAGTACAAAACCACGTACCATATTCATGGTCATGTCCGTTTTATAGGAAGGATAATAAATGACGCGACCCCATGGCTTACCTGCAATTGATTTCGTAAAACCCTCCAGCTCCTCCATGGACTGATTATGACTCATGCGTGGCAGCATGTAGCCACCAGGTTCTAGTTCAATCTTTTTAAAATAAGTTAAAATAGAGTCTTGTTTCGCTGTGTATTGCTGAACAGGTTCGTGGAGATTGAATGCAACATGGGATAAGGTTTGCCAAATAAAAATAATTAAGCCGCCTACTAAAGAACCAATAATGACTTTCTTCATGGTATTTTATTTATTGAGCGGCAAAAATAAGAAAAAAATCCTAAATCAACTATAAAATATACTATTTAGCCTTTAAGATTTCTGATCCTGCTAACAAATAACAACCCGCTCCAAAGTCTTCAAAATTAGGAACAGAGGTTTTCGTAACTGGTTGACCATCTTTGGGTTCCTTTCCTGTCCCTTGTACATAGGATAGAAAACCATTTGGCTGAACACATGAATCAATGGCTTTCCATCCTTTATCAACTGATTTTTGATACTTCGAGGCCGGTAATAATCCTTGACGGATTCCCCAAGCCATTCCATAGACAAATAGGGACGTTCCTGTCAATTCTGGACCTCCATAATTAGACTCATCCGTCAAACTCACATTATAGAATCCATCTTTGCGCTGCAGAGGCAACAAAGCAGCTGCCATATCTTGAAAATCTTTTACATATTCCGCACGATGAGGTGCATTCGCCGGCATCAAATCTAAGGTTCTGGCTAGAGCTGCAAAAACCCAACCATTACCCCGAGACCAATAACAATTCGTTCCATTGGGTTCTTTATAAGGAGGGATAAAATCTTTATCACGCCACCATAAATGCTCTTGCTGATTGTATAATTTACCTTTAGTATCCGCATACAAGTCGTGCATTTTGTTAAAATACCGATCATCCTTAAAGCGAACTCCTAAGCGTGTGAATACGGGCATACTCATCTGAAGACAATCAATCCAGGACCAATCATTCGCCTTTTCTGAAGCCACCATGTTATCAATATTCTCTTTTATGGGTTTAATCCGAGCTGAATCAGCTTTTAAGTCAAACAAATCTAAATAGATTTGTCCACAGGCCTGGTCATCCGCATTCCTCGTCTTTAAACCATTGCGAAGGGACCACTTATGGAACTCTCCCCAATCCTCCATGTATTTTAAATCTGAAGCTCGGGGATCTAACTTATACAATTCAATCAATCCCTCGTAAAAGACCGCACGAGTCCAGATATTAGATGGACGCGTTTTATCCGGACTCACAATGACTTTCGTCACATCAGGCCAAACTCCTTGCAAATAGGTTTTCGCGAGATGCATATTCGACAATACTTTAGCACGATCTGGCTTAGCAGATAAGGCCACAAAAGGCATTAATAAAAAAAGTAACTTCTTCATTAGACTAAATAAAAGACAGGGGTTAAATCAATAGATACGGGAGAATTATCCGCATTCGTTTCCATAATATCGGCCATGTACGCCCACCAACGTTTCATGATTGCTTGAGTAGGTAAAGAATCCAAAGCAGCTAAGTCCGGTGCCTCTAAATACCCATATAGGGTACGGGTACTTTCGTCTAGGAAAATGGAATAGTTTTGAATGCCTACTTGATGAAGTAATTCGACTAATTCAGGCCATATTTCCTCATGTCTCTTCTTGTATTCTACCGCATGACCCGGTAGCAAATACATTTTGAACGCCTTTCGCTGCATAAGAATTAATTTCTTATAGAAGGCATATTCCCACTAGATTTACTCAGAAATTCGTTCTGTAAATGCCTGAAGTGCCTCATCATCAAAGCCTAGATGGGTCACAAATCGCACGTAGCTAGGACCAAAAGGGGCACAATAAATGCCCTTCTCTTTCAATTCAGCCACTTTATTAACCGAAGGCAATCCGTCTTGTAATTCCAAAATTACAATATTGGTAGCTACAGGAAGAATAGCTTTCACCCAGGGTAATTTTTCACAAACCGCTGCAATCTGACGTGCTCGGGCATGGTCCTGTTTCAATCGCTCCACTTGATGATCCAAAGCATAAATACCAGCCGCCGCTAATAATCCAGCTTGTCGCCAACCACCCCCTAAACGCTTACGCACACGACGGGCTTTTTTAATAAAATCTTTAGAGCCTAACAAAACGGAGCCTATGGGAGCCCCTAATCCTTTCGATAAGCAAACAGAAATAGAATCAAACCAAGCGCCAAATTGTGAAGGTGTTTGACCCGATTCAACTAAAGCGTTAAATATACGAGCCCCATCTAAGTGAAGTGGAATCCCGGCTGAACGACAATAATCAGAAATCTCTTGCAAGGCCTCGGAAGTATAGATGCTTCCACCGCCTTTATTCACCGTATTTTCTAAACTGACCAGACGACTTTCACACGCATGAATATCATCAGGCGAAATAGCTGCACGGATTTGAGAAACGTTTAAACGACCTAAATCACCTTTCAATAATTTAACTGAAGCACCCGCATTCGCCATGATACCACCCCCTTCGTATAAATAAATATGAGATAGTTCATCGCAAATAACCTCTTGACCTTTAGAGACATGAACAGAAATCGCAATCTGATTTGATTGTGTCCCAGACACACAAAAAAGCGCAGCTTCCATGTTAAAAAGCTGAGCTAATTTCGCTTCTAGCGCGTTTACTGTAGGATCCTCCCCGAATACATCATCGCCTAAAGGTGCAGAAAACATCGCCTCCCGCATTCCAGGGGTAGGTAAAGTAAAGGTATCACTACGTAATTCGATCTTCATGTTAAAATTGCTTTAGGTAGGACAATTTAGCTAAAAAACTTTGTTGCTTCTGCTGGGTGCTATCAGTTCCTTGGTAATTCAAAGAGTTAAATACTAAATACACATAGGATAAAGGTTGGTACTCCCACGATAAGCGCACATTATAGGAGTTTAAATTATCCGTTGTGTTTTTTTGATAAAAACCAATCAGTTGTAATCGAGGATTAATGGCTAATCGCGTCTCCAAAATCAATAAATTCACCTCTTTTGTCTCTCTTGCAGCACCCATATTCTCAAATTTGTTCCAATTCCAAGATAAACCTAGATTCACATGCGGAATAGGTGCTAAACGAAATTTGGCATCCACATTCTGTAAAGTTCCATTAAAGAATCCTCCCCAGCCATACTCAGTAGATCCAGAATATTTTGCACTCGGATCGCTCGCTAAGAAAAATCCTTTTCTGAAATAAGAATAGCTACCAGGATTAATGTTTATGCCCACAGGACTGAAGGTTTCTTCCAAATTTTGAACACTAGCCTCAACATAACCACCTAAGGTTCCTCCATTCTGTAATTCAAACCAAAGTGGGCCAGAAAGGGCACGCTGTTCAATGATTTTACCCGTCGTTAAGCTATGGTACACCTCCGTATAGATTCCAGGTCCCCAATTGCGAATAAAAGAGGGTAACCATTTTCCTCTCACATTGAATTCAAAGCCTTGAGAGTTAGAGAGAATATCACGACGTGAAACAAAGCCCATGGCTGGATTGTAGTTTTTGGAAACTAACGTTTGTGTCCAATAAGCCCGAAAAAAGTTACTAGCATACAGAAATTGTGAATACTCTGCGATTCCGTTCTCACCACTTTGGCTATCCTGGGTGAGCGTTGCCATCCCAGTAAAGGAGAATTTATCATTAAACCGAACAAAAGCATCGACCGCCCCGGTGGATTGAACGGAAGTAGGCGATGATTTCGACGTCGCAATGATACCTACTCTGTTTTGTTTGCCAAAGTTCTCAGAATAACGCCCCACAAAGAAATTCGCGTACGGATCCCCATCTCCTTCACCCTGTCGCATATAAATGCCGCCTAGATTCCGCTTCTCTGATCGATAGACAAAGCGAGATCCCGCTGTAATCGCAATTGGATTCACATTCGCATCTAATCCAATCGTTCGACTGAAGAAAGGCTGAATATACATGGAGCCACCGATCACCTGATCCACGGGTGCTAAACCTGCAGAAAAAAGAGAGGCATTTTCTAGAAAAAACTGCCTTCTCTCTGGAAAAAAGACCGAGAATCGAGAAATATTATTTACCTGTAAATCCACATCCGCCTGCGCAAAATCGGTATTAAAAGTGAAATCTACAACGGAGGTAGGACTGATCACCCATTTGATTTCACCACCCGCTTTAAATTCATCTGTTACGGAATTACCTATTTCTGTACCCTGTGAATTACCCGAAACCTGTAACAAATAGGGGATAAACCGAATATTTGTCGCTGTGGGAGGCGGAGGAATAATCCCATTTAGTTTACCAGCATACTCCATTCGCAATGGACTCATAGAACGAGGATGTGGGGACCAAACAGCTAATTCATTACTTGCCCGCCTAACACGAAAGAAATTAATGCCCCAGTCTTGGGCTTTTGTTCCATCCGTTTTAGGATACCGAAGTGTCTGCCAAGGAATCGCAAATTCAGCTACCCAAGCGGAATCAGACCGATGCGTTCTAACCCGGTACAAACCATCCCAATCGATGTCAAATTGGCGATCATCAAAAGCCAAAAGATCTCGCTGAGCCCCATAGGCATTCGATTGCAAAACCAACGCATTGCGCTTATCATTAAAGCCATCAATGGCGATTCCAAATAAATCATTTTCAACGAATTGATAATCACGTTTTAAATTAGGCGCTCGGTATGCATTCTTCCCTATCGTATCCTTTAATATGGCAGCCACATACAGAAATTGCTGATTATACAGCATTTTTACTCGGGATGAGAATGTGGCTTTATTTCCTTGAAAGGGCTCTACTTGAAATTCTAAACTAGTGCTCGGAGCATTAGACCACTCCACTTCATCCAAGTTCCCATCAGCTTTAAGCGAACGCTCAATCTTCAACGGCTTAAATTCTTTCCGCGGAATAATGGGACTGAAAACCTCCTGCGAAAAACTACAGAAAGAGATGAATAGAAATAGATAACGCATTTACTTTTTAAAGAAGTATAAGCCAACTAAACGGATAAGTATTGGTAATCCGACTAAAACCATCGGTAAAAACTGGATTCCAGACCAGACAAGGCCCACCAGACAGAGTACCGTAATTACTTGAAAATATTTCTTCCATTTCAGCGGATTTCTAGCGAACCAAAATACCAAAGGAAAATTAAACGGAAACAACATGAGGGATGCCGGATTCCAGGCCATCACCTCGTGATTCGTAGCGGTTCCTAAGAAGAAAACAAACCAAGCAAGAATTCCGATTACACTAAACAAAGCTACATCAGCTGCGTAAGGAAAAGCATTCTTGAAAGTCAAGAATCCGATCAATAGTGATAGTATTCCTAGAATCACATAGGGTCCCGTGAAATCAAAACCTGCTTCAGGAGCTATTTCTCCGTCATATAAACTAATTGGATTGGCAGATAATTTAGAAGCCAAATTAGTCGCAGCCGCTAAATTATCAGGCAAATAACAGGCTTGAGAAGCTGTTGCCCTCACATTGGAAGGAACACCTAAAGCTAGATTCATCCCTAGCGTAACCCATGAATTAGGCTGTAAGTATTTGTTCATCCAATCCCGGTAGGATTTGCCCTCCAGCGAAGGGCTTTGATTCCAACGGTATTTACCCGGCGCGTTACGCTCAATCATGTCTCTAATGCGCGTTGAGCAATTGTCATAGAAGAATTTGTAGGCATATTCTCTATTTTCTGGCAATAAATTTGTTTCCAAAGCCTGATAAATGGCATTTTTCTGAAGGGAATCGAGTTGCAATTTTTGGGCAATCATCCCCC
>JACCDS012263470.1_pt1 | contig 10469 bp, 10 predicted proteins | sample 7446441 | NCBI WGS metagenome assembly JACCDS01 (sample SAMN15323445, study PRJNA562643) | freshwater metagenome | isolation source: river surface water | place: USA:Blue River Watershed | collected 2017-08-17 | reverse complement strand
ATTTCCGTCTCATTCGTCAGAATCAATCCAGGCACCTCGGTTAAATTTCCTTTTTCATCTTTGGCTGCCATCGTGAAATAACAGGAGTTTGTGTGACGAATAATTCCATCTTGAGGCTTAAAACATTCCACACGCATCCCCACAATCATAGTGGTCCGTCCTACGTAATTGACTGATGCTTTGATTTCAACTAAATCGCCTACCTCCACCGGACTTTTGAATTCTACGCCTTCGACAGCCACAGTCACACAATATTGATGACTATGTTTCGAAGCGCAAATGTAGGCTACTTTATCTAAGAGAGATAAGATGATTCCCCCATGGACTTTGCCTCCAAAATTGGCATAAGATGGGATCATTAATTCCGTATAGGTTGTTTCGGATTCGTTTACTTCTTTAAATTGCATTCCCAAAGCTATTCATTTTTTGCATAACTTTAGGCCAAATAAAAGACCTATGAAACGAAGAACATTTTTAGCAACAACTCCATTAATCGGAGCTGTCTTACCTTCTCAAAAAACAGCTGTCGAACCGAAATTATTACACCACGTGTTTTTTTGGTTGAAAAATCCAGGAAACACGGCGGATCGAGCCCAATTAATTAAAGGATTGAAAACCCTGTCGGGGATTCCAAGTATTCAAAAAATGCACATCGGGGTGTTAGCATCCACTGAAAAGCGTGAAGTGGTTGACACGTCCTGGGACGTTTCAGAACTTATGTATTTTCATGATGAAGCGGGTCAAAAAATCTACCAAGACCACCCTATTCATGTTGAATTTGTGAAAAATTACAGCCATTTATGGCAAAAAGTGATCGTATATGATTCCGTAGACGTTTAGACGGATAAACGCTGCCGGGGTCTACGACCCCGGCAGCGTTCAGTAAACGATCGAGTAAATGATTTAGTCTATCAGTTATTTGGTTTTTAAAGGAAATCAGCCCGCATAGGTGTGAAAACATCCACCAATTCACCTTGTTCGATACAAACTGCGCCGTGAATGATATCAGCAGGAACAAAATAGACATCTCCTGCCCGTAATCGTTGTGTTTCTCCATCGATCGTAATATCAAACACACCTCCTGAAACATAGGATGCCTGCGTATGTGGATGTTGATGTAAGGCACCTACCGCCCCCGCCTCAAACTGAACCTTAACGATCATCATCGTTTCATTATGGGCCATAACCTTCCGTTGTATTCCTTCTCCTAAATCCTCCCAGGGTACGAGTTCATCTGAAACAAGTGTTTTTTGCATGGGTTTAATTATTGAGCGAACCCGCTGTTATCCAAGATTTAATTTGATTGATTTCGCAGTTACTTAAACTGCTTGTTGATGAAGGCATGGCAATGTATCCTGTTTGGTGCGCAATCGAGCCATACAATTTTCCATTGACCGCATATTTTTGTACTTGGATATAAGTTGTCAAATCAATATTTCCTGATGGCTTTGCCCCACTATGACACCCTGTACAGTTAGTCACTAATATGGGTTGGACAATTGTTTTGAAACTGATATTTGTAGTCACACAATTTGATGCAGAAGCATCGCATGAATTATTCTTTGCTCCTTGTTTGATCCATGTCAATACTGAATTTATTTGTTCAACCGGTAAAGATCCAGCAGGTGGCATTCTGTTTTCACCTGTAGCTATGAGTGATCGATATAAACTGCTATTTGTTGGATTACTCACGCGAACCTCCTTCATTATATTTGTGTAATCTGTTAAGATTACCCCCTCTCTTTTCGAGATGGCATCATGGCAACCGCTCATCGCACAATTTGACACGATTAATGGCAAAATCTTTTGTTTAAAATAAACCGTATCGGGGCTACAATTTACTAATACAGTAGGAGGCAATACGGGTATATTGACAACTGGGTCCACGGGTTTACTTGGATTTAAATCCACCAAAATACTTCCAGCAGGCGCAGATCCACGGATCCACTTCCGGATAATCGCCACATCACATGCGCTTAATTTCGTTGTCGCAGAGGGCATCGGTTTGTAGCCGCTTGCATGTGTAATTGAACCATAAAGTTTGCCATTTTGCACGTATGTGTTGATTTTGGCATAAGTAGAGAGGTCGACCCCTGCACTTGCATTCGTACTTGCGTGACATGAGACGCAATTAGCCTGAATGATCGGCCAAACGGATTTGTCAAATGATATGGACACCGTGTCACACGTTGCATTTGTGGCAGGAATTTCCTTCGTCGTTGTATCCGTTACTATGCCACTTTCCGTAGGCTGCACAGGTAAATTCTTATCATTCAAACATGACAAGAATAAGACCGCCAAACCGAAAAGTAGATATTGCTTCATGTTAACGTATCGCATACGAAATGTTTCCTTTAACCTTAATCACCTCGGCAATTTTAGCAAATACAATTTTAGGTATGTCAATTTTGTATTCATCCAAATGAATATCAAACTGGCATGTTAGAGCAAGCGTTTTGCCTGTAGAAACGATGGTGCCTTTCAATTCCACTGGACGCGAAATCCCATGAATTGTTGCCGTTCCAGCAGCAGTAACCGCATACGTTCCCGCAACTTTCATATCAATCGATTCTTTAATTTTCCCCTTGAAGGTCGCCGAAGGATATTTATCTGTTTCCAGGTAATTTTCATTAAAGTGCTCCTGCATGAGTTTATTCGGAAAAATAAAGTTGGTTACACGCATTTGTACCGCTATTTCATTATTGGCGGAATTTATGATGCTTCCTACTTGCTTGTTGACCGCATCAATATCCTCCATCGGCGTCTTCGAAAAAAAGGATATTTCACCCGACTGAGTAGTGAATAATTGAGCGTTTGCTGACCATGCAAGGCATACGAAACTTATGGCGATAAGGTATTTCATTATTTTTTAATTTTGGGTTCAAAACTAAATGTTCGAGCCATATTGAAGCCATAAAATAGATCCCCGTTTTCCCAGGTTCCTATCGTTTGACCTATAAAATGTTTTTCAATCATACCACGCGAATTGCTAATATGTAACTGGAACACGTGTCCACCTGTTTCAATATCAAAACCGATCGCCAACGAATTGTGGTAAGGGTATTTTTGACCCGCAGCTTCCTCATATTCATCTTTTTCTATCAAATTATAATAGTATTCAGCTGAAACACTGAGGCGATTACTAATCTTATATCGACCACCAAATCCCATCGCCGCCTGGTTGTTTTCCATATAAACACTTTCAGCCAAATTGTTATGGAAAATAGTAGGCATGACTTGCAACGAAAACTTATCAGAGAATTTACGAGCAATTAACAACTGACCCATAAAGGTCTGACGCTGCAAATTATTATTGAATCGCATCACGGTACCCGACTCCATCGTATAACCTGTTTTCATTGTATTACTCGCAATACTTCCATAGGCTGTTATCGTCACTGGTATTTTATTCGACTGACGTATAATCTTATATTTGGCATAGCTGTCATACGTTTTTTCAATCGTCGACCGACCAGCTCCAATTAATAAGTTGTCCGTTAACGCATATTCCAATCCCAATCGAATGCGGGCCTCATCCAGCCCTAGAAAATTGTCAATAAAACCAGAATTGACCGCCCCAAATCGGTGCGATATCCAGAAATTCAAATGTTTCTTAGCAATTGTTTCGACGGTTTGGCCATTGATCAAACGAGACGCCTTGAAGGTCGCTAATGTGTAATTTGTCTGTTTAGCATCCTCTTTTTCAAGCATCGCCATGAGGTCGTCTTGTGCGGCCAACTGTAAAGAGCTAAAAATTCCTATAAATATCAAAAGTAACCTAAGCATACACACGTAAGGTTGTGCCTGTAAGAGCTGTTTGATATGAGGCAATCGCTTTACTTGTGACAGATAAAGCGGATCCTGTTTGGCTGAAGGTTGCACCGTGGGCAGTACAATAAAATTTAGATCCATTGTACATTACTTGAGGCTTCCCTTCATGCGAACAAATCTGAGTAACAGCAGCGAAACTAGTTGCAGAAACACGAGCTACCACCACTTGATTATATACGACATATTTGCCTACGGTATTTAAAGCTGAATAAGCTGCATTCGAAAGGTCGAGTGTGAAGTCTACTGCAGAAGCAGGAGTTACGGATTCGTTTTGACATGAAGTAAGACTCGAGGCACCGCAATAAACGGCTAATAGTGAAGCTCCTTTTAATCCTAATGATTTTAGGAATTCATGGCGTTGAATTTTAGTAGGCATATATTTTAGGGTTTTACAGTTGGCAATTTAACTTCTTTTTCTATCATTTATTGTGTCAAATAACCTGATTCTAATCACTATAGACGAATAGGAATTTTTTGGATACCTAACGTTTGCTCAGGGGGATAAAAAAAGCTGCCGAAGTCCTTAAACTCACGGCAGCGTTAAAATCTCAAAGAATGGAAAATTATGGACGTACCCGAAATACCATGCCAGGGTTTTCCGTCGCTACATATAAATAGCCATCAACCCCCATTTTGACATTACGCATTCTACCTAAATTCACAAGTACTTTCTCCTGTTTGACCACTTTGTTGTCTTTGATGACACAGCGATTCAAATAATTAAATCGTAATGACCCAACCATCAAATTGCCTTTCCATGCTGGATATTTATTACTATCTATAAACGCTAATCCCGAAGGGGCAATGGATGGAATCCAATACGATATCGGTTGTTCCATACCTTCTTTCTTGGATATGGCGGAAATGGGCTTGCCATCGTAATTGATACCGTAGGTGATGGTAGGCCAACCGTAATTTTTGCCTGCTTGGATAATATTGATTTCATCTCCGCCGCGAGGACCGTGCTCAGTCTCCCAAATTGCGCCGGTTGTTGGATTTAAGGTCAAACCTTGTGGGTTGCGTTGTCCATACGAGTAAACACTTGGGTGAGCTGATTTGGCAAATGGATTATCTGCTGGAATCCGGCCATCATCGTACATGCGGTGAATTTTCCCATTATCATTATCCAACAACTGAGGAAAAACTTTTTCCATCCCTCGCTCGCCCACACTAAAGAACAACAAGCCTTTTTTATCAAATGCCAAACGCGACCCAAAATGATGGAATGTCTGCGTGTAAGGCAAAGCTTCAAAAATTTCTTGTGACTCAACCCAAGTATTGTTTTTGATTTTTCCACGAACGATCGCCGTCGAAGTTAAGGTTCGGCTACCTTCCATTTTGAATTTAGAATATGACATATAGACCCAACCGTTCGAAGCATATTGCGGATGCAATACCACATCTAATAAGCCACCTTGTCCTTTAGACATAACCTCAGGCGTACCTGTAATTAATGTTTTTTGTTTCTTTTGGTCGACTAAATAAAGCTTTCCTGCCCGATCAGAAATTAGATAATCAAGATTTGGCAATTGCGCAAATCCCCAAGGGCTATCAAATCCTGTTGCAATTGTATCCAATTCAACGCGCATTCCTTCCGATTGAAATACGTTCGACGTAGGCTTATTCGCAAATTTATATTGTTCAACTCCAGCCAAATTCTCAACGATCAAATCTGCTAATTTTTCTATTTCTTTGGCCGAAATCGTCTCTTTCCATGTAGGCATTCCTAATTCCGGATAGCCATTCGTAATACTAGCTAAGATCTGCGCTTTCGAATTTCCATGTTTCCATTGACGATCCACAAACGCTTCGACTTTTTCTCCGTGACACGAGGCACAATATTGTGTATAAGTTTTTTCTGCTGGCGCTTCCTCGACAGGCTGTGTGCGCAATGACATGATGCTCAAAGAACCCACGAGCAAAACACCTAATCCAATTAATTTCTTTTGCATATACGTATAGATAATGTTACGAATCTAGTTAAATTTTGACAGTTTTAATATCCTGATTTTGTCGGGTAAGAGCTACTTTCATATAAAACCTATTTCAATGAAATTACATTTACTATTTATTCTAATCAACTCTTTCGGACTAATGGGTCAAATCCCTGCCGAAAACTGGCAAAAAGTTGACGTTCCCAATCAAGGTTCCAATCGTCACGAAAGTGCATTTGTCCATTGCGACGGAAAATTTTATGCGCTTGGTGGACGTGGCAAACGTCCTATTGAAGCTTACAATCCCAAACTCAATCGGTGGGAATTTGTTTCTGACGCCCCCTTTGAATTTCATCATTTTCAAGCAGTTGCATTTCGTCACGAAATCTACCTGATCGGTGCAATGACAGGAAATTATCCGCATGAAAAGCCTTTGGCGAATATTTGGGTATTTAATACGCGAACAAAAGTTTGGCGTGAAGGTGCGGCGCTGCCAACTGACCGATTGCGTGGTTCAGCGGGTGTGGTCGTACGAAAAAATAAAATCTATGTTGTCTCAGGAATCCAAGATGGACATTGGGATGGGCATGTTAAATGGTTTGATGTATTTGACCCCCAAACGAATCAATGGGAAAAATTGCCCGATGCCCCTCGAGCTCGAGATCATTTCCAAGCTGCACTCGTGGGTGATAAATTATATGTGGCTGGCGGTAGAACATCTCATGCCTCAATCGGTAAAGTACTTAACGAAACCATTGGTGAAATCGATGTATTTGATTTTAAATCAAATAGCTGGTCCACGCTAGCTAATCCGCTTCCGACCCAACGAGCCGGTACGGCATCTGTTGGCCATTTTCCTTATCTAATTGTCATGCTGGGTGAAAGTATTGCACAAACAGGTGCACATGCGGAGGTAGAAGCCGTAGATGTACGGACGGGAGTTTGGGTGAAATTTCCTTCGTTGAATCAAGGCCGACATGGCACTGGGGTAGTTAATTACAAGGGAAAATTATATGTGGCCAATGGTAGCGCGAATCGGGGAGGGGGTCCCGAATTGAATTCCATTGAATGTTTACAGCTAAATTAAACATGGGCCTGCAAGGCCTTGTTGCTTGTTGGCAATATTTTTGTATTATTGTATCAAATTATTACAATAGCTAAACCTAATAAACAAATGAAGAAAATCTGGCACCTAACTTGCCTATTGAGCATTTTTGCATTTGCATCTCATGCGCAAAGTGACAACAAAATGGCTGTTCAAACCCAAATTGAAACCGGAAAAATTGAGGGTAATTATAATACGCAGTCTGGTATTCAAACTTATTTTGGAATACCCTTTGCGAAACCACCTGTAGGTGATTTACGCTGGAAAGCCCCTCAAGCCATTTCAGTCTGGACAGGTGTCAAAGAAACGAAGCAATTTTCAGCGAGACCGGTTCAAGCCATCGTTTTTGGTGATATGAATTCCCGCTCTCAAGGTTTAAGTGAGGATTGTTTGTACTTAAATGTCTGGACACCGGCGAAACGAAATACTCAAAATTTACCTGTTTTAGTCTATTTCTATGGGGGTGGATTTTTTGCTGGAGATGCTTCTGAGCCACGCTATGATGGAGAGGCGATGTCTAAACAAGGAATTGTTGTGATCACGGTGAACTATCGCTTAGGTGTCTTTGGATTTTTTGCACACCCAGAGCTAAGTAAGGAAACGAGCTATAAAGGTTCTGGAAATTATGGATTGATGGATCAAGCTTTTGCGTTGCAATGGGTGAAGCGTAATGTGGCTGCTTTTGGCGGTGATCCGAAAAAGATAACGATCGCAGGTGAGTCTGCGGGATCTGTTTCCGTTAGTGCTCAAATGTCCTCTCCATTAGCACGGGATGTGATTGCTGGGGCGATTGGGGAAAGTGGAGCAGGGATTAACCCAACTTTATATCCGGTGCCTTTGGCGCAAGCAGAAAAAGAAGGTGTTGAATTTGCGGCAAAGGCAAATGCAAAGTCATTAGCTGATTTACGTAAATTAACTACCCGCGAGTTGTTTGAGATTCAATCAGAAACGCGTAAAAATTATAACACAGCTGTCATTGATGGCTATTTTTATCCGAAAACAATGCCAGCTATTTTCAATGCCAAAGAGCAGGCGCAAGTTCCTTTGCTTCTAGGATGGAATTCAGCGGAAATGTCAGGAATGGCCTTTATGCAAGGAAAGCCATATACACCAGAAAATTATTTGGAAAAAGTAAAGGCTGCATTTCCTACGGAAGTAGATGCCATCATGGCTTTATATCCAGGCAAGACAGAGCAAGAAGTGGAGTATTCAGCTACGGCATTGGCTTCGGATCGTTTTATTTCATATAGTACCTGGAAGTGGTTTGACTTGCATCGTAAGAATTCTTCGCAACCAGTTTACCGGTACTTGTTTTCAAAATTACGTCCGCCATTGGTTGATAACACACGTGCTTCAGCCTTAGCTGGCGGAACAGTGAAAGCAGATCCAAACGCACCAAAGCCGCGTCCAGCCATTGGTGCCCCACATGCCTGTGAAATCGAATATTGCATGGGTAATTTGAGGTTGATTAAAGAATATGCGTGGACACCAGAAGATTACCAAGTTTCCAATACGATGTTTACCTATTTTGCCAATTTCATCAAATCAGGAAATCCGAATGGGAAAGATCTACCTAACTGGCCGGTTGCCCAATCACAAGATAAAACTCCGGCTGTGATGGTATTAGATGTAGAATCGAAAGCGGTTCCTGCAGCAAATGATGCTCGATATGAATTTTTAGATCGTTATTATAAAAACTAATTTAATGAAAAGAATTGCTTTAGCTTGCGGAATCTTGTTTTCAGGATGGATCGCACAAGCCCAAATTACAACGGGCTCTAATGTAGGTGTTGTACCTACTGAATCAGGTGCTGTTCGTGGATATATTCACGGAGGAGTTTATACCTATAAAGGTATACCTTATGCGGAGGCTGCTCGTTTTGAGGCGCCTCACAAACCAAAACCTTGGACTAATGTACGCAGCTCTTATACTTATGGACCTGTGGCACCGCTTTTGGATCCAACGACCAACGTTCAAGATGAATCTGAATTTGTGTTTAACCACTCATGGGGTTTTACCAATGAAGATTGCATGCGTGTGAATGTGTGGACGCCAGGAATCAAAGACGGGAAAAAGCGCCCCGTGATGTTTTGGATTCATGGAGGTGGTTTTACATCAGGCTCTTCTCAAGAATTACCTTCGTATGACGGCGAAAACCTAGCTAAAAAAGGTGATGTCGTTGTCGTTTCAATCAATCATCGATTGAATATTTTGGGGTATTTGGATTTGTCGGCCTATGGCGAGAAGTATAAATATTCGGCCAACAATTCTGTGATGGATATGAAGGCGGCTTTGGAGTGGGTAAAAAACAATATCGAAGCTTTTGGAGGTGATCCGTCAAATGTGACCATTTTTGGTCAGTCGGGTGGTGGAGCCAAAGTGAATACCTTGATGGCGATGCCATCAGCGAAAGGTTTGTTTCACAAAGCGATCAACCAAAGTGGCGCATTCCGTTCGGAGATGTTAAGTAAGTCAACGACACAAGCGATTACAGCTGAGGTGATGAAAGCGTTAAACTTGGCACCAAACCAGGCAGATAGTTTACAAAAGATTCCATTCCCAGTATTGGCAAATGCAGGTAAAAAAGCCTTGCAGGTAGTCGCGGCACAATTGAAAGCGGCAGGTAAACCAGTGGGCGGATTTGGCTTGAGCTGGGGTCCAAGCTTAGATGGAGATGTATTACCATATCAAATGTTTGACAAAGAGGCGTTGGCCCTATCGAAAGATGTTCCTTTATTGATTGGAACAGTTAAAAATGAATTTGCTCCTTTTGCGAATATGGCGATGGCCAATGCATCTGCAGCTGAGGTGGAGGCGTTTATTCAAAAAACATATGGTGCTAAAGCGGAGGCTTACAAAGCAGCCGTGAAGAAAGCATATCCAAATGACACGAGACCATCTGATTTATTAGATGTGGACCGTATGTTCCGTCCAGGTGCCGTGGAGCAAGCAAATATCAAGTCGGCCTTAGGTGGCGCTCCCGTATTTATGTACCTATTCACTTGGCAATCGCCGGTGGCTGATGGTAAATACAAAGCAATCCACTGTGGCGAATTGCCATTCTGTTTTAATAACATCGCACGTTGTGAAGAGATGACTGGTGGTGGAAAAGACGCGTATGTGTTGGCAGATAAAATGAGCCAGGCTTGGATTAATTTTGCCAAAGTGGGCAATCCAAATCACAAGGGTTTACCTACATGGCCAACTTACAATGCGACTAATACAGCGACCATGCACTTGGATAATTCATGTGTGGTGAAGCCGCAATTGGATAAAGATTTATTTGCGTTGTAGTTTCAAGCTCAATATGATTAAATCCCAAACCTAGGTTTGGGATTTTTTTTGCCCAAAAGCTTAATGATTGTTTATTTAAAGGTAATTTTATTAAAAAAAATTACCTTTGTTAAAAGAGAGATTGACTTTTAATATTGGGGCGCCTTCCAAAGAAATTTTGAAAAGTTTCCAATCTCCTATTTATTTGTAATAGAAACAAAGTCATCAAAGGAATATTACGATCTCATTGAGATCTTAGTGATAAGACAATAAATTAGAACTAGGATTAAATAAACCCTCCCTGATTTTCGGGGAGGGTTTTTGT
>JACCDS010934423.1_pt1 | contig 10472 bp, 7 predicted proteins | sample 7446441 | NCBI WGS metagenome assembly JACCDS01 (sample SAMN15323445, study PRJNA562643) | freshwater metagenome | isolation source: river surface water | place: USA:Blue River Watershed | collected 2017-08-17 | reverse complement strand
GCGACATCGACTGGAACGTCACCGCCCGCCTCGGCGAGGCCTACCGCAAAAAATTCGTCGAGGAGCGCGAATTGATCGTGCTGCTCGTGATCGAGGACGCCCTCTCGCTTCAGTTCGGGTCGGGGCAGCGCACCAAGCGCGAGGCGCTCTTCGAGCTCGCGGTGTTGGTCATGTTGCTCGCTGCGATGAACCGCGACGCGATCGAGGTCCTGCACGTGCGGCCCGACGGGCATCGCCACACCGGCCGGCTGCGCGGGCGCAGCGAGATCTTCCATGCCGCCGCGGAGTTGCTCGCGCAACCGGCCCCCGACCTCGCCGACCCTCGCCCGCTGCGGACCCCGTGGGACCTGCTCCACAGCCTGGCCCCGGACCGGAGCGTGATGGCGCTGCTCGGCGACTTTCCGCCCCGGGAAATCCCGCGCGAGTGGAAGACCCTCGTGCAGCGTTTCACGCCCGTCGGTTTCCGCGTGGACGATCCGTGGGAACGCGAGCTTCCCGGCGACCGGCCGCTCTCCGTCTACGATCCCACGACCCAGCGCGTCGTCGTCGTCGACCCGCGGTCCAAGGTCCATCGCCGCGCGCACGCCGAGTGGCGCGCGGCCCGCGACGCCGGCTTCGCCCAGATGATCCCCCGCGGCAAGGACCGCCTCGTCGTCACCCCCGAAGAGACGATGGTCGACGCCTTGGCCCACTTCTTCCACGCCCACATGGGCAGCGCCGCCCGCCTGTCGTCATGAGCGCCGACGATTTTCTCTTCCAGGATCCCGGGTGGCTGCTCGCGCTGGCCGTGCTGCCGCTCGTGCTCTGGCTGCGCAGCCGTCAGCCGGTGGCCGCGGTGGTGATGCCCTTTGCCGGCACCTGGTGGCGGCCGACCCTGCTCGTGCAACCGGCGCGCCTGCCCGCCCTCCTTCTTGCCGCCGGCCTCGTCCTGCTCGCCATCGCGCTCGCCCGCCCCCAGCGCCTCGTCACCCTCGTCGATCCGCGACAGGAAGGTCACGAGGTGATGCTCGCGATCGACCTGTCGGGCTCGATGCACACCGAGGATTTCGAGCGCGGCGGCGAGCGGATCAACCGCCTCGATGCGATCAAGCCGGTCATCAAAGACTTCATCGCCAACCGGCCCAATGACCGCATCGGCCTCGTTGTTTTCGCCGGCAAGGCCTACACGCTCTCGCCCCCCACCTTCGATCACCTGTGGCTGACGGCCCAAGTGGAACGCCTGCGCATCGGCATCGTCGAGGACGGCACCGCGATCGGCGACGGCCTCGGCGTCGCGCTCGCCCGGCTCGAGCACCCCAAGCCTCCGGCGGGCACCCCGACGCCGTCCGCCCCGCGCGAACGCAACGACTCCGCGGCCGCGCGCCCCACCCCCCGCTTTGTCGTTCTCCTCTCCGACGGCGCCAACAACCGCGGCGTGCTCAAGCCCAACCAATCCGCGGCCATCGCCAAGGCCCGCGGCATCACCGTCTACACGATCGGCGCCGGCAAGGACGGCATGGCCCCGTTTCCCATCATCGATTCCCTCGGGGCCAAGATCGGTTACCGGCGCGTGATGGCCGACCTCGACGAACCCGCCCTGCGGAAAGTCGCCGAGCTGACCGGCGGGCAGTATTTCCGCATCGACAACATCGAGGCCGCCGCCGCGTCGTTCCGCGCGATCGATCAATCGGAGCGCACGCAGTTCAAGACGCAGGTGCGGCGTCCCCACGACCTCCATCGCTGGTTCGTCGCCGCCGGACTCGTCTGCCTGCTGGTCGGCGCGGTCCTGGCGGGGGCCTCCGAAGCCCGGGAGCTGACCGCATGATTTTCGCCCACCCGCACGCTTTCTGGCTGCTCGCCGTCGTCGCCGCGGCCGCCGTGCTCGATCGCTTCCGTCGCGGTCGCATCCACGCCGCGTTTCCGCGCCTCACCCGCGTGCGGGCCCACGCCCGCAGCCTCGAGTTGGCCGGCGACGCCGGCGTCCGCGGTTTCCGTTGGCGCATCTGGCTCGCGGGCGTCCTCGTGGTGATCGCCCTCGCCGGTCCGCGCCTCGGCTTTGTCCGGGAAGCGGCCGAGCAACATCCGCGCGAAGTCGTGATCGCGATGGACCTGTCGCGCAGCATGCTGGCGCGCGACGTGAAGCCGTCGCGGCTGGACCACGCCAAGCTGCTCGCCGCCAGCCTCGTCGCCAAGGCCGCCGGCGACCGCTTCGGGCTGTTGCCGTTTTCGTCCAGCGCCTACGTGCAGCTTCCGCTCGGCGACGACTACGAGGTGCTGGCGGGCATGTTGCCGGAGCTTTCCCCCGGTTATTTCCCCGTCAGCGGCACGAACTTTTCGGACCTGCTCAAGGTGGCGACCACGATGTTCACCACGAAGGAGAACGCCGAACGCTTCCTCGTCGTGCTCAGCGACGGCGAAGCCTGGGATCCGGATTGGAAAACCGTCCTGTCCGACCTGAAGGCCCGCGGGATCCGGGTCGTCGCGCTCGGGATCGGCACGCCGGGCGGCAGCCTCGTGCCCGACGGCAACCGCGCCCTGCGCGACCGCAACGGCGCGGAAGTCGTCTCCCGCCTCCAGGCCTCCACGCTGGAAGAAATCGCCGCGGCGACCGGCGGGACGTATCGCCGGGCGGACGCCTACCTCGACATCGCGGCCCTGCTGAAGGCGGGACCCGGGGCCGCCGCCGCGGCTGCGGCCACCAAGGTCGATCCGACCCGCCTCGCGGAACGCTACCGCTGGGTGCTGGTGCCCGCGCTCGCTTTGCTGGCCTTCAGCTTCTGGCGCGATTTCCCCATCCATCCGTCGAAACGCGCCGTGAAACTGCCGGGCGTGATCCCCGCCGCCCGCGGCGTCGCCCGGGCCGCCGCGACGTCCGCGCTGGCGGTCGCGCTCCTGGTCGCGTGGTGGACACCCCGGCTCCAGAGCCAGGATCTCGCGGCGATGCCCGACGGCGAGTTCAACGAGACCGCCGTCGGCTCGCCCATGCAGACCAATGCCCGCCTCGTGACGCAGCGTATCAACTCCATGCTCGCCAGCCCGAAGGTGAACGAGAACGACTGCGTTTCCCTCGTCATCGATATCGTCGCCTACTGCGAACAGATGCTGCGCGCTCGCCTGCGCTTTCCGCTGTCGATCATCGACGACGGCCAACGCGCCATCGCGTGGGGCGAGCGCCTCGACCCGCAGGGTGGCGCATGGTCGCAGCTGCGGACGCGCCTCGACGAACTGCACCGCGCCGCCACCGAACCGTGGAAGACCGCGCGGGCCGACGCCCCCGGCCGGACGCCCATGGAAGTCGGCTACGATCCGGACTCGGAACGTCCGGATCGCCTCCGTTCGCGCGGCGCCTCCGCCGCGGGCGACGAACTCGAGAACCTCGCCGACATTGCGCTCCCGCTCCTGAAGCTCGAACAGGTTCGCCGCCAGGATCAGCCCGCCCGTCTTTTCCAGGCCATCGACGGGAAGACCCGCGCGAACCAACCGCCTCTCCTGCCGCAATGGTGATCCACTCCGCCGTGAACCTCCGTGTCCCATCGCTCGTCCTGGCCGCGTCGCTGCTGCTCGGTCCCGGCCTCGACGCCGCGCAACCCGCGCCGGCCGCCGACGCCGATCCGTCCGTCGCCGGCACGCCGCTCAGCGAGCTCGCGCGCGGCCGCATCGAGGCGCCCGCCGAGGTGCGCTGGGTCGGTGAACTTTTCCCGCTCACCCTGCGCGTGTCCGTGGCGCGCCGCGCCTACGCGTCGGTCGCCGGCGATTTCGAATGGGCCCCCGACGACCTGATTTTCGAGGAATGGTCCACGCCGCAGGCGACGCAGGCCGGCGAACGGATCGAGGTCACGCGCACCGCCCGCGGTTATTTGAAGACGACCGGCACGCTGCGTCTGCCCGACACGCGGCACGGCGTGACCTTGGTCACCGGTTACGCCGGCGATCGCTCCGCCCTCACCGATCGTTTCGTCGTCCCCGTCACCGGGCCGGTTGTGCGCCTGCGCCGCCTGCCGACGCCCGCCCCGGCCGCCTTCGCCGGTGCCGTCGGCGACTTTGTCCTCGAATCGCGCCTGTCGAAAACCGAGGTCAATGTCGGCGATTCCGTGACGTGGACGGTGCAGTTGCGCGGCACCGGCAACTGGCCGGAAGTCACCCGGCTGCCGGCGCGCACCGTGCCGAAAGAAGTCACGGCCACCGCGCCGATCCTGAAGCGCGAGTTCGCCGAAGGCGCGGTGTTCGAAGGCTCGCTCACGGAGGAAGTGCTGCTCGTGCCGAACCGCGCCGGCGCGTTCTCGCTCGGCCCGGTGCGCTTCGTTTTCTTCGATCCCAAGGAGGGAAAATACCAGCTCTACACCACCGAGACGTTCACGCTGACGGTCGGTGAAGGCGCGAGTCCCGGCGAACAACCGGCAAAAACGCCCGACGGCCGGACACTCGTCCCCGCCGTCCCGCCGCTTCTGCCGCTCGACCCGGAGACGAGCCCGGCACTGGGCCGCGTGCCGCTCTCCGCGGGAGTCTTGCCGGCCACCATCGGCATCGCGGTCGTCGGCCTCCTCGCATGCTGGCTCGGCTTCGCGCGCGACCGCAGCCTGCGCACCGATCCGCTCCGCGAGCGGCGCCGCGCCCGGGCCGACCTGCAGGCGATCTTGCTCGAACTGAAAAAATCCGGCCACGCCCCGGACACCCTGCGCGGGCTGCTCTTCGCCTGGCAGCGCAACGTCGCGGAACTCGCGGGCATCGCCACCGCGATGCCCGGCGCGGAGACGATCGCGCGCGCCCTCGAGGGCGACGCCCATCGCGCCACCGGCTCCTCGTGGATCGCGCTGTGGCAGGAAGCCAACCGCGCGATCTACGGCGCGGCGACATCCTTGCCCTACGACTGGGAGATGCGCGCCTCGGCGGCGCTCTCCGACGTCGTCGTGCCGGCAGTGCCCGTCGCGGCAACCTTTCGCCGCGGCAACCTCCTTCCCTACGCCGCCGCGCTGGTTCTGGCCGCCGCACTCCTGCCGCCGCCGCTCGAAGCCGCGCCGCTCGACGATTACAACCGGGGCGACTTTGCCGCCGCGGAATCCGGCTGGCGCGCGCTGTCCGCCCAACGTCCGCTGGACGCGCACCTCCGTTACAATCTCGCCTTGGCGGCATCGCAACAGAACCGCTGGCCGGAGTCGGTCGCCCACTCGCTCGCCGCGCTCACCCTCGCCCCGCGCGATCCGTCCATCCGCTGGCAGTTCGCATTGAGCCTAGAACGCTCGGGCGTGGAGAATCCCGCGTTCACCGGCTTCGCGGGCAACAGCCTCCGGCACCGCCTCGCGCGCCAGTTGTCGCCGCGGGAATGGACGCTTGCCGGCAGCGTTGCCGCGCTGGCCGCCGCCGCAGCCGCCGGCGCGCTGCTGGCCGCGTGGTATCGCGGCCAGCGCTGGCCGCGCCGCCTCACCCTTGCCGCCGTCACGGGAGTGCTGGGTGCGTTCGTCGTCGCGGCGGGCATCAGTCTCGGTTGCTGGGGGCCGCTGGCCGAACCGGCGACCGTGGTGGTCGCGCGCAACACCTTGCTGTGCTCGGTGCCGACGGAGATCGATGTGGCGCAGAAAACCGTTCCCCTGCCCGCCGGTTCGCTCGCACAAATCGACCGCGCCTTCCTCGGCTGGAGCCGACTCGTCTTTCCCAACCGACAGACCGGCTGGGTGCGCACCGATGCGCTGGTCTCGCTGTATCGCTAGCCGGCCGGCATGGCCGGGAAGAATCCTGGCGGAGAGGGTGGGATTCGAACCCACGGTGCCTTTCGACACTCCGCATTTCGAGTGCGGTGCGATAGACCACTCTGCCACCTCTCCGGTGCAGGACGCGCGACCGTAGGCCGCACGGTTCAAAACGGAAGCAGAAAATCGCCGCGCGATCCCGGCGGCGTCATTTTCCTGCGCCCACCGGCGCCGGGCCCCCGCAGGCCGCGCTTGGATCGCCTCAGATGTTGTCGTCCTCGCCTCCGCGGCCTTTGCCGCCGTTGGCCGGCAAGTGGTGCGGAAAGAAGAAATAGTAGTTCATGAGCCACCAACTGCGCGACGACCGGTAGAACAGCATCGGAAACCCGATCGCACCGATGCCGGCCAAAATCGCCGCCGTCGTGTCGCCGAGCACTTTGAAATACCACAACAGCAGAACCGGCAGGAGAAAGCCGACCAGCGTCACGCCGTAGTTCAGCGACATCGACCCGAGGAAGAATCCCTCGTCGTTCCCGCGCTCGAAGGCAAAGCGGCACTGCGGGCACTCGGGGTTGATTTTGAACAACGAGCCCTGCTTGAAGAGCGTGGGCGCCCCGCAGTTGGGGCAGCAGTGCGTGAGGCCTCGGGCGACGATCTGACCGCGGGTGACGTGCATAAAAAAGGGCGCGCCACTCAAGGAGCGGCGCGCCCGGAAAACAATCCTGCGCTGCGAATCAGGAGCCCAGTTGGTAACGCGAGAAGCGACGGATGACGATATTCTCGCCGATCTTCGCGATCTGGTCGGCCAGGAGGTCCTTGATCGACTTCTCGGCCAGCTTCACGAACGGCTGGTCGAGCAGGCACACGGTCGAGTAGTAGTTCTCGAGTTTGCCATCGACGATCTTCTGCACGACCGCGGGCGGCTTGCCGGCGACGGCGGCCGAAGCGATCTCGCGCTCCTTGGCCAAGTCGGCCTCGGGCACCTGGTCGCGGGAGACATAGAGCGGATTGGCCGCGGCGATCTGCAGGCAGAGGTCCTTCACGAAGGCCTTGAAGGCGTCGTTGCGGGCCACGAAGTCCGTCTCGCAGTTGACCTCGATCAGCACGCCGACTTTGCCGCCGACGTGGATGTAGCTCTCGATGATGCCTTCCTTCGTCGTGCGGGTGGAGAGCTTGTCGAGTTTGCTGCCGAGCTTCTTGCGAAGGATCGTCGTGGCCGCCTCGATGTCGCCGTTGGCCTCGGTGAGGGCCTTCTTGCACTCGAGCAGGCCGGCGCCGGTCTTTTGGCGCAGGTCCGACACGGCTTGGGCAGTGATGGGAGTGTTGCTCATGGAATGATGGGAATTGTCGGATCGGTGATCCGCTTACTCGGCCTTGACGGCGGGGCGCTTGGCGCGGACCGGCTTCTTCTTGAGCGCGGTGGCCGGCGCGGCCTCCGTCTCGCCCTCGACGACCGCGGCGACATCGGCGGGGAGCTCGACCTTCGAGAGGTCGACATCGCCGGTGGCGGCGGGAGCGGCGGCAGCCTCGACCCCGGCGGTGACGCCCTTGAGGTCGGCGGCGCCGCGCTGGGCGCGACGCGTGTCGCGCTGGGCCAAGCCGCTCTGGATCGCGGCCGTGACGGCCTCGACGATGATGCGGATGGACTTCACGGCGTCGTCGTTGCCCGGGATCGGGTGCGAGACCGTGGACGGATCGGAATTGGTGTCGACGAGGCCGACGCAGGGGATACCGGCGCGGGCCGCCTCGGCGACCGCGATCTTGTGGTGGTTGACGTCGACGACGAACATCGCGGTGGGCAGGCCGCCCATGTCCGAGATGCCGGCGAAGTTCTTCTGCATGCGGGTCATCTCGCGCTTGATCGCGGACTCCTCCTTGCGGGGGAGCTTGGACATTTCGCCGCTGGTCTCCATCGCCTGGTATTTTTTGAACTTGGCGATGGATTTCTTGACGGTCTCGTAATTGGTCAGGGTGCCGCCGAGCCAACGGTCGACGCACACGGGCATGTTGGTCGCGGCCGCGGCTTCCTTCACGATTTCCTTGGCCTGGCGCTTGGTGCCGACGAAGAGGACGTTGCCGCCGTTGGCGACGGTGTCTTCGAGGAAGGTGCAGGCCTTGACGAGCGCCTCGTGCGTCTTGCCGAGGTCGATGATCGTCACGCCTTGGCGGTGATCGAAAATGAAGGGCTTCGAACGCGGGTTCCAGCGCTTGGTCTGGTGACCGAAGTGGACGCCGGCGTCGAGGAGGTCTTTGGGAGTTACGCTGATGCTCATGGTGATCTGATGTATCTTACGAGACACAGGTCGGCCGAAGGGCCGCCTTGCGATCGATGGATGCTGATGGTTTTGGTTTTAGTGATGCTGTCCTGACAAAGAGCCGGCCAACACACCGGGCGACCGCACGGCAGGCAAGCGCGAATTCACCGCGTCCCCGGATTTTCCGCCCGAACCCGCCGGACGCACCGCATCCGGTAATTGGTGACACCCCAAATTTGCGCTTGCCGACCGCGGGTCGTTTGCGGAACTTGGCCACTTGCGTCAGTGGACGCCCGCTCGGTTGCGGGTGCCCACCATGACTGGCCTCGGCACTCCGCCGGGGTTGGAACGGTGACGCCGGCTCAATCCGATTGCCAGTCGGGCGGGGCGGGCGGCACGGAGCCCGCAAGGGCGCCCTACAGTCGTGAACTCAACCACCAAACCATGTCCACTACAGTCGTTAAGCCCACCATCATCGCAGAATACAAGACCCACGATAAGGATACCGGCTCGTCCGAAGTCCAGGTCGCGCTCCTGACCGCTCGCATCAATCATTTGACCGAGCACCTGCGCACGCACCGCAAGGATTTCCACTCGCGCCGCGGCCTCCTCCAGATGGCCTCCCGTCGTCGCAAGCTCCTCGATTATCTCAAGCGGCACAACCTGCCGAAGTATAACGAGCTCCTGCAGAAACTGAACCTCCGCAAGTAACCCTTTCGTCCAACGGGCGACCCGATCCGCGGGTCGCCCGTTGTCGTTTCCGACACTCGAATTCAGGCCGGGACATTTCCGTCTGCCGCCGCCCTCCCCCGGAGCCCCGGCGCCAAACGGAAATCTCTCGCCTCAAGGCGAGCTGATTGAAAGGCCCGGTCCGCCTGCGCGCGGTCCGTTTCGCCCCCAACCCCCGCCCCGCCGCCGTCGCGCCTTCCGCGCGCGCTCCGGGGCTTGTCCGTAATCCGTCCGTATCCGTCCGAAAAGAAAGCTGTATCATGAATCAGAAACACAATGTCACCGTGCCCGGCCTCGGGATCACGTTCTCCACCGGCACCTACGCCTCCCTCGCCAACGGCGCCGTCAACGTCTGCGTCGGCGAGACCAACGTCTTCGTCACCGCCTGCGTCGCGCAGAACATGCGCCCGGGCCAGGACTTCTTCCCCCTCACCGTCGACTACCGCGACAAGTATGCCGCGGCCGGTCGTTTCCCCGGCGGCTATTTCAAGCGCGAAGGCCGTCCGTCCGAGAAGGAAATCCTCACCTCCCGTCTCTGCGACCGTCCCTGCCGCCCGCTCTTCCCCGAGGGTTTCCTCAATGAAGTGCAGATCATCGGCCAGCTGATGTCGGCCGACCAGCTCAACGATTCCGACATCCCGATGGTCAACGGCGCCAGCGCCGCCCTCGCCATCTCCGACATTCCGTGGGCCGGCCCGATCGCCGCCGTCCGCGTCGGCCTCATCGACGGCGCCTTCGTCGCCAACCCGAACCTCGAGCAGATGATGTCCTCCTCGCTCGACCTCATCTATGTCGGCACCGAGGCCAACATGCTCATGATCGAGGGCTCCGCCGATCAGCTCCCCGAAGAGGAGTTCATCAAGGCCCTCGAGTTCGGCCACCAGGCCATCCAGCCGATCATCGCCGCCATCAAGGAACTCGTCGCTCTCGCCGGCAAACCGAAGGCCACGTTCGCCCTCGTCGGCGCCACGCCCGCCGCCCGCGCCATCATCGAGCGCGTCGTCCCCGCCGAACGCCTCGCCACCGCCATCTTCGGCAAGGAGAAGGCCGCCCGCGGCGCCGCCGTGAAGGTCCTCAAGGAAGAGGCCAAGGCCGCCCTCGTCGCCGAACTCGGCGCCGACAAGTTCACCGATGTCGACCTCAACGTCGTCTTCGAAGACCTCCAATACAAAGCCTACCGCAAGACCGTCCTCGAAAAGGGCGTGCGCGCCGACGGCCGCGATTCCAAGAGCGTCCGCCCCCTGTTTGCCCAGGTCGGCGTCCTCCCCCGCGTGCACGGCTCCGCCACCTTCCAGCGCGGCGACACGCAGAACATCGCCATCACCACCCTCGGGCCGACCAAGGAAGCCCAGGAGATGGACGGCCTCACCGGCGGCGCGACCTCCAAGTCGTTCATCCTCCACTACAACTTCCCGCCCTTCTCCGTCGGCGAGACCGGCCGCTTCACCGGCCCCGGCCGCCGCGAAATCGGCCACGGCGCGCTCGCCGAGCGCTCGCTCGTTCCCATCCTCCCGCCCGAGGACGCCTTCCCCTACTCCATCCGCGTCGTCTCCGAGATCATGGCCTCCAACGGCTCGACCTCGATGGCCTCGATCTGCGGCGGCTGCTTGGCCCTCATGGACGCCGGCGTGCCGATCATCGCACCGGTCGCCGGCATCTCCTGCGGTCTCATGACCCAGAACGCCGCCGACGGCTCGATCGAGAAGTGGGTCACGATCACCGACATCCTCGGTGAGGAAGACCACTTCGGCGACATGGACTTCAAGCTCGCCGGCACCACCAAGGGCATCACCGGCTTCCAGCTCGACCTCAAGATCAACGGCCT
>JACCDS010320993.1_pt1 | contig 10472 bp, 12 predicted proteins | sample 7446441 | NCBI WGS metagenome assembly JACCDS01 (sample SAMN15323445, study PRJNA562643) | freshwater metagenome | isolation source: river surface water | place: USA:Blue River Watershed | collected 2017-08-17 | reverse complement strand
TGGCCACCATCGGCATCGTGCTGTACATCGCCGCGATGTGGATTGCCGGTGTGATGCAAGGTTTGATGTGGCGTTCCATCAACACCGATGGCAGTCTGACTTACACGTTTGTGGAGTCCGTCAAGGCGACATTCCCCTTCTACGTGATCCGTTTGCTAGGTGGTTTGCTGTTCCTGAGTGGCATGGTTCTTATGCTGTGGAACGTGCTCATGACCGCATTCAAGGGCCAGGCTGTTGAGGTGCGCATTCCTGCTGTTAACTCAGCGCATGCCTAAGGAGAACAAAAAATGGCACAAAACCATGAAATCAAAGGTTTCACGCATGAGCGGATCGAAACCAGTAACTTCTTGATGATCATTCTGATCGTCTTGGTGATCTCGGTTGGCGGTTTGGTGGAAATCGTTCCACTGTTCTTTCAAAAATCGACCACTCAACCCGTTGAAGGTTTGAAGCCTTATACGGCGTTGCAGTTGGCTGGTCGCGATGTGTACATCCGTGAGGGGTGCTACAACTGCCACTCGCAGATGATTCGCCCTTTCCAGGCTGAAACGCTGCGCTATGGGCACTACTCCATGGCTGGTGAATACGTATACGACCGTCCATTTCAGTGGGGCAGTAAGCGTACAGGTCCAGACCTCCACCGTGTTGGTGGGCGTTACAGTGACATCTGGCACCGTGCACATTTGAATAACCCTCGTGATGTGGTTCCTGAGTCCAACATGCCTGCTTATCCTTGGTTGGATAAAAAGCCTGCTGACCATGCCATCTTGGCCAAGAAAATGACAGTTCTTCGCACTCTGGGTCACCCTTATTCCGACGAAGAGATTGCCAAAGCTTCTGAAGAAGTACAAGGCAAAACCGAGTTGGATGCCGTGGTTGCATACCTTCAGGTGCTGGGCACCTCCGTCAAGTAACAAACACTGAAAAGGTGCTCTATGGACATCAATGACTTACGCAGCGTAGTGACGGTTGTCAGTCTTTTGACATTCGTTGGAATCGTGGCTTGGGCTTGGTCCAGGCGTAATCAATCGAGTTTTGAGGAGGCGGCTCAGCTGCCTTTCAAAGACGACTGATTCGTCAAGAGCTAAATGAAAGAAACATCATGAGCGACTTTGTAAGTAACTTCTGGGCGATGTATGTGGCGGTAGGTGTGCTTGTGAGCATTCTTGCCTGTGCCGTCCTGTTGTGGATTTCTGGCAACACGAAGGTTAACGCTGCAGCAGACAACACGACTGGGCACGTGTGGGATGGCGACCTCAGGGAGATGAACAATCCACTGCCTAAATGGTGGGTATACCTGTTCATCATCACGGTTGTTTTTGGTTTGGTTTACGGCGCTATGTATCCCATGTTTGGCTCGTTTAAAGGCCAACTGGGATGGTCTTCTGCGGGCCAGCATGCGGCTGAAGTTAAGAAGATGGAAGACACCATTGCACCGGTCTATGCTGAGTTCACAAAGAAGGATGCAGCAGCTTTGGCCGCTGATCCCAAAGCAATGGCGATTGGCGAGCGCTTGTTCATGAATTATTGCGCTCAATGCCATGGTTCTGATGCACGTGGTAGCAAAGGCTTCCCTAACTTGGCTGACAACGACTGGCTTTACGGTGGCACGCCTGAAGCTATCAAGGAAACCATCACAAATGGTCGTAACGGCGTGATGCCGCCCATGGCTGCAGCGGTGGGGACACCTGAAGACGTTGCGAACTTGGCCCAATTTGTCCTGAGTTTGTCTGGCAGTCCACACGATGCTGTCAAGGCCACGCTTGGCAAGGAGAAGTTCGGTGCTTGTGCTGCGTGTCACGGCGCTGATGGCAAGGGCAATCAAGCCTTGGGTGCTCCAAACTTGACCGACGGCATTTGGCTGCATGGATGGGGTGCAGATGCAATCGTCAAAATGATTAACGAAGGCAAGAACAACGCCATGCCTGGTCAGAGCCGCTTGTTGAATGAGGCTCAGATCCATGTTCTGGCTTCCTATGTGCTCAGCAAATCTGCCAAAGCTGGCAATTGATTTGCACTGTAAGCAGCATGTCAAAGGGGGCGTAAGCCCCCTTTTTTTATGATGAATGTTCTTGGCGTGTGGGCGTTTCCGAGTTGCTTGATGTGCTCAGACTTCCCACAATCAGGACATTCCGAACCGTTTTCTCCTTCGCGCAAATTAACTGGTACCCTGCCGCTTTTTTCAAATGAGTGCAATATCTATGAGCCACGCAGAATCTGAACCGTCCAAACCGTGGTGGAGGGAGCCCTATGTGTGGCTGGTGATTGGCGGTCCACTCGTGGTCGTTGTGGCGGCTATCTTTACGGCAGTGATTGCTGTCAGCAATCCGGATCCGCTCATCGACAAAAATGCCACCCAGCAGGCGGGGATATCAGCGTCCACAGATCAAGCGCAGCGCAGCGGCTATGACGCTGCATTGGCAAAATTGCAACCTGCCATACAAGGTCGTAACCACGCTGCATCACCTGTTGTACCCAAAGTGCCCTCAGACAAATAAATGCAGATCACTGCAATATTTCAAAGGTTGCGTCGGCCTGCGCTGTCATGTCACCGGTTCAACTGAAACGACTTGAACCTTTGTTGAAGTTGATGAGCGCTGGCAACTTTGCCGCAACGGGGCATTGAAAAACTACTATCGGCAGGGCGATGCATTCACGATGAGGCGCAATGCATCGGTGTTCTTGATATGCACGTAACGTTGGCGCACCTCAATCACATCCTCTTCGACAAATTTTGAAAACGTTCTGCTGACAGTTTCAAGTTTCATCCCGAGGTAGCTTCCTATTTCCTCGCGCGTCATCCTGAGAACAAGTTCAGATTGTGAGAACCCTCGCGCGTGCAGCCGTTGTGCCAAGTTCAGCAAAAATGCCGCCAAGCGTTCGTCGGCACGCATGCTTCCCAACAAAAGCATGACGCTGTGGTCGCGCACAATTTCCCGGCTCATGATCTTGTGAACGTGGTGCTGCAGAGTCGTGAACTCACGTGACAGTTCTTCCACCTGTTCAAAAGGCATCACGCACACCTCTGCGTCTTCCAGCGCGATGGCGTCACAGGAGTGAATGTCATTGACAATGCCGTCTAAACCGATGATCTCACCGGTCATTTGAAAACCGGTTACCTGATCACGACCATCGGCCGTTGTGATGGATGTCTTGAAAAATCCCGACCGCACTGCATAGAGACAGGTGAACTTCTCGCCCGCATTGAACAACGCGGTGCCACGCTTGACCCGACGACGTGTGGAAATGACGCTGTCGAGCTTGTCGAGTTCGCTGGGGTTTAACCCCATTGGCAAGCACAGCTCCCGCAAATTGCAGCTGGAGCAAGCGACTTTGACGGTATTGATGTCCATAAAAACCTTGATTTAGGTCAAGCTTACATCAGGTTGGGATCGCTCGTTGAGACAGGGCCTGCATTTAGGCGACTCGCCTGACAACAATTGTCCCGTCGGAACCAACGCATGCCGTTAGAGGACAATTCGATGCATTGAAATGGTGCTGCTTGATACACATCAAGTGGTTACCGAGTACTAACTGGCACAGTTTGGGCAACTGGAGATTTTTCGTGACGCATGTCATTTCTGAAACATTGCTGAAGCGCTTCGACATACCCGGACCACGCTACACGTCGTATCCCACGGCGGATCGGTTCGTTGAGGCATTTACAGAGGCTGATTACATTCAGGCGTTGGAGCAACGCCGTGCTGGATCGATGGCGTTGCCGCTTTCCATCTATGTTCACATTCCGTTTTGTGAGTCAGTGTGCTACTACTGTGCATGCAACAAGGTGATCACCAAGCACCACGAGCGAGCGGCTGAGTACTTGCGGTACCTTGCACGTGAGGTTGAGCTACAAGTTGAGCACTTTGGACGCGGGCACAACGTATCACAATTGCATTTGGGCGGTGGCACACCGACCTTCCTGAGTGACGATGAGCTGGATGACCTGATGGCGATGATCCGGCGCAGTTTCACGCTGGTAGCCGGGGGGGAATATTCCATAGAGGTCGATCCTCGTACGGTAACCGTTGATCGGCTCAAAAAACTGCATCAATTGGGCTTCAACAGACTGAGTTTTGGTGTTCAAGACTTTGATCCTGCTGTGCAGAAAGCCGTGCATCGCGTGCAGCCGGTAGAGCAGGTGTTCGCCTTGGTGCAGGCTGCAAGGGAAATTGGCTTTGACTCGCTCAATGTGGACCTGATATACGGCTTGCCACTGCAAACGCCTGAATCGTTCGCACGCACGCTCACACAAGTCAACTCACTCCGGCCTGATCGCATTGCACTTTACGCTTATGCGCATTTGCCAGCCAGGTTCAAGCCGCAGCGCCGCATCATCGCAGCTGAGTTGCCCAGCCCAGGTGACAAACTGTCGATGTTGTCTGCCTCGCTCGATGCTTTCAGTGAAAGCGGGTATGTCTATGTCGGTATGGACCACTTCGCGTTGCCTGAAGATGCTTTGGCCGTTGCCAAGCGGCAGGGCAGATTGCATCGGAATTTCCAAGGGTACAGCACCCAGCCTGATTGCGATCTGATTGCACTGGGTGTGTCTGCTATCGGGCGGATCGGTGCGACCTACAGCCAAAATGCCAAGACGCTGGAAGAGTATTACGATGCGCTCGATCAAGGGCGCTTGCCGATCGTGCGAGGACTGGCCGTTACGCGTGATGACCTGCTGCGCCGCTCTGTGATCATGGCCTTGATGTGTCAAGGGCGCGTTCAGTTCGAGTCAATTGAATTGGGTCATTTGATTGATTTCAAAACCTATTTCGCACGCGAGCTGGAGGCACTGAAAGATTTGGCGGCGCATGAACTTGTGACGGTCGATGGTGGTGCCATTGAGGTGACTCCAACTGGGTGGTACTTGGTGCGGGCAATTGCCATGACGTTTGATCGCAATATCCAAGTTGATCGGGACCGTGCACGGTTTTCGAAAATCATCTGAACGGACTTGACACACCCTTCTGTTGAGGGAGGGGGCATACACTTCACCGCATGCAAACGTCGATGGTGTTGTCGGCTCTGGTAATGGGGCTGGTTGGTGGGCCACACTGTGTGGCCATGTGTGGTGCAGCATGTGCTGGCATTGCCAGATCAGCTGCGCCCCGCTCGGGTGCGGCATTGTTTCAGTTTCAGTTCAGTCGCATGGCCGGTTATGCAGCGATGGGTGCCATGGCAGGGGGAACCGTGCAGGGGCTGGCTTGGTTTGGTTCCAACACCGCAGTGCTCAGACCGCTGTGGACCATGGTGCATGTGGCTGCTCTTGTATTGGGCGTGCTGCTGGTTTGGCATGCACGTCAACCGGCCTGGGTGGATGGGTGGGGGCAAATGGTGTGGCGTAAAGCCAAACCTGTGATCGCGTCCATGGGGGGGAAAGCACCCTTCGTGCTTGGTGTCGGATGGGCTCTGATGCCGTGTGGCTTGCTGTATTCGGCGTTGTTGGTGGCCTCGTTGTCCGCGAGCGCTGTTGACGGTGCCTTCATCATGGCTGCGTTTTCGCTCGGAACATCTGCCATGCTCACGGCGGGGCCTTGGTTGCTCCTACGGGTTCGCGGTGGATCGACAGGATCCTGGGGCATTCGGCTGGCTGGTGCGGCATTGATGGTGACGTCTGGTTGGGCCCTGTGGATGGGGCTTACACAGCCAACAGGTATCTGGTGCGCGTAACCACTTGAAAGCCAGCCGCCTGTTACTTGCGTGTGGCCAGCACCACGCCTAGCAAGGCAATGGCAAACGCAAGTATCTGCATGGCAGACATGCTTTCACCCAAAAAGACCATGCCTGTGACGGCTGCACTGATGGGCAGCATGACCGTGAAAATCCCTGCTTGGCTTGCCGGCACAGTTTTCAGGCCAGTCATCCAAAGCCAAACGGTCCAAACGCTGGCGGCCAGTCCATAAAACACCAGCAGACCCCAGATGGCTGGGTTGACCTGTGAGAAATCAAAATCCCAAGCAGCCCACATGCCCAGTGGCAGAACCATTGCCAAGCCAAACAGGTTGATCAGTGCGGAAATGCGTTTGGGGCCAACGCCATCGGTCAGCTTCTTGCCGATGACGGCGTACGCTGCTTCGCACAGCACTGCACCCATGAGCAGCACATTGCCAAGCCAAACAGATTTTTCATTGAAAATTGCATCTGTCGCTTCATTTGCAATCGTTAAATGCTCTTGTTTTGATAGTGAATAAAGTGCAATTCCAATGGCTGCACAGGCAATGCCAGACCAGCTGCGCCAACTTACCCGCTCTTTCAAGAACAGCCAGCTCAGCGTTGCCACCACCGCGGGTATGGCGGACATGATGATGCCCGCGGCCACAGCGGTGGTGTGGCGCATGCCATAGAGCATGCAGACCGAGAACAAAAAATTGCCCAAGAACGACTCCAGAAACAGCAACCATTTGGTTTGAGGTGTCAGGGGCTCCTCATCCGGGGGTTTGCGAATCCAGCCCACCATGGCAATGCCACCGACGCTGAACCGAAGCATGGCCAGCAGAAATACAGGGAACACAGCCAGCAGCGGTTTCGAGAGTGCAACGTAACTGCCAACCAACCCCATGCTGAGCGAGAGACAGATGTATGCCAGCCATGCCGACGGAGACGCTGCTCCGGGTGTCAATTTTTGCAATGGATCAATCGCTTTCATAATATGGAAAAAATGCGTTGCACTGCAACAAATTTCATTTCAAGAGAAGTACGGTTGCTTCGCATTGTGAAAAACAAAGACTAGTTGATTGATTTGTAAGGATAAAAAAATATATCTTATATAAGACACAAGAGCAAAAATAGTCTTCTATAAGACTTACATTATCGGTGTGGCCAAACAGAACTGGCCGATTCTTTTCTTCACTAACCTTTGGAGTGTTTCACATGACCCAATTGACACGCGAACAACAAATCGCCGCTCTGGAAAAAGACTGGGCAGAAAACCCACGTTGGAAACTCGTCAAGCGCGGTTACAGCGCAGCTGACGTCGTTCGCCTGCGCGGCAGCCTGCAGCCAGAGCTGACCCTGGCCCAGCGTGGCGCAAAAGTACTGTGGGACAAAGTGAACGGCGGCGCCAAGAAGGGTTACGTCAACGCTTTCGGTGCCATCACCGCTGGTCAAGCCATGCAGCAGGCCAAAGCCGGTTTGGAAGCTGTGTACCTGTCTGGCTGGCAAGTTGCCGCTGACGGCAACACCTCCGAAACCATGTACCCCGACCAGTCGCTGTACGCCTACGACTCCGTGCCGACCATGGTTCGCCGCATCAACAACACCGTCAAGCGCGCTGACGAAATTCAGTGGAGCCGCGGTGTCAACCCTGGTGACGAAGGTTTCATCGACTACTTCCTGCCCATCGTTGCTGACGCTGAAGCCGGTTTCGGCGGCGTGCTGAACGCCTTCGAACTGATGAAGAACATGATCGCCGCCGGTGCTGCTGGCGTTCACTTCGAAGACCAGTTGGCTGCCGCCAAGAAGTGTGGCCACATGGGCGGCAAGGTGCTGGTGCCCACCCGTGAAGCCGTTGAGAAGCTGATCTCTGCCCGTTTCGCAGCTGACGTGATGGGTGTGCCTACCCTGATTCTGGCCCGTACAGACGCAGAAGCCGCCAACCTGATCACCTCTGACTACGACGAGAACGACAAGCCCTTCCTGACCGGCGAGCGTACCCAAGAAGGCTTCTTCCGCGTGAAGAACGGCCTGGAGCAGTCCATCAGCCGTGGCGTCGCCTACGCTCCCTACGCCGACTTGGTGTGGTGCGAGACCGGCGTGCCAGACATTGGCTTTGCCCGTGAATTCGCCCAAGCCGTTCAAGCCGCCTGCCCAGGCAAGCTGCTGTCCTACAACTGCTCGCCTTCCTTCAACTGGAAGAAGAACCTCAACGACAGCCAGATTGCTTCCTTCCAGGAAGAACTGTCCGCGTTGGGCTACAAGTACCAGTTCATCACGTTGGCTGGTATCCACGTCAACTGGTACAACACGTTCAAGTTTGCCCACGCCTATGCTCGTGGCGAAGGCATGAAGCATTACGTCAACATGGTGCAAGAGCCCGAATTCGCTGCTCGCGAGCAGGGTTACACCTTCGTGTCTCACCAGCAAGAAGTGGGTACCGGCTACTTCGACGACGTGACCACCGTGATCCAGGGCGGTTCTTCCTCCGTGAAGGCACTGACCGGCTCCACCGAAGAAGAGCAGTTCCACTGATCTGACTTCCCCTTCGCAAGAAGGGGGGCACACGCAAAAGGCCGGCTACCTGAAAGGGTGGCGGGCCTTTTTGCATGGGCGACTCAAGATCCGGCAACCTTGAGTTTGAAAAGGGCCGTGGTTTTCATTTCTGGCCTGCCAGCTCAGCGTACAGCCAGCTGTGACAGCGGCAATTCGGTGGTGGACTTGACGCATTGCAGCACGATGTTGGAGCGCACGCTGCTCACGCCCTGCAACCGAGTGATGCGCTTCAAAACCGACTCTGACAACGCGCGCAAGTCGGCTGCAAAAATCTTCAAAATGTAGTCAGACTCGCCAGTCACGGCATAGCACTCCACCACCTCCGGGATGCCCAGAATGTCATGCTCGAAACCGGTACCTTCATCGCTGCCGTGGCGAGCCAGCGTCACGTAGCTGATGGCACGCACACCCAGGCGCAGGCGATCTGGGTTCAGCAAGGCAACATACCGTTCAATCATGCCGAGCACCTCCAGCCGTTGTATGCGGCGGCTGACCTGCGATGCCGATAAATGCACAGCGTCGCCCACCTGCTGGTTGGTGGCGTGCGCGTTGTGCTGCAATGCGGCCAACAGACTGATGTCGTACCGATCAAGCAATGAATCTTCTTTGTTTGGCGAAATCATGCGCAAATTGTGCATTCATCCGGCTTTTTATGCTGCATGTTGCGCACATTGTGCGGGGCTTTTTCTTCAGAATTCAGTCTTCAACACAACAACGCTGGAGACAAGCATGGCCGATCTGTTTGACAACCCCATGGGCCTGATGGGTTTTGAATTCGTGGAATTTGCGTCGCCCACACCCGGTGTGATCGAGCCCGTGCTGGGCATGCTCGGGTTCACCGCGGTGGCACACCACCGCTCGAAAGACGTGACGCTGTTCCGCCAGGGCGACATCAATTTCATCGTCAACCGCGAGCCGCGCAGCGTGGCGGGCTACTTCGCCGCCGAGCACGGCCCCAGCGCCTGCGGCCTGGCCTTCCGTGTCAAAGACTCGCACAAAGCCTACAACCGGGCGTTGGAGCTGGGCGCACAGCCGATTGACATCCCCACCGGCCCGATGGAACTGCGCCTGCCCGCCGTCAAAGGCATCGGCGGCGCACCGCTGTACCTGATCGACCGCTTTGAAGACGGCAAAAGCATTTACGACATCGACTTCGACTTCATCGACGGTGCTGACCGCCACCCCGTGGGCCACGGCTTCAAAACCATCGACCACATGACGCACAACGTCTACAAGGGCCGAATGGCGTTCTGGGGTGCGTTTTACGAGCGCATTTTCGGCTTCCGCGAAATCCGCTATTTCGACATCAAGGGCGAATACACCGGGCTCACCAGCCGCGCCATGACCGCGCCCGACGGCCTGATCCGCATCCCGCTGAACGAAGAGTCGGGCAAAAACGGTGGGCAGATCGAAGAATTTTTGATGCAGTTCAACGGCGAGGGCATCCAGCACATTGCGCTGTCGTGCGACAACCTGCTTGACGCGGTGGACAAGCTGCAAATGGTCGGCATCCCGCTGATGACCGCGCCCAACGACGTGTACTACGAGATGCTGGCCGAGCGCCTGCCCGGCCACGGCGAACCCGTGGGCGAGCTGCAAGCCCGGGGCATTTTGCTGGACGGCTCCACCGCCAACGGCGAGGCCCGCCTGCTGCTGCAAATCTTCAGCCAGACGCTGCTGGGCCCGGTGTTTTTCGAGTTCATCCAGCGCAAAGCTGACGAAGGTTTTGGCGAGGGCAACTTCAAGGCGCTGTTCGAGTCCATGGAGCGCGACCAGCTGCGCCGTGGGGCCATTGAGGGTGTCTCTGCAACGGATCTGGCCACCGACGCTGCGCAGGTTTGAGATGCACGCCCTCACCGCAACCCAAGTGCAGGCGCAACTGGCGCAGCTGAGCGGTTGGACACTGGCCGCCGATGGCCTGTCCATCAGCCGCAGCTACCGCTTTGCCGACTTCTGCGACGCCTTTGCCTTCATGACCCGCGTGGCCCTGGCCGCCGAAAAGGCCGACCACCACCCCGAGTGGTTCAACGTTTACAACCGGGTGGACGTGCGCCTCACCACCCACGACGCCAGTGGCCTGACCGGGCGAGACTTTGCACTGGCCGCCGTGGCCGATGCCGCAGCCCAGGCCTTGGGCGCAGCGCCCGCCAACGGTGCATCTGGCGTGGGTGAGGCCGGTGACGCAGGCGGTGCAACATGACCGCACCCGCACCCGCACCCGCACCCGCACCCGCACCCGCATCCGCTGCCGTGCCGATTGCCCTGCA
>JACCDS010040603.1_pt1 | contig 10473 bp, 8 predicted proteins | sample 7446441 | NCBI WGS metagenome assembly JACCDS01 (sample SAMN15323445, study PRJNA562643) | freshwater metagenome | isolation source: river surface water | place: USA:Blue River Watershed | collected 2017-08-17 | reverse complement strand
TTACCGTAAAGTATAAACAAACATTTGTAGGAGTTGCTTGGGCTATTTTTCGCCCAGTACTTACGGTATTAGTCTTTGTTTTTGCTTTTGATAAAGTAGCCAAAATAGAAAGCCATTCAACAATACCATTACAAATCATTATTTTTACTGGTGTTATTTTTTGGAATTTCTTTGCCATGTCATTCCAACAAGTAAGCAACAGTATTACTGGAAATGCAAATTTGGTATCTAAAGTCTATTTTCCAAGATTATTGATGCCTTTGAGTGCGGTAGCAGTACCTTTACTTGATTTTATTGTCGGTTTCATCGTAATGATTCCATTTCTAATTTACAAAGGTTATACACCAACACTTAATATTCTATTTGTTCCAGTATTTCTATTTTTAGCATTTTTTGCTTCATTTAGTTTAGGTGTAATTTTTGCCTCTTTAAATGTTCAATTTAGAGATTTCCAGCAAATCGTTCCTTTGGTAGTTCAATATGGTTTTTTTGTTTGTCCAGTAGCCTATCCAATATCATCCTTAAAAGATTTCTCTTGGTATCCAATCTATCAATGGTTAAATCCATTAGCAGGAATTATAGAAGGTTTTAGGTGGTGTTTAATTCCAAATTATACTGATTTCGAATGGAATAGTTTTATTCCAACCATCATATTTGTAACCATAACCACTACGCTGGCAATCATTTTTTTCCGTAAAAAAGAGAATTCTTTTGTGGATTACATTTAACATTATTTGCATAATGTAGAAAAACCCTTTGAAAATGACAGTAATTGAAGCTGAAAATATAAGTAAAAAATACATTATCGACCACATCAAAAGTAATGCGAAAGCGAATACACTCAGAGAGGTAGTAACAGATAAGTTAAAAAATATATTCAATAAAAAAACTGAAGAACAAATAAGCCACGAAGAATTCTGGGCTTTGAAGAATGTTAGTTTTAAAATTGAGCAAGGTGACAGGGTTGGTATTATTGGTTCGAACGGAGCTGGTAAATCAACAATGTTAAAAATCTTGAGCAGAATTACTGAACCTACCGAAGGGAAAATCAAGATTAAAGGAAGAGTTGCTAGTTTGCTTGAAGTTGGAACTGGCTTTCATCCAGAACTTTCTGGGCGTGAGAATATCTATTTGAATGGTTCAATTTTGGGAATGAAGCGAGAAGAAATCAAAAAACATTTTGATGCCATCGTGGATTTTGCTGGAGTAGAAAAGTTCTTGGATACTCCGGTGAAAAGATACTCTTCTGGAATGTATGTTCGCCTTGGTTTTGCCATTTCTGCCCATCTTGAGCCTGAAATTTTGATTGTAGATGAAGTATTAGCAGTAGGCGATGCTGAATTTCAAAGAAAATGTTTAGGCAAAATGAAAGATGCTTCTAGCTCTGGAAGAACCATTCTTTTTGTAAGCCATAATCTCACTGCTGTACAAGGACTTTGCAACAAATCTATGTACATGCAAAAAGGTAAATTACTTGAAATGGGTGAAACCAACCAAGTATTAGCTACTTATTTAAGTCATGTTCAGAAGACTGCATTAGAATCTTGGTGGGAAAAGCCAGAAAGTGCACCGGGTAATGATAAAGTGCGTTTAAAGAAAGTAAAATTAGAGCCACAGTTCCTAGAAAACCAAAAATTCATTGATGTTAGAACTGCGTTTAGAATTCATATTGAGTTTTGGAATTTTTTAGAGAATACTAATTTAAATATAAGCCTCCACCTTAATTCTCTCACTGGTGAATGTATTTTCAATATTGGTACTCCTTCATTATCATTTGAAAAAGGTGTTGTTTATGCAAATTGTGAAATTCCTGCAGACTTTATGAACGATGGTTCTTATGCAATTTCACTGATGATTGTAAAAGATAAATCTACAGTAATGTATAACTTTGAAGAAGTGTTAATTTTTGAAATTGAAGATTTTAGAGAAGGAACATCATGGTATGGAAAATGGCCTGGTTATGTAAGACCAAAAATTAACTTTCCAATTACTCAACTTGAATTAGAAAAATGTTAAGCAGAAAAATATTTTTCTTCTTTTTCTTTTTAACATCAACAAATGATAAACGTTACAAAAACATATTTACCTCCTTTAGAAGAATTCCAGCATTATGTGCAAGGTATTTGGCAAAGAAACCAATTAACTAATAACGGCCCATTAGTTCAGGAATTAGAAAAAAAGCTTAAAGAATATCTTGGCGTAAAGCATTGCTTTTATGTAAGCAACGGAACCATTGCGATACAAATAGCACTAAAAGTACTTAACATTACCAAAGAAGTAATCACTACACCATTTTCATATTGTGCCACTTCACATTCAATCATCTGGGAAAATTGCACTCCAGTTTTTGCAGATATTTCAGAAGAAAATTTTTGTATAGACCCTGAAAAAGTAGAAGCATTAATCAATGAAAAAACAGAAGCTATTTTGGCAACACATGTTTATGGTAACCCATGTGAAGTTGATAAATTAGCTATGATTGCTAAAAAACACAATATAAAACTTATCTATGATGCTGCTCATGCTTTTGGAGTAAAGGTACAAGGCACTTCCCTTTTTAATTTTGGTGATATAAGTACTTGCAGTTTTCATTCGACAAAGGTATTCCATTCGACCGAGGGCGGAGCTATTTTCACCAACGACGACAAGCTGGCTTATTTAATTGATAGTTATAGAAGTTTTGGACATAAAGGAGATATTTACAATACTATCGGTATTAATGGTAAAAATTCAGAATTTCATGCAGCTATGGGATTATGCGTTTTACCAAAAGTGATAGAAATCATTGATGCTCGAAAAAAAATATTTCAACTTTACGATAGTTTACTGAATTGGAATAAATTAGTAAAACCTATTCTTAAAACGTCTTTTGAAAAAAATTATGCTTATTATCCTATTTTCTTTGAATCAGAGAAAATATTATTAGCTGTGAAGAAAGCTTTGGAAGCAGAAAATATTTTTCCTAGAAGATACTTCTATCCTTCTTTGAGTACACTCAAATTTGTTACAGAGCAAAGTAATTGCCCTATTTCTGATGATTTTGCTCCACGAGCTTTGGCTCTACCGCTATATTATGATTTAGCTCACGCTGACGTTGAAAGAATTAGTAAGTTAATAAATAACATTATTTCATAATAATTCTATGACTTTCTTATACCCTATCATATTTGCTATATTTGTTGGTTTTGTTTTTAGAGTATCAGCAAGAGTTTGCCAGAAATCATTAATCGACCTTATAGTAATTGCTTACATTGTTTTTTGTGGGAGTGTTATTCTTACAGGCTTTACGCTTTCTGAAATTCACAAAATGAACGACAGAAGATTTTGGGCAATTGGAGCCTTTATACCTGCCTTTATCTTTTATATTCAATTTAGTAAGTTTTTCGGTATTGATAGAAATGAAAATTTTACTGTTTTTCAAGTCTTTGGCAGTAGAATACAAGCAGTTTGGAACTGGTTTGGTAGCCTTTCAACGTTTTTAAAAGTCTTTTTTGGTGCACTTTTTATCACTCTTAGCATTATTGAAGTAACAGATATTCTTCTTATATGCTATACTCCACCTAATGAGTGGGACAGCATGACAGGGCATTTAAATCGTTTATTGTATTATATTCAGCATGGTACAATGGATCATTTTGGCGGAACAAACTGGAATATAGACACTTACCCAAGAAGTGCTTGTACAATTCAACTTTATACATATTTAATGTCTGGTAAAGTTGAAAACTGGTTTAAAGCAATCCACCATGCTGGTTATTGGATAATCGGTATCTCTACTTTTGGCATAGTGAGAAGCATTACAAAAAATTTCTCTGCAAGTTTTTTCTGTGCCTTAGTAGTACTTTTGTTACCTGACGTTTTAAGACAAGCAATTACAACAGAATCTGATATCGTTCTTGCTTCATATTTAAGCTGTTTAATCTATTTTTTATTCAGCTTTAATGAAAAGAAAAAAAGAAGGTATATTTATTTAGCGGGCATCACCTTTGGTATTGCTCTTGGACACAAAATTACATTTGTTTTTTCACTTCCTCCTATTTTTCTAATTTTGCTTTACACTGTTTTCAAAGACGAGCAAAAGCAAATTTTTGCAGGCTTTTCGCTCATTCATTTCAAACATTTAGTAGTTGCTTTTGTTCTTGGCTTTCTTTTGTTTGCACTTCCTTCAGGGTACATTCCAAATATTAAAGAATATCATCATCCAATCGGACCGCCAACAGCTTTACGTCATCAATCTATTGATAGAGCTGGGTCAAAATCAAACCTTCTCAAACAAGGTACTCGTAACGTAGCTCGTTACGCTATTGATATGATAAATCTTGATGGGTTACGCAACTTGGATGAAGCCGAAAAGGTAAATAAATGGATGAAAAAACCAATTATTTGGTTTGAAAAAAAAATACTAAAAACTCGTTTAGAAGAAGAAACAACCTTTACGATTTTACCTTTTACTTATAATAGGCGTTTTGAATTTTATAATGGTAGTCCATACTGGGGGATTTTGGGTTTTGCCTTAATTATTCCTTTAATAATATTAGTACTTACTCGTATTATCAAAAGCAAAGATGTTTATATTTATTTGGGATTAGCCTTTATATTTCATTTTATTTCACTTGCTTACACTGCCCCTTATGACCCTTGGAAGGCACGATATATGATAAGTACAGCCGTTTATGCTGTACCATTTCTAGCTTTATTGTTTACAGGAAAATATTCGCTCGAAAAACCCAATCATCTCTTTTTAAAATCCTATGTGAGTTTTGTGGTACTTATAGGCATTGCTTCTGCTCTTGTAGCTGTATTCTTAAATTATAGAAGTTTACCTATCAGAGCCTATGGAAGAGTGTCTGCTTTTGAAATGACAAGAATTGAACTACAAACTGAAGCTCGTCCTGATATTACAAAGGCGTATGAAAATTTCAACAAACTTGTTCCACAAGATGCTACAGTTGCTTTAGGCACAATTAATGATGACTATGAGTATCCTTTATGGGGCGATAAATTGACTCGAAAACTGATAGTATTGAATCCTTTTGAACAAGGACTTCGTCCAATTCCTAAAGAGGCCGATTATTTATTCTTTGCTAAAAGTGTGATAAAACCTCAACCCGGTGACATCCGTTTAGGTACTGATACACTGATGAAAAATGTAATTGTAAAAGGTGAAGACTATTATCTTCGAAAATTACATTAATCATCTAAAATATTTTGCTATGAAAATTGCGATTATGCAACCTTATATATTCCCTTATATTGGGTATTTTCAATTGATTAATGCTGTTGATAAATTTATAATCTATGATGATGTTAATTTTATTAATAAAGGTTGGATTAATCGTAACAGGATTTTAGTAAATGGAAAAGATAGTTTATTTACAATCCCGCTCAAAGAGGCTAGTCAGAACAAATTAATCAATTCAATTGAAGTTAATTGGGATATTGCTTGGAAAAGTAAATTCATGAAAACGATAGAACAAAGCTATAAAAAAGCACCTTTTTATAGTCAAGTTCATTCACTTATAGAGGATTTACTTGGAGTTGAGCAGATGATATTCTCTGAAATTATTTGTGAAAACTTAATACAAATCTGTCGATATTTGAATATAAATACACAAATTGTTCCGAGTTCATCTATCTATTCTAATACACATTTAAAAGCTCAAGAAAGGATTATTGATATTTGCACGCAAGAACAAGCCAATACTTACATTAATCCAATTGGAGGTTTGGAGCTTTATAATAAAATAGATTTTAAAGCAATCAACATAGATTTGTTTTTCATTAAAAGTAAATCCATAAATTATATACAATTCAAAAATGAGTTTGTACCATGGCTTTCTATAATAGATATTTTGATGTTTAACAGCCCAGAACAAGTATCAGTACTACTAAACGACTATGAATTAGTATAAATCAGTTTTCTGATTTAAAAAATCAACCTTCTAAAATACTTTCGAAAATGGCAAAAGTAATAATTTTCGGCACTACGCTTTCAGCAGAACTTGCACACTTTTATTTGAAGTATGATTCTGAACACGAAGTAGTGGCTTTCACAGTAGAAAAAGAATACTTGAAAGAAAAAGAGTATAAAAATCTTCCTGTAGTTCCATTCGAAGAAATTAACGAAATATATCCACCAGAAGAATTTCATCTATTTGCTCCTATGACTGAACTCAAAATGAACCGAGTTCGTGAGAGAATTTACAACGAAGGCAAAGCAAAAGGTTATAAATTTATTTCATATATCAGTTCAAAAGCAACTGTTTTTCCTGAAGCTCAAATCGGAGAAAATTGTTTTATTTTAGAAGACAATACCATTCAGCCCTTTACAAGTATTGGTAATAACTGCGTACTTTGGAGTGGCAATCACATCGGGCATCATGGCGTTATCAAAGACCACGTTTTCTTTACTTCTCATGTAGTTTTATCAGGAAGATGTATAGTGGGAAATAATTGTTTCATCGGCGTAAATGCAACCATTCGTGATGGTGCAGTTTTGGGCGAAGGTACTTTAATTGCGATGGGAGCTAATCTTACCAAACAAAAAACAGAGCCTTGGTCTATCTGGAAAGGCAATCCTGCCGTTCCTGCTAATATTTCTAGCAAGGATATTAAGATTTAATAGTTGTGAGCTGTAAGCTTTGAGCTTTTTTGATTCAGTTTTTAAACTAAATGACTGTTTGATGCTCTTATCTTATAAAATACACAGAGAAAGATTACAACAAAAGACTCTGTGAAACTCAATAATAACTCTGCGAAACTTTGTGTATAAAAATATCTATTAATTAGTAATCGACTTCTTTAAATCACATAAGCAGCTAATAATTAGAACCTTAAATACTATTTACAAATTACAGCTTAAACCTCAAAAATCAAATGAATTGGATTAAAAAGGGACATATTTACACACCAGACGGCTCGATAAGTTGGAGTAAAAGTCATGCTCAAGTACCGATTTGTGACTATGCTCCAAATGAAAATAAAATCAGGATTTACTTTTCTACTCGTGATGAACAAGGCAGAAGTCACCCTAATTTTATTGAAGTAGAAGCCAGTAATCCACACAATGTTCTTTTTGAAAACCGTGAACCATTCATTGAATTAGGTAAAAAAGGTACTTTTGATGATTGTGGAGTAATGCCTTCGTGGATCATTGATTACGACAACAAAAAGTACTTATATTACATCGGTTGGAATGTGCGAAATACCATTCCTTACCACAATGCTGTTGGTTTGGCGATTAGTGAAGATGGTGGCAAAACTTTCCAAAAGCTTTCGGAAGGTCCACTTTGGGACAGAGATTATATTGAACCGCATTATTCAGGTACTTCTTGCGTATTGATTGATGATAATGGTATTTGGCGAAATTGGTATTTGTCATGTACAGAATGGCGAGAGGTAAAAGGAATTATGGAACCTCGATACCATATCAAATATGCAGAATCAACAAATGGTATTGATTGGGTAAGAAAAGGACGTGTGGCAATAGATTATAGAGACAACGAAGAAGCTGGTATCGTAAAAGCCTCTGTGATTAAAGAAAATGGCATTTATAAAATGTGGTATTCTCACAGAAATTTCAATGACTATCGTATTGATGCTACCCAAAGTTACAGAATTGGTTATGCAGAATCTTCGGATGGCATCAAGTGGGATAGAAAAGATGAATTAATGACGATGGACATCAGCAGTAACCCAACAGATTTTGATAGTTTGATGTTGGCGTATCCACACGTATTGCCTATCAATAATCAACTGCACATGTTTTATAATGGCAATGGCTTCGGAAGAACAGGTATTGGTTATGCTGTTTTAAATTAAACTGTATCAAAAGATGGTAAATTTTCAAGAATTTAAAGAAACAGGTTATCAGATTGTTAGAGGTCTTTTTGCGGTAGAAGAAATTGATAAAATCCGAGAGGATGCGAAACAGATTTTTGTCAATCAAATGACGTATTTGAATTATCCTGTGGATACGATTCAAACTGAAATTGATTTCAATAAGTTGTTATTCAGATTATTTGAAGAACATCCCGACAGATTAATGGCTTGCGGAAAACATATTCAGCATTTGATTTCGTTGCATAAACTTTCTTTAGACGACCGTTTGGTTGATAATTTAAAAAAACTGGGCATCGCATTCCCGAATGTTTGTACTCGCCCTGTGATGTTTTTCAATGCTCGTAAATTGGCAAAAAAACAAGTGTATTGGAAAACAGACGCTCATCAAGACTGGCGAAGTATGCAGGGTTCATTGAATTCTATCGTAGTTTGGGTAGCTTTAGCCGATATTGACATTTCGTTAGGAGCATTGGAAGTAATGCCCAAAAGCCATAAATTAGGACTTCAAGCAACTCAAATGGTGGATTCATTTGGTGTAATTTCTGACGAAGTATTAGCTCAACAACAAATTGTTCAAGTAGAAGTAAAAAAAGGTGATGCTTTGTTTTTTTCTTCATTCTTGATTCATCAATCTGGTGATAATTCAACCGAAGACGGCATCAGATGGTCATGTCATTTTAGATATAATGATTTATCTGAGCAAGCATTTATCGAAAGAGGTTATCCACATCCATATATTTATTATCCAAATCCAGATTTGATAACGCCAGATTATCCTCAAGCAAAAGATATATTTAACTATTTTGTGAATGAATAAAGTACAGCTTTCCTCACCTATTGAAGTAAGTGTTTTTATTACGGTTTATAATCATGGAAAATATTTACGTCAATGTTTAGATAGTCTTGTAAGTCAAATTACAAATTTCAATTTTGAAATTGTAATCGGGGAGGATTGTTCTCCTGACGATTCAAGAAGTATCGTTATTGAGTATGCTTCAAAATATCCCAATTTAATTAAAGCCCTCCTTTGGGAGAAAAATCAAGGTACAAAAGAATGTCCTGGTAAAGGAAACTTTACTCAAACGTTCTACCAATGCAAAGGAAAGTACATTGTTTACATTGAAGGTGATGATTATTTGATGGATGATTATAAACTTCAAAAACAGTATGATTTTCTGAATGTTCACCCCGAAAGTTCTGCTTGTTTTCATAATGCTATTATGTCTTATGAAGATGGTTCAGACATGGGGGAAAAGTTCATCAATCCGCCTGACCAAAAAGATAAAATCTATCCTGAAGATTTACTTACTCAAAAAGAAATTTGGTTCATGGCTACTGCCAGCGTGATGTTTAGGAGAAATCTGATTGGCGAAAAATTTCCAGAATGGTTTTTAAAATCAAAAAGTGGCGACATTCCGATTTATATTTTACTCGCAAATCAAGGCTACATCGGCTATATTCCTGATGTGATGTCCGTTTATCGAAGACATCAAGGTGGCTTGAGTTATACCGATAGTAATTACAGCGAAGTCTTCATTAAAAACAGGCTTTTCATGTATTCAAACATAGACAAAGAACTAAATTTCAAATATAATCATTTGATAAAGCCCATTTTAGGTGAATATTATTTATTACTTACGAATGTTTTTAAGCTTAAAAACCAGTACTTCCAAAGTATTTATTTTGCTTTTATTTCTTTGTATTTAACAAAGCCCAATTCAAAAAAACATTTAAAGTTGGTTTTTCAAGACTTTATTATTCCAACTGGTTTGATGAAAGTTTATGCTAATGTAAAATGGAGATTAGAAACTTTATTTAGTAAAAAAGCCTCTCAATAATGTTGAGAGGCTTTTCTTTTGGAGTATTTCGTTTTATGTTTTTTGCTTTTTCTTCTTTGCTGCTGGGAATAAAACATTATTTAAAATCAAACGATAACCGGGTGAATTAGGATGTAAATTCAAATCGGTTGGTTCTTCATTTACATAATGTCTGTAATCTTCAGGGTCATGTCCGCCATAAAAAGTCCAAAAACCTTTTAAGAAAGTACCGTGAATGTAACGAGCTTCATTCAACGAACGATTTTCGCCTAATACAATTACTTCTGGTTTCAATAATTCCTTTTTGTAAGAAGTAGTCTGTCCCATAAAACCATGAATCGTTGTTTCATGATTTTGTGTCAACATTGTAGGAATTGGATCCCACTTAGCAGAAAATTGAAAAAGATTGAAAAAATCATTTTCCTCTCCTACTGGTCTTGACTCATTTGTATAAGCCTCAATATTCGAAAATTCAACTACTTGTGGATGAAAAATCAAACCAAAATTTTGAAAGGCAAAAGTCTTAGAAAAATCTAATTTAGCATCCGCATTTCTATCATAACCGTCTCCATCATAAAAAGCATCCACAATATCAATTCCTTCAGCAGCTAAAGCAATGTCATACGTATCTGTTGCTGTACACATCGCAAACATATATCCTCCACCAGCTACAAATTCTCTTATTTTTTTGGCAACGCCTAGTTTCAATTGAGATACTTTATCAAAACCAAATTTTTGTGCATTCTTTTTGTCTTCTCTTAATTGTGCTTGATACCACGTTTGCCCACTCTGATTCAAAAACTTACCCATCTGC
>JACCDS012109728.1_pt1 | contig 10474 bp, 8 predicted proteins | sample 7446441 | NCBI WGS metagenome assembly JACCDS01 (sample SAMN15323445, study PRJNA562643) | freshwater metagenome | isolation source: river surface water | place: USA:Blue River Watershed | collected 2017-08-17 | reverse complement strand
TTCAAGTACACTAAGGTCCTCAGGCTCTCGGCGCAGCCATTGTCCGCAGCTCAGGCATGTGCGACCAGGTCATCAATTCCGCAGCTTGCACAGGGTCTGCGCTGAGCCATGTGTCGTGCAGTTCCGGGGGAATGATCACCGGGGTGCGCTTCTCGTCACCAGGCTTGTGGAACTGGTTCATCACTGGGTGCTCGTCGGCATTGACCGTGAGCATGGAGAAGCTGACCACCAACTCGCCTGATGCAGGATCGGTCCAACGGTCCCACAGGCAGGCGATACCGAACGGATCACCTGAGGCCAACTCAATCTTCCAGCGCACCGCCCTGCCCGACTCGTAGCTGGGCTCGTAAAAGTTGTCAACCAGCACCAGGCCGTACTGCCGGTGACGCCACGCGGTGCGGTAACTGGGTTTTTCAGTCGCCGTCTCGCTCCTGGCGTTGTAGGTGTGGCGGCTGATCTTGTCGTCCTTGGCCCATGAGGGAATGAGGCCGAATTTGGCCAAGCCGCAGGCCACACGCCCAGTCTGGTGGCTCTTCACGACCACCGGTGCAGCAAACCCAGGGTAGGACTCATCGGGGAAGCCAGAAGGCAGGTCTACACCCAGCTTCTCCTTGACCCACTGAGCGCGCTTGGTTGGCGTAAAGTTCGTGCACACGGGGGCAGTTTATCGCTGGCACACGCAGACGGCTCCGTGAGTGGGTCGATGGGTGAGTTTCTTCAATGGCAAGACGATTTCGACCAATTGTTTGCGGTTGTTGCCATCGACCTCAACCCCATGCTGGTCGAGAAGGATTGCTGACATACCCGACGAAGAAACACAGCTTCATTACCAACCAAACACCTCAAAAATCATGACACGGCAACTGGCAACCACGAAACAAAAAGTCCAATAAGCGGTACAAAACCTACGTTTTCCGAAACAAGGATGGGGTAAACTGACACAAAACCCATTTTTTTCGTTTCAGATCGTGCAACACCTCTCCGAAGTCCTAAAAATTCTGGACGGCGCTCTCAAAGCCAATTCCAGCATGGCCACCAGCTATGCTGGACTGCTTGCCGACAAGTTGGAGTGCGATGGTGAGAAGCAGCAAGCTCGCATGATCCGCGAGCGTCTGGCGCGGGCCCCCATGGCTGTAGCCAGCGCACAAGGTGCAGGCCACGGCCACTTGTTGGGGCAGATGCCCACCGATAACGACAGCCGGCTCAACACCGTTGATTACAGCCAACCAACACTGGAGAGCAGCGAAGTTCTGCTCCCGGATGCCATACAGAGTAGGTTGCTGGAGTTCATCCAATGTGTGACTCACCATGAAGAACTGCAGCGCGCCGGCGCAGCAGTGGCCAGCCGCGTTCTGATCTACGGTCCACCCGGCACCGGCAAGACACAGACGGCCCGCTGGATTGCCGCTCGGCTGAAGTTGCCCTTGCTGACGGTACGCTGCGACACCCTAGTGAGCAGCCTGCTGGGCCAAACAAGCCGCAATTTACGCCGCGTTTTCGACTACGCACAGCAGTTGCCCTGTGTGCTATTCCTGGATGAATTTGACGCCCTGGCGGGAGCCCGAGGCAACGAGCGCGACATAGGAGAATTACAGCGCGTGGTGATAGCACTGTTGCAAAACATGGATGCCCTGCCGGACAACACCGTGCTGGTGGCCTCTACCAACCACGAACAGTTGCTGGACCCTGCGATTGACCGGCGCTTTCCTTTCCATATCCCTATGCCGGTGCCGGACGCCGCTCTACGCGAAGCGCTTTGGCGAAAACTACTGGGCGGTTACGCGCCAGAAGACCTGGACTTCACGGAGTTGGCGGCCCTGTCCGAGGGCGCTACAGGGGCCACCATCGAACATGTGAGCCTGGACGCTAAGCGCTCGGCTGTGTTGGCTGGAGTGGCCCATACCAAAAAACCCATTTTGCTTCGCCGACTGGGATTGACCTTGGCACTGGGTCGAGGTGAGCGCTTATCCACTACAGAACAAGAAATTCGTTGGCTCAGAGCATGGGCACCAACGCACTTCACCTTGCGTGCACTGACGGCCCTGTACAACCTGCCCATGCGGCAGGTACAGAACACGCTAAACGAGGACAAAGGACCGAGGGATGGCAACAGAGAAAAAGCGGAATCACAAAAGAAGAAACATCAATCCAGGCAATCTAGCCGCAAGGACTGAAAATCCGTTCATCGTAATTGCGCACGCTGCGCACGACCTGCAGGGGCATGGCGGAGGCAACGGTCCGAGCGAAGAGCTGGTGACCGTAGACCATGCTTTTTGTGTCTCGCTGAACGAAACCCTAACAACCACCAGCGCTGCATTGGCCCCCTCACTGACGCGCTACCCAACCCTACCCGCCAGCCTGATCCTTCGACTCCGGGAACGCGGCGTTGCCAAAAGCCACCGCCCTCTGAACCTGCTGAAAGCAGCTGACCTGCAACCCGCTGGGCATGCCAAGATTGACGAGATGCTGGTGGGCGCGAACAGCGCGGCGCTGACCACACTGCGTCAACTGATAGCCGAAGGCCCCACAGGCAAGCTCAAACCTAACCTGAGTACGCTGCTGCGCATAGAACCTTGGGGCAGAGCACGCCGCAACCCGGAAGGCGCGTTAGCCCTTCGCCAACGCGGCCAAGCCCTGCTGCGACCGCACTACTTTCACGACAGCGAAACCAACCTGCGAACCCGCGCATCCATGCTCGAGCTGCTCGCTCAACTCAATATTGCCGTGCGAACCGTGCGGCTGGGCATGTCTGAAGTGCTGGTATTACCAAACCTGGACGCCGTGGACGATGAGCGACTGGACACCCTACTGGAGCACCCTGCGGTACGCACCTTGAGTGCCGACCAACTGGTGACCTCTGTGGCCACCGGCACGCCAACCATGGCGGTACCCGCCACCTTCCACTTCCCGCCTCCACCGGCAGGCCTGCCCACGGTGGCGGTGTTTGACACCGGCGTAACACCAGGCCATGCCACCCTGCAGCCATGGGTGGCCAGCACCGATACTTACGTTCTACCACCAGACACCGACTTTGAGCATGGCAGCAACGTGGCCTCGCTGGTAGCGGGTGGTGGCGCACTGAACCCGAACTTTCCCCACTATCCCTGCCTGGTGCACAACGTGCCTGGTCTGAAGTCGAGCACATCAAGTATCGGTGACCTGATGGTTGACTTGGAGGCCGCAGTGACCAACAGGCCGGATGTGAAGGTGTGGAACTTATCCCTCGGCGGAGAGATACCCTGTGCCGACCAGGAGTTCAGCGACTTCGCCCAAAAGCTGGACGATCTAAGCGACCGCTTCCAGGTTCTGTTTGTGGTGGCAGCCGGCAACCATTTGAAAGATCCTCGACGAACCTGGCCCACGGAGCTGACGGGGGGAGAAGATCGCGTTTCTAGCCCTGCCGATTCGGTGCGGGCACTGACCGTGGGGTCGATAGCCCACGCGGATGCTGCCGACACAGTGGTCAAAGCCTGGGAGCCCGCACCCTACAGCCGCCGTGGCATGGGCCCGGTGTTCACGCCCAAGCCCGACATCGTGCACTTTGGCGGCAATGTGCACCACACCGGCGACCCGGCAAATCCCTGGCAAGCAGGCCAGGCCAGCACCGGAGTACTAAGCGCTGCCAATCAGCATGTGATCAGCTACGGTACCAGCTATGCCGCTCCGCTGGTCTCTGCCATGGCAGCGCACACTTGGGCTGCCTTGCAGAACAATGCTGCGTTGCCGCCATCACCGCATTTAGTGAAGGCGTTGCTCATCCATGCGGCGCAGATCAGTGGCCCCGAGTTCACCCCCATGGAGCGCAAGTACTATGGAGCTGGACTTCCCAGCAATGTGTTGAGCGTGCTGTACGACCGCGACGACAGCTTTACGCTGGCCTTTGAAGCCCACCTCACCCCAGGGCGCATGCGCTGGCGCAAGGCGCCCTACCCGGTGCCAAAGGCACTACTGCCAGGCGGCAAGTTTCGCGGCGAGGTCATCATCACAGCAGCGTACGCACCGCCGCTCAATGGCAACTTCGGGGCCGAGTACGTGCGGGCAAACCTAGAGCTTAACTGGGGCATTTTGGATGGCGACAAGTTCAAAGGGCGCGTGCCATGGGAAGGTGAAAAAGGTACGACAGGCCTGGAGATGCAGCAAGTGGAACACGGCGGTAAGTGGGCACCCGTGAAGACCCAACGCAAGGTTTTTGCCGAAGGCATACAGGGCGGTGACGCCTGGGCGCTGCAGGCCAAGATGGTGCAGCGCGCTTTCGAGCTTAAACCCGACGAAACCATGCGCGTGGCCATCCTCGTGACCCTGCGCGCGCTGGATGGCGACCCCAACGTGCACTCCCAAGGCATACAAGCCCTAAACGCAACGAACTGGACTAGATCTAACCTGCCCGTGCAAGTGCCCATCCAGGTGTGAGTTACCCGCACACACGTGAAGCCAATCTTTGATTAATCAATTGCAACGACCGTGTCATAAAGACCGTAGTGAGTCAGCCCTTGATGGCTAGGTATGCCTGTATAACGCAGCGAGGCGTCTTCATACCGCCGAAACGCAAACACCGCCTGATTCATCTGTTCTGTATTGAACACCTTGAGGCGAACCAATAGATGAAAGTCTTGGACCGTCAGGCCGGTGACTGTCAAAAATAGATCTGGCTCAAGCTTGGTGATAACGTCCTGGAGCGTGTTCTCACGAAAATCGGTGAGGTACATGAAGGCTGGAATACGGGTAGCAAACTTAATCAGTTTCTCCTGGACCAGCTTGCGTTTGGACTTGTACTCCCGCTCCTCGTCAGACAGCTCTTTCTTTTCCTTTTTGCTCAGGTCACCTTCTTTGGCCTTGTTTTTAAGCCCCTTGACCTTCTCACTTTTATTGATGATGGTCTCGATGATGTTGTCGCCCAAAGTGCGCCATCCCTCAATGCGCTCGACAGCGGCCATGGCGTCTGGGTTGTCCAATATGCGGCGCAGTGTGCTGTTATCTACATTGACAAGCAAGGCACTTTCCCACTTGCGCGCCAGCAGCGTGGCCGATGTACCTGCCATCGCAATATCCAGAATGCCGCCCGCGTCAATTTGAGTCATGTTCGCGCCGTCATAGGCCAGAACGGGTAAGAAAGCTACCAGATCCTTGACTGCGTTTTCAGGGTTTGACTCGTTAGGCGAAAGGCCAACGCCGTACTCGCACAGCTGTCGCAGCGCACGAGTGGGGGCGAAGTCGAAAACGAAGCACACGGGCTTCAAAATTTCTTCCTCGTTCGGGTTGTCGCCATTAGGGTTTTTGATCGACCATGGTGACTGCACCCGGAATGCCGCCTGAAAATAGGTCTCGGGTGACTTTAGGTTTCGCAGCATCAAGATGGACGACCATTGCGCAACCGTCACGCCCGTGGTGAGCTTGCCGCAAGACAGTGTAATTGTTTGGCTCTTGAACCCACTACCGATGGCGCGGCGCACAGGTGGTAACGCTTCTAAGCCAATGCCAGCAGAAGTCCCAGCAGCAACAATCACTTCATACCCATGCCAAAAGGTGTTTTGCTTCTCGACCAGAAGATTGGCCATGGCATGGCAAGCCGCCACGTTGGGCATGAACCAGAAGGAATGTTGCAGGTAAGGCAGCAATCGCACATCCGAATAGGGAAACGGCGGCCGAGTACCTGCTTTCAGCAATTCAGTGGAATGTGCTGTATGCCCGCCCCGAATGATGTCCAGCCACTTTTGTACGTCACCCTTGTGTTTGAATTTGGCGCTCGGGCCGACCCCTGATGCCTCGAAAAAGGCATTAAGGTCAAACTCGTCAAACTCGCCGCCGCTGGCCACTGCCAACAGTTCATCGGGCATTTGATAGGTCAACAGCCGCATCTGTGGCAACGATCCGTATGGGTTGCGTTGACCAGGGTACTGATCAAAAAACGCTGCTTTGGCGCGCTGCTCGTCGGTGTAGGTCCAGTTGAAAATCTGTTCTTCAATGAATTCGCCGGTGGCCAACGCTTTGAAGGGAGTGCCCGAAAGATAAAGGTATGCACGCGTGGTGATGGGTAAGAACTCAGCCTCTTGGTCGGCCAATACGGTCAAGTCTTCATTGACGCCATCGAGTTCGCCGCCGTATTCGAGCTTGGCCTCCTTTTTGGCCACTGCATCGTCTTCACCTTCAAACAGTTCCTTGGCGGTGTCGCGCCAAGCACCAAAGTGGTATTCATCGAACACCACCAGGTCCCAATTCACCGTGTGCAACCATTCGTTGCGGGACTTGATATTGCCCAAGGCGTCGCGGCCGAGCAGGTCTTGAAAAGAACCGAAGTAGACAACGGGCTTGTGCTTGTCGATCTGCGTCGGATCACTGCCTGAATTGCGAGACAGGTATTGCCAGCCATCGAAATCAACATGGCTTTCTAGATCGGTCTGCCAAGCGTCTTCGACCGCCGGTTTGAAGGTCAATACCAGCACGCGCTTAGCACCCAGTTGCTTGGCCAGCTGGTAACTGGTGAACGTCTTGCCGAAGCGCATCTTGGCATTCCACAGAAAGCGTGGCGCTGCATTCGCTTCTTCGGCCCAGATGGACTGGTAGTAATCCAGCGTCTTGTTCACCGCCTCAGCTTGTTCGGCACGCATGCCAAAAGCTTCGTGGTGAGTACCTGTGAGTCGCTGGCCAGTGCGCAGCTCCGTGAGTACGGTCTTCACGTCGTCGACCGTGCAGCGCACCCATTCCAGTTCGGGGTTGTCCAGTCCCTTTTTTACCAACGCTGCGCGCACTTCATGGTCAGAAAAAATGCTGCCGTCTTCGCGCTCCGCTGGCTCGTCCAGAACGATGGTGTAGTTTTTGATTGCGGCAGTCTTCAACTGCTCTGCTACGCGCAACGCAACGTCACGCGTGGTTTGGCCTACCTTGAGCAATCCCACATGGGCATCGTCCGTAATGGAGTAGGCGTATATGCGCGGTCTGGCGGTAGGCTTGGGAGCGAGGATGTCCTCGACGGTGGGCTTATTCATCGTCGGCATCACTCACTTCGACTTCACCCAACAGGTCGCTCGACATATCCATCGGGCGTACAACCTTCTCGATGAAGTCGATTTCGTCTTGTGTGATGCCATACCTGGCGTACAGATCAGCGTCGGTCCAAGGCTGGCTCCAATCCTGCTTGGGCACAAACGTGTAAACCTTGCGCGTGGTGTCCTGCGAAGGTTTATGCAAAAGGATCAGAAGACGCGTCAGACGGCATGTCAGGTAGGACAGCGCGTTTTCAGCTTCTGCCTTGGTCGCAAAGGGTCCTATGCAGAGGTAGGTTTCTGAACAAACGCTGCCTGGTTCACCAATGAATGGCGTGCTCAGAATTCGATGCGGATAGGTATCTCGGTTTCCGGTTCCAGGGGCTGCTCGACCAACGAAAATTTTCCAAGCGTCTACATATTCCAGACCCGCTGAAATCGACTCTCTTGAAACATAGCCAGTACCTCCGTTCTGATAAATCAATAGGTCATCAGACTTTTTTGTCTTGCGTCCTTTGAACGTGGTTTCCAGTGCAAATGGTTTGCGCGAGCTAACCAGCGCATCAAATTTTTTATTTGCTGGTAACTCAACAGAGCCAGATGCGCCAGTTTCGTAATCCGTCACCTTCTTAAGTATTGAAACGCCTTCGTTAAAGCGAATAAAGACATCCGCACCTGTCTCCATCAATGGGCGAGTTGCTGTGGAAACAGGCCAGTCCTTAAAGTGCGTGCTAACTTGGCAAAGGCCTCGATGGTCACGATTCCAAAGAAAGTAGCAAACACCACCTTTCAGGCCAACGCCTGGGAAAACGTCCGAGGCACTGAGGTAATCGTCAATCGACCTCAAGCGGTCGTCTGAAAGCATTGATTCCCGGAAATCATCCAGCCCTTTGCCGCCCGCAAACCAGCGTGCTGGAATGATCATGGACAGATACCGGGGTTCAAGCTGTTTGGCCTGCTCTACAAACATCTGATAGATGGGCGCAGCGCTTGTCCCATAACCACCATCGTTTAGCTGGTACGGCGGGTTGCCAATAATGACGTCGAATTGCATAGCGTCTCCAAACAACTCGGCCATCCGAGTGTTGATGTTGTCGGTGTGAATGAAAGCGTAAGCATGGGTCTCCATGTCTCCACCCCGATCCAGCGCTTGTTGGCTGGCACCACAGTAGCTGCACTTGCCGTTGACCCAGGTGTGCTCAGTGCGCTCGAACCAAATGTTGCCAGCCTCGTTGGTGAAGCCCTTGGCCACGGCGTGCGGCCCATTTGCCCATTTGGAGCAATACAGGCTGCGACGGGCCAGCAGACTGGTCAGACGGGTGATGCCGATACCAAACACCTGCTGAGTCAGGATGTGATTCACCCGTTCTTGCAAGTCGGGCATTCGCCCTGCCAAACCTTTGACTAGGCGTGTCGTGACTTCACGAAGAAACACGCCGGACTTGGTGAAAGGGTCCAGGAACTTCACTGACGGGTCGGCCCACAGGTCTGCTCCGCCATGGTCGGCTGCCCAAGCCTGAGCCACCCGGTCCAGCATGCGATTGGCCAACTCAGGTGGGGTAAACACTTCATCGTTGGACAAATTGGCGATGCAGGTCAGCACATCGGGGTTGCGCCCACGCAAAGTGAAACTGACTTGTTGATTCATGCGCCCTCCCGAGAAAGGCTTTTTGCCTCAAGCGCTGCCAGCTCGCGCAAGGTCATCGGAGCATAGGTCTGGATGGGTGTGAAGATTTCATGCTTGCCGAACAGCGATCCCTCAGCGCTGAAATTGGCCGAGCCAGTCAAAACATCCAACCGAAAATCACGACGCTGATACTTGCCCTTGCCCAAGTATCCCCACTCGGCAAATGCGATGGGTTGGCCGTTACGGGCTTTCATCGTCAGTGCATCACCGTGCAAGATATTCGCCTTCAGTACATGCACGGCCGCTATATGCAGGTCGTCACCATCGTTGGCCTGGGTATATTCAACGAAAATTTCCAAGGCATTCTCGCGACATTCGGCCACGTTATCGGCCAGTAATTCAATACCGTAGATACACATCAATGCCAGCAAAGCGTAGTGCCGCCGCTCGAAATCTGATTTTCCGTATTTCAGCTCCACTGCTGCCAGTTTGCGTCTCAAAATACGCCCGATGAAGTTGCCGCTACCGCAAGCTGGCTCCAAAAACCGGGCGTCGATGCGTTCGCTCTCGGCCTTTACTAGGTCGAGCATGGCCTCGACCATCCATGGCGGAGTGAATACCTCGCCGTGGTCGACAACACGCTGTTTTGATTTAACCAGGGTCACGAATAAACCTCACTCCGGCGCCACTAATCTGACACTTGGAAAATAATTTTTATAACGCTGAGTATCTCTGGTTAATACCGGCATGCCGCTGACAGCAGCATGGGCACCAATAAAGAAATCTCCCAACACATTGTTTTTTGTGCCGCGACTGCGCCGGTAATGCACGAAGGCCTTGCCCGCCAGGAACAGAGCGGGCTTGGGTATTTCCAGCATGCGCAAATCCATCCCATCGAGCACCTGGTCCAGAGCCTCGACGGTAGAGAACGTCAACGACAGCTCAGAGTAAATGATGGGATTGATGGTCAGTCGATGCACTTTTGACTGTGCCTGCAACTGAGCGATGGACCAGTCGGCCCAGTCTGGGTCGTTCTCCAGAACATCAACCAAAACGTTCGTATCTACTAGCATCAGCCTTCGCCACGTAGCAGCGCCATCAGGTCCTTAGTACTCCACTTGACGTCTGCCTTGCCGCGAGCAGCTTCAAATCTGTCCATTTTTCGCTTAGCCGCCCCTTCGGCACGGTGGATCACCACTTCGCCCGCATTATTGACAGCGAAATCCACCGGTGTGCCGGGCAACAAGCCCAAAGCATCGCGGATCTGTTTGGGGATGGTCACTTGCCCCTTGATTGTCAGCGTGGTCGACATCTTGGCTCCTTGTCTTACGTTTATTTTTACAGTAATACCAACAAGGATACAGCAAAAAATGCTCTTGAAGAACAAAAAAAGCCCCCAGCAGCCGAATGTGGCTACTGGGGGCTTGCATCATTTAAAAGCCTCAGACTGAAGGGCGTACCAACGCTGTAGTTCAGAGAGCATCAGGGTGGTCTGAGCGGCATCCTTGCTCAACTGTTCGCAGCTCACCTCCCCCGCATCTCCTGAGGGAGCAGGTAGAGGGTCGGAGCGGGTTGGAGCAGCTCCGGCGGGAGCTTTGGGAACGGCGGGCAGATCCCTGCCACCGGTTGCGGTGACGTTGCACATCCTGCCAACGCGACTGTCAGGCTGGCGATCAGCCAGCAGCTTTGACATTTTTGCGTATTCATTCGAGATTTCCTGCGTAATTTGAAATTGGGTCAGCCGCACATCGGCTACGTGCTGCTCTTGCCTGGCCTGGGCCTGAGCGATCTTTTGCTTTTCGGCATCCCAGGCCTTCTGGACACGGGTCTCGCCCATCTGTATCCCGCACAGCAGCGCCATGAGCAG
>JACCDS010032536.1_pt1 | contig 10475 bp, 9 predicted proteins | sample 7446441 | NCBI WGS metagenome assembly JACCDS01 (sample SAMN15323445, study PRJNA562643) | freshwater metagenome | isolation source: river surface water | place: USA:Blue River Watershed | collected 2017-08-17 | reverse complement strand
TTGCCGCGAGCCGGATCTTTCCCGGCACGACGCGCGAGTACTTCGTCTACGTGCCCGCGCAGTACCGGCCCGACCGCCCGGCCTGCCTGATGGTGTTTTTCGACGGCGCCGGTTTCATGAAGGCCGATGGCGCCTTCCGGGTGCCGACGGTGTTCGACAACCTGATCGCCCGCGGCGAAATGCCCGTGACGATCGCCGTTGGCGTCAACCCCGGCATGATCGCGCCGACCGTCGCGGGCGCGAAAGCGCGGAGCAACCGGAGCTTCGAATACGACTCGCTGGGCGACGCCAACGCGCGCTTCCTGATCGAGGAACTGCTCCCGGTCGCCGTCGCGGGACTTAACCTTACCGCCGACCCGGCCGGCCGGGCCGTTTGCGGCAACAGCTCCGGCGGCATCGCCGCTTTCACCGTGGCGTGGGAGCGGCCGGACCAGTTCGGCAAGGTCGTCAGCCATATCGGCAGTTTCACCAACATCCGCGGCGGCCACGCCTACCCGGCGCTGATCCGCAAAACCAAGCCTGCGAAACCGCTCCGCGTTTTCCTGCAGGACGGCGTCGCGGACCTCGACAACCTCCACGGCAACTGGCCGCTCGCGAACCACGAGATGGCGGCGGCCCTGAAGTTTGCCGGCTACGACCACACGCTCGTCTTCGGTTCCGGCGGCCACTCCCGCGCGCACGGCGGCGCAATTCTGCCAGATACGCTCCGCTGGCTCTGGCGCGACTGGCCCAAACCCTGAACCGGACCCGCCCCATGAATCTTCCATCCCTTTCTCTCCGGAGCCGATCCCTGGTTCTGCACCTCGCCTGGTTGGCGGCCGGCGCCGCGGCTGCGGTGTCTTTGCCGGCCGCGGAAACCTTCCGTCCCACGCCGGATCATCTGGTCCGGCCCGACGTGCCGGCCGGGAAACTGGTGGCGATGCCGCCGTGGACGTCGCGGCTGTTCGCCCCGACGGTGCGCGACTGGTGGGTGTATGTGCCGGCGGGATACAAGCCGGACGGCACCGCGGCGCTGATGGTGTTCCAGGACGGCCACGACTATGTGAACCCGAAGGGCAATTGGCGCGTGCCGACGGTGTTCGACAACCTGATCGCGGCCGGCGCGATGCCGGTGACGCTCGCGGTGTTCATGAACCCGGGGCACGATCCGGCCAAGCCGGCGCCGAAGTCCGCGTGGCAGGCGAGCAACCGCAGCCTCGAGTACAACTCGCTCGGCGACCGCTACGCCCGGTTCTTGCTCGAGGAACTGCTCCCCGAAGTGGCGAAGACGTATCCGTTTTCCGACGACCCGGAGCGGCGGGCGATCGCGGGGGCCAGCAGCGGCGGCATCGCGGCGTTCACCGTCGCCTGGGAGCGTCCGGACCGTTTCCGCAAGGTGCTCTCGACGATCGGCAGCTTCGTCCATCTGGCCGGCGGCCACGACTACCCCGCGCTGATCCGCAAGACGGAGCGGCGGCCGCTGCGCGTGTTCCTCGAGGACGCCGCGGGCGACCTCGACAATCCCTACGGCAACTGGCCGCTCGCCAACCGGCAGATGCACGCGGCCCTGAAGTACATGGGCTACGATGTGAAATTCGAATACGCGGACGGCTTCGCGCACAATTCCGTCCACGGCGGCATGGTCCTGCCGGACGCGTTGCGCTGGCTCTGGCGCGCCGAAAAGCCGGTGGCGGAGATCGACATCCGCGGCGACCTCGGCGGCGACCTCACGCTGCACAAATTGCTCATCCCGGGCGAAGATTGGACGCCGGTCGCCGAGGGCCTCGGTTTCGCCGACGCGCTCGCCGCCGACGGCGACGGCAATCTGTGGTTTTCGGATCTGCGCGGCGCAGGCGCCGGGGTGTATCGGATTTCCGGCGACGGCACGCGGACCAAGTTCAGTCCCGAGGCGGCGAGCGGGCTCAAGTTCGGGCCGGACGGCCGGATCTACGCCTGCCAGGGGGCGAAGCAGCGGCTCATCGCGCTCGGCGCGGCCGACGGCGCGATCAGCGTCCTGGCCGAGGGCGTGCGGCCCAACGACCTCGTGGTCACGGGCGCCGGCCACATCTATTTCACCGAGACCGCCGCGAAGCAGGTGACCTGGCTCGACCCGAAAACAGGCGCGCGCCGCGCGGCCGACACCGGCCTCGCCGGGCCCAACGGCATCGCGCTCTCGCCCGACGGCGGCACGCTCGCCGTCAGCGAACACGCCGGCGGCCACGTCTGGACCTTCCGGGTCAATCCCGACGGCGCGCTCGACGCGAAGATGCCGACGATGACGCTGCGGCGGCCGATCGATCCGGCCGGAACTTTCCGCTTCCACGAACCGCCGCCCTATCGCGCGGCGGCACGCGGCGACGGCATGGCGACCGACGCGCTCGGCCGTTACTTCGTGACCACGGCGCTTGGGGTGCAGGTTTTCGATCCGACAGGCCGGGCTTGCGGGTTGCTCGCGTTGCCGCCGACGGACAAGGGCCTGACCAGTTGCGTGCTCGCGGGACCGGCCCGCGACTACCTTTACGTGGCCGCGGGCGACCGGATTTTTCGCCGCAAGGTCCAGGTGACGGCGGCGCGCTGAGCCCGCTCCGCTGCCCGATGTCCGAAACTAAGCCGCCCGGCGCCGTTCCGATCCGGCTGATGCGGCCCGACGATCTCGGCGCGGCGCACGAGCTGCGCGCCTTGGCGGGCTGGAACCAGAGCGAGCGGGACTGGCGCGGCTTCCTCGCCTACGAGCCGGAGGGTTGCTTCGTGGCCGAACTCGGCGGCCGCGTCGTGGGCACGGCCACCACGATCCGCTACGGCCGGCATTTCGGTTGGATCGGCATGGTGCTCGTTCACCCCGAGTGGAGACGGCACGGCATCGGTTCGGCGCTGCTGCGGCACGCGATCGCCTCCTTGCACGCCGCCGGCGTGGACACGGTGAAACTCGATGCCACGCCGCAGGGGCGAACCGTGTATTTGCCGCTTGGATTCACGGACGAGTACGATCTTGCGCGCTACGAAGGAGTCGCGCCCGCCGCGCCCCCCGCAGCCGGGGCCGGCATCGGGATTGGTCCGTGGTTGGAAACCGACGACGCGGCGGTGGTCGCGCTCGATGCCGAAGCTTTTGGCGCCGAGCGCGGCCGGGTGCTGCGGACGTTGGCGCGGCGGCATCCCGAACTGGCCTGGGTGGCGCGCAAAGACGGGCAGGTCGCGGGTTGCCTTTGCGGCCGGATCGGGGCGACCACCGTGCAGGTGGGCCCGTGGGTGGCGCGCGACGCCGAGGTCGCGGCGGCGTTGCTGCGCGCGTTCTTTGCCGCGGTCGCGGGCCGCCGCGTGTTTTTCGATGTGCTCGATTCGTGCGCGGGCGCGAAGGCGTTGCTGGAAGCCGAACGGTTCACGGTCCAGCGCCGGCTGACGCGGATGTTTCTCGGACCGAATCGCCATCCGGGGCGGCCGGATCTGGTGTTCGGCATCAGCAGTCCCGAGAAAGGTTGAGCCGGGATTGCTCCGCCGCGGGCGACGGCGATGTCAGGTCTTCCGGCGGCGGCGCTTGGCGGGACCGAAGGTTTCCCCGGTGTCGCGCAGCGGCGCGAGATCCGGATCGCTTTGCGCGGCGGCCGCGAATTTCCCGTCGAGGTCGATGGCGCGGGCCACGCGCTCGCGCGCGGCGGACAGGTCGCCGCGTTGGCAGGCGTAACACCCGAGATTGAAATGGATCGTGGCTTCGGCGGGATGATGCACCTCCGCCGTGAGGAGAATTTGCTCCGCCGCGGCCAACGACACCGCGCGCCGCGTCGCGTATGCCCACGTGATCCACGCGGCGGACTCGCCTGGCTCCCGGCGGGTGAATTCGCCCGCGATCCGGGCCAGCTCCGGCCACTTCGCCTGTTCGTGCAGGACGGCCATGCGCACCGCGAGCACGTCCGCGCCGTCGCAGGCGGGACCGGGAATCAGCGCCAACTCGGCCGCCGCGGCCTCCAGCATCCCGAGTTCGAGATACCCCCGGGCGTGGGCGAGTCGGCGTTGCGGCAGCATGGCCCCGCAGCCAAGGCGCGTCGGCCTTGCGGGTCAACCAGCCGCCGCCGCGATCAGGCCGCCGGCGGCCGGCCGTGGTGCGCCGCGTGGGCGGCGTAGGCGGCGGTGTCGGCCAGCATCGCGTCGATCGTCGCCGCGAGCGGTTCAAGCCGCACCAACCCGGAGAACACGGCCTTGTCGCCGATCGCGTCGGTGAGAATGAACGCCGGCCGCTGGCTGATCCGGTGCGAAGCGAAGTCCGCGGTGCTGGCGTCGACCCGCGCGCGGACGGCGGCGGAGTCCGCGGCGGCGCGCAGGTCGGCGGGCTTGATCCGGCCGCCCGCGGCCGCGACCGCGACTTCGACCGCGACGTCGGGATTGCCCACCTTGCGGCCTTCGCGGACCGCGGCGTGGGCGAGCGCCAACCGGATTTCGTCGCCGTGAAAACCGAAATCGCGGGCGGCCTCCGCCACCAGATTCGGCGCCTCGTAACGACCCTGGCGTTCGGGCTCGAACCAGCCGGAATCCAGCATGAACGGCGAGTGCATCACCGTGCCGCCGCTGCGGCGGTAGAACCAATCGCATTGCGCGCGAGAAACCGGAAAATCCGCCGGCGCCATCAGCGCGATTTTCCATTCGAACTCCGCGCGGCCGGCGTAGCGCCGCTTCAGTTCCGCGTAGACGGGCTCGACCCAGGTGCACCAGGAGGAAATGACCTCGAGGTAATAGGTGATCTTCATGCCCCGAGCCGAGTCGCGCGGCCCGGGGCCGTCAACGCACGACGACCTTCGGCGCAGCACAGCACCGCGCCGCCGCCGGCCGCACACTTGCCGCGGGCGCGGCCCGCGGCCCCGGACTCATTCCTTGCCGCCGCCGAAGAGCCCCTTGATCGCCTCGCCGGTCTTCTTGACGCCCTCGGCCGCGGCGGCGCCGGTGGTCTTGCCGATGTCGCCGGCGGCCTTCGCCGTGGCCCCGATAATCTCGGGCGTGAGTCGTTTCATCACGGCGAACGCGATCTTGTCCGGCGTGACGCCGCCTTCGGCCGTGCCGATGTCGGTGAGCTCGATCGGCGGAAGCGGGAGCGTGAGGCCGGCGCCGGCCATGCCGACGCGGACCTTGCCGTTCACGAGCCGGAATTTCTTCACTTCGATCTTCACGCCGGAGCCGCCGGCCGCGGGCGCCTGCGGGTCGGCCGGGGCTTTGCCGCCGGTGGCCTGCTCGATGTTCTTCAGCAGGTCGTTCACGTTGCTCGCGATCAATTTGGTCTCGTAGTTGAATTCCGGCGCCTCGAGCTCGATCGCTTCGACGAGGATGCGGTCGCCGAGCAGCGACATCGGGGCGACATCGATGTGGATTTTCCCGAGGGAGCAGAAATTGCCGTCGCTCCAGCCCTTGGGGTTGCCGATGACGAGCCCTTTGAGCGTGCCGCTGCCGGACAGCGGCGAGATGACGGCCCCGTCGAGGTTGACCTTGGTCTGTGTGATCGCGGGCGCGAACCGGTTGACTCCGGCCTTGACGATGGAGCCGAGGAAAAATTCGGCGCCGACATAGCCGCCGACAACCAAAACGAGCAGGACAACGGCGACGATCTTGAGGGATTTATTCATGGGAAGCGGGTGAGGGAGGGGAACGCGGGCGGGGGAAAAAGGGAACCGGGTAGGGGAATACAGCGAAGCCCGGCCGTTCCAATCCGAATTCCGCGGCGGGCCGCCGGGCGGCGGATTTTCGCTTGTCAGGTCCGGCGCCGGCCCGACGCTGTCGCCACTCGCGAAAAATCCCATGGCCCAAGCTTACACGGAAGCCAGCATCAAGACGCTCTCCTCGCTCGAACACATCCGGCTGCGGCCCGGCATGTACATCGGGCGGCTCGGCAACGGCATCCATGCCGAAGACGGCATCTACGTCCTGCTCAAGGAGACGATCGACAACTGCATCGACGAATTCACGATGGGCCACGGCCGCAAGATCGAGGTCGAGCTTACCGAGCGCACCCTGCGCGTGCGCGACTACGGCCGCGGCATCCCGCTCGGCAAACTCATCGACTGCGTCTCCATCATCAACACGGGCGCGAAGTACGACAGCGAGACCTTCCAGAAATCCGTCGGGCTCAACGGCGTCGGCCAGAAGGCCGTCAACGCCCTCTCCTTGTCCTACCGCGCGCAGGCCTTCCGCGAAGGCCAGACCAAGCTTGTCGAGTTCGAGCAGGGCCGCCTGAAGAAGGACCACAAGGTCGCCAAGTCCGACGAGCGCAACGGCACGCTGATCGAGTTCACGCCGGACGAGGCGCTTTTCGGCAAGGACTTCCGGTTCCGGCCCGAGTTCGTCGAGGACATGCTCTGGAACTACGCCTTCCTGAACCGCGGGCTGACGCTCGCGTTCAACGGCAAGGTTTTCAAATCCGAGCACGGCCTGCGCGATCTCCTGCAGAAAAACCTCAGCGGCGCGCCCCTGTACCCGATCATCCACCTCGAGGGCGAGGACATCGAGGTCGCGTTCACCCACGGCGCGCACTACGGCGAGGAATATTTCTCCTTCGTCAACGGCCAGCACACGACGATGGGCGGCACCCACCTCTCGGCCTTCCGTGAGGCCTTGGTGGATACGGTCCGCAATTTCTTCAAGCGCGACTACGATGCCGCCGATGTGCGCCAGTCGATTGACGCCGCCGTGGCCGTCCGGGTGATGGAGCCCGTCTTCGAGTCCCAGACCAAGACCAAGCTCGGTTCCGCCAACGTCGGCCCCGACGGCCCGAGCCTGAAGGAATTCGTCGGCAAGTTCATGCAGCAGACGCTCGACGTCTATCTCCACAAAAACAAGGAGACGGCCGCCGCCATCAAATCGAAGATCGAAGCCAGCGAACTTGAGCGCAAGGAACTCGCCGGCATCCGCAACCTCGCCCGCGAGCGCGCGAAGAAGGCGTCGCTGCACAACAAGAAACTCCGCGACTGCCGGCTGCATCTCGGCGACCGCAACGAGCGCGCCGAACAAAGCACGATCTTCATCGTCGAGGGCGATTCCGCCGCCGGTTCCCTCACCGCCACCCGCGATGTGCAGACCCAGGCGGTCTTCGCCCTCAAGGGCAAACCGCTCAACACCTACGGGCTGTCCAAGAAAGTCATCTACGAGAACGAGGAATTCCACCTCCTCCAATCCGCGCTCAACGTCGAGGACGGCCTCGACGGCCTCCGCTACAACCGGATCGTCATCGCCACCGATGCCGATGTCGACGGCATGCACATCCGGCTGCTGCTGATCTCGTTTTTCCTGCAGTTCTTCCCCGACCTGATCCGCAACGGCCACGTCTACATTCTCGAGACGCCGCTCTTCCGGGTGCGGAACAAGAAGGAGACGATCTACTGCTACTCCGAAGGCGAGAAACAGGCGGCGATCGGCAAACTCGGCGCCAGCCACGAGATCACGCGGTTCAAAGGTCTCGGCGAAATCTCCGCGGGCGAATTCAAGGATTTCATCGGCGAGAATATCCGGCTCGAGCCGGTCACGCTGAACCACCTGCACAACAGCGACGAACTGCTCTCCTTCTTCATGGGCAAGAACACGCCGGAGCGGCAGGACTTCATCATTGGCAACCTCAAGGTCGAAAAAGACCTCGTGGAAGCCTGAGCCGTTCGATGCACCGCGCCGTTCGGCCCGCGGCGGCACGTCGCTGGCTCGCCGTCGTCGCGGCTGCCTTCGCCTTGGCGCTCGGCGGTTGCCGGACTTTGCCGTCGGCCCGCGTCGATCTCTCCGGGCAGCCCCCGGCCGCCGCCGCGCTGGCGAAGGCCAACCTCGAGGTCTTCGACGCCGTCTGGGACCTCGTCCACCGCAAGCACTACGATCCGCGGCTCGGCGGCGTCGATTGGGCCGCCGCCGCCGCGACCTTCGCCCCGCGCGCCGCCGCCGCGCCCGACCCGAAGGCGCTCTACGCCGTGCTCAACGAGATGCTGGCGCCGCTCAACGACAGCCACACGCTCGCACTCAGCCCCGAGCGCCGGAGCGAGCGCCGCACCGCCGCCCGCGCCCGCACCGGGTTCAACCTCCTGCAGGTCGAGGGCCGCTGGGTCGTCGCCGAGGTCGTCCCCGGCAGCCCGGCGGAGGAGGCGGGAGTCAAGCCGGGCTGGATCGCCGTGGCGCGCAACGGCCGGCCGCTCGGCCCGCGCACGGAGTTCGGGGCGAAGGAAGGGGAGACGGTGACGTGGGAGTTTCTCGATGCGGAGGACCGGACCGTGACAGTTTCCCCGGCCGCGCGCCGCCTTTCGACCGTGGCGCCGCCGACGGCGCGTGTGCTGCCCGGCGGCTTTGTCTATGTGCGCTTCGACGAGTTCGACGGTCCGGGCCGCCGTTGGCTCGGCCGGCAGCTCGAGGAACACCGCGCCGCGCCCGGCGTCGTCATCGACCTGCGGCGCAACCCCGGCGGGGAAACGTTTTCGCTGGGCATCTCGATCGGGGAATTTTTCGACCGCGCCGTCGACTGCGGGACCTTTGTCACGCGCGGCGGCCGGCGCAGCCTGAAGCGTTCGTGGCAACTCGGCTCCGCGAACTACGGCGGCAAGGTCGTCGTGCTCGTCGACGGCGCCACGGGCAGCGCTGCGGAAATCTTTGCGGCGGTGCTGCAGGACCACGGTCGCGCCGTCGTGGTCGGCCGCCGCACCGCGGGCGCCGTCCTGGCGAGTTGGTTTTACCGCCTGCCCGACGGCGGCGAATTGCAGCTCAGCCGCGAGGATTATTTGGCGCCCAAGGGCCGGCGACTCGAAGGCCGCGGGCTCGAGCCCGACCTCGCCGTCGTCCGGACCCTGGCCGACGCCCGCCGCGCGATCGACCGCGACCTTGAGACGGCGCTCGCCGTCCTGCGCGGTGAACTCGCGGTTCCGGCGACGGCCCGGTGAGCTCGGGAATTAGCCGACCGTCTTGGTCATGCGGATCACCGTGAGCGTCAGCCCGCCCGGCAGCGGCGCTTCCGTGCGGGCCGCGACACTGTAACCGTTCGCCCGATACAGCGGCTCGCCGGCGAGGGTGGCGGCCAATTCGATCCGCGTGAAACCTGCTTCCCGGATCGCGGCCTCGCTGGCCGCCAGCAGGGCGCGTCCGAGTCCCCGTCGTTCCCACGCCGGCGTCACGAAAAAAGCCCGGATCCGGGCCGCGTCCCGCGCCGGATCCAGCAGCGGATCCTCGTCCCGGCGGGCCCGGTCGCCGCCGTAGACGGAGGCGCGTTTGCTCCAGCCCCCGCAGGCGACGATCTCGCCGCCGTGGTCGCAGGCGAAATAGGTCCCGTCGCGGATCAATTGGCGGTCGACGCCGAAGATCGGCCCGAGCGCGGCCTCGAGTTGCGCCGCCGAGTAGTGGCGCGACAGGAGGGTGCGGGTCGAGGTATCGATCAGCCGCTCGAGGGCGGGCAGATCGGCGTCCGTGGCCTGCCGGAGGATCGGAAATTCAGCCATGCCGCACGCTGCCGGCCCGCCGGCCCGCGCCGCAAGCATTCGCTCTCGGTTCAGCCGGCGGCCGGGCCGAGGTTGCCGAACTCCGCGAGAAACTGCTCCCGCGTGAACGGCTTCATCACGATGCCGTGCGCCCCCAGCCCCTGCGCCATGCGCAGGCAATCGGCGCCCTGCAGGTATTTGCCGCCGCCGGAGATCGCGAGAATGCGGCTCGCCGGCTGCAGCCGCCGGACCTGGGCGATGAGTTCGAAGCCGTCGCCGTCGGGCATCACGACATCGGTGACGACGATGTCGAAGCGCTGGGTCTTGAGCAGGGCGGAAGCCGTTTTGCCGGAATCGGCGGCCGCGACCCGGTGCCCGGCCTGGGCCAGCCAGAGTGAAACCAGATTCCGGATACCTTCTTCGTCGTCGGCGACGAGCACGGACGGAGCGGCGGCGGGTGCGGTCATGCGTGGACGGAAAGGAAATCGCCGCGCGGGCGACCGACGAGCGGGAATCGTTCCGGGCCGATCAAAACCGGGTAAATCGGCCGCCGCGGGACGCGTCCGGCCGGCGGGCTTCAGTTGTGGGAAATCTCATCGTCCGCGAGCCGCCCCTGGAGTTTGCGCTGCAATTTGATCGCTTCGATTTCGGTGCGCAGCCGCCGGCCGAAAAGTTCGAGCCGCCGGCGGACGTCGAGGGTTTCGAGCAGCTTCTGCTTGAGGCCGGGGTCCTCGCACAGGCTGAAGGCCGCGAGATCGACGAAAGCCTCCGGGTCTTCGACGGTCTTGAGGAAGTCAGCCATCTCGGCCGACCCCTGCGGCGCGCGGGCGGCCGCCAGCCGGCGCTTGATCCCGAGCAGGCGCGCCAACTCCCGGCGCAGCGCCGCGATTTCCGCCGCGTCGGCGCCCGGCTCGCTCGCCAACGCGCGGATGCGGATCCGGCGGTAGGGCTCGTCGCTCAAAATCGACTCGATCGCGACCCGGCAAAGCCCCTGCAGGAGCAAGTTGGAGGTGCCGTTGCCGTTCTTCTGGCAGGCGCGGATGATGCCGACGGTCGCCACGCGGTGCGGCGGCTCGAATTGCTCCG
>JACCDS011728671.1_pt1 | contig 10476 bp, 12 predicted proteins | sample 7446441 | NCBI WGS metagenome assembly JACCDS01 (sample SAMN15323445, study PRJNA562643) | freshwater metagenome | isolation source: river surface water | place: USA:Blue River Watershed | collected 2017-08-17 | reverse complement strand
CCTTTTACAAAATTGCTTTCAAAGGTGGGTCTAATCCGAAGATAATAGGATTTGTTCTATCTAATTCAGGGTCATCTTCACCTGTTAGAAGTTTTGCGGTATCTGTAGATGAGATTGAAAGAAGAACTGGTATCGATTTCTTTCCGCAATTGGAGGATAAAGTGGAGAATCAAATTGAAGGTGTAGTTAATTATGGCGGTTGGAACCTGTAAGTAATCTCTTTGGTGAAGTTCAATTCTCATAATTTGAATATTCAAATATATCTTCAGCAAGAATATCCACAATAAGCAATAAGAAAAGCTCCAACGGCATCCCTTTGCCAAGTATAACCCTGTTGCCAATTGGACTAGCAGTGCTCTTGATTAATCCGTAAACAGCATCACCTTCGGTCTCGATTTCAATGGCTGCTGACTTGTCATTGACATGAGGCGATTTGAAAATTAATCGATTGGGGCTCGATTTTATGAGTTCCCATTTGGGGTGAATGTGAAAATTGATTTTAGTTAAATCCATGCTGGCTAAGGTCCAGAGATTTTTTGGATTTCCAGATTTTTTCTCCGGAATTTTAAAACGCGATTTGACTTTAATAGATTCTTTAAGGGTTTTTATTAGGAATAAATCTTCAAGTTATGGTGAAAAATTGGTCTCGATTTAAAATTGGGAATTGACCGGGGGCTAAAAACTAAGGTATTGTGTGTATAAGCAGGGATACGGCGAGGGGTACCTGCGCCCACCACCTCCCGTGGGGGCCCTAGCACTGCTGCCAAATGTATGATTATACGATTATTCGACCGGGGTAAATAATGACATCTTAAACGGGCTCAAGATGTATTTAGGCTGAAATTTCTATTATATACTAATAGAAAACCCGGTCAACCTTTGACAGCATGCAGCTCCTCAGATACTTGCTTACATTTATAAACTAAGTTAGGCGAGCATTGTAGAATTCGGCAGATACTTCTAACTCCATTGCCATTTCTTATCATTTCGATAATTTTCTTTGACTTCTGTTTCTCCAAGAACGTAGATGTTTTTTCTTTGCTTCCTGGGACACGGCCTCTGTATTTCTCAGGGGTAAGTAATTTTGCACGCTCAATTCCTGCCAAGGTTTTTTCGCGGTTCTGATGGAAAAAGAACTCACTTAATGATGATAACAAATTTATGAGCAGGGAATTTGTTGCCGTCTGATTACCATTTTCATCTAGAGTAGTTATACCCTCGTTTATAGATGTCAATGGTATCTTGAGTTCATTGAAAGTTGAAAGAGTATCAATTATGTCTTTTGTCGAACGTCCACACCGGTCGATTCTTAACACGACGATTCTGTTTATTAAGCCTTTACGGCAATCTTCCAATAATCGAGCACCGGCAGGTCTCAGTTTAAACTCTAGTCGCCCTGATACACCTTCATCTTTGTATATCTTCCAACCCGGTTCTATTTTGTCCTCCTGCGTGCCGATGCTTTGCAGATAGTGGGATGTTCTTAGGTAATACGCGGTTTTCTTCTCCATGTTCGTTATTCGTTTAGGATTAAGTAAATGATAACGCAATATCCTAGACGAAAATGGATTTCCGGAATTAAATCGTTTCCAATTTATATTGTAGTCTAAAATTCATTCTTTCAGAAAGCGGTCTCGGTAAAATTCGTTTAATGAAGTATTACTTTTGATTCTATATTTAAACTCTAATTTGTGGTATTTCCTGAAGTCTTTAGCCGCTGGATGGTCGCTGGACATCAACTCGAGGAATTGGTCTCGTGATAATTCTGAAAGACCCTTTATTACACCAGGGGGAAGAGTGAATTCCTCCGTAGACATGTCTTTATCATTCATTTTTTAAATTTTTGGGTTGAGTTTCAAGGATGGGTCAATTCCCACATAGTCAAATATCGGTAATTTTTGTTTTGAGATGGGCACTGAATTATAGATTGTAATACTCCTATCCCAAAATTTGATGATATTTTGTATATGGATTCTCCAACATTTAATATATACCTACTTTACGACATGCCGGGTCTTTAGATTGATTAGATTACGTAATTAATGCTCTTGAATTTTGAGTATTATTATCAGTTCTTGAAATATTTGCAAATTTCAGTCTGAATGTCTAAATTTTTGAAAACGAATCAAATGCTATGAGCGCAAAAGGTAAGGTGCCAAAAATTGAAAGTAAGGTTGAAGATGGTTATAAAGCTATGATTCCCATCAATCTTGACGTAGACCATTTATGTGAACAGTTGCTAAAAGATAAAAAAAGCATTCAAGCGGTTCAGCCCATGAGAGATGGAATTATATATCTAATCTCGCTTCTACATAGAAGTAACTATTGGGAGCTAAATAAAACAGATGGATACCGCCATCTTAAGACGGAATATCTGATTAATATTATTGGTCGAGGAAAAGATAAAAAACGGTTAACTAACATAAAAAAAGCACTTAAGGACAATGGTATAATCGAAATTAAAAATTACCGAAAATATGTTCGTTCTACAGGATATAGGTTGACAAAAAAATATTTGGTTGGGGAGTATATAGAGCATGAATTGTCCCAAAGTACGAGACAAAAAATTGCAAAATATACAATCGTCGATGAAATTGATTTAGGTTCGGATTCACAATACAAATTATTGGTGGACCAATTTTCAATTCATAACTTAAGTGTAGACTATGAATTATTAATGCCATATTTGACTCAGTTGGGCATTAAATGTTATGATACAATATGTAAGTACCAAAAGTATAAAGACGAAAATCTTGAAGCTTTGTTTAACTATTTTGGTAGGATTTTATATATCTGCGAGGACATTGAACAAAAAAACTTTATTCTAAATGCATCGACAAAAAATCGTCGCTTCACCTCAAATCTTACATCTCTAAATAAAATTGTACGCCCGTTTTTGCTAATTGACGGTAAGAGAATTGCTGAGATAGACATCAAATCATCGCAACCATATATTCTTTCATGTCTTTTAAATAAGGATTTTTATTCATCAGATACATCAAGGTTAAATATTGATTTGGTTTTTAACGATATGAAGCAAAGCATTAAAAATCTTGACTTAATTAATTTCAGCCGGCAAAACAAAAAGAACACAAAATTAATAAATGGAATATATGTAACTCCAACTGCAGAAATAGAGTTAAATAATTTTTCAAACATAGACTTTACCGGCGATTTTTATCAGCAAGTCTATGATGATGCGGTGTTGAATCATAACGATATCGTCAAAAAGTATAAATCACTACAAAAAGGAAGAAAATATATCAAGGGTCAGATGATGAACTATCTTTTCGATAGAGATGAACGAAATCATGAAAAAAATCCACTTCATAGGCTTTTAAGCCAAATATTCCCCGCACTCACTAGTTATATCTTGGAGTATAAAAAAACTTACACCAATACAACTTTTGCATACTTGTTGCAGAGAACCGAAATGTATTTGATGTTGCAGGTGGCAGAAGCAATTAATACTAAATCATCCAAAATTCCTTTTTTCACCATCCATGATTCGATATTAACAACACAATCAAATATGAAAAAGATAAATGGTATAATGTCCTCAACCATTACATCCATAACCAATATTCCTGTTGGATTAAAATCTCAAAACTTGATTCCACCGAATACTATTGATGATGAAGTATTTTCTGATTTGATGTCAAAGTTTAATATTAAAAGTGAAAAGAAATGGGATAACTACCAAGTATATATTTCGAAGTTAAATGTTAAAAAAGGGATTGACTTATTAATAACTGACCAGAATACACTTTCGGAACTTTATGAACGCTTTGAATTGAATTGACATACTATATAGTATTTAAGCTGAACAAATAGAATATATAGATTAGTGGTACCCATTATTAATTATACCATAGTTACGGTTGTATAATTTATTTATTCTATTGGGATTCTTATGTTACTAATTATTGGTTGATATATATTAATATCAGTCATATTGTAAATTACACGTATTATTGAATTCATTAATATAAGTAACAATTCCTCCCCAATTATGATGTACACCTAAGTGTTCATTACTGCCATACAGAGCTCCTAAAGCCATTCGTTTTGAACCATATTTCTTGGTGATTACATAAGCTGAATCTTAATGCTCCTCTATTCACAATCCATGATGGCATGTTCTCCACTCAAGAATATACAGAGCGGCTAAAATCTTTAATTATAGACACCGGATTGGAGTTAACCGGAATATTGCCGGGAGCAAAGATTGAATGTCCCAGAATGGAAATAAACCCTACTCTTGAAGATGTTGAAAAGTATTGGAAGAAGGCAAAATGGGTCACAACTCAAAAGAAATTTGATGAGAAAAAGCGGAAGGTATTCCAATCAAATATCGACCTGTGTTTAAAATTTTACAGAAACCTTTAACCGAAATTAAGTATCTAAGATAATCAGGAATTCATTGTGGAACTTTAGGATAACATATCGATTCTGAACTTATTGATATAAATAATTTAATAAGAGAAATCAATGATTCTATTGAATAGGGGCATATTTTAATTTAAAGTGGTGATTGCTGAATAAAATACCAATAAAATATTTGGACAAACGGATGATGTGTAATACCTTTGTTGCGTTAAGAAAGAAAAGCGATGAAATATAGTAAGTTCCCTAAGGTATTATGTTACGAAGATTGGTACGATTTATTCGATGTAATCAACAATAAGGAATTTAAAGGAATACCTTTTCAATCAGATGTTTTCGATTATCCTGAGACAAAAGAAATGGAAGAAAAAAGATATTCTGTTTTGGGAACTCTTAGAAAATATAAAAAAGAGATTAGAGAAATTGAAGAAAAAATGGTTCAATATCTTCAGCTTGATATTATAAGAGACCCCTCAGTTTACATTGCGGTTCTTAAAGACACTCGTAACCCTGAGCACGAAAATATTACGGCTAAAACATTTTGGCCAATTGTTGGTGGTACATCTAAAGAAATCAGGATTTATATTGGACGAGTTTCTGATTATCCACACATTGATAGAAGTAACCTTTCTAAAAGCGATGAAATTAAATTAAAGGCGGTAACGATGATGAAAAAACACTTAACTGAAAATTATGAGGCGGGTAACTTACCCTTACATCGGAGACCAACACCTCTTGGAAATTTAAAAAAAGAATAAAATGAATAATCTATTTCGTTTTTGTCCTTCGGGACATTTTTTTAAACCCAAATGTATGTCCAGTTTTTTTATTTGTATTATGGGTTTTTCCGTAATACATTATCTAAGTATTGAAATATTGGGATTGATGGATTCGGACCAAGTCAATCTTGAAGCTTAAAAATAGTGCCTGTTATTGGGGTGCAGGTTCTCAACCCATATTATAATTAAACACAATAAAATTATGTCAACAGACAAAAAAACAAAAACGATTACAACTGACATCTGTGTGTCAGTTTGGGTGAGTCAGCATTTTGTAGTCCCTGTGGATTATGAAATCCATGGAGCTACTTCTAAGGATGCGTATGAGCGTTTAATCTCAGAATTTGGAGACCAAAATGTTGATGCGGTTCAAGAACCGTGTGACCTTGACTTGATGGATGTCCAGGCTATTGACTTTCATGCGATTGGAGATGAATTTATCCAATATGATAATCAAACTAAAAAGTTTGAAGTCAAATGTTTCGAAAGTGAAGAAGTAAACTAAAAATTGGGCCTGGTGTAATACTGGGCCCTTCATCTAATCTAAAAACATACTATATGTACGACTATAACTATAACGAAGAAACACTCTGTAAGGAGCTTGCAGGGTGTATAGTTCAGACAGCAATCGGTCCTATGATAAAGCATCATTTCATTAACTCAACCTATCATTCAAAGCCTAATAATAAGAATAAAGAAAATGGGCAATGGAATGAAGCTTTGCGGTTGAAGAAAAAGCATTACGAAGAATGCCTCTTTGAAAATGACTTCGAGACAATTTCATGGTTAATTGAAAGACCTTGGCGGATTTCTTGGTTGCATGCAAATAAAGAGCTTATCATCGAGAAAGTAGGAATTCCTATGTACTATGAGATTTTAGGGGATGTTTTTAACGACACTGAGACTGCACACAAACATAAGGAAGAAATAATTGAACTATTTAATTTCGGCGGAAACCCATTGCTCATGATGAATGCCGAGGAGCTAATAAAATTCCAAGAATTGCCCGATGTTCTAAAGGTATGGAGAGGCGTACAATCAGGAGAAAATGTTTTTGAGATTAGTTTATTGGGATGTTCTTGGACGCTCGATTTTGAGAAAGCCAAGTGGTTCGCACAGAGAGGAAGAGGTAGCTTATTTGAAGAACCATATCCACTGATTTTTGAATTAGAAGTTAAAAAGGAAGAGGTATTGTCATATATAACCCGAAGAAATGAGAGCGAAATAATTCTTGACCACACAAAAATTAACTTAGAAAAGCTCGAATTCATTATTCCACAAGAACCAAATGTTCAAGAGTGTTTAAGTAGTATAACTAACAATTAAACATCATGAAAACTTCAGTGATTAATCAAATTGAGATGAGAGATTTCATTTACATATACACCAAATATCTAACAGTTAAGATGACATGTGATTATCTAAATATTTCTCGCTCGACATTATCTGAGTGGATGAAGAATGGTAAGATACCATTTTCGAAGATTGGCCGTTCACCGCGATTTGACAGAGACGAACTTGACATTTGGATTAAAACAGGCGGAAGCACAACTATTGAATTACCATCATTACCAACATTGAACAGTAAAGCAAAGTATGGCAACAATTAATATAAACTTGGATAAGCGGGGAAACAGACCTGATAAACATGGAAGATTTAATCTTGCAGTAATCGTCCAAGACAAAGGTAAAGTATTACGTCTTAACGTTGATAAACTAACGGTCCAACAATATAATCATGTATTTGTAAAACGGTCGCTCGATGAAAAGAGCAAAGAATATCGTCAAAGGTGTGATGAATTTCGTGAAAAAGCTGCAAGAGTATTTGATACAATAGGTCTATCAGATACTAAGCGTTTCAGGGAAGAGTTTTTAAAGGAGGAGGTAATTGAGCCGGTCATTAAGCTTACATCAACTGATATGACCTACTTCGAGATGGCGGAATATTACAGAGAATTTAAGCGGTTAAAATCTACGTCTAAAAACAGAATGAAGACTGCAAGAAACCAGTTGGAAAAGTTCAAGCCAGGGTTAACGTACAAGGAAATAACGGCCAATTTTCTACATGATTTTGAATACGAGATTTCTAAGCGAGGAATTTCACCTGCTACCATTGCTGGATATATGACTGATATTCGCACCGTAATCAATCACCATAGAAATATCACCAAGTTTATACCGCAGGAATATGTATATCCATTTGGAGGAGGAGGTTATGTTATCAGAACCTATTTCCCCTCTAAGGTCGTATTGAGAGCAGAAGAAATTCAAGCAATTGCTGAACTAGAAGAGTTTGAGACAAAAGAACAGGAGTGGGCACGTGATATTTGGTTGTTCTTGTACCGGTGTAATGGAATTAATTTTGTTGACTTATTGGCAATGAGATGGGACCACATTCAAGGAGGTTGTTTTCGGTTCTATCGGACTAAAACAAAGACGACCAGACGAAGTAATATTAAACCAATCGTTGCACCAATAACAGACAAACTTCAAGAAGTATTAGATAAAATTGCGGTGAAGGATAGTCCATTTATTATCGGTAAGATGAAGGATGGCTACACCGACACAACCTTGTCAAACAAGTCACATAAGCTTTGTGGTGAAATAAATAAGGAGCTGAGGTATGTAACAAAGAAATTAGATTTATCTCTTAACCTAGTACTTGATATCGCTCGCGACTCTTTCGCTACTACCTTGAACCGAAATGGGCGTTCAATTAATCATATTGCAGAGCATTTGGGTCATGCTACTACTGTTGTAACCCAACATTATGTTGGTCAGTTAACGGAGGAGCAGTCAAAGGAGATTAATAGTTGTTTGTATTGATTTAAACAATAACTTTAGTGAGATATAAAAATTCCCTAAAGCTATGATTGAAATAGACAAACCAATTATAAAAGAAGCTGATGACCAGTTTTCAAGAGTTGATTATGTTAACTCCATTGCCAATCATATTAAAAACAATAAAACTAAGGATTGTACTATAATAGGAATAAATGGAGCTTGGGGAACGGGGAAAACAAGTATCTTAAACCTTTTAAAAAAAGAATTACAGAAACAATTTTTTTATACCGAGGAATTTAATCCTTGGCGATATAAATCAGAATCTCAAATGCTTATAAAATTGTTTGAGAAGATTCATTTAGGCTCCAAATCAGACAAGAAATTAAAGGATTCTGTAAAAGAATTGGGGAAATGTTTGTTGGAGTATGGAGAGTTTGTAGCAGTACCGGAGATAAAAATCGGACCATTTGGGGTAGATTTTTCAAATGTTGCTAAGGGTATAACCCAAGGTATAGGAAAAAAATTAAGTAAAAGGAAGCATACATTAGAAGACGTTAAGGAGAGAATTAATGTGATTTTAAGCGATTTGGCTTTACCATTAATAATATTTGTTGATGATATTGATAGATTGGATAACACAGAAATAAGGCAACTTTTTAAACTTTTAAAGTTGACCGCTGATTTTAATAACCTAATTTATATTGTTGCATTTGATGATGAAGTCGTTTCTAATGTACTTAATGCCGATTATTTAGGGAGCGGGGATTTAAATGGAGGGAAAGAGTTTTTAGAAAAAATCATAAATATCCCCTTGCCAATTCCTCATTTGAGTAATCATCACAGGCATTTGTTTCTTGTCAATAGACTTTCAGAATTTTCGAGTAAACTTCAGATTAATCTATTTGAGGATTACGAATTTAATGGAAGACTTCGGGATTGTTCATTCATGTTACTTAAAACGCCAAGAGATGTAAAAAGAGTAATTAATTCTATTTCCTTTTTAAGAGAATGTTTGAAACAGGAAGTATCAATTAATGATTTGATTATTCTTGAAATATTAAGATTATATGCTCCTGTGGTATTTCGTCAAATTATAAAGTTTCAAGATTATTTATTTAATAAATCACTCGAACAGCCATTTAAATTTTTGGATTCCTCAAGTAGTACAACTGAAACCGGCGATTATTTTTTCTCTTTTATAGATACTGTCAGGTACAAGAAAACGGAGATAATTAGTATTATTTCCTATTTATTCCCAAGTAACACACTTTTCGGTTCTCGTCAATTGATTCTGAGTCAACAGAGAATAAAGAACTTGTCGGCGCAAAATAGAGTAGCATTAAAAACTAATTTTGACCGGTATTTAAAAATTGGATTACTTGAAAACGAGCTTTCAACAGAAGATTTGGATTCCATTATTCATGGAATTGAAACTTCAATATTGGAGAAAAGTTTGATAGAAGTTGAAAAATTAAGTGATGTAAATTTCAATCAAATATTTGAATATCTTAAAATTTCTGAAGATTCAATTTCTGAGGATACCAAGTATAAGCTCTATCAAATTTATTGCATCTCTGATTATTTTAATAGAACAAATGAGTTCGACTTTATTTTTGGAATGAGCCCAATTCACCATGTTTTTAAAAACCTTGTGTCATTATCTAATCTTGATTCGTTCGTCATAGAAACAATAGATAATTGTGCTCATCCATTTAGAAAGTTTTACTTAATTGTTCAATTTAAAGAGGCGTTGGAGTTAGAATCAAAAAACCAAGAGATTCTAAAATCAGTTGAAAAGATAGCTTTGGAGGAAATTGATAATATATTTGATTTTGATAAATCTCAAATATTTGAGAATCCTGACGACAACAAATGCCATGATATTATAAATTTAATATTTCAATTTGGGAAGGATAAATTGTTCTGCGAAAGTGTATTAAAATATATTCAAGCAAAAGGAAATGTTTTAAAGGTGGCTCGTTCTATCTTAAACAAGGCAACTAAAATAAGTGATAAACCAATTGTTTATTACGATGATGAGCTATCCGATTCCTATTTTCAACGACTTGAAAAACTTATAGATAGAGATGTATTGATAGAGAAATTTAACGAATTGAAAGATGCGTATCCTCTTAATTATACCTCAAAAGATGAGATTATGAAGATTAATGGAATTATTGTTAACAAGTATTTAGATTACGTGGAAAGAACAAAAGGGATTGATTGATTTTACGCCAAGAATCACGCCAAGAATGTCGAACAAGGGTGGATAAAGTCGGACAAAACAAACTAATTAGTATTTAATCTCAACCCAATCAGTGTTTAAACCTTATATGGTAACATTACAATATGACCCCAAAAAATCTGTTAATCATGGGGTCCCTGGTTCGAGCCCAGGAGAGGGAGCAATAATGATAAAAAGGTTATACTTGTAAAGTGTAACCTTTTTTATTTCATATGGATAAGCTAGTTCAATTCATTAAAAAGTACCGACGTCAAATCATCGTGGGCGTACTTTTCTATCTCT
>JACCDS010642806.1_pt1 | contig 10476 bp, 11 predicted proteins | sample 7446441 | NCBI WGS metagenome assembly JACCDS01 (sample SAMN15323445, study PRJNA562643) | freshwater metagenome | isolation source: river surface water | place: USA:Blue River Watershed | collected 2017-08-17 | reverse complement strand
TCTATTTATTTAGGAAAAGATTATTTAATAAATCCTTCTGACTGTGCTTTTTTCAAAACAGCAGCAATTCCATTTTTATTAATTGTTTTTATCGTAGATGCTGCTACTCTAAGAGTAATCCATCTATCTTCTTCTGGAAGATAAAAACGCTTTTTAACTAAATTTACAGAAAATTTTCTCTTAGTTTTGTTCATAGCGTGAGAAACGTTATTTCCTACCATCGCTCTTTTACCTGTAAGGTCACAAACTCTTGACATTATACTTTATCTTTTATCGTTATTCAAAATCAGGGTGCAAAGAAAAGAAAAATAAACGGATCAAACAAAAAAATTATAACACATTTTTTAAAATTTCTTTTTGAAGCATTTCTAAACTCTTTACTACTGTCCTATCTATCACTTTTTCACGAGGTTGACCAAAATTAAATTCTTCCACAATTACTCCTTTTGGAGTTGCCAAAGCAATACAAATCGTACCTACTTCTACATCTGCGTCGCCTTTTGTTGGTCCGGCATTTCCTGTTGTTGCGATGGCATAATCGGTTTGCATTATTTTTTGTACACTTAAAGCCATGGCTGAAGCTACTTCCTTACTTACCACTGAATATTCAGTAATTAGCGCTTCCGAAATTCCTAAAACATTAATTTTAACTTCGGTTGCATACGAAACTATACTTCCTTTAAAATACCCCGAAGCACCCGGCACAGAGGTAAGTAATTGTGCTATTTTGCCTCCTGTACAACTCTCTGCCGTAGCAATAGTATTATTTTTCTCTTTTAGTAGCCTCCCAAGAACTACCTCTAAAGTATCTTCTTCCTCAAAACCAACTATAATATCGTGAATAATAGCATCTAATGATTGTACGTTTCCTGCAATAGCCTCCTCTAATTGTTGCTTATTCGTTCCTCTAGCAGTCAATCGTAAACGAACACGGCCTGGACTCGGTAAATAAGCTAGTTTGATACATTCTGGCAATTGGTTTTCCCAAGCCTGAATGCGTTCTGCTACATGACTTTCACCTTGACCATAAGTCAAAATCGTTTTGTGTACTATATAAGGTCGTTTATATTCTTGGACTAATTTAGGAATCACTTGATTTTCTATCAAATACTTCATTTCATAAGGAACTCCTGGAAGCGAAACAAACACCGTATTTTCCTTTTTAATCCACATGCCTGGAGCTGTACCCACCTGATTGTGCAACACGGTACATTTTGAAGGAACCAAAGCTTGATCTTTATTGATTTGAGAAGCTACACGACCTAAAGCGCGCTCTATCAAATCAATCACATGATTTTCTACAGCTGTATCTCGAATTAAAGTATCTTCAAAATACTCACAAAGGGTGTGCTTGGTAATGTCATCTTTTGTAGGTCCTAAACCACCTGTAATAACGACCAAATCTACTTTATTTTGAAGTGATGAAAATGTAGCTAAGATATGTTGTTTATCATCTGAAATTGAAAGCATTTCATAGGTCTCTATTCCTATTTTATCCAAAGATTTAGCTATAAAACCTGAATTCGTATCGACAATTTGACCTATCAAAATTTCATCTCCAATAGTAACTATAGCTGCTTTCATATTTGAATTGATTTACAAATTAAAATCTTTCTTAATCTCTTTAATAGCGTCTTTAACTTGTGATTTTACACTTTTGTAGGTTTCTTTGATGTTCTTTGTTTTTCCTTCGGATTTTGCCCAAGCTTCAATTAATAACAACTCTTCGAAGGCTATGTGCATACCTAGTAAGTCGAATGTTGGTTTTATTTTGTGCGCATAAGCATACACTTGTTTATGCGATTCCGATTTGATCCCTGACTTAATTTCTGCTAAATCTTTCGGAACCTCCTTAACAAATAAAACCAATATCTGATTCACAAATTCCGTATCATTTTCCGAAAGCGCATATACTTTCGAAAGGTTATAGTGTAAAGCCATTATTTTACTTGTATTCTAAATAATTGTTTCCCCTCTAAAAAACCTTCTAAAATATCGTTTGGTTTTACAGCCGACACTCCTTCTGGAGTTCCTGTAAAAATAATATCGCCTATTTTTAAGGTAAAAAACTGAGACACATAAGCAATCAATTCATCGATCTTCCACAACATCAAACTAGAATTCCCTTTTTGTGCCACTATGCCATTTTTGATTAATTCAAAATTAATATCTTCTAAAGAAGTAAATTGTTCTTTAGAAACAAATTCACCTATTACTGCTGAACCATCAAACGCTTTTGCTTTTTCCCAAGGCAAGCCTTTTTCTTTCAATTTAGCCTGCAAGTCACGAGCCGTAAAATCAATTCCAACGCTAATTTCTTCGTAGTACTTATGCGCAAATTTAGGTTCAATATACTTCCCTACTTTATTAATTTTAACTACCAATTCGATTTCATGTTGTACATCATGCGAAAATTCTGGCAAAACAAAAGGATACTGCTTTAAAACTAACGCTGTATCTGGCTTTATAAAGATCACAGGTTCCGTAGGACGCTCATTTTGTAATTCTGCGATATGATTGGCATAATTTCTACCGATACAAATAATTTTCATAACCTGGATTTAATCTCAAAGAATTAACTCGATTTATTTAGTATTTAATTTTCTAAGTTTTATGGCCGTCAAAACCTTTTTAGTGTACAACGGAAAATCAGCATTTTGAATCCAACTAAAATAACCAGGTTCAGTTTCCAATACCTTTTCTACTTTTGTACCTTTATGTTTTCCAAAAGTAAAAATCTCGTCACCATCCGCATCAAAAGCAATCATTCCTGCAAAATCAGCTATTTTCTTTCGAGTAGTAAATTCAGATAACATTTTTACATCATTTTTCAACTCTGAATAACGATCCAACTGCGCTTTCAATATTTCATAAGTCGCCATAGTATCTGCCGCAGCTGAATGAGCATTTTCGAGACTCTCTCCGCAATAAAACTTATATGCAGCACTTAAAGTTCGTTCTTCCATTTTATGAAAAACAGTTTGCACATCTACCGACACTCTATTTTTCATGTCAAAATCAACACCAACACGCAGCATTTCTTCAGCTAACAAAGGAATATCAAAACGATCCGAATTATAACCCGCCAAATCACTATCCTTAATCATAGTATGAATTTGAGCCGCTAATTCTGCAAATGTAGGTTCATTAGCCACTTTTTCGTCATCAATACCGTGAACCGCAGTAGATTGAGGCGGAATTGGAATGGTAGGATTTACTAACCACGTTTTACTTTCTTTATTTCCATTGGGAAATACTTTAAAAATTGAAATCTCTACAATTCGATCTTTTCCGATATCAATCCCTGTAGTTTCTAAGTCAAAAAAGCAAATTGGTCTATTGAGTTTAAGTTCCATTAATTAATCATATAAGTTTACAAATATATAGATTTGTGTTGAATGTCGTTTTAAAAAAGATAACCCTTTCAAAGTCTAGCTCCGAAAGGGTTATTATATACTACACTTTGTGCTTAAATATCAGAATCAACATCAAAGGCTTCCAAATAATCAGCCACACGTTTTACAAACATTCCGCCCAAAGCACCATCCACCACACGGTGATCGTAACTATGGGTTAAAAACATTTTTTGGCGAATCCCAATGAAATCTCCTTCAGGAGTTTCAATAACAGCAGGCACTTTACGAATGGCTCCTAAAGCCAAGATTCCCACTTCAGGTTGATTGATAATAGGTGTTCCAAAAACACTACCAAACGATCCTATATTAGTTACGGTATACGTTCCGCCTTGAGTATCATCTGGTTTTAGTTTGCCATTTTTGGCACGATTTCCTAAATCGTTCACTGCTTTTGCCATACCTACCAAATTCAATTGATCGGCATTTTTAATAACCGGAACAATTAAATTTCCATTAGGCAAAGCCGTAGCCATTCCTAAATTGATATTTTTCTTTTTAATGATATAATTTCCATCAACCGAAATATTCATTCCTGGAAAATCTTTTAGCGCTTTGGCTACCGCTTGCATAAAAATGGGCGTAAAAGTCAATTTCTCGCCTTCTCTTTTTTCAAAAGTGGCTTTCACCTTATCTCTCCACTTCACAATATGAGTAACATCCACCTCGATAAAGGATTGTACGTGAGCAGATGTTTGTAACGACGCCATCATATAACCCGAAATCAACTTACGCATTCTGTCCATTTCTACAATTTCATCTTCACCATTTAGGGATACTGGTACTGCCTGTGTACTCGAAAACATTGTTGTAGCTAGAGCAGATTGACTTGTAACAGGAGTCTTTTGCCTAGCTGCTACATAAGCCAAAATATCTTCTTTGGTTACACGACCTTCTTTTCCTGAACCTTGAATGTTCTCTAATTCAACAATTGAAACCCCTTCTTCTTTTGCAATATTTTTTACCAACGGAGAAAAGAACTTTTCAGTCCCTGTAAAATCGACCACTGGAGCGACAATTGTTTGAGCTACCTCTACCGCTTTTTCAATTTCAGCCACTGCCTCTGGCACTTCTATTTTTTCAACAGGAGTAGCAGTATTTTCGGCTGTCGCTTCGGTTTCAATTATTGCAATAGTTTGCCCTACTTGCACCAAATCATCTTTAGCAAATAATTGCTCTACCAAAACACCCGATACCTCACTTGGTACCTCACTATCAACCTTGTCGGTAGCAATTTCAAGCACAGCATCATCGGCCTCCACTTTATCACCCACTTGCTTTAACCAATTGGTAATGGTTGCCTCTGCTACACTTTCTCCCATTTTTGGAAGCTTCAATTCAAATCTTGCCATAATCTTAACGTAATAAGGTGATTTTGATTTTCTGATTGCAAAATTAGGAAATATTTTTAGTTTTAAATACGATTACATCAAATAAACACGATGCTAAAATCCTTTTTTATTACTACTAAAAACAATTAGAAAATCATTGTTTCACCTCAAAAGATTACTTTTGCAAAAAAATTACACTTGTGAATTATTTATCAATAGAAAATATTTCTAAATCTTTTGGAGAACGCACCCTTTTTGAAAACATTTCTTTTGGCATTAACAAAGACCAAAAAATTGCTTTCATCGCTAAAAACGGTTCAGGAAAAACCTGTATCATGAAAATAATCAATGGTGAAGACGAACCCGATTCTGGGCAAGTGGTGGTTCGAAAAGACATCAAAATGGCATTTTTATCACAAGACCATAATTTACAAGATGAATTGACCATTGAAGAGAGTATTTTTGCTTCGGATAATGAAATTCTGAAAGTAATTGGAGAATATGAAAAAGCCTTAGAACATCCAGAAGACGAAGAAGCCTACCAAAAAGCGTTTGACAAAATGGATTTGTTTAATGCTTGGGACTTTGAAACGCAATACAAACAAATTCTATTCAAATTAAAACTAGAAGATTTTAAACTGAAAGTAAAAAACCTTTCGGGAGGACAAAAAAAACGTCTTTCATTAGCTATTATTTTAATCAACCGCCCTGATTTATTGATTCTTGACGAACCTACCAATCACTTGGATTTAGAAATGATTGAATGGCTAGAAAGTTACTTTACTAAAGAAAATATTACCTTGTTTATGGTGACACATGACCGTTTCTTTTTGGAACGCGTTTGCAATGAAATCATCGAATTAGACAACGGAAAATTATACCAATACAAAGGAAATTACTCTTATTATTTAGAGAAAAAAGAAGAACGAATTGCTTCTGAAAATGCGAGCGTAGACAAAGCGCAAAACTTATTCGTAAAAGAATTAGAATGGATGCGCCGCCAACCTAAAGCGAGAACTACTAAATCCAAATCGCGCCAAGATGATTTTTACATCATCAAAGAAAAAGCCCAAAGTAGACGCCGAGAAAACAAAGTGGAACTCGAAATCAATATGGAACGAATGGGGAGCAAAATTATCGAATTGCATAAAATCTCCAAAAAGTTCAAAGACCACATAATTCTTGATAATTTCAGTTTTGATTTTCAACGTGGCGAACGCATTGGGATTATTGGTAAAAATGGAACTGGAAAATCTACTTTCCTGAACCTTTTGACCGGAACAATTCCTTTGGATTCGGGTAAAGTCATTAAAGGCGATACTATCAAAATTGGGTATTACACTCAAACTGGTATCAATCCTAAGCAAGGTCAAAAAGTAATTGATATTATCAAAGAATACGGCGAATACATTCCGCTTGCCAAAGGAAAAATCATTTCAGCAGGCCAGTTATTAGAGCGCTTTCTTTTTGACAGAAAAAAGCAGCACGATTACGTTGAGAAATTAAGCGGTGGCGAATTAAAACGCTTGTACCTATGTACCGTATTAATACAAAATCCGAACTTCTTGATTCTGGACGAGCCCACTAACGACCTTGATATTGTGACGCTAAATGTCCTAGAAAACTTTTTGCTAAGTTATCCAGGATGCTTAATCGTAGTATCTCACGATCGTTATTTTATGGACAAAATTGTAGACCATTTATTTGTATTCAGAGGCAATGGCGAAATTGAAGATTTCCCTGGCAACTATTCTGATTTTAGAGCCTATGAAGATAGTGCCGATGTAGCTCAAAAAGAAGAAAATAAAGCCGAGAAAAAAGATTGGAAACAGAATAACCCAACAGGAAATTTAAGCTTTAATGAGCAAAAAGAATATCAAAAAATTGAGAAAGAAATCAAAGATTTAGAAGTGCAAAAAGCGGCTATTGAACAATTATTCTCAGATGGAAAAGTAGCCGATGACAACATTGAAAAAAAAGCTAAAGAATTAGAGGAAATCATCAAAAAAATAGATCAAAAAGAAGAACGTTGGTTTGAACTATCTGCAAAAATGGAATCATAAAACTAGTGCTAAAATGCTACATAAAATCCAATCGTATATAAAATTTCTTTGGAACTCCAAAAATGAACATGGAGTTCATTCGCCTTTTGTATATAACCTCCTTACCAAATGTTTCTATAACAAAACCAAAATAGAATCAGTGTATTTTGACTCACAATTATGTAATAAAAAAGAAAAATTACTAAATAAAATCTTTCACTATTTCAGTATTAACGATTCTATTTTTTACACCCCTAAAACGGCTATTGATCACACCAAACCAACCACTGATCTTATCTATATTCCTGTAGATACTATACAGAATATTGAAGAAGTTTTAAATGATTTATTTTTAAAAACACACAATGACACTTGTTTCATTTTTGATACTATTCATTCAAATCCCGAAACAGAACTGATTTGGAAACAAATCATCAACAATCCTCGGTTCACCGTAACCATTGACACGTACTTATTGGGAATTGCTTTTGCAAGAAGAGAACAAGAAAAAGAACATTTTGTCATTCGAGCATAATCCTAATTTGCTGTAACAAAATTCATTTAATTACAACTTATGGTTTTATTCAAAAGTCTTTCGTACTTTTAAATCCTAATTCAACGAATTTTAACTTCAACAGAAACAATGGCTAAACCATTAATTAAAATAACTGATATTAAACGAAATTTCGCTCTTGGCAATGAAATTGTTTATGTTCTAAAAGGAATCAATCTAGAAATCAAAAAAGGAGAATATGTCGCATTAATGGGACCTTCGGGATCAGGGAAATCAACCTTAATGAATATTTTAGGTTGCTTAGACACCCCTACTTCCGGAACCTACATTTTAAATGGTAAAGATGTAAGCCAAATGAAAGATGATGAATTAGCCGAAATTCGTAATAAAGAAATTGGATTTGTTTTTCAAACCTTTAATCTTTTACCAAGAACTACAGCCTTAGACAATGTGGCATTACCAATGATTTATGCAGGATATTCAAAATCCGAAAGAAACAAAAGAGCGACCGAAGTACTCCAACAAGTCAATCTTTCTGATAGAATGGACCACCAACCGAACCAACTTTCTGGAGGACAACGCCAAAGAGTGGCAGTTGCAAGAGCTTTGGTTAACAAACCATCCATAATTTTAGCGGATGAACCAACGGGTAATTTGGATAGTAAAACATCTATCGAAATCATGAAATTGTTTGGTGATATTCACGCAAGAGGGAATACCGTTATATTAGTCACTCACGAAGAAGAAATTGCCGCCTATGCCAATCGGGTTATTCGTTTACGAGATGGATTGATTGAAAGCGATACCTCTAAATAAACTGATTGATATGAAAATATATACTAAAACAGGAGACGGAGGAATTACAGCATTGTTTGGAGGAAAAAAAGTTCCAAAAGATCATGATAGAATTGAAAGCTATGGAACCATTGACGAGTTGAACTCTTATATAGGATTAATTAGAGACCAAGATATTAATTCGGATTACAAAACAATTCTTATCGAAGTACAAGATCGATTATTTACTATCGGAGCTATGCTTGCTACTCCTCCTGAAAAGGAATTATTAAAAAACGGAGAACCACGATTACAAAAATTAGGAATCATAACATCCGATATTGAATTCTTAGAAAATGAAATTGATGCTATGGAAGAATCGCTCCCAGCTATGACGCATTTTGTATTACCTGGAGGACACACTACTGTGTCATATTGTCATATTGCGCGATGTGTTTGCCGAAGAGCCGAACGTCTTGCGGTACATTTAAGCCACAATGAACCTATTTCTGAAATTGCAATCCAGTATCTTAACCGACTTTCTGACTACCTTTTTGTATTGGCACGAAAGTTGTCTCAAGATTTAAACGCTGAAGAAACACAATGGATTCCAAGGAAATAATTACAAGTTTTTGATCTTTTTTTCAAGTGAAATTGATACTCAAAATCGAACAAAAAAACGTTCTTAACTTTTTATTAAAATAAATTATTTTTTACTTGCTTTTTTCAGTAAAAAAATTATTTTTGCACTAAACTAAATCGACAGAAAGATGTATTGGACATTAGAATTAGCATCTTATTTAAGTGATGCACCGTGGCCTGCTAACAAAGACGAACTTATTGACTACGCTATTAGAGCTGGAGCCCCACTAGAAGTAGTAGAAAACCTTCAGTCAATTGAAGACGAAGGTGAGATATATGAATCAATGGAAGAAATTTGGCCAGATTATCCTACAGACGAAGATTACCTTTGGAATGAGGATGAATATTAAAAAAACAACCCAAAGAAAAAGTCTCAAAAGAGGCTTTTTTTTTGGTTAAATTACACATTTACACAAATTACAGAAATACACATACAATTATGAGTTTCATAAATAGCATTATTAAAATCTTTGTTGGTGATAAATCACATAATGACGTAAAAGCATTACAACCTTACCTAACTAAAATCAAAGGTTTCGAAAGCAGCTTAATGGCGTTATCCAATGACGAACTAAGAGCGCGTACTATCTTCTTCAAAGAAAAAATCAAGCAAGACCGTGCTGAAAAAGATGCTCAAATTGCATCCCTAAAACAAGAAGTTGAAACTATTGAAGATATCGACAAAAGAGAAGATATTTATTTAGCAATTGATGGTCTAGAAAAAGAAGCCTACGATATCTCTGAAAAAACATTGATGGAGATTTTACCTGAAGCTTTTGCTGTGGTAAAAGAAACAGCAAGACGTTTCAAAGAAAACACTCAAATTGTAGTAACTGCTACACCAAAAGACAGAGAATTCTCAGCTACTAAAAGTTATGTTACCTTAGACGGAGACAACGCAATTTGGGCTAATTCTTGGAATGCAGCCGGAAAACAAATTACTTGGGACATGATTCATTATGACGTACAATTAATTGGCGGAATGGTGCTACACGAAGGAAAAGTTGCCGAAATGCAAACTGGAGAAGGAAAAACATTAGTAGCTACCCTTCCTATTTACTTGAATGCATTAACTGGAAACGGAGTACACTTAGTAACCGTTAACGACTACTTAGCAAAACGTGATAGTACATGGAAAGCTCCTTTGTTTGAATTCCACGGAATGACAGTAGAATGTATCGACAATTACCAACCAAGTTCTGAAGAAAGAAAAAGAGCTTATGATGCTGATATTACTTACGGAACTAACAATGAATTTGGTTTTGACTACCTAAGAGATAATATGGCACATTCGCCAGAAGATTTGGTACAGCGCAAACACAACTATGCTATTGTCGATGAGGTGGATTCTGTTTTGATTGATGATGCCAGAACACCTTTGATTATTTCTGGACCTGTTCCGCAAGGCGATCGTCACGAATTCAATGAGTTAAAACCAAAAATTGAAAATTTAGTAAACCTTCAACGTCAATTATCCAATGGATTCTTGGCTGAAGCCAAAAAATTAATCAAAGAAGGTAACACCAAAGACGGAGGATTCCAATTGTTGAGAGCCTACAGAAGTTTACCAAAAAACAAAGCTTTAATCAAATTCCTTTCTGAAGAAGGAGTAAAACAATTACTTCAAAAAACAGAAAACCAATACATGCAAGACAACAAACGCGAAATGCATTTGGTGGACGAAGCCTTGTATTTTGTGATTGAAGAAAAAAACAACCAAGTAGAATTGACTGATAACGGAATCCAATTCTTATCGGGAG
>JACCDS010589854.1_pt1 | contig 10476 bp, 9 predicted proteins | sample 7446441 | NCBI WGS metagenome assembly JACCDS01 (sample SAMN15323445, study PRJNA562643) | freshwater metagenome | isolation source: river surface water | place: USA:Blue River Watershed | collected 2017-08-17 | reverse complement strand
TTAACAGGTGCATTGATTGGAGCAGGAATTGGAATTTTGTATGCTCCAGATAAGGGAACAAAAACCAGAGAGAAAATTAAAGATGGTTTTCAGGATGCTAAAGACGACTTGAAACAAAAACTAGATGAAGTTTCAGAACAACTAAAAAGCAAGTTGACCCATTCAAAAGATAATTTAGAAGATTCTTTTGAAGATATGGTTTCCAATGTAAGTCATAAAACCGAAGATTTAATTTCGTTTTTAGAACAAAAGTTAGCTGAGCTGAAAGAACAAAACGCCAAGCTTCAAAAATAAGTTTCACCCCAAATATCCCATTATGGCTTTCGAAGAATTAAAAGAACAAACTGAAAATATCCAAGAACATGCCAAAGCGTATGTTGAAACTAATATAGAATATTATAAACTTCGTGGTTTTAAAATCTTAATGCAATCGACTACCATGATTGTAAAATTTCTTTTAATTGCGATTTGTTTGAGTATGGTACTTTTGTTTGGTTCTATTGCAGGTGCATTTGCTATAGGGTCTTATTTAGATAATACCGCTTTAGGATTTTTAATTGTAGGAGGGGTTTATTTGGTGATGACCTTTTTGTTGTTTTTAGTGAAAGACAAAATTGTAGAAGGACCTATTTTAGAGAAATTTTCAGCCATCTTTTTTAATGATTAATTATGTCTAAAAAATATTCATCCTACGACCAAATTAACGCTGAGTTAGAAATATTAAAGTTGGAGAAAGAAATCCATCTACAGCACATTTTGTTGAACCTGGAAAAAACGAAGGAAACTTTTCAACCTAAAAATTTATTACAAGAAGCGTTAGATTCCTGTAAAAGCATCATTTCGTCATCGTATGCGACGATTTTACAAATAGCGATTCCGTATGCCATTAATTGGCTTATCAATAAAAAAAGAGGCAATTAAGCCTCTTTTCTTTTTATATCAAATTTGAAATTACAAACTAGCTATCGCTTTTTGAATTCGTTGAATCGTTGCTTCTTTGCCAATTAGTTCAACAATATCAAAAAGGTGAGGGCCTTTCAGAGCACCTACTAAGCTCAAACGGAATGGCTGCATTACTTTTCCCATTCCAATTTCGTTTGCTGTCATCCATTCTTTTACAATGGTTTCTATATTTCCAGCAGTATAGTCTTGAATTCCTTCCAAAATAGCAATTAAATTTTGCATGAATCCAGGCGTTTCCTCTTTCCAGTTTTTGGTTGCTTTTTCGTCATAAGTAGTTGGCGCTTCAAAAAAGTAATCACTCAACTCCCAAAATTCTGACACAAAATGAGCACGTTCTTTAATTAAAGAAACAATGGTAATCAATTTGTTTTCTTCAATACTTATTCCTTTTTCGTTCAAAATAGGAGAGAAGGCTTTCGCCAAATTAGCGTCTGATTGTTGCATCAAATACTGGTGATTGAACCATTTATTTTTTTCAGGATCAAATTTAGCACCCGCTTTATGTACTCGGTTTAAATCGAAACTTTGAACCAATTCTTCCAAAGAAAACAATTCTTTTTCGGTTCCATCATTCCAACCTAATAAGGCTAAAAAGTTAACCACAGCTTCTGGGAAAAATCCTTTTTCTCTGTAACCTGATGAAACACCTTCTTCGGTTTTCCATTCTAAAGGAAACACAGGAAATCCCATTTTATCACCATCTCTTTTGGATAACTTTCCGTTTCCAACAGGTTTTAAAATCAAAGGTAAATGAGCAAATTCTGGTGCTTCCCAACCAAAAGCGCGATACAATAAAACGTGTAACGGCATAGATGGCAACCATTCTTCACCACGAATTACGTGTGATGTTTCCATCAAATGATCGTCAACAATATTAGCTAGGTGATAGGTGGGCATACCGTCACTTTTAAACAACACCTTATCGTCTAATAAATTCGTTTCAAATTTTACGTCGCCACGAATGATATCATTAAGATGCAAAGTTTCATTTACCGGAGTTTTAAAACGGATTACATAATCTTCTCCCGCAGCAATTCTTTTTTCAGTTGCTTCTTTGGAAATAACTAACGAAGTATCTAGTTTTTCTCTGTTGTGGTGGTTATAAATGAATGTTTTTCCTTGTTCTTCGTGTTGTTTTCTATGCGCGTCTAACGCTTCAGCTGTATCAAAAGCATAATACGCATTTCCTGAATTGATCAATTGATCAGCATAGTTTTGGTACAAATGCTTTCTTTCGCTTTGACGATAGGGACCAAATTTTTCATTTTTTCCTACTGTTTCATCAGGAGCAATTCCTAACCATTCTAAGGCTTCCATAATATAGGCTTCGGCACCAGGAACAAAACGATTTTGGTCGGTATCTTCGATTCGTAAAAAGAAAGTTCCGTTATTTTTCTTGGCAAACAAATAATTAAATAAGGCGGTACGAACTCCACCGATATGTAAAGGTCCTGTTGGACTAGGTGCAAAACGCACACGAATTGGCTTTGACATGATAGCTTTTTTATCTTTTTTATTCTGTTGCAAATATAGCTTCAAAAATCGTGATATTTTGAGTGATTTTTTTGATTGCTATTTAACAGTGGTGTATTCTTAGAAATTGTTACTTTTATTGGTTAAAAATAAACTAACAATAGTTGTCAACAGAAACGGTAATATATCAAAAACTAGAAGCTTTCATTCGGAAGTTTTACACCAATGAACTGATTAAGGGTATCATCTTTTTTTTCGGCTTAGGATTGTTGTATTTTCTTTTCACTTTGTCTGTTGAGTTTTTTCTTTGGCTGCAGCCAAAAGGGCGAACGTTTCTGTTTTGGTTGTTTATTTTAGTCGAATTGTTTTTACTGGTCCGGCTAATTTTAGTTCCTATTTTTAAGTTGGTCAAATTGCAAAAAGGAATTGATTATACGCAAGCCGCGAGTATTATTGGAAAACATTTTAATGAAGTAGAGGATAGGCTGACCAACTTTCTTCAACTGACACAAAACAAAGAACAATCGGAATTATTACTAGCTTCTATTGAACAAAAATCAATAGAGTTGCAACCCATTCCATTTAGCAACGCGATTAATTTTAAGGCGAATAAAAAGTATTTGCCTTGGGCGCTGATTCCAATACTTTTGATCTTGATTTTTTACATTACAGGAAACAGCTCAGTTATTTTTCAAAGTTTTAACCGAGTTGTGCATTTTAACACAGCATTTGCTCCGCCAGCACCTTTTCAATTTAAAATCTTGAATCCCTCTTTAACTACCGAACAAAATAAAGATTTCATAATCCGTGTTCGAACCGAAGGAAAAGTAGTTCCAGAGAAAACCATGATTTTTTTAGAAAACGAAAGTTATTATATGGAATCCCTTAGTCCAGGAGAGTTTGAATTTAAAATAGCACATCCCGAACAAAACATTAGATTTCATTTAGAAGCAAATGAACTGAGTTCAAACGAATATGAGTTGCAAGTGGTTGCGGTTCCTTCTATTTCAAATTTCGAAATGCAATTGCGTTTTCCTTCGTATTTGAACAAGAAACTGGAAACCATTCAAGGAACAGGAAATGCCAGTATTCCCGAAGGAACCCAAGTAACCTGGAAAATTACTACCCAAGCTACTCAAAAAATGAATTGGAAAACTGCAGGGAATTCACTTTTGTTTGCCAAGAAAGAGAATCAATTTATTTTATCTAAAAACATCTTTCAAAACACAGATTATCAAATTAGTAGCTCTAATTCGAATACCAATCAGCAAGAAAAATTGAATTATCAGCTCGCTGTAGTCAAAGATCAGTTTCCTTCTATACAAGTGAGAACTGCTCCAGATAGTTTAAAGTTGGGAAACAGTTATATCTTAGGCCAAATAGCAGATGATTATGGATTGTCTCAATTGCAAGTAGTCTATTATCCTAAAGACAAACCCGCCGCCGCTAAACATGGAATAATTGCCATTAAGAAAGCAGCTTTTGATCAGTTTGTTTTTTCGTTTCCAAGTAATTTGCCTGTTCAAAAAGGAATTACTTACGACTATTATTTTGAGGTTTTTGACAATGATGCCATTCATCATTTTAAGCGAACTAAATCTACAGTTTTTTCTACACGTTTGGAAACTGCTGAAGAAAAGGAAGCACAATCCTTACAACTGCAAAATGAAAACAGCACTGGATTAGAAAAGTCCTTAAAGGCTCAAGAAAAGCAAATGTCTGCACTTGATCAATTGAAAAAACTAGGCAAGGAGAAAAACGAGTTTGAATTCAAAGAACAACAACAAGTAGCCGATTTCTTAAAGCGTCAAAAAAGTCAAGAACAAATGATGCAGGAATTTGCCGAGAAGATGAAAGCCAATTTAGAGAACTTTAAATCGGAACAAAAAGACGAGCTAAAAGACAACTTGGTCAAACGTCTTGAAAAAGCCACTCAAGAATCGGATAAAAACAAAAAATTGTTGGACGAACTTCAAAAGCTTAACGAGAAAATAGGGGCGGAGGAGTTGCTTCAAAAATTAGACAATTACAAACAACAAAGTAAAAATCAAACTAAGAATTTGGCTCAATTAGTTGAGTTGACTAAGAAGTTTTATGTAGAGAAAAAAGCCCAACAATTAGCTAATAAATTAGACAAACTTTCAGACCAACAAGAGCAATTAGCTAATAAAGGAAAAGAAAATAATTCCCAAAAACAAGCAGATGTGAATGCGGCTTTTGATAAGATTCAGAAAGAGTTGAAGGAACTACAAAAAGACAATAAGGAATTAAAGTCACCTTTGGATTTACCAAAAGAAGAGGCGAAAGAAAAAAGCATTGACGATGATTTGAAAAAAGCGTTAGACGAATTGGAGAAAAACAACTCTCAAAAAGCACAACCCAAGCAAAAATCAGCGTCAAAAAAAATGAAGGAATTATCTCAAAAAATGCAAGAAAGCATGGAGTCCTCAGAAATGGAACAATTGAATGAAGATGTTAAAACCTTGCGTCAAATAACCGATAATCTTTTAGCCTTTTCTAACGAACAAGAGGAAGTGATGAAGCAATTTAAGTCGTCCAGGTCTGCTTCGCCTTCGTTTAACAAAAACATTAAAATTCAACAGAATTTGAAACAGCAATTCAAACATATTGACGATAGTTTATTTGCGATGTCTTTGCGTAATCCTAAGATTGCAGAAGAGATTACAAAACAAGTAGGTAATGTAGAATACAGTATTAATAGCGCTATTGAAACCCTAACCAATTCACAATTTGCAAAAGGAGTTTCGCACCAGCAATATGCCGTTTCCGAAGCCAACAAACTAGCTGACCGATTGAGCGATATGTTGTTTAATATGCAAATGTCTTTATCTGGAATGAGTAGCGGAAAACCCAAACCAGGGCAAGGACAAGGAATGCAATTGCCAGACATCATCAAAAAGCAACAAGGTTTAGGCGAACAGATGAAGCAAGGAATGAAAGAGAATGGTCAAGAGGGTAAATCGGGTAAACCACAAAAGAATGGTCAAAGTGGCGAAGAAGGCGAAGGCAATGCAGAAGCCATTATGCAAATTTATAAAGAGCAACGCAAGCTGAGAGAAGCTTTAGAAAATGAATTAGAAAAGCAAGGTTTAGGTTCTAAAGGACAAGCCGCATTGGACCAAATGAAACAGCTAGAAAAGCAATTGCTGAACAAAGGATTTAAAAATGAAACGATTCAAAAAACAAACAACATCCAACAAGAATTATTGAAATTAAAGACTGCTTTGCAGCAACAAGGGGAAGAAAATAAACGCGAATCGCAAACCAACAAAAAACAATTTTCTAATCAAGCGAATGCGTTACCCAAGCCCTTGTTAGAATATTTAAACAGCATAGAGATATTAAATAGACAATCCTTACCTTTGCGCTCGAATTTTAATGAAAAGGTTCAAAATTATTTCAATAAAAAATGATCGATTTTAACTACGAAACCAACTTTGCTCTAGATAATGAAGAAGCTATTTCTTCTTGGTTATCTCGGGTGATTGTTTCTGAAGACAAGAAAGAAGGCGAGATTAATTATATCTTTTGTGATGACGAATATCTTTTAAAAATCAATTTAGAATATTTAAATCACGATACGTTAACCGATATTATTAGCTTTGATTATTCTATGGGTAACGAACTTAATGGAGATATTTTTGTGTCTGTCGAAAGAGTTCAAGATAACGCAAATGATTTCGAGGTTTCGTTCGAAGAAGAGTTAAAAAGAGTGTTGGTCCATGGTGTTTTGCATTACTGTGGCTATAAAGACAAAACAGAAGCCGATGAGCAATTAATGCGCTCTAAAGAGGACGAAAAATTAGCTATGTTTCACGTGGAACAATAGTGATTTATTTCACACTTGAAACCACAATGTTTCACGTGGAACATTACATAATAAAACAGAATTCAATTCACAAATCCAATTTAAAAAGGATTAAATCAATAAGAAAATGTTTCTAAACGAGTATGATGTAATTGTTGTAGGTGCGGGTCACGCAGGTTGTGAAGCCGCTGCCGCTGCCGCTAATTTAGGCTCAACAACGCTGTTGGTAACGATGAGTTTGCAAAACATTGCGCAAATGTCTTGTAATCCTGCTATGGGCGGAATTGCAAAAGGGCAGATTGTGCGTGAGATTGATGCGCTTGGAGGGTATTCCGGAATTGTTTCGGATAGAACCGCCATTCAGTTTAAAATGTTGAACAAGTCCAAAGGCCCAGCTATGTGGTCACCTCGTGTTCAAAGCGACAGAATGCGTTTTTCGGAAGAATGGAGAATGATGTTAGAAGCAACTCCAAATCTTGATTTTTATCAAGAAATGGTGAGTGGTTTGATTATTGAAAACGGAAAAATTAAAGGGATTCGAACAGCTCTTGGAATAGAAATTAAATCCAAAGCAGTAGTCTTAACCAACGGTACTTTTTTAAACGGATTGATTCATATTGGAGAAAAACAATTTGGAGGGGGTAGAGCAGGAGAAAGTGCTTCTTACGGCATTACGGAGGATTTAGTAAAGGCAGGTTTTCAAGCTGGAAGAATGAAAACAGGAACGCCTCCACGTGTGGACGGTCGCTCGTTGGATTATTCTAAAATGAACGAAGAAAAAGGAGATGCGAAACCGGATAAATTTTCATACTCTGATGTAACTGCTCCGTTGATTCACCAAAGATCGTGTCACATGACCTATACTTCTTTGGAAGTGCATGATATTTTAAGAGAAGGATTTGATCGTTCGCCGATGTTTAATGGTCGAATTAAAAGTTTAGGGCCAAGATATTGTCCGTCTATCGAAGATAAAATCAATCGTTTTGCCGATAAAGAAAGACACCAATTGTTTGTTGAACCTGAAGGGTGGAAAACCTGCGAAGTATACGTAAATGGGTTCTCTACTTCTTTGCCAGAAGACATACAATTTAAAGCATTAAGTTCGGTGGCGGGATTTGAAAAAGTGAAGTTTTTACGTCCTGGTTACGCTATTGAATACGATTATTTTCCTCCAACGCAGTTGAGACATACTTTGGAAACCAAGTTGGTTGAGGGCTTGTATTTTGCTGGACAAATTAACGGAACGACAGGATATGAAGAAGCTGCTTCTCAAGGGTTGATGGCGGGTATCAATGCACATTTAAAAGTCCATGAAAAAGCACCGTTGATTTTAAAAAGAGATGAAGCTTATATTGGAGTTTTGATTGACGATTTAATCACAAAAGGAACAGAAGAACCATACAGAATGTTTACTTCTCGTGCCGAATACAGAACCTTATTGCGTCAAGATAATGCCGATTTTAGATTGACACCAATGTCGTACGAAATTGGTTTGGCTTCTGAGGCGCGTTTACGCCGTATGGAATTTAAGCTAAAAGAATCGGAAAAGATGGTCAATTTCTTCAAAGAAACTAGTGTTTCTGTTGCCGAAACCAACCCTATTTTAGAAGCGAAAGCTACAGCGCCGATTACACAAGGCGATAAGATGTTTAAGATATTTTCTCGACCTCAAATCGACTTAGAGGATATGTTGCAGTTTGAAAAAGTAACGACTTACATAGAAGAAAACAACCTAGATCAAGAAATTATTGAGCAAGCCGAAATCCAAGTGAAGTATTCGGGATATATTGAAAAAGAAAGAAACAACGCAGATAAACTAACTCGTTTAGAAGAAGTAAAAATCCCAGAAGATTTTGATTATAACAAAATCAAATCGATGTCGATTGAAGCGAAACAAAAGCTTAGTAAGATTAAACCAGCCACGATTGCGCAGGCGTCAAGAATTAGCGGTGTGTCGCCAAGCGATGTTTCGGTCTTGTTGATTTATATGGGAAGATAGATTGTTCCACGTGAAACTACTTTGCGAAGCCTTGTTTTTAAAAGGATATAAACTAAAAGGATAAAATTTAAAATGGATATTTCAAACAAAAAGCATTTTCTTACCGTTACCGATTATTCTGTTTCTAAAGAAGTTTTCGATTTGTATCATGACGAAGAATTGGACATGTTGATTACGCATCCACAACCAAGTTTAGATGTTTTGGGTAAGTATTATGAAAGCGCTGATTATATTTCGCATACTGATAGCAAACGCTCTTTGTTCGAAAAAGCTTATCACTTTGTAAAAGGCATTGCTTTAAAAAACAAACTGAATTTAATTAATTCCTTACAACCCAATAAAGGAAAGATTTTAGACATTGGAGCGGGTACTGGTGAGTTTCTTTCGGTGGCTCAACAAGATGGTTGGCAAACAACAGGAGTAGAACCGAGTGATAAAGCAAAACAAATTGCCGTTAACAAAGGCGTTTCTTTTGTCGAAGCCATTGCCCAATTAGAAGACCGTTCTTTTGATGTGATTACAATGTGGCATGTTTTAGAACACGTTCCGGATTTGGATCACCAAATAAAAGAATTGAAACGTTTATTGAAACCTACAGGTTCTTTAATTATTGCGGTCCCAAATTTCAAATCTTTCGACGCTCAGCATTACGGAAAATTTTGGGCAGCTTATGATGTGCCGATTCACTTTTGGCATTTTTCGAAAACAGCTATTCAAAAATTATTTCAAAAAGAACAAATGGAATTAGTCAAAATACTACCCATGAAATTTGATTCGTTTTATGTGAGTTTGCTTTCTGAAAAATACAAAACAGGTAGAATGAATTTTGTAAAGGCATTTTTCATTGGACTATGGTCAAATATCAAAGGAAAGTCCGATTTAGAGTATTCTTCTCATATTTACATCTTAAAAAACTGGTAAAAATCAATTTAAGCGCATTTAAGGCGCTTTTTGATTTAAAACAAGGCTTTTGTTGTCTTTTTTAAGAATGCACCTTACGGCGTTTAATATAAAGCCGGTTTTAATAGCTTTGACTTATAACTATTATAACGTTTATAATAAAAATTGATATAACAAATAGTATAGCATTTTTCGAAGTTTTTGTTGAGGCTATCTATTTTTTTATATTTTTGTCTCATACACTTAAAATTTACAAATTCACAAAATGAAAAAAGTATTAGTAATTATTGCACTTTCAATTTCAGTTATTGCTTGTGACAAAAAAGCAGAGGTTAAAGAAGTTAAAACAGCTTATGTAGACACTTCAGAATTAATGAAAGAATATACAGAGGCAAAAGACCTTGAAGCCAAATACAAAGCACAAGCAGACGAAAAAGGAAGACAATTAGAAGCTGAAATTAATCGTTTCAAACAAGAGGCTGCTAATTTTCAATCGCAAGCACAAGCTAACGGACAAGCTTGGGCGCAACAAAAAGGTGCTGAATTACAAAAAAGAGAACAACAATTGGGTTATGCACAACAACAATTGTCTCAACAATTACAACAAGAAAGCGGAAAAGAAATGGATTCTTTGGTTTCTGGTGTGAAAAAATTCATCAAAGCTTACGGAAAAGAAAAAGGATATTCTTATATCTTCGGAACAGGTGATGTAGCCTCTGTTTTATATGCTGAAGAAAAATATGATATCACAAAAGATTTAATCAAAGCATTAAACGAAAAATACAAAGCAGGTGGAGCTAAAGAAGAAAAAGCACCAGCAAAAAAATAATTGAAGTTAACATCTTTAAAATGCCTTCGTCTAGAACTAGACCGAAGGCATTTTTTTTACATCTGATTCACTAAGAAATCTTTATTTTCAATATTTTAGCATTCTCAAATCTATCCGCCTGATGCAAACTATTTCTGAAGCCGCCACCTATACCTTACGATTCATCAACCAGACGCAACGTTCCGTTTTTCTTACTGGAAAAGCCGGAACGGGAAAAACCACTTTGCTTCGCGAAATCATTGAAACTACCCACAAAAACACGGTTGTTGTTGCGCCCACAGGAATCGCTGCCTTAAACGCGGGTGGGGTAACCATTCACTCCATGTTTCAATTGCCTTTTGGCGGATTTATTCCAGATAATTCAGCTCCCGATTTTTCTGAAAGCACCAAGTTTGAAACTAAAGCTACGCTGCGTCGCCATTTTAAAATGAGTGGCTTGAAGCAATCGGTAATTCGAAATATGGAACTGCTGATTATTGACGA
>JACCDS012069528.1_pt1 | contig 10479 bp, 8 predicted proteins | sample 7446441 | NCBI WGS metagenome assembly JACCDS01 (sample SAMN15323445, study PRJNA562643) | freshwater metagenome | isolation source: river surface water | place: USA:Blue River Watershed | collected 2017-08-17 | reverse complement strand
TGGGCGATCTGGCCAAGAAGGCCCGCGACGGCAAGCTGGGGCCCGCCGACATGTCGGGTGCGACCTTCACCATCTCCAGCCTGGGCGGTATCGGTGGCCGTTACTTCACGCCCATCATCAATGCGCCGGAAGTGGCCATCATGGGCGTGTGCAAGAGCAGCATGGAACCGCGATGGGATGGCAAGGCTTTCGTGCCGCGCCTGATGTTGCCGCTGTCGTTGACCTGGGACCACCGCGTGATCGACGGCGCTGCGGCTGCGCGCTTCAATGCCTATCTGGGCCAGATCCTCGGCGACTTCCGTCGCGTCTTGCTGTAAGGAGCGCGATATGGCATTGGTAGATATCAAGGTCCCCGACATTGGCGACTTCGACGAAGTGGCGGTGATCGAGCTGCTGGTCAAACCCGGCGACACGGTCAAGCCCGAACAAAGCTTGATCACGGTGGAATCCGACAAGGCCTCGATGGAAATCCCGTCGAGCCACGGCGGCGTGGTCAAGGAACTCAAGGTCAAGCTGGGCGACAAGGTGAAAGAAGGCTCGGTGGTGCTGATGCTTGAAGCCAGCGAAGGTGCCGCAGCGGCTGCCAGTGCACCCGTTGCTGCAGCACCGGCTGCTGCACCCGCACCGGCCGCTGCCCCGGTGGTCGCTCCGACTGCCGCCAGCTTCGGCGGCAGTGCCGACATCGAATGCGACGTGGTCGTGCTCGGCGGTGGCCCTGGCGGTTACTCGGCGGCTTTCCGCGCGGCCGACCTCGGCCTCAAGGTTGTGGTGATCGAGCGCTACAGCACCCTGGGCGGCGTCTGCCTGAACGTGGGCTGCATCCCTTCCAAGGCGCTGCTGCACGTGGCCGCTGTGATGGACGAAGTTGCGCACCTGGGCGATCTGGGCGTCGAGTTCGGCAAGCCCGTGGTCACCATCGACAAACTGCGTGGCCACAAGGAAAAAGTCATTGCCAAGCTGACCGGCGGTCTGGGCGCGATGGCCAAGATGCGCAAGGTCAGCATCGTGCGCGGCTACGGCAGTTTTGTTGGCGCCAACCACATCGAGGTGGAAGAAACGACCGGGGCAGGGCAGGAGAGGACCGGCAGCAAAAAGGTCGTCGCTTTCAAGCGCGCCATCATTGCCGCGGGTTCGCAGGCCGTGCGCCTGCCTTTCATGCCTGAGGACCCTCGCGTGGTCGACTCGACCGGTGCGCTGGCCCTGGCCGGTGTGCCCAAGAAGATGCTCATCGTGGGCGGCGGCATCATCGGCCTGGAAATGGGCACCGTCTACAGCACGCTGGGCGCCCGCCTGGACGTGGTGGAGATGATGGATGGCCTGATGCAGGGCGCGGACCGCGACCTGGTCAAGGTCTGGGAGAAGATGAACAAGGGCCGCTTCGACAACATCATGCTCAAGACCAAGACGGTGGGCGCGCAAGCCACACCCGAAGGCATCAAGGTGCAGTTTGAAGGCCTGGACGGCACCAAGAGCGAAGGCACTTACGACCTGGTGTTGCAAGCCGTGGGCCGCACGCCCAACGGCAAGAAGATCGCCGCCGACAAGGCCGGTGTGGCCGTGACGGATCGCGGCTTCATCAACGTCGACATCCAGATGCGCACCAACGTGCCGCACATCTTCGCCATTGGCGACGTGGTGGGCCAGCCCATGCTGGCGCACAAGGCGGTGCACGAAGCGCATGTGGCAGCCGAAGTCATTGCCGGTGAACTGCAGGGCAACAAAGAGCTGGCATCTGCTGCTTTCAATGCCCGCGTCATCCCCAGCGTGGCCTACACCGACCCCGAAGTGGCTTGGGTGGGCTTGACCGAAGACCAGGCCAAAGCCCAGGGCATCAAGGTCAAGAAGGGCCTGTTCCCCTGGACCGCCTCTGGCCGCGCCATTGCCAACGGCCGCGACGAAGGCTTTACCAAACTGTTGTTTGACGACTCGCCCGAAGCCCATGGCCACGGCAAGATCCTGGGCGGCGGCATCGTGGGCACCCATGCGGGCGACATGATCGGCGAGATCGCGCTGGCCATCGAGATGGGCGCCGACGCCGTGGACATCGGCAAGACCATCCACCCACACCCCACGCTGGGCGAAAGCATCGGCATGGCAGCCGAAGTGGCGCACGGTTCCTGCACGGATGTGCCGCCGAGCAAGAAGTAAGCGTTTCAACACTGCAAATGAAGAAGCCGCCAACCTGAACAGGTTGGCGGCTTTCTTATTGGTCGTTCAGTGTGAAGTGCTTAATCGTGCAGCAGTCGCAGGGTCGTAGCCCAATGCTGTGAGCAGATCGAGGCTGTCCTGGCCCAGTCGGGGCGGATCATGGCGCACCCCCAAACGTTTGCCCTTGAGTGTCAAGGGCAGCAAGGCCGTGTTGGCTTGTTGTCCTGCACGCTCGCCGTCAGGCAAGTGGATGGGTGCCAATCCGCCCGTAGCCAGCAGGTGAGGGTCATTTACCAGTTCATGAGGTGCAGTGATGGGGGCAAAGGGTAGCCCTTCGCGCTCGAACACGGCAGCAAGTTCTGCTCGAGTGTAGCGCTGCAGTCGCTCGCGCAGCAGGGGGATGAGCCATTCGCGCTCGGTCACACGACCGTTGTTGGTGGCCAGCCGGACATCGGCTTGCAGATCCGGGAGATCAAAAGCCCGGCAAAAGATGGCCCACTGCGTATCGCTGACCACAGCCAGAAAGATCTGTTCGCCACCTCGCACCTGAAACACGTCGTAAATGCCCCAGGCCGAAATGCGCGCCGGCATGGGCGCGGCCGGTTTGCCGGTGACGGCGTATTGCATCATGTGCTGTGCCACGAGGAAGACATTGTTTTCAAAGAGTGCGCTTTGCACCTGCTGGCCTTGTCCGGTACGTTCGCGTTCAGCCAGCGCGGCCATGACGCCAATGGCCCCAAAGAGGCCACCCATGATGTCGTTAACCGACGATCCTGCGCGCAAGGGGTCACCCGGACGGCCTGTCATGTAGGCCAGCCCGCCCATCATTTGCACGACCTCGTCGAGTGCTGTGCGATGGTCGTAGGGGCCAGGCAGGAATCCTTTGTGGCTCACATAGATCAGGCGTGGGTTGCGTTGGCGCAAGTGCTCATAGTCCAGTCCGAGCTTTTCCATGGTGCCCGATTTGAAGTTCTCGCTGACGACGTCGGCCGTGTCAATCAAACGCAGCACGGCTTCGCGGCCTTCGGGCGTTTGTAGGTCGAGAACGAGACTTTTCTTGTTTCGGTTGAACAAGGGGTAAAAGCCTGCGCCAGAGCCAAGCAGCCGTCGGGTGTTGTCGCCACTCGGGGGCTCGACCTTGATGACTTCTGCGCCCAGGTCGGCCAGTACCAGTCCGCAGGTGGGGCCCATCACCATGTGGGTGAATTCGACGACACGGATGCCCGCGTAGGGGAGTGATTTTGTCTGGGTCATGTCAATGTGCGGGCCTAAAACCTTTGGGTAAACCAGCTTCAGGAACCATGCCGTACAAGGGCTCCTGCGGTAACGCGCTCTGAAGTGTGGCACGTGCAGACAGCAGTGCAGTGATGTCAATGCCTGTCCGGATGCCCATGGATTCGAACATGAAGACGAGGTCTTCAGTCACGACATTGCCCGAAGCCCCAGGCGCGTAGGGGCAACCGCCGATTCCGGCCATGGAACTGTCAAAAGTGCGCACACCGGCTTCCCAGGCAGCCAGGCAATTGGCCAGGCCCAGGCCACGCGTGTTGTGCATGTGGGCCGCACCAGCGCGTGGCCCCAATTCCTGGCGCAAACGGGTAAACAGCCTTTTGACCTGGGCGGGATTGGCCATGCCTGTGGTGTCAGACAAGCCCACGTCGTCAACGCCCGCATCGGCACAAGCAAGGGCCAGACGGATCACATCATCCTCGGGCACCAGCCCTTGCAAGGTGCACCCAAAGGCTGTCGACAGCCCGACCTCTACGCTCACAGCGGAGCCCGTGCGCGTGTTGTGTTCCCTGACGAGTTCAACAACTGCGCGCAACTCCTGCAGCATTTGAAGGTGGGTCTTGCGCACATTGGCCAGCGAGTGTGCTTCGCTGGCAGAAACCGGCAAAGTGATTTTGTGGACCCCGCTTGCCAGCGCGTGGGTGGCTCCCCGCACATTGGGCACCAGGGCCATGACACGAAGACCTTGATGGCGCAGCCCATGTTGCACGACCGCTGCGGTATCGGCCATTTGCGGCAAAAGCGTGGGGGAAACGAAGGAGCCGACTTCAATCTCCTGCAGCCCCGCCTTGGCCAGTGCATCGATCCACTCGCACTTGGTGGGCGTCGGCATGATGCTCTTGATCGATTGCAGCCCGTCACGGGGGCCGACTTCGCTGATCAGAACCTCAGGTGTGGTGTTGGTGGATGGGTTCATGTGCGCACAAAAGTTTTTGCCCCACGCCCAGCCACCCGTCCACTGGCCAGGCAGGCACTGAGCAGATAGCCGCCGGTGGGGGCTTCCCAGTCCAGCATTTCGCCGGCGAAGAACAGGCCAGGGTGCTGGCGGGACATGAGCTCTGGCGTCAGCCCCTCCAGCCGCACGCCACCTGCGGTGCTGATGGCTTCGTCCATGGGGCGGGGGGCAGAGAGGGTCAGGGGCAGGGCCTTGATGGCGGCAGCCAGCTGTGTGGGGTCGTTCATGGCCTCTTTGCTCAGTACCTCATGGAGCAGCGCCAGGTGAACGACCTGCAGGTTCAAGCGACTTTTGAGGTGGCTGGACAGGCTGCGTGAACCACGTGGGTGGGCGACTTCGGCTTGCACACGCTCCAGCGTCCATTCGGGCTTGAGGTCCAGGGTCAGCGTGGCCTGACCGTCACGTGCAATGGTGTCACGTAGTTGGCGGCTGGCGGCGTACACCAGGCTGCCCTCAATGCCGGTCGCGGTCAGCACCATTTCGCCTTTTCGGGAAAAGGTGCCGTCTGAGCCTGAGTAGTTCAGCACCACGCCTTTGAGCGGGGTGCCGGCGAATTTTTCGCGCAGCAGTGCGCTCCAGCCACCTGCCACGTCAAAGCCGCAGTTGGCCGCTTGCAGGGGTGCCAGATCCAGACCTTGGGCTTGAAGCCAGGGCACCCATGCGCCGTCCGAGCCGAGCTTGGCCCAGCTGCCTCCGCCCAAAGCCAGCACCACGGCTCGCGCCTGCACGCTTTGTGGGCCCAACGGAGTGTCGAAGTCGAGGGTGTAGCCCGCATCGGTGTGGGTGAGTTGACCCTTCCAGCGGTGACGCATGTGAAAGGTCACGGGCACCCCTTGCGCGGGGTGGCGAAGACGGTGCAGCCAGGCGCGCAGCAGGGGTGCAGCTTTCATGTCGTTGGGGAACACGCGCTGCGAGCTACCCACAAAGGTGTCCAGCCCCAGGCCTTTGACCCACTCACGAATGGCCTGGGCGTCAAAGTCCTTGAGCCAGGCCGCGCACTCGCTTTGGCGTGTGCCGTAGCGGGTGATGAAATGTTTCCAGGGTTCGGCATGCGTCAGGTTCAGGCCGCCCAGGCCGGCCAGCAGGAATTTGCGGCCGACTGAGGGCATGGCGTCGAAGACATGCACTTGCACGCCAGTGGCGCTGAGCACCTCTGCAGCCATCAAGCCGGCTGGGCCGGCACCGACAATGGCCACGGCAGCTGTGGAGGAGGGCAGGGTGTTCACTGTACTGGCCCCCATCAACGGCGTGTTCGTGGGCGGCGCGCGGCGTTTTGCGCTTTGGCCTTGGCGAATTCTTCCTTGCGGGCGGCACGCTCGGCATCGGCTTTTTGGCCCTGCTTGAGCCACAACGCAAACTCTTCGGGCGTTTCCAGCGTGATGGCGCCCAGCGCGCCCGAGCGCAGGTCGTGGATCACGATTTCAGCCGCCTTGGTGGTGTTGATACGCCCGGCAGGCAGCAGCGCACCGCGTACACGGCCAATGGCTTCCAGCACCTGTTCGTCACTCAGGCCGTCGAGGCTGGCGAGTTTGTAGCGCGCCATCAGCTCTTGTGGGTAGTGAGCCATCAGGTAGGCCAGGAGTTCCAGGGCCACTTCTTCGTCGTCAAACGCATTGACACCAATGGCGCCACTGGCGGCCAGGTTGTAGCCGCTTTGTAGCACGATGATGCGAGGCCACAGCACGCCGGGGGTGTCATAAAGGTAGAAGTCGTCCGCAATCGTGACCCGCTGCTCTGTTTTGGTGACACCGGCAATGTCACCGGTCTTGGCGGCGGCTTTGCCTTTGAGGGTGTTGATGAGGGTGGATTTGCCCACGTTGGGAATGCCGCAGATCAGCACCCGCATGGGCTTGTCCATTCCGCCACGGTTGGGGGCCAGCTCGCGGCAGGCCTCGGCCAATGCCTTGGCGGGCTGCTTCATGCTGTTGTCCAGCGCGATGGCGCGTACACCTTCCTGGTTGTTGTAGTGGGCCAGCCACTGGGAGGTGCGCTCGGGATCGGCCAGGTCCTGTTTGCTCAAAATCTTGAGCGCAGGCTTGCCCTTGATGAGTCCGGCTAGCATGGGGTTGGCGCTGGAGCCGGGCAGACGGGCGTCGAGCATTTCGATGACCACATCAATGGCTTTGATGCGCTCGGCAATCGCCTGGCGCGTCAGATGCATATGACCGGGAAACCATTGAATCGACATGGGTGGTGTTGGGGCGGGTCCGTTGGGGAAGGGGGTATTGTGCCTGCTTGTCCGCTTGGCGACGCCGCGCTTGGCAAACGCAGCGAAACAAAGTCCGCTCATGCCCGATACTTGGGTCATGTCTCAAACATCCTCACTCCAACCCTGGCAGGTGATTGCGGGCGGCCTTTGCGGGCTGGTGCTGACCTTGGGCCTGGCGCGTTTTGCCTACACGCCCTTGCTGCCCCTGATGCAGGCACAAACCGGCTTGACTGATTCTGCCGCAGGCGCTCTGGCCGCTGTCAATTACGCAGGCTATATGAGTGGGGCCTTGGCCATCGCCTGGCTGGATGATGTGCGTTGGCGTCACCGGCTGTACAGCGCGGGTTTGTGGATGGCGCTGCTGGTGACAGCGGCCATGGCGCTGTCGGCCTGGTGGCCTGCCTGGGCGCTGTGGCGTTACATCGGCGGCTTGTGTGGCGCCACCGGAATGCTGCTCGGTTCGGGGCTGGTGCTGGGCTGGCTGATGCAGCATGGGCGCCGGCCCGAGCTGGGCCTGCATTTCATGGGCATTGGGGTGGGTATTCTGGTGTCGGCTTTGGGGGCCTGGATGTTAGGGCAGTGGCTCAGCGACTGGGCCAGCCAATGGGTCGCGTTTGCAGCTCTAGGGCTGGTGTTTTTTGTCCCTGCCTGGCGCTGGCGTCCGCCGGTACCGCCGGTGGCGGCGGCCAAACATGCGCAAGCTGCAGCTAGCCTGCCTTCCGGGCGCTGGCTGTGGACCATGATGCTGAGCTACTTTACTGCGGGCTGGGGCTTTGTGATCAGCGCCACCTTCACGGTGGCCATGGTCGAGCGTGAACCGGCCTTGGCAGGCCAAGGGCCTTGGGCTTGGGCCTTGGTTGGAATCGCTGCCATGCCTGCAGTGTTCCTTTGGGACCGCGTGGCCCGAGCGATAGGGGACATTCGCGCCTTGATGCTTGCCCTGAGCCTGCAAATCCTGTCGGTCATTTTGCCTGCCGCCTCGAGCTCATTGACGGCTGCATTGCTGGGCTCGGCTGGGTATGGCGCAACCTTTATTGGCATTGTCAGCTTGACGCTGGCTTTGGTGGGGCGCCGTTCTCCCGCCAACCCTGGCAAGGCCATGGCCAAGCTGACGCTCAGTTACGGTGCCGCGCAGGTGATTGCTCCGGCCGTGACAGGGGCCATGGCGCAGGCTTCGGGCAATTTCAAGGCCGGATTGTGGTTGACTGCGGCCATGCTGACCGTGGGTTTGGTGCTGCTGGCCACCTTGCCCAAAGACGAGTGAGTTTTACTGTGCTTGCACAGTGGTGGAGGCTTCGGCCTCTGCCTGCACGCGGCGAGCGCCATTGAACCGTTTTTGCCAATAGGCTGAGCGCATGTCGTCGATCTTGACGCGCTTGCCTTTGCGGGGCGCATGGATGAATTTGCCGTCGCCCACGTAAATGCCCACATGGCTGAATGCGCGCTTCATGGTGTTGAAAAACACCAGGTCGCCGGGTTGTAGCTCTGTGCGTTCAATGGTTTCGGTAGCGGCAGCTTGTTCTTCAGCGCGGCGCGGCAGCACCATGCCAAAGGTTTTTTCGTACACATTACGCACCAGTCCACTGCAGTCCAGGCCACGGGTTTCGGAGGTGCCCCCCCATTTGTAGGGCACGCCCAGCAGGCCCATGGCTTGGGTGACCAGCTCTTCAGCGCCTTGCCCTACGGTGTCTTTGGCCACACTCATTTGTTGGCCCCATTGGTTGAGCAGGTCTTTGCGCGAAGATGTAGCGTTTGATGCACTGACGGGCGCTGAAGTTTCCTGCGCGCGCGCAGGTGCCTGCACAAGCGCGCAGACACAGATCAAAACCAGTACATAAGGCTTCAAAGACATAGACGCTGAGCATAACCGCTTGGCACCAGCTTTCCTTGCATGGTTTTGTAAAGTGCTCGTGAACCCGTTGAGCCTCTCCGACACAGGCGACAATTCAGGCATTGAATTTTTGGAGATGCGCTCATGTTGCTCGATGCACAGGAAAGCCAGCTGGTGCTGGTCGATTTTCAACCTCGCTTGCAAGCGGCCATGCACGATGCTGCTGGAGTGTGGGCCAATGCCGCGCGCTTGGCACAGCTGGCCCGTCAGCTGCAAGTGCCGGTTTGGGGGACAGAGCAAAATCCTTCCAAATTGGGCGCACTCGATGAAGCCATGCGTCAACACTGCCAGCGTGTGCTGGCCAAAATGCAATTCAGTGCTGTGGAAGAGGGCTTGGGTGAGTGGCTCACGCCTGAAGCGCCTGTCGCTCCCCGTGGCAATGCACGTAGCTTGCCGCGTCACCTGCAAAAGCCGCAGCCTGCCGCGCCTTCGCGTCAGAGCATTGTGATTTCAGGGGTGGAGGCCCATGTGTGCGTGCTGCAGACGGCGCTTGATTTGCTGGAAGACGAATTTGATGTGTGGGTGGTGACCGATGCCTGCACCTCGCGTACCGAACGCAACCGAGATGCCGCTTACGACCGCCTCGCTGGCGCCGGGGCCGAGCTGGTGACGGCCGAAATGGTGGCTTTTGAATGGATCCGCTCAGCTGAGCATCCATCATTCAAGGCCATGCAGCAACTCTTTAAATGAAAGTCAGCTTGCCGCAAGACCGCTCTTCATAATTATGAATTCAGAAATGGCCGCCAAGGTGTTTGGGTACCAGCGGCCTTTGACTTCAGTTCACAAGAATTCCGAGGAGCCCTCATGGCAAGCTATGCAGAATTTCACAAGCGTTCGATTGTTGATCGCGACGCCTTCTGGGCTGAACAAGCGCAGCTGATCGACTGGCACAAGCCCTACGACCAGGTTTGTGATTACACCAAGCCACCGTTTGCCACCTGGTTCAAGGGCGGTGAAACCAATCTGTGCCACAACGCCGTGGACCGCCATCTGGCCACGCGCGGCGACCAGAATGCGTTGATTTTCGTCTCCACCGAAACGAACACCGAAAAGGCGTATTCCTTCCGCGAGCTGCATGCCGAAGTCAACCGCATGGCCGCCATCCTTCAGGCGCAAGGTGTGGGCAAAGGCGACCGCGTCCTGATTTACATGCCCATGATCGCCGAGGCCTGCTTTGCCATGCTGGCCTGCGTACGCATTGGCGCTATTCATTCGGTGGTGTTCGGTGGTTTTGCCAGCCACTCGCTGGCCAGCCGCATCGACGACGCGCAGCCCAAGGCCATCGTGAGCGCCGACGCCGGCATGCGTGGCGGCAAGGCTGTGCCTTACAAACATCTGCTGGACGCCGCCATTGATCTGGCCACGCACAAGCCCGCCAAAGTGCTGATGGTCAACCGTGGTCTGGCGCCGCTCAATGCGGTCGCCGATCGTGATGTGGACTACGCCACCGAGCGCGCCAAGGTGATGGACGCGAACGTGCCTTGTGTCTGGGTTTCCAGCGACCACCCCAGCTACATCCTCTACACCTCGGGCACCACTGGCAAGCCTAAGGGCGTGCAGCGTGACACGGCGGGTTACACCGTGGCCCTGGCCGCGTCCATGAAGCACATCTACATGGGCAACCCGGGTGAAACATATTTCTCCACCTCTGACATCGGCTGGGTGGTGGGTCACAGCTACATCATCTATGGCCCGCTGATCAACGGCATGGCCACCATCATGTACGAAGGCCTGCCGACCAACCCCGACGCGGGCATCTGGTGGAGCCTGGTCGAGAAGTACAAGGTCTCGGTCATGTTCTCGGCGCCCACGGCGGCCCGCGTTCTCAAAAAGCAGGATCCGGCCTACCTGACCAAGTACGACCTCTCCAGCCTCAAGGCCCTGTTCCTGGCCGGCGAACCGCTGGACGAGCCGACCGCCACCTGGATGGCCGATGCCATCAAGAAGCCCATCATCGACAACTACTGGCAGACCGAGACGGGCTGG
>JACCDS012402495.1_pt1 | contig 10480 bp, 8 predicted proteins | sample 7446441 | NCBI WGS metagenome assembly JACCDS01 (sample SAMN15323445, study PRJNA562643) | freshwater metagenome | isolation source: river surface water | place: USA:Blue River Watershed | collected 2017-08-17 | reverse complement strand
GTCGTTGTGGCGCTTGAGCAATTGGTCCAGTGCCTGTTCCTTCAAATAACGCCGCATAGCGATGTCTCTGGCGTGGTACGTGCAAATTTTGACCACTGTGTTTTCAGGCCACTTCTGTTGTGTCAACTGCGTGGCTTTTGTCTGCAAAGGATCTACGTTGGCAAAACGGACGATGCCTATCGACACTTGAACTGTTCGACCTCGGACCTGGGTCTCCCAAGCGTGACTGGCATGTGCAGTCAGGCAGACTTTTGCGATTTGTTCTGCAAGAGATGCTGGGTGCCTCGGGGCGCGGACGATCTTGCACAGACGGTGCGTTGGCAAACCGGTGGCGAGTCGGTACAAATCTCCCATCCCTTCCCGATACCACTGGCCAAACTGCCCTGAATCCGGTTTGTGCAGCAATTGGTTTCCAGTGGCACTGCCCAGGTTGGAGACAAGAACCGTGTGCGTTTTCAGAGGCATGGTTCCATCTGCAATGTGCATGGCAAGGCCGCTTTGCCATGCACGCGCAATTTGCTCGGCCAGTACGGGCGACAGTGTGGCTGTTGACACCACCACATTCCGACCAAACATGCCCGCCATTTGCACAACCCTCAACACGGCCACCAGCCCGTTGGGGTCGTAAGAGTCGGCCTCATCAATCAGCAAATCTGAATGTGCAATGCGCAGCAGTGCCTGTGTGTGGTGCGCTTGTCGAGTGGGGTCCCCAGCTGCCACAAGGTAGTCCATCGTCGCGACCAGAACTGGGGCTGCAACCAGTGTGGCATTGGCATGACCTGCATCTGGTTTGTCCAAAGCACGCACCCAGTCAGGTAAGCTGTTCAGGAAGGCATCGCTGTCACATCCGCTGCTGTTGAATGTGTCGAGTGCAGGTCCGTCATCTTCGTCCTGTTGCTGGTGCAAATGGAGTGCCCTGGCCAGCGGATCGCCGATCACACAGGCGCAATCGTCTTGCGTCAGGCCAAGTTCCTTGCGGTAGGCACTGGCCGTTTGCAACGTCAGGGTTTTGAGGTTGAAACCGGCGGTCACACGCAACGGGTCGTTCGGCGTGCGGCAAGCTTCCAGTACACGGACATTGGCGCGTGTTTTGCCCGCACCCGTGCTGGCAACGTTGAAGATCAAAAAAGCACTGGCCCCGGCATGCGCCAGCCGTGTTTGCCGGATGAATTCACTGGCGCGGTCTTGCCAGGCAAAGCGCGTGACAGCAGGGGTGCCATTGCCATGGATGGCCTCTCTGCGTTCCTTGCTGAGGCTGGGCAAAGGTTGCGGACCAAAGAAATCCACATAAGCCGCAGCGCTGCCGCCAACCTGCTCCAAATGCCACGTCAGTGGCTGGTTCAACGTGCCTTTGCCGACCGAATTCGCATAGGCTTGAAAGGATTGGTAGCTCGACGCTTGCGGCTCTCGCGCAAATTCACGGCCCGATACGTGGTGATCCGCCAGCACCAATGCGGCACGTGCAATCAGGCCTGCCTTGTGCCAGTAAGCAACCGTGTTGACCAGATGGGGCTCGGATGCCGCCTTGTCCAGCAGAACACGTCCTTGTTGCAGCAAGGCGTGCCAGCGAGCCGTCTCTGCCTTGGCATGGCTCCATTTCTCAGGGCGCTGCCAGACCGTTTTTTCCATCGTCAGAGGGAACATCCCGACGTGATTGCGGTGAGGTGACAACACGCCAGCATCCGGAGGCGTGATGGCCTTAAAACCTTCGCCTCGCCGGTCATCGACAGAAAACAACCGGTGGTGTGTGGCCATCACCATCAGTGCGGTGGATTGGAACCCGTCCAGCGTCACAAATGGTCGCCAGCCGTGGTCGTCGCGAGCCAGTGCGTCAATGCCTTCTGGTCCATGTTCCCAGTCGTGCCAGGCGGCCAGAAAGCCATCCCAATCCAAAGCGTGCCGCTTCAGCATGTGGACCAGTATCCAGGTGGAAATCCATTCGTGGCTGATGGCATCGCGCTCAGGAATGGTCCTCTTGAGCTTGCTCTGGAAATGCCTTGTCAACTTGCCCACGTCGTGAAACAGGCCGCTGAACCCAGCCAGCCAACGGGCGGTTGTCAGCGCTTGATGTGACAAGTTAGCGTGCTGCATAGGGACGAATGCTTTCGAATAAGGGTAAGACGTAGTCCTTCAGCTCGTTGTCGTCATCTGGCAAAACTGGGCGTGCGCAATGATCACGCTTGAACTCCACCAGATTGCGTTCGGGCATGCGGATCACGTAGACATCGCCTTTTCGGGTCAACGCAAACTCGCGCATCACTGCCTCGATTTGATCGTTGGTGAGCCGCCGATTCAGCGTGACCTGATAGTCACGCTCGGCGCGTTCGACTTGCAATTGCATCGGATCCAACCGGGTACCCTCGGCAGATTTGAGTCGTTTGCCATGCAATGGCTGATGCAGTTGCGCATTCAATATGCGCGCCAGCACAAAGGTTTTCTGTTCGCTTCCCACTTGCTTTTGGCGTACATCAATGTCATGAGCCACCAATCGCCATTGCTGGCCCAGCAACTCCAGCTCCAACGGCAGCACGGTGCGGGTTTTGCGAATTTCGCCCAGGCGCAGACTCACGTATTCGATGTCAATTGGGGTGCGGGCTAAACAGGCTTTGAACAAAACCATGATCAATTGACGATCCTCGGGGCCCTGATAGATAAACCGAGGCACATGGCTGCTGAATGTCGGTTCAAACCGCGTCAATCCCAATGCGTGCGCAGGCGCACCGTTTTGCATCAGGTTCAAAAAGGTTGTACTGCTGGCGGCTTCTGGTGGCGAGGCAAAGGGTTGAACACGAATGCCTTGTGACGGGACATAGGTCAGATAGTCCGGCCATTGTTCTGCCGCTGCCTGCAAATCCCTTCTGGCGGAGTCGCCAACCACTCCAAACGCTTGCATTACCTGCGCACGAGTCACACGGCCCAGCAAGCAAGCGCGGCGCAAGACAAATAGCTTGCGATGTTCTGAATTTCCATTATTTCCGCTTAGCATCAGCTGATATTAGTCATATTCGTGGAAAACGCTTGGTATTGTTCAAATAATAAATTGATTCATTGGGGAAATGGTTTCATGATTTACCCCAGCACGGAGGAGAGGACATGACTTCAGAGCAAGTGGATACAGCGCCCGAACAAGCGTTACAAATGTGGTGGAAACCTCTGTCACCAACGCAACGGAATGCGCTCCAAGCGCTGTACGAGCGTGAGCAGCAGGCTTGGCAAGCGTTGAGCCAGGAGGACCAGACACAGGCAGATCCCATGAAAGCTGTCTTGGTTGAGTCAGCCAAGCAGTGGCTGTTGACTTTGCATGCCGTGTGGGGGTGCAGTGCGTTGCAAACGAAGGCTGCGAACAAAACCTTCGCCGATGAAGTGGCCGCATGGCACTCGGCCCACCAGTCCACCAACGAACTGGACACCGCTTTGCATGAGCACTGTCGCCAGGCATTTCTGCAAATGCTGTGGGAGCACGAGCAAACCAAAGCCCTTGTCCGCTCGGGGGCCAGTCACAAGAAGGCCTTTTTGCAATCGCATGCATTGCAAGACACCGATGAGTTCAATGTCCAGGCCGTCTTGCGCGAATTGACACAGGCTGCTTCCAACCCCGAAGTTCAGGCCAAGCAACGGCAGGCCATTGCGGCAGCCTTGCGCTCTCTGGGGCATTTCACGTCCAAGCCCACACACACATCGGCCCAAGCCGTGGGCATCGTGGTGAACCCCAAGGATCGCAGCATCGGTCCCTACTTGACGGCAGGCATGCTGCAAGAGCATGAGCGTTCGCTGTGGCTGGACCAAGCTGTCAACGACAACACGGGCAAAACAAGTTTCTGCCTGGAAGTGCTCAACGGCGACAGTACTCAAGCCGATGCTGCGACGGTCTCCATGGTTCGGGAGGTGGCCTCAGAGTTGTTTGCCAACGGTTATGAGCACGGTACGCACGCCATTGATCCCCGTTTGCGTCAGATTTTGTTGCCTGTGGCGGATGGCCGCTATCGGGCCATCACGCCGCTCACGTCCATGGGGCTGTCCGCCTATCTGCACAGCCATTGGCAACCGTGGCAATCCGACAAAGGTGGCATGTCGAAGTCCTTCGGACAGTCTGTTTTTTATGGCTTTTCCAGCACGGCCATGAACAACTTCACTGCCATCCGCAAGGTGCAACACGTCACCGAAGCGGACAAAACCGTGGGTAGCCTGCCCAATCGGGCACTGCTATTCGATGTTCCTCGTTTGGATGAGGCCCATGCCACGCTGGCACGTATACGACACAGGGGCTACCACCTGTATGTGCCCAAGCCGCTGATGGAAAACCTGTTCGCAGAGTACCTGCGCCATCTCTCCATCTTGCATGTGGACAGCGTCCGATCCATTCATGCCGAACAAAGGATGTACCGCCACGTGCTGCGCTTCTTTTGGGCCGATCTGCAGAATCTGCGCGCCAGGTGCGCCGATGCGCTGGATGACCTGAATGAAGCGGCCCGCATTGAAATTCTGGCCAACTTCGCAGACCAGCCCGCTGCTGTGCAATTTTTGCTGGCGGGGCTTGCTGGCGAATCTGAACAGGGCGTTGCCTTGCGTACCTTGAGCAAACAGATGGCAACTTTGCTGTTCAGACAGGTGGAGCAGTTCAAGGATGGTGACGGCAAAACCCTGGGTTTGTCAGTCATCGACCGCCAGCGCTTCATGCGGTGGGCACCTCAAGCCATTGCACACACATTCAGCCAACACTGAGGAGAGACACCCTTGTTCGTATTGATCTCTCGGCTAAAGGTTGCGCATTACAACGCGCAGCAATGCAAAGACATTCTCATGCCGGTTCCCATCCATGCTGCTGTCATGCTGGGGCATGCGCTGGGCGAGCGCCTGGGCAAACCTGTGGGCGGAGTGGCCTTGGTGCTGCACGATGCCCGCGTTGAAGAAGAGTGGTTGCCCAAGGTGGGTGGAGGAGGGGAGCGCTTGCTGGCCAACAAACGCGGAGCCACCGCCTTTTATGTGGACAAGCCAAACGGTGGCGGCTACGCCAGTACTTCGCAAGCACCTGCGGCCATGTCTTATCAAATGCATGCCACAGCCAACGGCTGCTTCTCGTTGGTATTGGATTTTGGCGCTGCCCATGTCACCCAAGAGGAGGTACTGACGCAGTTGCGCACCATGCGTTTTGCTGGCGGCACGCTGCAAAACACACCGCGCATTCTGATAGCCCAAACCGAGCCCGAAGTGCTTCAGCAAATCCGCTCGGGCTATCTGGTCATGGATGCATCGGCACGCGCAGCGCAGGCTCTGGAGCAAGGGCTGGAGCCAGCGCATGTGTTTTTGCACAAGCATGCCAACGGATATGTCGTGCCTGCCGTGGTGGGATACCACCTGCTAACGGCCATTTCAGACCAGCGCAAGGGGATGCGCAACACACCAGGCATCGACGTTGAGGGCCACGCATTTGCCGAGTCCATCCTGGGCCTGATCGAATTCCGCCATGTCAACCGCCTCAAATACCCGGCATTGCTTCCGGATTCCGAGACGGCTGAAGAAGGACAAACTGAAGACACCAGCGAGCCCCTGAACTGGGAGGACTCCCTGGAGTGGGACGACCCAGAACCACCACCTGATAGGCCAGACGTAACCCCAGAGCCAGATACCCAATCAGTACCTGACAAATCCATTTTCTGGCAGCACGGCTGGACCAACAGCGGCACCAGTTTTCTGATTCAACAGCATTAAGGAGCAACCACCATGGCAACCAAAAAAACAGCCACCACCGAAGAAAAAAAGGGCACTGTCGTGTCGGGAATGCGCGGCATCAACGTGTCTGATGCCCCCATGAGCAGCATCCTGGAGCGTGGCAACCTCCAACCCATTGCCGTGATGCGACACGGCATTCGCGGCACACAGAATTTTTCCAAGAACAAGTCGGGCGATGTCAGCAACATTCAAATCACCGAGACCGCCAAGACATCCCCGGATGCCTTGGGGCTGCACGTCCGGTTTTCGCTACAGACAACCCCGTTGCGCAAACTGGTCACGGCTTGCGATCAACCCGAAGTCCGTACAAATATCGACCAGTTTTTGCAAACAGCAGAGAACAGCGAAGAGCTGATGGAGCTGTGCCGTCGCTATGCGCGTCGCATCTTCAGTGGCTCGTTCCTGTGGCGCAACCTCACGTTGGCCCAAAACCTGAACATCGAAGCAACTTGCGAAAACAAGACCGTCAAAGTGGCGGGTGAGCAGGCATTCGCACTGGCGGAGCGAGGGTTTACCGACTACACGGAAGCAGAGCTGACCCTGGCGCAATGGTTGCAACGCTCCTTTGTGACTGAAGCCAGCATTGGTGCGGGCATTGAAATCACCGCTCAAGTGAGGTTTGCCAACACCGGGGCTTTCGAGGTCTATCCGTCCCAGGTGTACGTCAGCAACAAACCATCTGGCTTTGCGCGTCCTTTGTACAAACTCAACCCCATTTCTCCTGCTGAGTTGATGCGTCAGCGCAATGACCAAGACGTGCAAACCTTCATGGACAGTCTTGTCATGGGACAAGCGGCCATCCGTGACCAGAAGGTGGGCAACGCCATTCGCACCATCGACACTTGGTATGCAGATGGCAACGTGCCCCCCATTGCCGTCGAGCCCAATGGAGCCAGCCTGTCTGCCAATGTGTTCTATCGGGATGTCAAGTCTGGCAAGAGCTTCTTCGATCTGCTCCCGCGCATCAAGACACTGACACAGCAGCTACGCACCCATGCAAGCGGCGCACAGCCGTCTCCCGAGGCCATGTTCGTGCTGGCTGTCTTCATACGCGGCGGTGTGTTTGGCGACAGCAAATCTGACTGAGAGGGTCGCACCGATGGATCACTACATCGACATCCGTCTGCATGCCAACGCAGACATGAGCGTCAAAGAGCTGATGGCCACCCTGTTTTACAAAGTGCATGTCTGGCTGGCCAGGCATGCCCAGGGCCGCATTGGTCTGAGCTTTCCAGAGGCCGATAAAGCACTGGGCACGGTGCTGCGGGTACATGGGAGCCAATCCGATTTGCTGATGTTTGCAATGGGCGACTGGCGCAGAACCCTATTGCTATGGATCAGTCAAACGCCGGTGCAACCCGTACCGTCGCATGCCCAGCATTGCAGCGTTGCACGCGTGCAGCGCAAGTCAGCCAACAACATGCGCCAGCGGGCCATGCGCCGACACGGACTGACCCTTGAACAAGCCGTGCAGCGCATACCGGACATGGCAGTAGAGCCACTGAATCTGCCGTATCTCGATATACAAAGCGCCAGCACGGGCCAGTGTGTACGGTTTTTCATCCGACAGCAGACAGCTGCGAATGCGGTGCCCGGTGGTTTCAGCGCCTATGGCATGAGCCAGGCGGGCGCAACAGTGCCGTGCTTTTAGCGCTGCGCGGAGGTGCCCGTCTGGTCGATGGTAAACCAGAAAATATAGGGTCTTTTGATGCTTTTTCTCTTTCTCTGCGTGGCTTTGATGCTCCTGAATATGAGACTGCCGATTTGAACGTCGTGGCCAGCCTTGCTGGCCCAAGGGCTGGCGGGCAAAAGCCATGTGTTGCTGCAAGTCACGGCCTTTGTGCGCATGGGGCCGGGCCAGGAGGTGTACCCCTCGCAAGAGCTGATCCTGGACAAAGACAAGGCGGGCAAAAGCAAAACCCTGTACCAGGTCAACGGCGTGGCGGGCATGCACTCGCAAAAGCTGGGCAACGCCCTCCGCACCATCGACACCTGGTACACCGGCGCCGCCGACAACGGCCCCATTGCCGTCGAGCCCTACGGCTCCGTCACCACCCAGGGCAAGGCCTACCGCCAGCCCAAGGCCAAGGAAGACTTCTACACCCTGTTCGACAACTGGGTCACCAAAGGCCAGGCCCCGGCGCTGGCGCAGCAACACTTTGTTATGGCCACGCTGATCCGCGGTGGCGTGTTTGGCGATGCAGGCAAGGACTGACACCATGACCACCTTGAGCCACTTCGTGGACATTGATGTGCGGCCCGACGAAGACTTTCCGTCCAGCCAGCTCATGGGGGCCCTGTACGCCCGCCTGCACCGGGCGCTGGTGGCACACGGCAAGGGAGTCAGCGGCGTGATCTTTCCGGCGCACAGCGACCGGTGGCTGGGCAACCGCCTGCGGCTGCACGGCAGCGCCGACGCGCTGAGCCAGCTGATGGGCCAAGACTGGCTCAAAGGCATGCGCGACCACCTGGACATGACCCCCGCCAGCCCGGTACCCAGCCAGGCGCAACACCGGCAGGTCAAACGCGTGCAAACCCAAAGCAGCCCCGAGCGCCTGCGTCGCCGGCTGATGCGGCGGCACAACCTGACCACCGAAGCAGCCGCCCAGCGCATCCCCGACACCGCAGCCCAACTGGCGGCGTTGCCTTCGGTGTTTGTGCGCAGCAGCAGCACGGGGCAGGCCTTTCGCCTGTTTGTGTGCCATGGCCCGCTGACCCCTGAACCCCTGGCAGGGGGCTTCAGCACCTATGGCTTGAGCCTGGGCGCATCGGTGCCCTGGTTTTGACCCTTTTTTGGAGGGGGTAAAAAGTTCTTTAAAAATCAATGACTTGATGAGTGAACTGGGAAAAAGGTGAGAACTTGTTTTTCACCTGTTTTTCTTTTGCTGACAATCACTTGGCGCTGATTGGGGTTACTTCACTGCCGCATAGGCAGCTCAGAAAAATCGACAGACCACCGCAGCGCCGTGCCCGTTCTTCACTGCCGCATAGGCAGCTCAGAAATGTGTAGGTGTCATTTCCCCCAGCATCTAGTGCTTCACTGCCGCATAGGCAGCTCAGAAATGAAGCAAGACAGCACATTTCCACGTCCCGGACTTCACTGCCGCATAGGCAGCTCAGAAATTCCGCGTCCACAGCATCATTGCGATGTTGCCCTTCACTGCCGCATAGGCAGCTCAGAAAAAGGAAGGCTGATGCCGTGCGAGGCTCTTGAGCTTCACTGCCGCATAGGCAGCTCAGAAAACGGTGTCAGGCCGGGTTGAAACTGGCTTTTGCTTCACTGCCGCATAGGCAGCTCAGAAAAACGCGGTTGCAATCCTCCGCAGACTTGTCGCCTTCACTGCCGCATAGGCAGCTCAGAAAACGGTGACAGGCCACCCGCCCATGACCCCCACCTTCACTGCCGCATAGGCAGCTCAGAAAGTACACACCGTATGTGGCGTTGTGCAGCTCACCTTCACTGCCGCATAGGCAGCTCAGAAACAGGGCCAGCCCGATGAACCCAGCCAGGCCAACTTCACTGCCGCATAGGCAGCTCAGAAAAACGAGGAATCCGAGGACGAGGAACAAGCCGACTTCACTGCCGCATAGGCAGCTCAGAAAGGTAAGCGTGGATGTAACGGCTGACACAATTTCTTCACTGCCGCATAGGCAGCTCAGAAAAGCCCGAACGTGTACGTGAACAGCATCAAGGCCTTCACTGCCGCATAGGCAGCTCAGAAATTTGGTTTTCCGTATCCACAATTCGGGCACCACTTCACTGCCGCATAGGCAGCTCAGAAAAGTCGTAAAAAACCGGCCGTTCGGAACGTCAACTTCACTGCCGCATAGGCAGCTCAGAAATGCCAGGCATCGATGCCGACGCCGCCCTGCGCCTTCACTGCCGCATAGGCAGCTCAGAAAACCACGGGTGCGCTGACCATTCGCCAGCACTACTTCACTGCCGCATAGGCAGCTCAGAAACCGGCGCAAAGCTGCGCACAGCGGTCATCGTGCTTCACTGCCGCATAGGCAGCTCAGAAAGTTCCTGGTATTGCACCTGGACAACCCTGACGCTTCACTGCCGCATAGGCAGCTCAGAAAAGGGTTTTGAACATGTTGGCCACGGTGTCGCGCTGTATGCGCGCGGTGAACCCATCTTGCGCATGACCGGTGTTGATGGTCAGCACACCGGCGCGGGGTTTGCGCTGCCATAGACTCTCGGTGAGCCGCCCCTGTCAGGCGGTCAAGAGTTGCACCGACGATGAATTCCAAGCAGACCATTCTGGACCGCGAGTTGTTCACCCAGGCCTTGCGCCACATGGGTGAGGAAGACCTGCGGTACCTCAACCGGATGGTGGTCGAACGTTTGAACCTGCTGGCCCAGGCCAAGAGCACGGTGGAGCTGGCGCAGTTCGCAGAGGGTGACCGAGTCCACTTCACGGCCACCGATGGCAGCGTCAAGCATGGCATCGTGCTGCGTCCGAACAAGAAGACTGCCAGCGTTCGCACTGACGAAGGCCTGAGCTGGAAAGTCTCGCCGGGCCTGCTGCGCAAGACGGCCGCCCGATGACGGTTGACCTGGCGCAGACGTACAAGATCAGATCGTCGACTGCCAGCGGTGTGGCAGCAGTTCCCCAACCTGGCTGGCTTTGTGCGTGGGCAGCCGAGTCAGCACATCCTTGAGATAGGCATGCGGGTCATGCCCATTCATGCGCGCTGACTGAACCAGGCTCATAACGGCAGCAGCCCGCTGGCCAGCACGCAAGCT
>JACCDS010793425.1_pt1 | contig 10480 bp, 8 predicted proteins | sample 7446441 | NCBI WGS metagenome assembly JACCDS01 (sample SAMN15323445, study PRJNA562643) | freshwater metagenome | isolation source: river surface water | place: USA:Blue River Watershed | collected 2017-08-17 | reverse complement strand
TTGCCGGTGCGCGGTTATGTCAGCTGTGTGGTCGGTTGTCCTTATCAGGGCGACGTTGCGCCGGCGGAAGTGGCGCGGGTGGCCAAAGCGTTGCTCGACATGGGCTGCTACGAGATTTCGCTCGGCGATACCATCGGGGTCGGCACGCCTGCCACTGTACTTGCGATGCTCGACGCCGTCCTGCAAGTGGTACCGGCTGAGCAATTAGCGGTGCATTTCCATGACACTTATGGCCAGGCGTTAAGCAATATTTACGCGGCGCTGAGCCGCGGTATCACTGTGGTGGACAGTGCTGTCGCCGGTTTGGGCGGCTGTCCTTACGCCGCCGGTGCGTCAGGCAATGTTGCCACCGAAGATGTAGTCTACCTGTTAACAGGACTTGGCATTTCGCATGGCGTTGAGTTACAAAGCCTCGCCCGCGCCGGTGTTGCTATCGCGCAGGCGCTGGGGAAACAGCCTAGTTCTAAAGTAGGATTGGCCTTAATGGCCAAATGCAACACCATTTCCTGACCCTATTTCGCGCTCGCCATTCAGGCCGCGCCAAAACAACAATTCAGAGGTTCTCCATGGCAGGGTTTAACAAAGTCGTAGACAGCTACGAAGCCGCCTTAGCAGGCCTGAGCGACGGCATGACCGTGCTCGCCGGCGGTTTTGGTCTTTGCGGAATACCGGAAGGCCTGATCGCACAGATCAAAAAAATGGGTACTAAAGATCTGACCGTCGTCTCCAACAACTGTGGTGTCGATGGTTTTGGTCTGGGTGTGTTGCTGGAAGACCGCCAAATCAAAAAAATGGTGGCCTCTTATGTTGGCGAAAACGCCTTGTTTGAACAACAGCTGCTGTCGGGCGAACTCGAAGTGGAGCTGACGCCACAAGGCACGCTGGCGGAAAAAATCCGTGCCGGCGGCGCCGGTATTCCGGCCTTTTTCACCGCGACCGGCTACGGCACACCGGTGGCAGAAGGCAAAGAAACCCGCGAAATCAATGGCCGTAACTATGTGCTGGAACCTTCGATCACCGGCGATTTTGCTATTGTCCGCGCCTGGAAAGCCGACCGCTACGGCAATCTGGTGTTCCGCCACACCGCAATGAACTTCAACCCGATGGTTGCTACCGCCGGCAAAATTACTGTGGCTGAAGTGGAAGAAATCGTTGAGCCAGGCGAGCTGGCACCAACCGAAATTCACACCCCGGGCATTTACGTGCAGCGCGTGATCAAAGGCAACTTTGAAAAACGCATCGAACGTCGCATGGTTCGCAAAGATTAAGGAGAAAGTGATGGCTTTATCACGTGAACAAGTCGCAATGCGCGTCGCACAAGAACTCAAAGACGGTTATTACGTCAACCTCGGTATCGGCATTCCAACCTTAGTGGCCAACTATGTGCCGGCTGGCATCGAAGTGATGCTGCAGTCAGAAAATGGCTTGTTGGGCATGGGCCCGTACCCTACTGAAGCCGAAGTGGATGCCGACATGATCAACGCCGGCAAAGAAACCGTCACCGCCATCAAAGGTGCGGCGATTTTCTCGTCTGCTGAAAGTTTTGCCATGATCCGCGGCGGTCATGTCGATTTAACCGTACTGGGCGCTTTTGAGGTCGATCAGGCCGGCAATATCGCCAGCTGGATGATCCCGGGCAAACTGGTCAAAGGCATGGGCGGTGCGATGGATTTAGTCGCCGGCGCGCAAAATATTGTGGTCACCATGACGCATGCCGACAAATACGGCAGCTCAAAACTGCTGGAAAGCTGCAGCCTGCCGCTGACCGGTGTCGGCTGCGTGAAAAAAATCGTCACTGATTTGGCGGTACTGGAAGTGCGCGACGGTGCTTTCCATCTGCTGGAACGGGCGCCAGGTGTGTCGGTTGAAGAAATCATCAGCAAAACTGCCGGTAAACTGGTGGTCGAAGGCGAGATCCCGGAAATGCAATTCAAGGCGTAATGCCTGCAGCAACCTTCAACATACCGCTTAGAAAAACACCGTCGCAGGCGTTACTGTCAGATAAGGATTTTTGGCCGTTGGGCCTTGAATCAGGCGGATGCGGCAGGGGCTGCTTTTTTGCAGCCCCTGCTCGCGATTCAATACCGCAGCTCTTTTTAACGCACCGCTATTTTTACCGCATCGCTCTTATTACCGCGCTGCTCTTATTACCCCGTAGCTCTTATTGCCCCGCAGCTATTTTAACGTGCCGCCAGAATGTCGGAGTTGCAGCCCGTCAGCCAATTCGCCTGGCAATCCCGGCCGCAGACATGACCGCAGTTATTACTTGCCTGACAGCCCACAAGATCCGTTAGAATCATGCGTTTGGTCAGGTTCATCACCTGCCCCTCGTCTTCGTGTCGTTGCAATCAGGATGTTGTCAATGAAATCAGTGTCAGACAAAGAGCTGCAGGCGCATCAGCCGCTGCGGGTATTAAAAGTAATAGGCCTGGCGCTGCTCTTGCTGATGCTGCTGGAAATCGCCTTACAAACCCGCTCTCATCTTAAATTCGGCCAGAGTGTGTTTAACCTGCTCAGCAACGAAACCCGTTATGTTACCGATCCGGTCAGCGGCATGCTGACATTAAGACCGAATAAAACGTTTAAAGGCAAAGAATCTGAACTGGTGACCAATGCTGAGGGCCTGCGCAGCGCACCTGTTGCAACTGCGCGCGACGCCGCCAGTCTGCGGCTGGTATTTATCGGCGCATCCTCTGTGATGGGTGCTTACGCCAAAACCAACGACGAAACCAGCGCCGCACTGTTGCAGCAGTTACTGGCGCGCCAGTATCCTGACCGGCAGGTGGAAGTGATCAATGCCGGCATCGCCGGTTATTCGCTGCGTCAGCAACAGCAAATGCTTGAATTTACTGCCAAACGTTATCAGCCCGATGGTTTTATTCTGTATAGCGGTATCAACGACTTTGCCAGTTATTGCCGTGCGGGCAATCCACCAGAAAAAACTGTGGCACGGATGCCGCAGCTGTCGCTGCCATCCTGGTTGCTGACCACAGATCTGCTGCTTAAAAATACGGTGATGCTGCGGCCCAAATCAGCCAGTGCCGTCGATATGGTCGACCCGGCAAGTCTGGATCTGTCCGGCTTTCGCCAGTCCTTCGCCAGTGTGTTGCAAAGTGCCGCCGCGGCCGGTAAACCAGTGCTGGTGGTGACCAATACCCGCGCTTACCGGCCAGATCAGCCATTGACGCAGCAGCTGGCTTTGTCAGAAACCGCCCGTTATTACAACAGTTGCTTTGATGTCGCGGCCCTGCATCAGTTGTACGACCTGCATAACGCGCAAATTCGCCAGCTGGCCGCCGAATTTCACGCGCCGCTGCTTGATTTGGATGCGGTCATGCCCGGCGGGCGCAAGTATTTTGTCGATGCCAGTCATTTTTCTTTTGCAGGCGAACAGCTGTTTGCCAAAGCGCTGGCGGACTTGATCACCCGGCAGCAACTGTTTGGCGGAGCTCAGCAATGAATTTTCAGTCTGTTCACTTTTTAGCGTTTTTTGTGCTGACGCTGCTGGTTGCTTATTTGCTTCGCCAGCAACCGCGTGGCCGTAACAGTTTTTTACTGCTGGCCAGTTATTTCTTTTACATGAGCTGGGACTGGCGTTTTGCCGCTTTGTTGGGGGTCGCCACCCTGACCAACTTTTATGCCGGCCAGGTGATCTGCCAGAGCAGCCAATCCCGAACCCGCAAGTGGGCGCTGTTTGGCGCCCTGACGGTCAATTTGGGGGTGCTGGCGACTTTTAAATATCTGAACTTTTTTATCGACAGTGCCGCCAGCCTGCTCGGTGCTGTCGGACTTGAAGCCAATTTACCGCTGTTGCAACTGGCGCTGCCGATCGGCATTTCATTTTTTACCTTTCAAAGCCTGTCCTACAGCATTGACTGTTATCGGGGCAAAATCGGCGAATGCCGTTCGCTGGCTGATTTTGCGCTCTTTGTCGCTTTCTTCCCGACCGTATTGTCCGGTCCTATTACCCGCGCCGGTCAACTGTTGCCGCAAATTGCCGAGCCGGCGCAGCAATATCGTTTCAGCGCTGACAGCGGGCTGGCACTGCTGTGCCGGGGTTTTATCAAAAAAATCATCTTTGCCGATGTGCTGGCCACACAGCTGGTCAATCCGGCTTTTGACAATCCGGCGGCGTTCAGCTCCGGCTATTTGTTGCTGGCGGTGTACGCCTACAGCCTGCAGATTTATATGGATTTGTCGGCTTATACCGATATTGCCCGCGGCATGGCGCGGATGCTCGGCTTTCATTTACCGGAAAACTTCAATCAGCCGTACAAAGCCGACAGCGTCTCCAACTTCTGGCAGCGCTGGCATATGTCGATGTCCGGTTTCTTTCGCGATTACCTGTACTTTGCGCTTGGCGGCTCGCTCAAAGGCAACGTTTATCTGAATTTGCTGATCACTTTTGTTGCCATCGGGCTTTGGCATGGCGCCGGCTGGAATTTTATTCTGTACGGTTTTTTGCATGGTGGCATTGTCGGTATCGAACGGTATTTTCGCAGCCGGCGTAAAGCCGCTGGCTTAGCGCCGCTGCCTGAGCATGGCTGGGGTTGGTTGCTGCGCGTCGCGCTGGTGTTTCAGTTTATTGCACTGTCGCGCATTTTATTCCGCGCCGAAGATCTGACGGCGGCGCAGCAGTATGCGACGGCAATGCTCGGCAATTTCAGCCTGAGCTGGCCGGCCCTGAGCCCATGGCCGCTGCTGTTATTTGGCTTTGCCATCATGCTGCATTATGTGCCCGCACAGCGTAGCGAACAGTTGATGCAATGGTGTTGCCGCCAACCGGCCTGGCTGCAGGCAGGCGCTTTAATGACATTGACGCTGGCGCTCTTTACCCTGGTCAATGGCGAAGCCGGTTTTGTCTACTTCCAGTTCTGACAATGTAGCCAGCAACGCCACTGCTGAGCATTCGGCCAAGCATGCGGGCCAAACATGCGGGCTAAGCATCCGGGCGAAGGACCGGCAGCTCTGCAGTCAACAGAGCGAACACAAATTCAGCGGCGCACGCCCGCTGCCGGTAACGGCAACAGGCACGTCTGGTAGTCGTCGGTCTGGCTGTTGACCGGCGTATAGACCAGCTGTCCGGCCGGTAACTCGCCTTTGGGCAGATACACCATGCCATAGCTGCTGATGCCCTGACGCGCGCTGCGCTGATAGCCAAAAGACGTCAGTTCCGACCATTCACCGTTCAGGTCGCGCCGCCAAAGCTGAGCCGTTGGTGGCGTCGCCTGGGTGCGTTTGGGTTCAAAGGTGGTCCCGACTATCACCTGACCATCTGCCAGCGTGCAGGCCGCATACACCGGGTTACCGACATTGGCCATTTCAGTCAGGCTGCTATCGTCAAAACGGTAGCGATAGATTTTGTTCAGACAATCAGCCGGTGCATCCTGACCGGCATCCATGCCCCATTCGACAAAGTCCTGGCTAAACCACATCGCGATGGCACGCCAGCGCTGGTCGCCGCCGCCGAGTTGATGCAAAGTGACAAACTCGTCGTCGGTATAAAAAATGGCCGACTCGTGGTCGGTATCCCCAGTCAACACCCAAAGGCGGTTACGAAACGGGTCATAATGCACCGCATGAACATGCTTGATTTCACTGCGTTTAAAGGTCCAACAAACTTCAACCTGCTGACGCGCCGCATTGACTCTGACCACACGGATATCGCGTGAATGGCCATTCAGATACTCGCCATAATAGGCGCACTGACTCAAAGCATGCACTGCGATGCCCCCCCGCAGTGGGGTCGCAAGTTTGGGGCTGAATTGCGCGGCAATCACACTGGCCTGCTTGCCCGCCTGGCCAGCCTTGTAGTGATAAAAACGGTCATACAACATCAGTAAATCGCCATTGGCCAGCGGCACCAGATGGCTGAGGCCGGCAGCAGGGCGCAACCATTGATAAAACCGGCTGCGGGCCAGTGCATCTTTCAGCCGGCCAGCCAGCGTGTCATGAGCCGGCGGTAACCGGCACAGCTCGCTTAACCGGCCACTTTGGTAATCGTAGCGGTAGACCCAATGGTCCCGACTGCACAGACAACTGTGGCGGTCCGACCAATGGACCACCAGCTGTTTGCCGATCCGTGTTACAGCGCTCACAACAATACTCCTGCTCAGCGCGGCTGAATGGCCCATTTCGGGTTGCCGTCAAACTGACTGCGATCGGCCAGTCGATCATGATAAAAACGCCAGACCGTCATGCCGCCCGGCAGATCCGTGACATAAGAAGAGGCTGCCCAAATCAAGGCGTTATAGCCAAATTCGGCGTCAATATAAGCGCCCTTCTGATACCGGTCTATGGTTTCCTGCCGGTACGCCGGTAAGTAAGCGTCCTGCACTTCGCTCCAACTGGTCAGCCAGCGGCCATCTGGCTGGGCGATACTGGGCTGGCGATAAGCCGACAACAATTCCAGCGGGAAATTTTCATCAAGCGCCGGCGCACTGAGCACCCGGCCGACAAAAGCTTTCATCGGGCCGGCAGCAAAACCGAGCTCCTGCGCCCGGCCTAAGGCCAACACCACAATATGCGTCATCCAGGGAGAAGCGCCACCCGCGGCTTTTTTCATATCGTAATAATCACTGGCAGCAGTTTCAGCCTGCTTGGCATTGTGCACCCATTGCCCCAATGGTGACGACTGACCCGCAGCGTAAGGAAACTCTTTAGGCGCAATCACAGTGCGGGCAAATTGCCATAAAGTAGAGTCTTTATTCGGGGTGTCGGTGACATTATAAAGACCTTCCCACAGCGCCAGGGCGTTACGGGTCAGTTGCTGGAAATAGAATTGTTCCGGCATCGCATCAGGAATGAGCGATGCGGCATGCACCCGGGTGCGCAGCGCCCAGCCCTGGCCGCGGACTTCGCCGGAATACAAGGCGCCTTCGCTGCCGGTCGGCCCGCGGCCTAAAGTCGAATTTTTGGCCGCAGCGTTGTTGTCCATCGTGGTGTAAGCAGCAGAGAACATCAGCTGCTCCAGCATGTAATAATCACCGGTCAGCATATATTGCAATGAGCTGACATCCGGATGATGCGGCACGTCAGGCCGCCAGCTGGTTTTCGCCAGTTCAGCAACCGGATTAATCTTGTCGCGCTCGGCTGATTCATGCCAGTTCAGCCGCGGCAACCAGGCTGTTGGCCGGCCGCCCTGGTTGACCGACAAAATACGCCCCAGGCCACTGATTTGTTTTGCTTCATCAAAAGTACGGCTGGCATCGCCTTCCCTCACGTGATAAGGCCAAGCGCCGCTTAATTCGGCTTGTCTGAGCGCGATTTCGGCCAGTCGCCAGTCGCCGGAATACAGCCAACGGACCGACCAGGCCGGATAAATCCCCAAATCCGGCCGGCCACCTGCGGTTGCCATCGCACGCATCCACAGCCCGGCGCCATAAAGCTGCGTCGATTTGCCACTCCAGGTTTTATACTGAGCGGCGATCGTCGTTTCACTGATCTCACGCTTTGCATCAAAATTCGGCACCATACGGGTTTTCGCCAGATATGCCAGCTGATGATTCAGAGAAATTGCCGGCACTTGTTCACCCAGCCAGAACTGGCGGGTCCAGCGTGTCATTGCCTGATGCGGCAAGGCCGCCTGCTGGTACAAGACTGCGGCGTTATTGACACCACCACTCAGTGTTAAATCGTATGTCTGGTCCTGCAAAGCCGCGGTGTGGCTGATTTCACCGACAAAACGGACCTGCACTTTGTTCAGCGCCGGCCAGAATGTGGCGTAAAACGCCGGTCTGACTGATTTATGTGTGTCTGCGCCAAAATCAGAAGCTCGCGATGCACTGTGATCGACGATAAGCACAGTGGTGGCAATGTCGCCTTGTGTCCAGTAACTGAATTTATCCTGTTCTAACATAGTGCGGGCCGACGCTGTTGCGGCGGTACCATTGTCAAATTTTGCCTCGATTTTCGCATCGAAGTTGTATGGCGCACTCAGCATGGCCGCTTTATCCGGCGCCCCTTGCTGGCGACCGGTTGCCTGGTTGGTGAAGCTGAGCTTCAAGGCCGCGCCGGCAGCGATTTGCGGGATAATCGCACTGATGATGGCATGTTTCACCGAGCCATCCGGGTGACGTTGTTTGACATCCGCCTGCGTCGGGATTGCGTTGCCATTGAGCACTAACTGTGGAAACTGCGCAATTTCGCCTTCGACGAATGGCCGGGCAAATTGCAACGGATATTGGCTGAGCGCACTGGCGTGCGGATTGGTGACGACGATAAAATTCTGCCCGGCTTCCGGGTTTGTTTTGACCGCGAAACGGGCCGTCACTGTATTGTTCGGTTGTACAGTCAGCCGACAGACATCAATTCCCTGACAGGCGCCGTCCCAGCCGGTAAACTCCTGACCTTCATCGGCTTCAGCACTGAATTCAAGGCGGCTGCCGACTGCGACAGATAAGGTGCAAGCCCCCCGACACGGTGCGCTTAACGCAGCAGAGCGGATCTGGCCACCCCCTTCTGTCCGCACTGCCAGGTCGGTGTTGACCACTGCCGCGACAAAACTGGCTTCAATAGCCAAAGGGCCACTCACCACAGTGCGGCATTCCGCCGCCTGGTTCTGACAAGGTGCGCTCCAGCCGCTGAACACCGCGCCACTGTCAGCGACGGCGGTCAGTACCAGCTCGGTGCCACCTTTTATTTGCAAATCGCAACGGGGCCGGCAAACACGTGATGTCCCGCTGACCTGCACCTGACCGGCACCGGTTTGCGTGATTGCAACCGGGTAATTCACCGGCGCGGCTTCAAACTGAGCACTCAGTTGTACCGGCTCGGTAATCGTCAGACGACAGTCAGGTTCAACACCTGTACAAGGTTCGCTCCAGCCTGTAAACACAGCACCAGTGTCGGGCTGCGCCTGCAATGACAGTGTATTGCCCTGTGTGACGGTCAGTTCGCAGCTGCCCCGGCAAGGATTTTGCCCTGTGACATTGATTTGGCCATTGCCGCTGACTTCCAAACTGACCAGATGAGTCGGCACTGGGACACGAAACCTGGCGGTGACCGTCACCGCCTGAGTGGGTGATAAAGTACAACTGGCGCTGGTCTGGCTGGCGCAAGCCCCGGTCCAGCTGTCAAATTCAGCCCCTGTCGCCGGCTTTGCGGTCAGCGTGACCGAGCTGCCACTGGTCAGAGTGACATTGCATTGGGTCGCGCAGGAGGGTTGACCACTGACATCCAGCGAACCCGCGCCTTCAATGTTCAGACTCAGACTGACTGACACAGGCCCCGGCGGATTGGTTGGGGTTGGCGTGGCTGTGGTATCGCCACCACCACCACATGCAGTTAACATCAGACAAGCGACAAACAAAAACGGACGGATCATGTCCGGCTCCCAAAACATAACAGTTAATCACATTATGCCACAACAGATGACAATCCCTGTGCTGGCCCGATGACACAACTGAGTCAGTCTGCGCCAGAAAAGTTCCGGCCGCGGCTGAACTCAGGCAAATGCAGCCGGCTTATTGTAAAAACTGCAACCTGTGAAGGGCTCTGACGAAGGACGCAAATGCTATCGCGAAAACGAAGGGATAGGCTTAACGGGCAGCAACCACAGTCCCGGAACTGCTCAGCAGATTGCCTCCGACCAAAGCCAATTGATTGCCCGCGCGAACCAGACTGACTTCCTGGCTGTCGCCTATCAGCATCACAAAAGCAAGTTGCTGATTTTTAAGACGAAACCAACCAACCTGATAACCTGGCAACTGCAGGGCATTGACCGCAACGCTCGGCGCGAAGTCGCCAAGCTCCGCACGACCTAACACTTCGATGCCAGTACCGGCGCGGGATAAATCTTTAAAACTGGCCTGATAAAAGCCTGCTTTGAGCGTCAGTTGACTTCCTTCCAGCACAATAGCGTTGTGACTTAACGACCAGCTCAGCCACAAAAAAAGGCTGCCAAAACCAACCAGAGACCAAAGTGATGGCTGCAGCGCTTTTTTGTAGATACGACACAGCAGAAAGACTGCGATGCATGGCAACATCACAACAACACTAAATAACAACAAGTACAATTGCCAGCTCAGGTCAGTTAAAGGCATCGCTCAGAAGTAAACCAGAAAGAAATAAATTAACAAAATTCTATCACAAGCATTGGAGGTATGCGGAAAAAATCAGCCAGAATCACCGGAAACTGCCACCGGTATCAACGACTGGCAAAATGAGCACGATAGGCTTTCGGCGTCATCTGGGTGTATTGCTGAAATAATTTACGAAAGGATGAAACATCTTCATAGCCCACCTGCAAGGTCAGTTGCTCCAGCGGCAGCATGGTGTTTTCCAACAGCTGCTTGGCTTTATCAATGCGCAGTTTTTGCAGCCAGGCCATCGGCGTAAGCCCGGTTGCCGCTTTAAAACGCCGGCTTAAAGTCCGGCTGCTCATGGCGAACTCGCTGGCTAACTGACTGAGCTCCAGTGGCTGCGCCAGCCGTTGTCGTAAATACTGCTGGATATTGGCGATTTTTTCGTCCTGATGACT
>JACCDS011895715.1_pt1 | contig 10481 bp, 8 predicted proteins | sample 7446441 | NCBI WGS metagenome assembly JACCDS01 (sample SAMN15323445, study PRJNA562643) | freshwater metagenome | isolation source: river surface water | place: USA:Blue River Watershed | collected 2017-08-17 | reverse complement strand
GTGGTCGGAATCTGCACAAACCGCATGCCGCGCTGATAACAGGCCGCCGCAAACCCAGCCATATCACCAATCACGCCACCACCCAGCGCGACCAGGGTTTCGCCACGCTCAAACCGATGCGCCATGAGCTGATCAAAGATCTGATTGAGATGCTGCCAGTCTTTATATTGCTCGCCATCCGGCAGCGTGATCTGAATCACCTCACGACCCGTCTCACGAATCGCGGCAGCAACCTTTGCGGCATAGAGTGGGCCAACAATATCGTTGGTCACAATCGCAACGCGCCCCTTTGCTAAGGCCTTCTGCCAGAGCTCTGTCTGGTGCATCGTGCCCTGCCCAATCCAGATGGGATAGCTGCGATCACCGAGTGCGACCTGTAATGTTTTCATAGTCGAAGTATTCCCGCTTCCTCTAAACCTTGGTCAATCGCCCGCATCACCACCGAGACCGACGCCCGCGTCGTAGGCACAATCAGATTGGCGACCTCGCGATAAAGCGGATCTCGCTTCTGATGAAGGGCTAACAACGTGGCACGTGGATCTGGTGATTGTGTCAGTAAGGGGCGGTGGGTGTCATTGCGCAGACGCATCCACAACTGCTCCGGGTCGGCATCCAGATAGATCACAAAGCCCTTTTTAATGGCCTCACGATTCTCGGGCATGAGCACCGCCCCACCCCCCGTCGTGACCACCTGGCCTGAGGTCTGCATGACCTCGGCAATCACCTTCGCCTCGCGCCGACGAAAACCCTCCTCGCCCTCCAGATCAAATATCGTCGGGATAGTGGTGCCACACCGGCGCTCGAGCTCGTGATCCGTGTCCAGAAAGGGCAGCCCGTGACGCTTGGCAAGCCGTCTCCCGACCGTCGTTTTACCTGCCCCCATCAGGCCAACAAAAACAATGTTTTGCATGGAAGGGAGTCTATCAGGCGATAAACTCTCACCCATGCAAAAGGTTCTTCGCTGGGGCGGAATCGCCCTATCCGGTTTGGTCGCTGCGATTGCGGTTGCCCTGTTGGTGATCGCCCTCGCAACGCCCCGACTTCCCCCGATTACCTCGGTGGCCGACTATCAGCCGAAGATGCCGCTGCGGATCATGACCGCAGACGGTGTCTTGATTGGTGAGTTCGGTGAAGAGCGTCGTAGCCTGGTACGACTGCCCGATGTGCCCAAGCACCTTGTACAGGCCATCCTTGCAGCCGAAGACGACGCCTTTTTCCAGCATCGCGGGATTGATTTCATGGGTATTGCCCGTGCGATGGTGGCCAACGTGTTCTCGGGTAGCCGATCCCAGGGGGCGAGCACCATCACCATGCAGGTCGCCAGAAACTTTTATCTGTCATCTGAAAAAACCTTTACCCGAAAAATCTATGAGGTGCTGCTCGCCTCTGAAATTGAACGGACCTTAACGAAAAATCAGATTCTTGAGCTGTATCTCAACCAGATCTATCTGGGTAAACGGGCCTACGGTTTTGCAGCAGCAGCCCAGACCTACTTCGGCAAAGAGATTCAACAGATCACGCTGGCCGAAGCGGCCATGTTGGCAGGACTTCCGAAAGCCCCGTCAGCGAACAATCCTGCATCGAATCTCCGACGCGCAACCGTTCGGCAACACTACGTACTGGGTCGCATGGAAAAGCTTGGCCTGATTAGTCCACGGCAGGTGGAAGCAGCCAAGCGCGAAAAAATTACAGTGATCGGACGATCTGATGATTTTCCGGTGAAGGCACCGTACGTCGCGGAAATGGCCCGTCAGCTGGTCTTTGAAGAATTCAAAGAAGAGGCCTATACACGCGGACTCACGGTCTACACCTCGATCTTGGCCGACGAGCAGCGTGCGGCCTATCGCGCCGTGCGGGCTGGCATTTTAGAATTTGATCGTCGATCGGGATGGCGTGGTCCAGAGGCCTTTATCAATCTGCCCAATGCCCGTGATGAGTTTGAAGACGCCATTGAAGACGCTCTTGATGCGCGTCCCGACAGCGATGATCTGTTGACCGCTATCGTGACCGATGTCAGTGATGACAAGGTTGTGGTCAGACGGCCCCGAAACCAGCGTATTGAGATCACAGGTGACGGCCTGAAATTCGCGGCACCAGGGCTGTCATCCCTTGCTGCACCGGCCAAGCGACTGCGCAAGGGCGCTGTCGTTCGCATTGTGAAGCTCAATAACGACAGCTATGAAATTGTGCAGATGCCAGAGGTTGAATCGGGGTTTGTCGCGATGTCTTCTCAAACCGGTGCGGTCCGCGCCTTGGTCGGTGGATTTGATTTCAATCGCAACAAGTTCAACCGAGTGACACAGGCATGGCGTCAGCCTGGTTCAGCGTTTAAACCCTTTGTCTATGCCGCCGCCTTGAATCGCGGATTTTCGCCAGCCACGATCGTCAATGATGCTCCGATCGCATTTGATGCGGGTCAGACAGGGGGTCAGGCCTGGGAGCCGAAAAACTATGATGGCAAGTTTGATGGCCCGATGTCACTCCGAACAGGTCTTGCGAAGTCAAAGAACATGGTCTCGATTCGTGTGCTGCATAGCATTGGTCCGCGTTATGCACAGGACTACGTCACGCGATTTGGATTTGAACCAGAAAAGAATCCGCCGTACCTGACCATGGCCTTGGGGGCCGGCTCGGTAAACCTCTGGCAGATGGCCAGTGGCTACGCCGTATTTGCCAATGGCGGATATCGTGTGAACCCCTATCTCATCGATCGTATCGTTGACCTGAAAGGAAAGGTCTTAGCGAAGGCCAATCCGGTTCGCGCAGGGCTTGAGGCACAACGTGTGATGGACCCGCGCAATGTCTTTATTCTGGACAGTCTGCTGCAAGAAGTGGTGAAGTCAGGTACGGCCACGCGTGCGCTTCAGCTCGGACGCGGCGATCTTGCTGGAAAGACGGGCACCACGAATGATTCTCACGATGCCTGGTTTGCCGGCTACGGTGGGAACATCTCGGCAGTTGCCTGGGTGGGGTATGACCAGCCCAGAAAACTCGGTGATCGCGAAACCGGTGGCGGTCTCGCCCTACCGATCTGGATGGATTACATGAAGACCGCGCTTGCAAAGGCACCGCCACAGACGCGCGTCATGCCCAATGGCGTCCTCAATATCAATGGCGAGTACTTCACCCAGGAAAGCCGTCCTGGTGTCGGGATCGCAAGCGTTGGGCTTCGCTAGCCCCACCTCGCCACACGCGCACGGCCGAGTCAGCGCAAGAACGCCTTAATGACGAGAAGACGAAGAGAGGGTGACGCCCGCCTCGAGACTGGCCTGCTCTTCTAGCACTGCCCAGAAGTCAGCGCCGGATCGCGTATCCACCCAGGCCGTGTCATTCCACTGAAAATGAAATGCACCCCGAGGCGAGGCTAGCCAGACCTGCTGCATCGGCGTCTGGGCATTGACCACAACTTTTCGGCCCGACTCAAACTCGATCTCAATGACCGGGCCCTGGCGAAAGCTTTCGATATCCACGTCCGCTTGCTCCACCCAGTCGTCTACCTGCGATTCAATCTGCCGCCAGATCTTGGCAACACGGTCTAAAAACTCGGTTTCGGTCATACTCTCATCCCATGAATAATCGTTTCGTGTGGCCTCAGTCACGTACCGCAAAAAGGTCTCGATGGACTGCGGCGGGCGTTCTGCTATCGCTCGCTATTCTAGGGGGCTGTGGCCAGAAGGGGCCTTTAACCCTGCCGACGCCCCAGTTTCCTGCACCTGCTGCTGCGCCTGATCGACCGACTACGACATCAACGCCGAATACAACGCCGGCACCATCGCCTGCGACGAAAAAATAATCTGCTCGACCACTGTTGCCATGACCGCCGACTACGCCTCATCGACCACCTTTCAGACCAACGCCAACGGTACGCTTCATTGCGAGGGTCTTGCCCTGTCAGAAGTAGCCAAGGCTTTCGGAACGCCCACCTTTGTCTACTCAGAGCGGGCCATTCGCGATGCCTATCTGTCTTTCGCCGACACGGCATCATCACGACAAGGGCTTGTCTGTTACGCGCTCAAGGCCAACTCCAACCTCGCGGTGATCCGTCTTTTAGCGTCTCTTGGTGCGGGCTTTGATATTGTCTCGGCCGGAGAGCTGCAGCGTGTTCTAGCAGCAGGTGGTGATCCTGGAAAGGTCGTGTTTTCAGGCGTCGGCAAAAAACCTGCTGAGATCACCGCAGCGCTGAAGTCCAAGATCAAATGCATCAACATTGAGTCTGATGCCGAGTTGGATATGGTCTCCGCCTGTGCAACCGCACTCGGTGTCACCGCTCATGTCTCATTTCGTGTGAACCCCGATATTGATGCCCAGACGCACCCCTATATCTCAACGGGTCTTAAAGAAAACAAATTTGGGATTTCCATGGCCACGGCACCGGCTGTCTATCGACGCGCGCAGTCGTTACCTGGCATTGAAGTCGCAGGGGTGGACTGTCATATCGGATCACAGATCACGTCTCTGGGCCCCTTTCTCGATTCATTAGATCGCGTCCTCGGACTCGTTGACACCTTGCGTGCCGATGGCATTGCGATTCGTCACCTCGATCTTGGTGGTGGGCTTGGTATTCGCTATGCCGATGAAGTCCCACCGTCTCCGCAGACGATGCTGACAGCGCTCTTCGATCGTATTGATCAATGGGCCTCTCAAAGCGGTATTGCAAGACCAGAGGTCTTGTTTGAGTTTGGCCGTGCCATCGTAGGTAATGCAGGGGTTTTGTTGACCCAAGTGGAATTGTTAAAACCCAGCGAGGCCAAGAACTTTGCCGTGATTGATGCCGCGATGAACGACTTAATGCGCCCGGCGCTGTATGAGGCCTATCACGGCGTGGTTCGGGTCACTCCTGCCGCAGCCAACATCAAGGCGTTAACCTGGGATCTTGTTGGGCCTGTCTGTGAAAGCGGTGACTGGCTTGCAAAAGACAGAACGCTGGCGCTGGCGCAAGGTGATCTCTTGGCGATTCTCTCGGCGGGTGCCTATGGCATGAGCATGAGCTCAAATTACAACAGTCGCCCCCGTGCCGCAGAGGTGCTCATTGATCTACAAGGAACTCCGCACCTGATTCGTCGACGGGAAATGTTTGAGGATCTCATCCTCACCGAGCGGGTTCCCGCCTATCTGCGCGACATCCAATAACGCCAGGGCTGCCGCAACGCGAGCAGCATCACCGTAATCGCCAGGGCAATCGCAGGATCTGTAAAGTTGTTTTTGCCCGCGCGATGTAAAAAGAAATGCAGGCACGACAGTCCTGCAATCCAATAGATCGCGAGATGAATTTTTTTCCATCGCGTCCCGAGACGCTGCATCGACCACCGATTCGACGTGATCGCCATCGGCAGCATCAGTAAAAAAGCGATCAAGCCAACCGTGACAAAAGGTCGTTTGAGACCATCTGCGAAAACCGATAGCCAGACGAAGTCGTGTTCAAAAGCCCAAAATCCCAGGAGATGAATGACCGCATAAGTAAAGGTCCACAAGCCCAGCATGCGGCGCGCGCGAACCAGTTCTGGCCAGTTCAGCCACTGTCGTACTGGTGTCACACCGAGCGTGACCAGTAACAGCACGAGGGCCCAGGTGCCGGTAGCCCGAAGTAATGTCTCTTGGGGGTTCGTGCCGAGACCGTTCGTGACGGTCAGACCGATGAGATCAACCAAAGGGGCTGCGCAGAGCAGCCACAAAGCCAGGTTCAATAGAACTTCTTCAGATCCATTCCGGCGTAGAGACTGCCGACAAGATCCGCATAACCGTTAAAGAGTTCCGTCTTGCGACGCACGGCAAAAAGGCTCTCGACCCCGAGCACCCGTTCGCTTGCCTGTGACCAACGCGGATGATCCACATTCGGATTCACATTCGAATAGAAACCGTATTCATGCGGTGCAGCCAGGCTCCAGCTGGTGGTTGGCTGCGCCTCCATGAAACGAATCTTCACAATGGACTTGATGCTCTTAAACCCATACTTCCAAGGCACGACCAGTCGAACCGGTGCGCCATTTTGTGCAGGAAGGACCGAGCCATACATCCCAAACGTCAACAAGGTCAGCGGGTGTTGGGCCTCATCGATCCGCAGGCCTTCGTGATAAGGCCAACGCAGCACGCGTGAAGAAAGCCCGGGCATCTGTTTCGGATCCGCCAAGGTCGTGAATTCAACAAACTTTGCTGATGCCGTGGGCTCCACCTGTTTGATCAGATGCGACAGTGAATAGCCCACCCAAGGAATGACCATGGACCAGCCTTCCACACAGCGAAGTCGCGTGATGCGCTCTTCCATCGGTGCAAGCTTGCGCAGGCTGTCGATATCAAAGGTCTTGGGCTTTGCAACCGCCCCTTCAATTCGCAACGACCAAGGATTGGTTTTCAAACGTGACGGTGCATTCGCAGCAGGGTCATCCTTGTCGAGACCAAACTCATAGAAGTTGTTATAGCCCGCCGCATCTTCAAAGGGCACCGGCTTTTCAACAATGGAATAACGACTGGGTTTACCAGGAAGTGGCGCGAGACCTGCAGGCGGCTTGGTGGAAGCTACCGCCTGACCAGGAAAGGCCACCGGCAATACCGATGCAGCCGTTGCCGCCAGAATCAGGCGACGTCGATCTTCAAAAACTGACTGGGGCGTGATCTCTTGTTCGAGATGACGGCCCTCGATCAGCCGACGATGATCAGAGCGTGCCATAGGAATGCAGCCCAGACAGGAACATGTTCACACCGAGGAAAGCGAATCCGGTAATCAAAAGTCCCACCAGCGACCAGTACGCCGCAACCGTTCCACGCAGTCCCTTCATCAGACGCAGGTGCAGCCAGGCGGCGTAGTTCAGCCAGACAATGAGCGCCCAGGTTTCTTTCGGGTCCCACTGCCAGTAGGTGCCCCAGGCTTCTGCAGCCCAGAGCGCACCCAGAATCGTTGCGACGGTGAAGAAGGCAAAACCAACCGCAATAGCGCGGTACATCACATCATCAAGAATTTCGAGTGACGGAAGTGCATCTCCGATCCGTCGACGCATCGCAATAATGCCCCCGATGATGGCCATCGAGATGCCAAAATAGAGCGCCCAGTAGTCGGGCAGTCCGCTGCGACGGAAGACCAACGGCTCAGCGCAGAGCAAAACGCCCAACACAAAAAGCGGTGCAAGCTTCCAGCCCGAACGGGTCTGGGCATTCTCTTTGACCAGATAAGCAAAGCCCACCATCGCGGCAAGAGCGAAGGTGCCGTAGCCCACAAAATTTGCGGGCACGTGAATCTTCATCCACCAGGATTGCAATGCTGGCACCAGCGGCTGAATCTCATGGGCTGAACGCGCAGCGATGTACCAGACCAGAAAACCAACTGCTGCAGTAATGATCAGCGAGACAAACCCGCCAAGGGCACGTGTCTTATAACGGCCTTCGTAATACAGATAGAACATTGCTGTGATCACAGCAAAAAGGATGAAGACCTCATAGAGGTTACTCACCGGAATGTGGCCAACATCAGGACTAATCAGATACGACTCGTACCAGCGCACAAGAAGTCCAATAAAGCCCATCGCCGAGGCGCCCCAGCTGAGCAAACTGCCCATCCAGAGTGCGGTAGCCCCGTGTGACAACAGCCCTACCCAGTAGGAAATCGTCGCCAAGGCGAACAGTGCACACATCCAGAGAATAGCGGACTGAGACGAGACGAAATATTTCAATAACAGATTCGTCTCGGCGGCCGCGACATTGCCGCCATACATCCAGATCGCCAGCAATGATGTTGCTGCAGTACCAAGAAAGTAAGGGCGCAGTGCTGGCCAGAGGTAGCCCAGAAAAACAACCGACGGAACGCAGCACCATAAGATGACCAGTTCATAGATATCCATGAACGAGGAGTAGCGCTGGGTTGCGAATGCGGCACCAAGAGCTGCTATCAGGCCAAAACCAAGATCCCAGAGACCGAACTTACGCGGCGCATCCGAGAGCGGTTGTTGGTCCATCGTTGTTGCGAGTGTGTTCATGTTGTCCGTCCCTGTACAGAGGATTCAGCCGGTCGGCCGAGCTGTTCTGTGACCTGCGTCATTGCAGAAAATTCCCGCTGGAAATCAAGCGTCAACCGCGGCGTCGTTGCCGCCAGTTTCAAGGTGTTGCCTTTTTCTGAGGGGCTCACCCAGACCCAGACGCGACGCTCTTGGATGTAGAGCATTGCGAAGATTCCGATAGTTAACAACAAACACCCTATGTAGACCGTGGTTTTCCCGGGCGACCGTGTCACCTGGAAAACGCTGGCCTTGACCTCTTGAAAGTCAGTCATGGTGACCATGAGTGGAGAGCCAAATAGCTGGGCATCGCTCACGGCGGTCAGGGCCAGTTGGGCAAAGCGGGTGTTGTCCTCGGTTCGGGGCATGGCCGGTAGGCCATCTTTTGCGCGGGCTTGTTGCCATAGCTCCCAGAAAGACCCGGCCAAAAGACGCAGCACGACCTCGGCGGCACGTTCGCGCTCGGCTTCGGGGACGGTTTTCTCAAGCATCTGGCCAAGGTTTTCAATGCCGCCCTGGGAGATCGCGGTTAAGGCACGCTCAGCACTTTCAGTCAGCGCAGGGACCATCGGTGCGGGCGCGGATCCTGTCGCAAAACGTCTTGCCGCAGCGACCCGCAACGCCGGATCTTCAAGCGCTGCACGGACGCGCATGAACTCATCGAGAGAATCTTTCCCGTCTGCGGGGATCCGAAGGTATTTGAACTGCTCGTCAGGGGAGTTACGAACCCCAGCGAGGAAAACCCGGTTGTCATCAAGTAGCACCGGCAGCATATAGACATGAAACTCGCGCGCCTGCCCGCTGGCATCACGCAGCTTGTAGTTGATCGAGGGGCCGACATTACGGAGTGTCTTCGCCTTCCCGACATTGACTGCGGGCGACAGCACCGTGGCCACATGCTTCTGAAAAGGATCCGCCTTCGCCGCCTCATCCTCTTGCGGGCCGCCAATGTTCTCAACGTTAATCGCCTTGAAACCAGTGATCTCTAATGTGAGATTCTGATTCGTATTCTTCAGAGCAATACTCTGACCCACAGTGAGATCAATCGGCAAGGTTGACCGTAGGGGACCTGTCATCGGATGGGCCAGAAGCTTAAGTCGCGAGCCACCGTCATCAAAGCTGGATTGATAGATGGCAATCCCACGATGAATGAGCGGCTTATTCACTTCAATCGTCGCCGCCTTTTCTTGCCCTGTTTCTTTGTCCTTCAGAATGACGTCGCTTGCAAAGAGCTTTGGCATGCCGGTGGGGTAGTACTCAATGCGAAACTTTTTCAACTCCAGTTCAAAGGGCAGATCGAGTAACAAGGTACCGCTGCCCTGAGGAACCACCGCGACATCGACACGCGCGCCCTCGGGAACCAACGAGTTCGCACGATATGTTGGTGTTGATGCAGGGAGCCGTGCGCTCGCAGGGACTTCGGTGCCGTTGAAGGTGGCCATCTGAAGGGGCTCTTTGTTCCACCACCAGGTCGCGACCTTGAGAGGAAGTTCACTATCTAAGAGACCACCCAGCGAGATCACGACAATCGCAAGGTGTGCAGCGATATAACCGAGTCGATTGGAGGCGCCTTTACGTGCCACGATAACCGCTTGACGTTCGCCCGCCTGCGCCTGACCTTCCTTGATGCGATAACCGCGTGATCGAAAGAAGGCTTCAAGTTTGGTTAATGAGGGTTGTACCTGGTCCGCAGGAAGGTCCACCGCAACACGATGCTTAAAGGCAGGGAAACTGGTGTCGCGCACTTTTTCTCGCCAGGAGCGTGCGTCCTTGATCATCTTTGGCGTATTGCGGATCAGGCAGAGGCTGGTCGACACCAACATCAAGGCCATCACCACAAGGAACCATGGCGCGTTGTAAACGCGAAACAGATCAAGTGATGAAAAGACCTCCGCCCAGAACGCACCAAACTGATTCACATAATTAATCGACGGCGCGTTCTGCGACACGATCGTGCCGATGGCACTGGCGATACAGACCACCATCAAGGCAGAGATCGCAAACCGCATTGAGCTTAAAAGCTCAGTGATGTCGGCGAGAAGACGATTGCGAGTGGTGAGTTCAATCCCCCCTGTCGACTGAGCCTTGCCCAGTTCTTCAGGGGTGATCGATGGGGAGACATCCGCCGAATCGGCGGATGGGGGATTACTTGAGGGTTGCAACGTATTCCGAGACGGCAGCGATCTCGGCCTCGGACATCTTGGACGAGATGGTCATCATCTGGGCACTGTTTTTACGCGTTCCGAGACGGAATGCATTTAACTGTGCCTCAGTGTATTCAGGATGCTGACCGGCAAGCAGCGGATACTGCGCGGGAATACCAGCACCATTCGGCGCGTGGCAGCCGATACAGGCTGGAACCCCTTTTGCGGGAAGCCCAGCGCGATAAATACGCTCACCCGTTGCGACGAGGTCTGCACGTTTTGCAGCGCCAGGCGTTGCTTTCTGTGAGGCATAGAAAGCAGAAATGTTGCGGATGTCTTCATCGCTGAGCATTGC
>JACCDS010179464.1_pt1 | contig 10482 bp, 15 predicted proteins | sample 7446441 | NCBI WGS metagenome assembly JACCDS01 (sample SAMN15323445, study PRJNA562643) | freshwater metagenome | isolation source: river surface water | place: USA:Blue River Watershed | collected 2017-08-17 | reverse complement strand
TTGAGCTAAAATTTTATTTTTCATGATTTATATTTTTATATATCTTATATTTTATTTGGTTTCATCTTTTTATCAACTTTATTCATATCAGATAATTTTAGAAAATCTTCAATCTGTTTTTTTTCTTGTTCAGCATGATATTTCAAATATGCATTGCTTCTATCTTTTTGTGTGTGTAAATGCCAGTAAGGTAATTTATCTTCTTTTTGTAATTGTGAATTATGAAATATTTCATACATATCTTTCACACTAGAAACATCCCAATTTGAAATATCACCATTAAATGGAGAGGCAAAAAATATATAAGACATATCTTCAACATTTGAGACATTCCATTGTGATATATATCCATTAAATTTTGAATTGAAAAACATAGAAGACATGTTTTTAACATTAGAAACATTCCAACTTGAAATATTTCCATTAAAGTGCGCTTCATAAAACATACGATTCATATCAATCACATTAGAAACATCCCAATTGCTAATATCTCCATTAAATTGTGCTTGATAAAACATGGAATACATATTTTGCACATTTGAGAGATTCCATTGTGAAATATCTCCATTAAATTTTGATTTAAAAAACATAGCAGACATATTATTGACATTAGAAACATCCCAATTAGATATATCTTGATTAAATGAAGATTCATAAAACATCTCAGACATCTCATTTACATTAGAAACATTCCATTTGGAGATATCTCCGTTAAACAATGAATATTCGAACATAGAAGACATGTTAACGACATTAGAAACATTCCATTGTGATATATCTCCATTGAATTTAGATTTTTTCAATAATTCTGACATATCAGTTATCTGAGAAACATCTAAATGATTCAAATCACAGTTATTTCCATACTTTTTACACTCATTTTCAATTAATTCTTGTAAATGCTCTTTATCTTTAGCTATAATTTTATTTTTCATGACTTATTTTTTCTTTATATTTTATTGAATTTAGTTTTTTTATCAACCTCATGCATACTTGATAAATCTAGAAAATCTTCAATCTGTTTTTTTCTTTTTTAGTATGATATTTTAAATAAGTATTGATTCTTTCTTCTTGTGTAGGCAAATTCCAGTAAGGTAATTTATCTTCTTTTTGTAATTGTGAATTATGAAATATATCATGCATGTCTTTCACGTTAGAAACATCCCAATTGCTAATATCTCCATTAAAAAAAACATGCTGGAAAGTTTCTGAAAAATCAGTTATTTGAGAAACATCAATATGATTTAAGCTACAATTAACACCGTTTTTTTGAATATTATTTTTAATGATTGTTTTCAGCTCTTTTTTATTGTTAGGAATTATTTTCATTATTTTTCCACATTAAATTTATCAATTATATTTAATTCATTTTCTTCTTTTAATATTTATGAATAAAAAATCATTTGAGACATACCGTCTATTTTTTTTATATTTTTATTATTTGTTTTTTCTTCTTATCATCATTTGGAAACTCAATGTCTTGCAATATTTTTTCATTATCTTTGAGTGCCATGTATTTCCTTATGATTTCTTGCCTCTTCATTTTATCATCAATATACCAATAAGGAGTTTGGTTGTTTTTTTCCAAATCAGATTGTAAAAACATATTACTAATGAGAGCTTTGTTTGAAATACACCAATCTGATAAATCATAATTAAATGAGGACTTTAGAAACATCCAACTCATGTCTTCTACGTTTTCAACATTCCATTGCCCGATATTTTGATTAAATTTTGAATTGCAAAACATACCGCTCATATTTTTTGCTTTTGAAACATCCCATTTTGAAATATCCTGATTAAATAAAGATTCAAAAAACATTTCGCTCATCCTTTGAACATTTGATACATTCCAATTCGATATAGGTTTATTAAATTTGGAATAAGAAAACATCTGAGTCATCGTCATAACCGACGATGTATTCCATTGAGATATATTTTTATTAAATTTGGAATTGCTAAACATGCAAGACATATCTATAACAGAAGATACATCCCATTGAGATAAGTTTTGATTAAAAAATGAATCGGTAAACATATTGTTCATATGTATAACACGAGAAACGTTCCATCTCGATATATCTCTGTTAAAATGTGCATTATGAAACATGAAGGACATTTTCGTCACATTTGATACATCCCAAGTTGAAATATCTCCATTGAATTTAGAATTTTGAAATAAATAGGACATATCTATCACACGAGATACATCCAAATGATTTAAATCACATTGATTTCCATTCATGTAGATGCATCCATCAATCACTTGTTTTAAATGTTTTAAATTTTCAATAATGATTTTTTTCATGATTGTTAGTTAAGTCATCATTAAATGATTTTTCTTATGATAATTATTTTTTTTATTTTTTTTCAAAGGTTTTCTAAATGTATCAAATTTTTCACCATTTTCAAAACAAAGAGCTTCTTGTGGCAATTGTAGTGCTGCTAAATCAGACGAAAACTCTCTATTCAGTAAACGATCAACAAATCTTTTTCCCACTGAGTAATCTACGCAGAAAACATTATTATTGACTCCAAACCATTGATTAAACTCAATATTATGAAAAACATCTTCACTGTATTTTCTGGTTAAATTTTTCTTTCTCCAATAATGACCAATAATAATTGGTTTATCAGTTTGTGTATGCTCCCACCATTTATCTCTTTCTACAAATCTCCATTTACCAGAAGCATAAAAGGTGTCTTTGCTTTTCTTCTCTGTCCCAGAACAAACAATTCTAAAAGGATTGTTAATTTGATGAAATGCATTGTAAGTTGCAATAATATCAAAAAAAGGCGGCTTTACTCTTCTATTGACCAACTCTTTTTCATATTTTGAAGCAATTTTTTCATATTCTTGTAAAATTCCACTGTCTTTTAATTCTTTTTCAAGAACATATTCAGTGAGACTTAAAAGTCTTGCTAAATTAAAATCTGCTTCTTTTGTAATAGAAAATTCTGAAGCATTTTTAAATTTATTTAAAAGTAACTTTGAGAAGATATTGTTTTCAATAGATTTAATTTGCCCCTGCTCAAATCTTAAATTACGAAGAAAAGAAAATGACTGTTCATCATAAGCAGCATGCACAAAAATATAATCAGGTGATTCAATAATCAATGGTAATTGATTTAAAAAATTAAAAATCACTTCTTTTTCTTTTTCATTGGCTTTATAGTATGGCTCAAAATCTTTATCATGCTCAGACTCTCTGATATCAGAGAAATACCACCCACTACCTGTTTTTGAATCACCCATCAGCAAATTCATTTCATGATTACCAAGAATAGCATATGCACAATTGTTGTCACATAACTCTTTTATTTTAAGAATCGTTTTAACACTGTCTGGTCCTCTGTCACAAAAATCTCCATTAAAAAGTAATTTTCTATTTTCGGGATGATAGCCATCTTGATCATAGCCCAAATGTTTCATTAAAGATATCAAGGCATCAAATTCACCGTGTATATCGCCCACAATATCTATTTTTTTTTCTTTAATAAGTTGGTATATTTTATTCATGATTATTTAAAAATTTATTCATCATATTATGAAATTTTAATGTTTAAGTCAACGATATGACAAAAAATAAAAGATTTTTTTCTTTTATAATCATTAATAATTAGATATTTTAATTTCATGTTTCATATTAGAAAATAAACAATTCAGTACACCATCATTGATGAATTAATATTCATTTCAAGTGTTGAACTCTTTTTAATTTGTATCTATTGTTCAATCAATTTTAAATGCAATATCTCTACTAAAAATATCCATCATGGATAAATATTTGCAAAGATAATTCATTTTTTCTTGACATTTTTTTTTAATTATTTACAAGTCAAATAAAGAAATAAGGATTAAAATGTCTGAATCTCATAATCAAGATGACTTCGCAGAAGAAGATAACAAGTACAAAGAATATATGGCACAGTTGCTTAAAGCAATGGTCAACCAAAAAGGATCAGACTTATTCATAACTGCGGGTTTTCCTCCAGCTATGAAATTGAATGGCTCAGTCACTCCATTAAGTAATCAACCATTGAGTGCAGAGCATGCATTAAAATTTACCATGTCTGTGATGAATGAAAGACAACGTGTAGAATTTCAATCAAAAAATGAATGTAACTTTGCAATTGCTTTAGATGAAATTGGAAGATTTCGTGTGAATGCTTTCAGGCAACAAGGTAGAGCAGGTATGGTGATGCGAGTCATTAACACAAAAATCCCTGATATTGATGCTTTGGCTGTGCCACCTACTTTGAAAAAAGTCATCATGGAAAAACGTGGACTCATCATCATTGTGGGCGCAACAGGCTCTGGTAAATCTACAACCTTAGCGGCCATGATTGGCCATAGAAATGGCAATCAAGGGGGGCATATCATCACGATTGAAGATCCTATTGAATTTGTTCATGACCATAGAAAAAGTATCATTACACAACGTGAGGTAGGTGTCGATACAGAGAGTTGGGAGGTAGCACTCAAGAATACTCTTCGACAAGCTCCAGATGTTATATTAATTGGTGAGATTCGTGATAGAGAAACAATGGAATATGCTGTTGCTTTCGCAGAAACTGGACATTTATGTCTAGCAACTTTACACGCCAACAACTCTAACCAAGCATTAGACCGTATCATTAACTTCTTCCCAGAAGAAAAAAGACATCAACTTTTAATGGATCTATCATTGAATTTAAAGGCAGTGATTTCTCAACGTTTGATCCCAGCTGTTAAAGGTGGTCGAGTACCAGCCATTGAAATTTTGTTAAACTCTCCTTATGTTCAAGACTTGATTTTCAAAGGTGAAGTATCTACAATTAAAGAAGCCATGAAAAAAGGCAGAGAATTAGGTATGCAAACATTTGACCAAGCTTTATTTGATTTGTATGAAACTTATCAAATAACCTTTGAAGATGCGATGAGAAATGCTGACTCTGTGACAGATTTGAAGTTAGCAATTAAATTAACTTCAACCAGAGGTCTTCCTCAAGAAGGAGGAGATAAACCTAATCAGAATAAATTAGCAATCTTAGACCATGATAAATAAAAAAAGAGCCTAGGCTCTTTTTTTATTAAACTTTTTTATAAAATTTATTCAATTGTTTCAATTTCAAATTGCAGATTTTCTTTAACAAGTCTTTGACCAATATCTGAAACCAATTGATCTTCTTCTTGTGTATTACCTGGAAAGTTCAATGTAACACGAAAATCTGAATAGTAAATATTACGACCCAATAATACAGTGAATACCTCATAATCATTATCTTCTTCAGTTAAAGCCATAAAAACTGCACGCTTACCTCTTTTTTGATAAATATTAGAATAAGATAAAACTTCAAGAATTCCCTCATTATTCAATCTAAAAGGATCTTTTTGTACAGTCAACTTCAAAGTCATAAACGGTTCATCAAATTGACTACCCGCATTCATCACAAAATTAACCTCAGAAGAATCGCTGGTACGATTAACTGCTAAAGCACTGAATTGACGCTCCATCATTAAAGCAAAATTCTTCAAGCTTGTACGTAAAGTCACTGATTGCTCGAAAGGTAATACAACATCACCTTCAGTATATGAACTCATGACACCAACATTAAAATTTTTCATATTTTTTCCTTTAAAAGAGAGCTTATTATAGCATAAAAAAAATGAAAAAGCAAATGTTTAAAAAAATAAATTTTTTATTTAAAATCAATGACTTGCATAAATTTTATTTCATTTATTTTGAATAAAAACGCCGTATTTATATTTTTCTAATATCTGAAAATTTCAATCTTATACAGTTAAATTATCTAAAAATTTTTGTTTCTTTATAGACACTATATTTTTCATAATTTATTGATTCTTTTTTGAAATTCTGATGTATTGATTTGTAATGTATTTTCTATTTGTATTTGCTCTTGTTGTGATTTATAGATTAATACAGCTTTAATTCTATCTTCTTGATTCCTTAAGCACCAATGTGGATATTGATAATATTTTTCTAATTGTGAATTCAAAAATATTCCATACATATTATTTACATTAGAAACATCCCAAGCTTTTAAATCTTGGCAAAAATCTGATTCATAAAACATGAATGACATCATTTTTAAATTTGGTGTATTCCAATTTGAGATATCTCCATTAAATGGAGAGTGAGCAAACATATAAGTCATTTTTTCAACCCTTGCAACATTCCATTGAGAAATATCTCCATTGAATTTAGAATTTTGAAATAATCTTGACATATCTGTTACATTAGCTGTATCCCAATTAGATATATCTCCCTTGAACATTGAAGATTCAAACATAGAAGACATATTAACGACATTTGAAACATTCCATTTAGAAATTTCCCCATTAAATTTAGAATTTGCAAAAAGGCCAGACATGTCTGTCACATTTGATACATCGACATAATTCAAATCACATTCATAACCATTTTGGGATATCTCTTTTTCAATAATGTCTTTTAAATGCTCTTTATTTTTAGGAATGATTATCATGATAATTTTTTGAATTATTTTATCATAAATCTATTGTTTTTCAATTAATTTTGAAAAAAATCTTCTATCTAAATCATTATTAAATTTATTGCAACAATGTTTATTGATAATTAAACATTCCATACAAGCATTTGTACACAACTCTCTTCCAGGACACATCCAATTAATAGTATTATTCATATAATCATAAAATTCTGACTCTTTATTTTTAATATAATGTTCAAAAAAAGATTCTAGATATCCTAAGTCTTTATTTGTTCCTGTTTTATAAATAACAATAGCATTCTTTTCTTCAAATATCAACTCTCTTAATGAACTGATTTGTATGCCACTAAAATGTTGTGATATAGCTTTCATGATGAAATGAGTTAATGAATGTAAATAAATGAATTTAAAACTGGGAGTACCTTTTGATCTTTTTATACAATAACTTTAACTTAAATAATTGAAATTTATCTAAATTTTGCATTTCATCATAAAATATTTTATCTAAAATAGTCATAAATTGATCAGTTTTAATATGACTTATATAAAATTCTAAAAAATGATTTTCTTTTTTAACAAAATCAATCAATGACGAGTTGATTTTAGATTTATGATGATTGGTTTTTACTTTAGTTGGTAAAACAAAAAAATACTGTATATGATTCATTATCTCTTGTTTATTGATAATTCAATCATAAAATTTTTTATTACAATCAGTTAAATCAAAAAATAAAATAGATTTCTTATTATTTTTAGCTTGCTCATTCAAAAAATATTGATCATCAGAGACCCATATGATATCAAAATCATATTTTTTTAAATTTATTTTTGGCATCAATATTTATAAACAAATTTGCTTCAATCAACAATTGTTCTTTTAATGCCTTGTATTTGGACACTGCCTCAATTCTTTCTGCTTGAGTTGGTAAAAACCAATGTGGTAATTGTTGAGCAGTTGCGAATTTGGATTCCACAAACATTGAAAATGTACTTTTTACACTAGAAACATCCCAATCATTTAAATCTTGATAAATTTTTGACTTATAAAATACAAAAGAAATAAATTGCACATTAGATACATTCCACTTAGAAATATCTCCATTAAATTGAGAGTTTGCAAACATAGAGATCATGTTTTTTACATTTGAAACATCCCATTTTGATATATTTCCATTAAATCTAGATTCTTTAAATAATTCAGACATATCTGTTATTTGAGATACATCAATATGATTTAAGTCACATTCATTTCCATATTCTTTTATTTCATGTGTGATTAAATCAATTAAGTTAGCTTTATCTTTTGCAATAATTTTTGTTTTCATAATCATATTTAATCTATGTTATCTTAAATCTTAATGGCTTTATTTTTTTCTTTAATAGATAACGTTTCAGATAAATTAAGAAATGCTTCAATATTTCTTTGATCATTTTGTGTTTTATATTTTAAAATAGCTAAAACTCTTTCCTCATGAGTATTTAGCGACCAATAAGGTAATTTATTCTCTTCTTTTAATTTAGAATTTGAAAAAATATTTATCATTTGAGAAACTTTAGATACATCCCATTTTGATATATCTAAATTAAAGATAGAGCCAAAAAACATTTCGTTCATCTCTTCAACGTTTGAAACTTTCCAACGAGATATATCTCTATTGAACTGAGAAAAAGTAAACATATAAGACATATTTTCAACTTTAGAGACATCCCATCTTGATATATCTGAATTAAAGATAGATTTATTAAATACACCTGTCATTATTTTTACATGAGATACATCCCAGCCTGAGATATCTGAATTAAACAAAGATTTATAAAACATCCAACTGATATCTTCTAAGCTTTTAGTATTCCAATTTGAAATATTTTGATTGAATTTCGAATCAACAAACATTGCATACATTTTTTTGACTTTTGATACATCCCAATTGGAGATATCTCCGTTAAACAATGAATATTCGAACATAGAGGACATGTTAACGACCTTTGAAACATTCCATTTTGAAATATCTCCATTAAATGGAGATTTTTTAAACAAATAAGACATATCTGTAATATTGGATACATCAATATGATTTAAATCACACATGTCACCATTTTTAAGAATTTCTTCTCGAATCAATGTTTGTAAATGTTCTTTATCTTTTGCAATCATTTTCATTTTATTTTATTCTTCTTTGCAGTAGGTTGTAAATAATGTGGTTTAATTGTTTTACTCAAACTTAATTGATTAGGATAAGTATTCTTTAACCAATGTTCCACCTCCGTATTCATACTGCTTGTTTGATCAAAAATGACATGATTACTCTGAACATGATTCTTTCTTACAAACTTGGCAACATTTTTCTGATAATCATCTCTATGAAACGATTGTGTATTAGATACAACAAATCCCTCTACTTTGGTTAAGTCTAGACTATTTTTAATTTCTTTTAATTTTTTCTCATCAAATGGACCTTTATACAATACCTTAGGTTGAGGTAAATCCAGGATATCAGCCCACTGACATTGTTCATCATGACTAAGACAAAATCCATCATCTTTCCATATTTTTAGTAAATAACAGAATCCTTCTAAATCATCATAAAAAAGACTGTGACAATAAGCAACATTTTCAAAACTGAAAATCCAACCTTCGGGAATATCTTTTGATAAAGCAGCTTGTAACCTTTTTGCATAATCTCTTGTAAAATTATGAGCAGAATCAATAGAGCGTGCATGCATGTAATCTTTATACATACTGGTAGATTCACCGTCTAATTTTTCAGTTGCAACGACTTCCATACCCTCCATATGTTGAGTATTCTTAATGGATTTATCATCATCATGTATGGATTCACTCCATGAAAAATGTACTGTTCTTGGAAATTTATGTCTTTCTATCATTTTTTTATTTCTTTCTTTCTTTTTTGAATTTCTTTCTGATAACAATCAACCATGATAACAGAAAATTGATTTTCCTTACATATATTGACTATTTTTTCAACATCGTAATCTCTTGATAGATTATTGACAGATGTGATAAACAATTTTAATTTTTCATCTTCTCTTGCATGAATATTATTTAAGCATGCTTCTTTATTTTTATCAAATAGATAAAACTCTGCATCTATATTTTTATCTTTTAAAAATTTTATCAACAATAACATATTTTTTTCAATACATAACACCGGGTCCGTGATAATCATGCAAGCCTGTTCATGAACTAATCGTGTTAAACTATTTTTAAAATTTGGGGTTAATTCATCTATGAAAGAATTTTTAAAATTCCCCAAGGCAGGCTCTTTCCTTTTGGAAAAAATCTTAAAATTATTTTCTGATGATATTTCAAAATTTTCAATTAATTTTTTATTCAAATATTCCAATGGTGCTATTTTATCATTTCTTGCTAAAATGTACAAATCATCAAGCAAAACATCATCATCTTGCAGTAATTCTTTTGCAAGAGTTGTTTTTCCACTTCCAGGCAATCCAACGATTATTTTGATTCTCATAAGTATTTAATTTTTGATTTATTTTATATTTTTTTATGATTTTTTCAAAAAATTTTAATCTAAAAATTTAAATTTAGAAATTTTAAAATTGTTTAAAAATCAATATATATAATACTTGTTTTTTTAATAAAATCAAATAAACATAGCTCTAAAAGTGAATTTAAAAAAGAGAAATCACTTGATGATAAGAATTTTTTTAGAAAAACTGGTATTTTGAGAGAAAATTTCATAAAATTATCTGCTAGGCATGTTTCACAATGTGTGAATGCAAGCGGCCATTCTTGCTGAATAAAAATCTCTTTTCAAATGAATCAAGCCTTTTTTGCCCCGTTTGGCAAGTCTTTTGATTTAGTATTTGAAAACATTCATGTTGTTGCCAAGGTAGGAGAAGTTGAAGGCGGGAAGAAATTTTCTTCCGATGTTCAAACTTCCGTGGACATCTGCATGAACTTTTATTTTGTCAGTCGCTTGGTTGGGTTTATTTTTTGAACGACTGATATGGGTTGTGGTGTAA
>JACCDS011887228.1_pt1 | contig 10483 bp, 10 predicted proteins | sample 7446441 | NCBI WGS metagenome assembly JACCDS01 (sample SAMN15323445, study PRJNA562643) | freshwater metagenome | isolation source: river surface water | place: USA:Blue River Watershed | collected 2017-08-17 | reverse complement strand
GTTCAGATTCACTGTGAGCCAATTGCAATACGCCGCATTGCGCACCTATCTGTGCCCAGCGCGATTGGTAAAACCCCAATGCAAATTGCAGCGCACTTAAATTAAATTCGGCCTGCGCTTCTTGTTTCGGCGATAGCTTGGCATAGAGCACTCCCTGCGGGTTTCCCGATGCCTCTTGCGCCAGTTGCGCGTGGCGCTCGATCAGCGTCACCTGCCAACCGCGTTCTGCCAAGGCTCTGGCACTGGTACAACCCGCCAAACCGCCGCCAATAATCAGTGCTTGTTTTGCGCCCGCCAGCGGGGTGTGTTGTTCGGCAATTGTCCAGGGCACCGGGAAGGGCGAATAGCTGCGCGCCAAAGCCAAATCGGATACCGGCAGCACAAAAGGTTCATTTTGTATGGCCTTAACCATCTCCCGTTTGCGCCCAAAGCCAGGTACTTTTTGAAGGGTAAATCCGGCGAGTTTTAGCCCCTGTTTAACAATACCGGCTGCACTGAAGGTTGCTGCCGTTGTACCGGGCTTACTCAATTGCCCTATGGCCGTGAATAATTCATCGCTCCACATCTGTGGGTTTTTAGAAGGAGCAAAACCATCCAGAAACCAGGCATCTACTTTTGCACAGCAATCGGCAAACAGTGGGTGACTGGTGGCGAGTAATTGCTGAAAGCCCAGTGCCGCATCGTTAATGATAAGCGTGAGTGTGATGCGCCCATCCATAAAGCGCAGGCGATGAATGCCAGTGCCAACAAATACCGGATAGGCGGCTGTCAGTTGTGTGGACAATTCAGCTAACTCTGGCCACAAACTTAATGCGCGCTGTAAATCGGCTTTGGCGAGGGGGAATTTTTCCACCGTTACAAAATGCAATTGTGCTGTAGTGGGTGCACTGCGCATCCACAGGTCCCACGCCGCTAAAAAATTTAACCCGGAACCAAAACCGGTTTCGGCAATGGTGAAGTGATCGCCTGCCGATAAGGCTTGCCAGCGTTCGGTCAGTTGATTGTGTTGCAGAAATACATGGCGTGTTTCTTCCAGGCCATTGGCGCGCGAGAAGTACACATCGCCAAACGCACTCGACAGTGGTTGGCCTTCTTCATCCCATTCCAGTTGGGCGTGATGGATGGTGTCGGTCACAGGCCAAACTCGCGCAGCACTTGTTCGCACCACTGCTGGATACGCTGTTCACTCAGGTTAAATTCATTTTCTTCATCTAGCGCCAAGCCGACAAAATAATTGCCGTCGGGTGTGAGTGCCTTGGAGGCTTCAAATTCATAACCGGCACGCGGCCAGTAACCGCAGGGAATTGCACCGCGATGCACCAGCTTGCTGTGCAAATAACCCATGGCATCCAAAAACCATTCGGGGTAGCCGACTTGATCGCCCAAGCCATAAATGGCGATTTTTTTACCGCTGAAATCCAACTCGTCCAACTCGTCCCAAATTTCTTCCCAATGTTCTTGCAGTTCGCCGTAATCCCAAGTGGGAATACCAAAAATCAGGTAGTCGTAAAATTGGGTTTGAATAATGGGGGTGTCGGCGATATTAAAAAAATCCACGCAGGCTTCGCCCCGATATTGGTGCAGCGCCTTACAGATTTTTTCGCCCGCCATTTCGGTATAACACGTGGAACTGCCGTAGAACAGGCCGATGATGTTGCTAGTGCTCATAAGGGAATCTTTAATCAAAAACAAATAGTCGTTACAGCAGTGTTGCCCAGTGTTTTACCCAGTTGCGCGCTTCGGTTGCTGCGTCGTCGCCACTGCTGGCATCCAGTACCAGCGGTTCGCCAATACGCTGTGCGCCCAGGTCTTCAAACGCAGCGGCCAACATAACACCGGCTTCGTTAAAGGTGGTGTAGCAACTATCCGCCAAATTGATAACACCAAAACGGCGGCCGCTGATGCGGGGGTAATCACGGGTTAAATGCAAATAGAGCGGCAGGATATTATCGGGCAATTCCCCGGAGCCGGTATTGGAATGGCACAGCAGGATAATCTCGTTCGGGTCGCGTGCCAGATCCTCAGCGCGCGCATAGGTATTCAGGGTGACTTCATGACCCAATGCGCGCAGTTCTTCGCCCACCAATTCAGCCACTTCTTCGGCGCCGCCATACACGCTGCCAATAAAAATCTGGATGTTGCTCATCAATGCCTCGCTTTGTCTGATTCACAATTAACGACGATTACAGCGCGCCAGCATACCCCAACTGACGCCAGGCTTCATAAACCATTACGGCAACCGCATTGGATAAGTTCATGCTTCTACTATTAGCAGCCATTGGAATGCGCAAGACATGATCAGCGGGCAGGGACTCACGAATCGCAGCGGGTAAACCCCGCGATTCAGGGCCGAACAATAAATAATCACCGGATTGGAAATGGGCATCGCTGTGGCAGTGAGTACCTTTGGTGCTCAAGGCAAAAATCCGCGCTGGGGTTTCGCTGGCCAGAAAATCCTCCCAGCTTTTATGGAGGCGTAGATCCTGGGTTTCTGCGTAGTCCATACCGGCACGGGTCACGCTTTTTTCGTCCAACTTAAAACCCAGTGGTTCAATTAAATGCAACTGGCAGCCAGTGTTGGCTGCCAGGCGAATAATGTTGCCGGTGTTGGGTGGAATCTCCGGCTCAAATAGAACTATGTGAAGCATTTGGCGTTTTCTACCTTTATAGTCTATGTTCTTTGTTAAACGTTATGTTTCTGGCGCTAATTATAAACATGAGTTATTAGCTGCCAGGGTATTTTCCGCTTTTCTACCTGAATTGTGTGGTTTCAAAAGGACTTTTTAGCTTCAGTTATCTAGCGCTATAAATCATCTATAGTGGTTAAAAATCTGGCATCGAGAACTCCGATTTGAAGTCAATTGTTGAAAAAATAAACAGGCTCTTGCCTGGCCCTGCGCGTACCAATCAAACGATTGGCGTCGAGTTTTGCCCCGAGGGGGTTGCCTTCGCGCATATTCAACGTCATGCCTCCCAGCAGCCACTGTTACTCCACTGCGAATTTATTCCCTCTTCGACTGGTATTGATTTGGCTGAACAGCTGCGCGCGCGTTTATTCAAGCTCGGCGTACAAACAACGCCAGCCAATATAGTGATGAGTGCCGGTAGCTATCAGCTTATTTTAGGGGAAGCGCCCAAGGTGCCCGCCGAAGAGTTGGCAGAGGCATTGCGCTGGCGTGTTAAAGATTTGGTGCAATTCCCCATTTCCGAAGCGATTGTGGACGGTTTCCTGCTGCCGGAGGATAGCGCACGCGGTAGCAGCCGTATGGCCTACGCCGTTGTCGCCCAGCGCAAAACCATTGAACAACAAGTCAGCTATGCCACAACGGCAGATCTGCATTTGAAGAATATTGACATCCCCGAATTGGTGCTGCGCAATCTGGCCGAAGCCTGCTGCGATACCAAGCGCGGTATTGCCTTGGTAAAGCTGCATCAGGGTGGCGGTAATTTACAAATTATTCGCGATGGCAATTTGTACTTATCGCGTCAATTTTCACTCTCCTACAATGCCGGTTTATTGGATGATTTACCCGCAGACGCTTTGGTCTTGGAGCTGCAGCGATCGCTGGATTATTTTGAGCGGCAAATGCGTCAGGTTCCGCCCAGTCACATCTATTTGTGCGGTGAAAATATCACTCCCGACAAACTCACGCCGGCGATTCAAAGTGCGATGGCCGTTTCAATTCAAGTGCTGGATCTGGCCAATGGAATACAAATCGCGGAGGCGATTGCCGAGCATCATCTCGCACTGTGTTTGCAGGCTATTGGCGCGGCCTTGCGTCAGGATCAAGTAGGGCAGGGCTAATATGCAGCAAATCAATTTATACCTTCCGGAATTCCAACCCAACCGCGAACCACTGCGCAGCATACATATGCTGTGGGGCATTGTAGCGTTTATCGGCCTATTGCTGGTGTTCAGTGGTATTACCTTCAATGCGAATAATGAGCGCGCGTTGGCACTGGAAAATAACCGCCAACAGCTTGAACAACGTAAAGCGCAATTGAGCGAATTGGAGCAACAGCGGCCGCAAAGTAATTTAGCCGACCTGGATGGACAGATTGTGCAATTACAGCAAGACCTGGGGCGCCGCGAACAAATCCTGAGCATTATCGCCAATAAAAAATTGGGCAATAACACCGGTTACTCCGGTCATTTACAAGCCTTGGGTAATCAATCGTTGGAGACCATCAGCTTGCAAGCCTTTTCATTACAGCAAGGTGGTAGCTACGTGGAGTTTGCTGGTCAGACCAGCGCTGCAGATCAGGTGCCTCTTTATATTCAACAGTTGCGTACACAAGCGGTATTCGCGCAATCAGCTTTTGGCGTGTTGCAAATAAAACCCGATGCGTCAGGCGTGTTTGAATTTTCGCTGGCAAAAAATAACCCGCGCAATGCACCTGTTGTTGCAAAAACGGCAGTGCAACAATTACTGGAAGCCAATGAAAAGGCCGCAACTTCTACCGCGGGAGGACAAGAGTAATGCCCGTTGCTTTGCAGAATCTTATGGAGCAAATCGATAGCCGCGTTTTGCGTGAGCGAGTCCTGATTTTTTTCACAGTGCTCGCGGTTATTTTTTTATTCTGGCAACTACTATTGCAATCCCGTATAGACCAAACTACCAAAGCACTGGAAGCTGAGCAGGCGCAGTTAACCACCGAACAGCAAACACTGGATTCAAAAATTGCAACGCTGACACTGCAGATGGCGAGCGACCCTGCTATCGCCAAGCGCAAAAATATTAATGATTTGCAAGCGAGCGTTGCCCAGGTGGAAACACAGCTCGCCGGTTTGTCCCAAGGGTTGATTAGTGCGGAGCTGTTACCCAATGTGCTGCAAGATGTGTTGGCGCGCACCACAAGTGTTCAGCTCTTGCAAGTGCGTACATTTCCCGCCAGTGAATTGCAGTTGGGATCCCCGCTGCCTAATCCTAATACGTCGGCTAATTCGGCGTCAGACACAAGCGCGAGTGGAACCGGTGTTTACAAGCACAGTGTATTGATTCGCGTGTCGGGCACTTATGCGGAATTGGTAAAACTTTTGCAGGATATTGAATCACTGCAATGGAAATTTTATTGGGAATCGTTGAATTACACCGTGAAAAAATATCCCAATGCTGAAATTGATATTCAGGTCTTTACCCTGAGTTCAGAGGAGGGATTGCTGGGTGTTTAATCAAGGGTTTTGTGCCGCAGTGATAATGGCAATGAGCATGGTTGCGCCTGTGTCCTTAGCGCAGACACCTGCCGATACTGCACCGGATAATTCAGTCGCTAAGGCCGATAAGCCTGTGCGCGATCCAACCCAACCACTCGGTTATACCACTGCGCGTGCAGTGGTGGCCAATACCAATTACACCCTCAACTCGGTGTTGATCAGCGCCCAGCGCAAACATGCGGTGATCAATGGCCTTACCCTGCGTGAAGGGCAAACTATTCCCGGTTCGGGCGGTGTTCTGGTCAATCGTATTTCGCCCCAAACAGTTGTGTTACAGCAAGGCACAAAAACCTGGGCACTGCGATTGTCGCCCAGTGTGGTTAAAAGACACTAATCGATTTAAAAATATCTGAGGCAGTGACAATGTTCACCCACCCTGAAATGAATAAACGTTTATTCCAATGCTCGTTGTTGTCGCTAGCGATATTGTTATCCGCGTGTAACACCCATAAAAATGCTGACAAACGTTTGCTCGGTGAAGATGTGCTCGATCAAACGGCCAGCCAACAAGCAACGCGTGGCAATCAAACCAGCAGCGTGCCTGCCGAAGTGAATAAGGCACTGCTCAATAATCAATCGCTCAGCGCCCCTGCCAGCAAGGGGGCATACGACCGTTTTGATGTCTCTGTGCGCAATGTACCCGCCAAGGATTTTTTCCTGGGGTTGGTCAACGGCACTGGCGTGAATGTTGTTGTGCATCCGCAAGTGACCGGTAGTGTGACGCTGGATCTGAAAAATGTGACGGTAGACGATGTGCTCCGCGTTACGCGTGATATCTACGGTTATGAGTATCGCCATGATCGTGGCATTTACACCATTTACGCCAATGCGCTGCGCACGGAAGTATTTCAAATTAATTATCTGGATGTGCAACGCGTAGGCGTATCAGATACCAGTGTGTTGCTTGGTCGTTCGCAATCATCCAACAATAACAACACCAATAACTCAGGCGGCAATTCCGCTAACGCAGGCGATACTGCCAATTTGTTGGGAATGATCGAGAGCGCGCAACAGCGACAAAATAATCGCACTTCATCGGGGCTTGCCCCCGGCTCGCGTGTACAAACTTTGAATCGCACCGATTTCTGGGCGTCTCTGGAAAAAACCGTCACCTCTATTATTGGTGGCGAAACAGAAGATCGCAAAGTGATGGTGACACCTCAAGCCGGTATGGTGGTAGTAACGGCTATGCCGCATGAATTAAGTGCGGTGCGCAATTTTCTGGAGCGTTCCGAGCTGAGCGTAAAGCGCCAGGTTATTTTGGAAGCAAAAATTATTGAAGTGCGTTTGAATGAAGGTTTTGAGGCCGGTGTGAATTGGGGGGCGATTAGCGGGCAGATGGGTTATGCCTACGCGAGTGGTACAGGTACTAAAACGATCAATAGCCAGCAGACCTTAACACTGGATGAAAATTATAATTCTCTGGGTGGTACTCGTGTTGATAGCGAGAGCTATGAAATAGGGCCGGACAATTTATTTTCATCCATTATTCGCGTTAATGATATAACCAAGGTGCTATCGCTTTTGGAAACCCAAGGTACAGTGCAAGTGCTGTCCAGCCCGCGTGTATCCACCGTGAATAATCAAAAAGCTATGATTCGTGTCGGTTCCGATGAATATTTTGTGACAGGTATTTCCAGTAACCAAACCTCTAACGCGGCCACTACAACCTCTACCCCCAATATTGAATTGTCATCCTTTTTCAGTGGTATTTCCCTGGATGTAACGCCGCAAATTTCAGAGCGTGGTGAAGTCATTTTGCACATTCACCCGGTAGTGAGTGAAGTGCAGGATCAGCAGAAAATTTTCACCGTCGGCAGTGAGGAATTTGCGCTGCCACTGGCGCTGCGCGGTGTGCGTGAGTCTGACAGCATTGTAAAAGCCGCCAATGGGCAAGTGATTGTATTGGGTGGATTAATGACGGAGTCGTCCAATAATGTGGATGGCAAGCGTCCGTTATTGGGTGATATTCCCCTCGTGAATACCTTGTTTAAAACGAAAAACAAATCCAGAAGCAAAACCGAGTTGGTCATCCTGTTGCGCCCCATTGTGGTGGACGATAAAACCTGGGATGAACAGCTAACAGAAGCGCAAAATTCCATGCGTGCGATGGGCGATACCTACCGCAAACAGTAGTAAACAAGTGAGTGGCAGTAGCCATTAATCAACAATTCTCACTGGGCTGGGTTGCTGGGCGACGAGGTTTTCCATGTACCGTCAACATTTTGGGTTACGCGAGCACCCGTTCTCGCTCACACCGGACACCCAATTTTATTTTAATAACCAAAGCCACCGCGAGGTGTTAAGCACATTGCTGCTTGCGCTTCGCCATAGCGAAGGGTTTATTAAAATTGTAGGAGAGGTGGGTACAGGTAAAACCTTACTGAGCCGTAAATTGTTAGCCAGTTTGGGCGATACTTTTATCACCGCCTATATTCCTAATCCTTATCTCACACCGGATGAATTGAAATGGTTTTTGGCAGAGGAAATCGGCATCGCCTATTCACCGGACATTCCCTCTTATCAATTACTCAAAGAGATTAACTTGCGCTTGGTCGAACTGGCGCAACAAAAACGCCAAGTGGTGTTGGTGGTGGATGAAGCCCAGGCAATGCCACGCGAAACTATTGAAGCCTTGCGCCTGCTGACTAATCTTGAAACGGAAAAAAGCAAGCTGCTGCAAGTGGTGCTGTTTGGGCAACCGGAATTGGATGAGTTGTTGGATCGCCCGGATTTGCGCCAACTAAAACAGCGCATTGTGTTTTCTGAATATTTGCAAACTATTCCCAAAAAAAGTTTGCCTGACTATTTGGCTTATCGCCTTGCGTCAGCAGGTTATAGTCGCGCATCGCTATTTTCTGCCAGTGCTATCGCCTTGCTATACAAAGCATCCGGTGGTGTACCGCGTTTGATCAATGTTATTGCACACAAAGCGATGTTGGCAGCCTATGGACAGGGGGCAGAGCGTGTAAATCGCCAGCACATGGTGCGCGCCATTATGGATACTGCAGAAAGCCGTCGCTATGGGCGCTGGTTAGCGCGACGTGACTACTGGTTGTGGCCGATCCTGGCTGCCGGTGCCGCCACAGCGATTGCAATAGTGCCGGGTTTACTGGGTGGTATGGCATGAGTTTATTGAACGATATGTTGCGCGATCTATCGCAGGATTTGTCGCGCCCACAACAGATTGAACAGACTGATGCTGAAAAGAATGCGGGCAAAGATGCCGATTTTTTTCGCAGCCGGGAACAGCGGGAATTATTTGCCCAGTCAAGCGCTGCCAAACCACTGCCACGCCGTTTGTTGCCGAGTATTCTAGTGTTTGTCGTGGTGTTGGTTGGCATTGTAGGCGTGCAATATTTTTTACCGGAAAAACCGGTTTCATCTACTGCCGAACCTGCGCCTTTATTGCCTGAAATTGTTCAGGAAATACCAACGCCTGATGCAGTGGTAACGCTATCGCCAGCTTTGGATGAGCGTTTAGCTGCATTGGAGTCTGCCGTAACCAAGCTTGGGGATGCAGTTGTCAGTGCACAACAAAATACAGCTACCGAATACACTGTTGTCGAGCCTGAGGTTGAACCTGTAAACCCCGATACGGCTATCCCGGAACAAACCGCTTCTGTGAGTATTCAAGATCCGTTTAGCAATACTGCCATTAATCAGCGTGCAAATAGTGATACAAACGAAGTGGTTGACGATGAGCCAGTTAACGGTGAAGTGAGTGGTGAGGTGACTGGTGGTGTGGGCGATCCATCCTTATTCATAGCACCAAGTCCGGCGTGGCAGGATCGCCAATTCGCGATCCGCATGCGTGAAATGTTTCAGGCGGGACAAGCAGCGCAGAGCGTGGCGCAGTTACAAGCATTTGTAACCAGTCACGCCAATCCTTACGAGTCAACCATATTATTATTGGATATTTTGTGTGAACAAGAAAATGCTGGTTCCGCACAACAGGTATTGCAACAAGCCGGTTTTTTACCGGCAGTGGAGAAAACTTACTACGCTGCAAAAATCGCTTTACTGATCGGGCATGATGCAGAGGCCATTAGTATGTTGGAGTCTGCTTTGCCGGAGGCTGAAAATCATGAGCAGTATCGCGCGTTGCTTGCAGGCTTATACCAACGCACCGGTATGAATCAGGAAGCGGCGAGTCATTATCGACGCTTGCTCAGTGTGTTTGGTGAGAAGCCTGCCTATTGGTTGGGGTTTGCATTGGCACAGGATGCACTTAATCAATCGCAATTGGCTGTGCAGGCGTATCAACGAGTCAACCAATATTCTGATTTACAACCGCAAGTGCGCCAGTATATTGAGCAGCGTTTGCAGGTGTTACAGCAGTGAAATGGATTAACTAATTATGATGAATCTCGCTTCGCAAAAACGTATTCGTATCGGCGACTTGTTGGTCGAAAAGAATATGATTTCCGAAACCCAGTTACAACATGCACTGCAGGAGCAAAAGCTCACGGGCAGAAAGCTGGGGGCAACCCTGGTGGAGTTGGGCTATGTAGAAGAAAATGCACTGCTTAATCTCTTGTCTGCACAGTTGCATATTCCATTTGTCGAGTTAAAACAATTTCGTTTTGATCGCAGCTTGGTGCAGCGTTTGCCAGAGACGAGTGCGCGTCGCTACCGGGTAATGTTATTGCGCGAGGATGTTGATGGTTTATTGCTGGGCATGGCTGACCCAACAGATATTTTTTGTCTGGATGAATTGCAGCGCCTGCTGCAAAAAAATATCAAACCTGCGGTGGTGCGTGAATCCGAACTATTGGACATTCTCGATATCGCTTACACCCGCGCCAGTGAAATTGCCACCCTGGCCGGTGAACTGGATGAAGAGCTACAAGAATCGGCCCTGGATTTAGCTGATTTTGCAGTAGATGCAACCGACAGCGAAGCACCCGTAGTAAAACTGCTGCAAAAAATATTTGAAGAGGCCATTAATACCAAAGCATCAGATATTCATATTGAACCCGATGAAAAAGTATTGCGTATTCGCACGCGTATCGATGGCGTCTTATTGGAGCAGGTGATGAATGAAAAGCGTATCGCTTCTGCGTTGGTGGTGCGCTTGAAACTGATGTCGGGTATGGATATTTCAGAAAAACGCTTGCCACAGGATGGCCGTTTCAACTTAAAAGTAAAACACCACAATATCGATGTGCGTATCTCCACCATGCCAGTGCAATTCGGTGAGTCAGTGGTCATGCGCTTACTTGATCAAACCGATGGGGTGAGGTCCTTGGACACTGTGGGCATGCC
>JACCDS010688733.1_pt1 | contig 10483 bp, 6 predicted proteins | sample 7446441 | NCBI WGS metagenome assembly JACCDS01 (sample SAMN15323445, study PRJNA562643) | freshwater metagenome | isolation source: river surface water | place: USA:Blue River Watershed | collected 2017-08-17 | reverse complement strand
GACACCGGGGCGGAGAAGTGGACGAGCAAGTTTGCGAAGAGCGGCGGCATCCCGCTGCACCTGGCCGACAACAGCGGCCGTTTCATCCCGACGATGGACTTGAGCGGCTACCATGATCCGGTGGTCGCGGGCGACGAACTCTACGTCGGCTACCTCGGCGTGCACTGCGTCGACCTGACCAACGGGGCGGTGAAGTGGGGCGTGGCGTTCGAGCCCGGCAACAAGGGGCTCAAGAAGACCTACGCGCCGCTGCGCATCGACGGCGACCGCGTCTACGGCGGCGGCGGCGGCAGCGTCTACGCGATCGACCGCAAGACGGGCACGCAGATCTGGAAGAGCGACCGCATCTCGGACTACGCCGGCCTCTTCAAGGCGCGCGACAACGCCATCGTGGCGCAGCTGGAGATCGTGAACGGCAAGATCTTTTCCCGCTACGGCGGCAATTTCTCGGACGGCAAGACGGCGACGCTGCGCGAACCGCTCGGCATCGTGGTGCTCGACCCGGCGGACGGAAAGTCGCTCTACCACTTCGACAAGGCCAAGGACGGCATCACCAACATGGTGGTGGTCGACGCGTCGAAGACGGTGGTCTTTGCGGACGGCGCCAACGTCTACGGCATCGATGCCGCCGCGGCCGCGCCGGTCGAGTCGTTCAAGGTGCCGATCGAGTTCAAGCGCAAGATGGGCGTCGGTTCGGTCGCGAAGATCGGCCTCGGGGCGCTCGGCGGCGTGACGGGTCTGGTGAAGGCCGGCATCTCGGCCAACAAGGCGCTGCTCGACGTGCCGGTGGCGGTGAACCAGGCCAACGGCCGCGTGGTCGTGCAAGGCAAGCAGCACCTGCTCGGTTTCGATCCGGCGACGAAGACCTCGAACTGGTCGCTCTACTACGCGGCGCCGAGCGAGGCGCTGGGCAACATCGCGATGTTCGCGGTGACGGCGGCCGCGGCGGTCTACGGCAACGGCCAGGCGGCGGCGAGCGGCGGCTTCGGGTCGAGCGGCTACAACAGCGGCGTGAACACGATCCACAGCAACCTCGACCGTTACAACAGCTACACCGAGAAGGCCGCCAAGCGCGCCGGCGGCACCAAGGCCAGCGAGGCGTATTCCTACGTGATCACGAACGTCGAGAAAGACATCGGCGTGGTCGGCGTGAACCTCGCGACCGGCGAGCCGGACCGTTCGATCGCCTTCAAGGAAAAGGAGCCCGACTACCTCGTCGACGAACAGCTCGGTCGCGTCTTCCACATCAAGGGGAAGTCCACCGTCATCGCCTATCAGTTCTGAGGAGTCGGGAGACGGGGACGGCCAATTTCGGCCGTCCCGATTGGAGCTTGGATGGGGCGGCGCGTTGGACCCGCCGCCGGGCCGCGGCGGCCCGGTTGACGAGAAACGACCCCCGCAGAGGATGACTCCTCTGTCCGGACGCGGGGTGCGGGTCCGCGCCTACTCCGCCTTGGCTTCCGGCAGTGCGATCGAGCGCTGCTTGGGCTCGGGGTGCTGGCGGTAGAAGAGCGCGGTGTGGCCGACGGCGCTGATGAAAACGCAGCGCCCCTCGTCCGCGATTTGCGTGCACAGCGCGGCACGCTCGTCGCGCTCGGCGCCGAGGAAGCGCAGTTTCACGAGTTCGTGGGCCCGGAGCAGTTTCTGCAGCTCGGCGAAAAATTCGGGGGTGAGGCCGCCGCGACCGACCTTCAGTCCGGCCTCGAGCGTCTGGCCGACGCCGCGGAGAAACGACTTTTGCGCGCCGGTGAGAGGAAATTCATACATGGGAAGGCGGATTACGCGGATGGCACGCCGGGTGGACAGACAATAATCGGGCGACGACTGCCGCGGCGACGGCCCGCAGGCGGGCGGAATGAGCTCTTCAAATCGTGGCATCCGATGTCCCGCTGGAGCACGCCGCGCGGGAGGGGCGAAGGTTTGCCCGGCAATTTCCCGCCGCGCCCTGCTCTCATGAGCAGGGCTACAACGACGCCGGGCGCGGGATGACCGGTCACGGGCTTCGCGGTTCGCGGCCCTAGACGGCGCCGAAGGTGTCGGGCGGGAGTTCGCGCCAGGTGCCGGGCGCGAGGTCGCCGAGCGTGAGGTCGCCGAAGCGTTCGCGGTGCAACGTCTCCACGTGCGCGCCGCAGGCGGCGAACATGCGGCGCACCTGGTGGTAGCGGCCCTCGGTGAGCGTGAGCTCGGCTTCGCGCGGACCGGCCAGGCGGAGCACCGCGGGCGCGCAGGGCGTGGTCTCCCCGTCGAGGAGCAGCGTGCCGGCCGCGAAGCGCTCGATGAGGCCGGGGTCGAGGTCGCGGTCGACGGTGGCCCGGTAAAGTTTCGGGACCTTGTGCTTCGGCGAGGTGAGCCGGTGAACCAGCGGAGTAAGGTCGGTCAGCAGGAGCAGGCCGCTGGTGTCCTTGTCGAGGCGGCCGACACTGGTGATGCCGGGGTTGCGGCGGCGCCAGCGGTCGGGCAGCAGCGAGTAGACGTTGGGGCCTTCGCGCTGGTCGTGGGAGCAGACGAGGCCGAGCGGCTTGTGCAGCAGCAGGAGCAGGCCGTCGGGATGGTCGAGCGGTTCGCCGTCGACGCGGACATCGGCCGCGCGCGCCTTGGTGCCGGGGTTGTCGGCCTCGGTGCCGCCGACGGTGATGCGGCCGTCCGCGATCCAGTCGCGGGCTTCGCTGCGCGTGCAGTAGCCGAGGCTGGAAAGGAGTTGATCGAGGCGGCGCATGCGAACGGGCGGCGGGAGGGCGGCGACGGAATCGGGCGGCGGCGGCGGGGGCAAAATGAATCCGCCGCGGCACGCGAAACGAATCCTGTGCATTCGCCCGAACCCCACTATACCCGGCGGTCCTGTTTTCCCGATGTTGCGCGTCCTGCTGCTGCTCACGGCCGTCTCGCTGCTCACGCTCGGTCTTTTCACCGTGCGGATGGCGCCGCCGTGGTCGCCTTGGAAACTGGCGGTGCTGGCGGGCGAGTTCGGGCACTGGCTGGCGGCGGGCGCGGGTGTGCTGGGCGTGGCGGTGTGGGTGATGCGTGCGGGTGGCAACGGGTGGGCGGGGGCAACGGCAGGAATCTGCGCGGTGGCGGCGGTGCTGCTGGCGAAGCCGTGCTGGCAGGCGCGGCGGATCGCGGCGGAACTGCCGGCGGAGCTGGCGAGGCTGGGCGGAGGCGGTGGGTTGCCGGCGCGGGCGCCGTTTGCGGTGACGGGACTGTTCGGGTCGGACCCGGAGTCGGTGCCGGTCGAGGCACATGCCACGCCGGCGGGGCTGCCGGTGGATTTTTACCGCGCGGTGCGGAGCGACCGCGCGCCGGCCCCGTGCGTGATCGTGATCCATGGCGGCGGTTGGGACAGTGGTGACCGCACGCAACTGCCGGCGCTGAACCATTGGCTGGCGCGTCGCGGCTACGCGGTGGCGGCGATCTCGTATCGATTGGCGCCGGAGCATCGGTGGCCGGCGCCGCGCGACGATGTGCGGGCGGCGGTGGCGTGGCTGCGGGCGAACGCGGGCGCGCTGGGCGTCGATCCGGCGCGGCTGGTTTACCTCGGCCGGAGCGCGGGCGGGCAGATCGCGCAGGCGACGGCTTACGGCGGCGAGGAGCCGGGCCTGCGCGGCGTGATCGCGCTGTATGCGCCGTCGGACCTGGTGTTCGGCTACGTGAACACGCACGAGAACGACATGCTGAAGTCGCCGGCGCTGATGCGGCAGTATCTCGGCGGCACGCCGGACTCGGCGCGGGCGAACTACGAGTCGGCGAGCGCGCTGAACCACGTGCGCGCGGGCACGCCGCCGACGCTGCTGGTGCACGGAACGCTGGATGCGCTGTGCTGGTATCGGCACAGCGAACGGTTGGCGGCGCGGCTGGCGGAGGCGAAGGTGCCGCACGTCTTCGTGCAGCTGCCGTGGGCGACGCATGCCTTCGACTTCAATCTGCACGGCCCGGGCGGGCAGCTGACGACCTACGCGGTCGAGGCGTTTTTGGCCGCGGTCACGCGGTGAGGCGGCGCAGCGCGCCGACCGCGGAAGACTTACGCGGCGGCGCGAGCGGGCGCGGCTGCACGGCGTTGCTTCCAGATCCGCGCGAGCTGCAGCACCACGACGGGGCCGAAGATCCAGACGACCTGCAGGGGGAAAATCTTCCGGGCGGCGGCCTGGTGCCAGGCGGCGAGGGCGGCGGCGACGTAGACGAGGCGGTGCAGGTGTTTCCACCACCGCGCGCCGAGCCAGCGGATGGCGGCGTTGACGCTGGTGATCGTGAGCACGAGCAAGATCACGAGCGCGACGAGACCGGTGAGCTGGAAGGTCTTTTTCAGCTCGCGGGCGAGCTGGGCGGTCGTGCCGTCAAAGGTGCCGTCGTATTGGTAGAGCACATGGACGGCGAAGTGCAGCAGCGCGTAGGCGAAGACGCTGACGCCGACGAGGCGGCGGTGGCGGTTGAGCGCGGTGGCGATGCCCCAGCGCGGCCAGAGGACGCGGAGCGGGGAAAACGTGAGCACCACGGCGAGCAGCACGCAGGCGACGAGGCCGAGGTGGTGCAGCACGAACTTCAGCGGGTCGGTGAGCGCGGCGGTGTCGGCTGTGACAAAGAGCGGCCAGACCGGCCAGAGCCCGGGCAGCACGATCAAGGCCCAGATAGCGGGCTTGGCGCGGAGGAATTTTTCGAGCCAGGCCACGCCGGGAGCGATGCGACAAAACGGAGCGCGGGGGCGCTCAGTAGAACTTCGAGAGGTTCATCCCGGTGTAGAGGCCGGCGACTTGCTTCTCGTAGCCGTTGAACATGAGCGTGCGCTGGCGGCCGCCGATGGCGCTGGCGCCGATCACACGCTCGCTCGCCTGCGACCAGCGCGGGTGGTCGACCTGGGGATTCACGTTGGCGTAGAAGCCGTATTCGTGGGAGGCCATCGTCACCCAAGTCGTCCGCGGCATCTTGGCGGTGAATTCGATCTTCACGATCGATTTGCCGTATTTGAAACCATACTTCCACGGCACGACGAGGCGCAGCGGGGCGCCGTTCTGGTTGGGAATCGGGCGGCCGTAGATGCCGGTGGCGATGAACGAGAGCTCGTGGTTGGCCTCGTCGAGGCGCAGGCCTTCGACGTAGGGCCAGTCGAGGGCGTTGCCGCGCTGGCCGGGAATGTTTTTCGGGTCGTTGATGGTGGTGAACGAAACGAACTTCGCCTCGGGCAACGGATCGGCGAGCGCGATGAGCTTCGAGAGCTGGAAGCCGTCCCAGGGGATGACCATCGACCAGGCCTCGACGCAGCGGAAGCGATACACGCGCTGCTCGGCGCCGCCGACCTTGGTGACGAGGTCGTTGGCCTCGATCTTGAACGGGTTGCGGCAGAGGCCGGTGATGTCGACGGTCCACGGCTCGGTTTTCCAGCCGCGGTTGGCGTTGGGCTTGGGGTCTTCCTTGCCGGTGCCGAACTCGTAGAAATTGTTGTAGCTCGTGATGACCTCGTAGCTGGTCGGCTTGAGCGCGGGATCGCGGTAGGCGGGGTTTACCTTGGTGGGAAAGCCGGCGGTGGTCGCGAGCACGTCGCGGGCAGCGAAGGCGGCGCCGGCGACGCCGAGGGTTTTGAGGAAGGTGCGCCGGTTGCGGTAAACCGACTCGGCGGTCGCGGCGGATTCGGGGAGTTCCCAGGACTTGGGCGTGCGGATGAGCATGGGGAGGAGCCGGGCGGGCGGGAGGTGGGAGACGCGGGGCGGAAACTTATTCCGGAGGAGGGGACGGCAGGACGAGTTAACGAGGAATGGCGTTTCGGCAACGGCCGAAACGCGGCGGCGGGCGGCGAACCTCACGCCGGCGAAGACAACAGGTCGCGTGCACCGTTGCGCGAACGGAGAGCCGAGACCGGTCGGACGTATCCGCGGACTATCTCGCGCTCGGTCTTTCGGGTGGGTGCGCCTTGCGCCACGCCTGGGCGCGGGCGTGGGCCTCGGTGAGGCCGAGTTCGGCGAGGAATTTGGCGAAACGCGGCTCGCCGCGAATCGGATCGTAGCGTCGATCGAAGAGTAGCAGGCCGATGAAATTCACGTTCTGTGCAGATGGATCCAACGCCGCGATCGCGTCCTCGCGGCGCCCGAGGGCCAGCAGTAACGCGGTGCGGGGGAGCCGTCCGCGGTCTGGCAGCGTCGCCATCATCGCGGTCGCTTCGGCGGTCTCACCCGCACACGCGAGGATGAATACGGCAGGAAACAGATTGTTGGGATCGGTAGGGTCGGTCGCGGCTAACTGGCGTGCCACCGCCGCCGCTTCCGGTCGGCGGCCCAGGTTGGCCAGGGCATGGCCCTTGTGCATCAGCAGCGCGCGGCCGTTCGGCAGGAGCGTGAGCCCCCGCTCCGCCACCGCGAGCGACTCGGCATCCCTCCCGGCTTCGACTAGACGGCCACAGTAGTTCGCCAACCCCACGGGTGACAGGGGATCGATCTCGGCGGCGCGACGCAGCGCAGCCAAGGCTTCTTCCATCCGACCCTGTCCTTGGAGAGACCGCCCGAGCCATTGGTGGGCGGTTGCGTAGTTGGGGTTCAGCGAAACGGCGCGGCGCAACTCTCGTTCGGCCGTGACGAAGTCCCAATCATACCACGCGAGGGAGCCCAAGGATGCCCTCGCCTCGGCGGAGTCGGGATCAAGTCTCAGGGCGTGATCGATTTTCGCGAGGATGCGCGCTTTCTCGGACGATTGGCGTTGATCGAAGGTGCCAAGCACACCGGCTTGTCCACTGCGGGCACTCCAGACGTCGGCCAAGGCGACATGAGCCTGGGCATAGTCGGGTTCAAATTTGAGGGAGCGTTCGAGCAGCTCTTCGGCGCGGGTAAGTCCTTCCGAATTGCGAAGGCTCCACGCCTGCCTAGCTTGAAGGTAGAGTTGGTAGGCCTCGAGGTCTATCTCCTGTCTCGGCCGGCGGGCATCCACCCCGAGTTTCAGCGAGAGATTTTGCGCAATGAGCCCGGCGACTTCGTCGTGCAGGGCAAAGTGTTCTTCAGTTCGCGGTCGAGCTTGTCGGAGACCCACACCTGAAAGCCGTCGGCCTGGATAAGCTTGGCGGTGATGCGCACCGCAGTGCCGTCCTGGAGGACCGTCCCCTCCACGACGTGGGTGACGCCGAGTTGGCGCGCGATTTCGGGAATGGGGACGGACTTGCCCTTGAAGGAAAACGCCGAGGCGCTGCCGACGACCTTCAGGCCCGGCACGCGTCCCAGCACATCCGAAACGGCCTCGCTCAGGCCGTCGGAGAAAAACTCCCGCGCCGGATCGCCGCTGAGGTTCTTGAAGGCGAGGACGGCGACGGATTTGGCGTCGGGGGCGGGTGCTACGGCCAGAGCCGAGGGCGCATGCTTGGGATTTCGATCATACTCAGCTTGCAACGCCACGATCGCGGGATGGTCGCGCGCACGGTCATAAATCGGATTCAGCCGAAGTTCCGCTGCTGTTATCCAGCGATGGCCGTCCCGCACGAGTTGCCGGATGTCTTCAGCGAGAATATCGGGTTCGAGTTGGTGGGCCGCATACGAGACTCCGAGCCAACCCCACTTATCGACGCCTTCGAGCTCCCGGTTGGTGCGCCAAACGTCGGCGGCCTCCTTCTTACGACCCAAGGCGGAAAGTAGAAGGGCTCGGGATTTGAGTAAGTTTGGATCATTGCGCGCTTGCGCGAGCCGCTGATCGACGGTCGCGAGGGCTGACTGCCATTCGGACTCGGCCGCCGCCGTCCGGCCGAGAAAACTCAACGCCAAGCCCCGAAAATAGCCGGTGGGCACAGCCCCAGCCCCGGACTGCATATAGTCCCGTGGTATCGTGCGCACCGAGTTGAGCGCACCGTCGTAGTCGCGCGCCCTCAGCAGCACGAAAAATTTCGCCGACGCCGGCATGTCTTCGAGGAAGAACTCCGGTGGCACGCGGGACAGCGTCTGCTGGGCACGCTTGGTGTCTCCAAGCCACAGGACTTCAAGATAGGATTTCCAAAGTAAAAACTCGACGGCGGGCTGGAGGTTAACCGCTTCCTCGATTGAGGCCAGGCCCATGGCAAAATCGCCCGAAAATGCGCGCATGAGTCCGCCGGTGAACTTCGCGACGGCGGTAGATTGTGGAAGTCTTTCGGTCTGTGTCAGGTAAGCGAGTGCTTCATTCAGATCGCCCGCCCAATAAGTGATCCAAGCTGACGCGATCAACACCCGCGGATCGTCCGGACGCTGGCGTCGTAGCTCATCCAACAGTCGGCGGACTTCGGCCCGCGACGAATCGTCGCTCGCCAGTCGTCGGAGGCTCTCCATCCGAGCGAACCTCACCTCGAATGATTCCGGTGCCAAGCTCGTGGCCTGCGCTGCATGGCGTCTGGCCGCGTCTTTCCGTTGGGCGGAATAGTCATAGTTCTTTTCGAGAAATCGACAGTCCACCAAGGTCCAGGCGGCGAACACCTCAGCGTTGGTCGGCTCAACCTTTGCTGCTTGCACCATCATTTCTTCGGCGAGTTCCAACTCGGCCCGCGTGACATCCACCTTCATTAGTAACGCGCGGGTGCGCTCTACAGGCGCCAAGGCGCCTTCGGCCGACCGCGAGGAGGGCGGCGAATTTGGATCAAATGCGGTTCGGGTTGATCGCAGCATCCACGGCCGCCAGATCGCGAGGCCTACGATTGCCGCGCCAGCGATGATCGTGGGAAGCAGCCAGGCGCGTGCCGGCTTTGGTGTTCGGGGCGTATCTCCGAGGCGTCCGGTATTTTCTTTCGCATCGGACGACGGGCGCCTCGTAGCCACGGGGTCCCTACCTTCGCTGCCGAGCAGCGCCTGCACGCGGGCGCAAAATTTCTCGGGGGCCTCGGCGCCGGGGAGGCGGGTCCATTGCACGTCGCGGAATTCATCGGGCACGTGGGCCTCGGCGTCACGCGTGGCGTCGATGACGACCGGAAGGAGAAATGCCTTCGCGGTCGCCATCGCGTGGGTGCGGCGGGCGGCGAGCTTCCACTCGATGCGGAAATAGCCTTCGAGTCGCGCCTGCGTGTTGGCCGAGAGGATCGGGACGAAGAGCGCGCACGCGGCGATCTGCTGCCGGATCTTCGCATCCCACGCGTCCCCGCCGACGAGTTCGTTTTGGTCGAACCAGACCTCCACCCCGACCGCGCGGAGAGCGGCGCAGAGGCGCTTCGCTGCCTCCGCATCTTGAGATGCGTAGCTCAGAAAGACGGCACCAGCGGCGGGCGGCGAGGTCGATGGGGCGGACACGGTTAGAACAAAAACGCGACGCCCTTCTTGGCGTGGCGACGGTCGGTGACGAGGAGAAAGGCGGGGTTGGTCGCGAGCAGGCCGCCCGGTTTCCGGCGCATGCCACCGAAGCGACAGGGCAGTCGCAGGGCGTTTCGAGCCGCGGAGCCATCGTCGCGATCAAACCGACGCGCCGAAGGCGATGCGTCCCCGCCGCGAGAAAACCGACGTGTGCCGTCCGCTGGTCAGCGCGGCCGGGCCGTGAGCGTCGCGATGAGGTAGTCTTGCACGGTGGCGTGTTTCACGTCGGGGGCCTTGGGATAGACAAGCTCGCACGCGACGCCGTTGGCGCGGCAGTGCTCCTGCAGTTTGACGCCGAAGTTGGCGGTGTGCGTGGGATCCTTTTCCGGCTGACCGAGCGCGGGAGGCGTGGAGTAGGAGAGGTAGACGGGAGGATCGTCGGGCGTGACGAGCGCGTAGGGTGAGTATTCGGCGATCCACGGGAGGATCTTGTCGCGCTGGGCAAGGAAGTTTTCGAATTTGCCGAGGCCGAAGGCGTGGCCGCCGTAGGTGCTGTTGGGCGTCCACGCTTTCATCTGCTGCGGGTCGAGCGTGGTCTGGGCGCCGGTGACGGCGGCCGTGAGCAGGCGGGTGGACTCGCGGGCGATCGGGTCGGCGCTGGCGGGGTCCGCCATGTCGGGGTGGAACGCGAGCCAGAGGGAGGTGCAGGCGCCGGCGGAGCCGCCGCTGGCGGCGATGCGGGTCTTGTCGATGTTCCAGGCGGCGGCCTGGCTGCGGATGAACTGGAGCGCGCGCGCGGCGTCGTGGAGCGGGCCTTTCACGGGCGGCGAGACGTTGTCGGCGGTGGCCTCGGCGATGAAGCGATACTCGACCGACGCGACGGAGATGCCGGCCTTGAGCAGGGCGGGCAGCATGCCGGAGAGACCGCTGAGGCGGCCGCCGGCGTTCCAGCCACCGCCGTGGATGAACAGCAGCAGCGGGGCGGGCGCGGCGGACTCGGCCTGCCAGAAATGAATGAGCTGCTTCGGATGGGGACCGTAGGCGACGTCGTAGTGCGTGGGATTGGGGAGCGGCGGGACCGCGAGGGCGGCGCGGGCTTCGTCGGCGGGGATGTCGCGCACGTAGATCCGGCGCCAGCGGATTTCGCCGCCGTGGGTTTGGAGCATGAACGGGCCGCGGGCGGGAAACGGTTTTCCCTTCTCGAAATAGTTTTCCATCGGGGCGCCCTCGACGACGAGGCGGGTGTTGAGCGTGACCCAGACCCGTGCGCCGAT
>JACCDS010767670.1_pt1 | contig 10484 bp, 9 predicted proteins | sample 7446441 | NCBI WGS metagenome assembly JACCDS01 (sample SAMN15323445, study PRJNA562643) | freshwater metagenome | isolation source: river surface water | place: USA:Blue River Watershed | collected 2017-08-17 | reverse complement strand
CTCACCTGCCCGATCAGCTCCGTCCGGTAGCCACCACCGGGCGGACCTTCGCCGGCCGCACCGACCACGAGGTCGGCCCGCCCGTCGAGCAGCACCTCCCAGGTACCCGACAGCGCCTCCTGTGAAAGCCGCAGGCGGGTGCTGTCGGCGGCCGTATAGAAATCGCGGATTTCGGGCGCCAGCAGGACCGGCGAGAACAGCACGTCCGTCGCGATCGCAAACTCGGTCTCCCAGCCACGCGCCACCCGCCTGACCTTGTGCTCCAGTTGCAGCGCAGCCAGGAGCAACGGACGCCCCTCGTCCAGCAGCGCCCGGCCGGCCGGCGTCAGCATGACCCGCGGCCCCGCACGATCGAATACCCGGACGCCAAGGTCCTCTTCAAGCTTGCTCACCGCGTAAGAGATCGTCGACGGCACGCGAAACAGCTCTTTGGCCGCGGCCGCAAACGAGCCGCTGCGTTCGATCGCATCAAGGACATGGAGGGAATCAAGGGTCAGCGCGGACATTCGAAATTTTCGATCAAAGAAAATGAAATTATTCGCTTTTATTTCCACAAACAAATCATAGATACTCCAAAGGACATGAATTACCTCGCCAGAAAGCGGTCATTCCGGTTTTCAGCGCGGCGAAATTCCATTCGAAATTATCGTACAAAAACATGATAGAAATTCGCAAAAGTGAAGACCGCGGGATCGCTGATTTCGGCTGGCTTTACTCCCGGCACACGTTTTCGTTCGGCCATTACTACGATCCGCGCCATACCGGTTTCGGCCCCCTGCTGGTCATCAACGATGATCAGGTGCAGCCAGGCCAGGGCTTCGGCACGCACGGCCATCGCGACATGGAGATCATCTCCTATGTGCTCGACGGCGAACTCGCGCACAAGGACAGCATGGGCAATGGCTCGGTGCTGCGTCATGGCGACGTGCAGCGGATGAGCGCCGGCACCGGTGTGCGCCACAGCGAATTCAACCACTCGACCGAGCGGCCGGTGCATTTCCTGCAAATCTGGATCGAGCCGGCCCGAACCGGCATCGCGCCCGGCTACGAAGAAAAACACTTCGACGCTGACGCCAAGCGCGGCCGCCTGCGCCTGATTGCATCGCCGGACGGCGCGGACGAATCCGTGCGCATCCATCAGGACGCGCGGCTGTATGCGTCGCTGCTCGATGCCGATGCGCCGGTCGAACACCCGCTGCCGCCGGGCCGGCGCGCCTATGTGCATGTCGTGCGCGGTCAGGTCGCCGTAAACGGCGTCCGCCTGTCAGGCGGCGATGCCGCCAAGGTCGAACAGGAGGCATCCGTCGTGCTCGCCGACGCCGAGGCGGCCGAAGTGCTGCTGTTCGACCTGCCCTGAATCGTCCCCGCACACCTCTGACATACCACCGACACACCACTGACAAAGACCAAGGAAGACCATGACCACCATCCTCCATCTCAACAGCAGCGTCCGCAGCACCGATTCGATCTCGCGCCAGCTGACCGCCGAATTCGTGCAGAAACTTCAGGCAGCCCATCCGGGCGCACGCGTGATCGAGCGCGACCTGGCGAAGCAGCCGGTCCCCCACCTGTCGGAGCAGATGATGGGCGCGTATTTCACGCCCGCCGACCAGCGCAGCGACGAACAGAAGCGCACGGTGCAACTGTCCGATGACCTGGTCGCCGAACTGCAGTCGGCCGACATCGTCGTCATCGGCGCGCCAATGTACAACTTCTCGATCAGCTCGACGCTGAAAGCCTGGATCGACCACGTCGCGCGTGCCGGCGTCACGTTCAAGTACAACGAACAGGGCCAGCCGGTCGGCCTCGTCAACGGCAAGAAGTTCTACGTCTTCACGTCGCGCGGCGGCGTCTACAGCAGCGGCCCGGCGAAGGCGCTCGACTTCCACGAGACCTACCTGCGCGGCGTGCTCGGCTTCCTCGGCATCACCGATATCACCTTCGTCAACACCGAAGGCGTGGCGATGGGCGAGCAGGCAGTCAATTCGGCGCTGGCCAATTCGCGCGGCGCGATGGACGCGCTGATCGCCGCCTGATGGCATAATCCGTCCTGAGCTCCGGAAATGCGGCGTCCTGCGCCGCATTTTTTCTTTGACCGACGGTTTGACAGACTTTCCACATGCAGCAAAGCCCCGCTCCCCGGACCCAGCCCAGCCTCACCTACATGGCCAGTTGCGCCCTGCCCACGCCATGGGCAACCTTCCAGCTGCACGCCTTCCTTGAAGAGGGCAGCGGCAAGGAGCACCTGGCGCTGACGCTCGGCGATGTCGGCAATGGCGAGCCGGTGCTGGCACGCCTGCATTCGGAATGCCTGACCGGAGACACGCTGTTCAGCCAGCGCTGCGACTGCGGCGCGCAGCTCGAGGGCGCGCTGCGCCGCATTGCGCAGGAAGGCCGCGGCATCCTCCTCTACCTGCGTCAGGAAGGCCGGGGCATCGGCCTCATCAACAAGATTCGCGCGTACGGCCTGCAGGAACAGGGCGCCGACACGGTCGAGGCAAATCACCAGCTGGGTTTTGCAGACGACATGCGCAACTACGCGATCTGCGGCCCGATCTTCCAGCACTTCGGCATCAAGTCGCTGCGCCTGATGACGAACAACCCGCGCAAGATCGACGCTCTGAAAGACCTCGACATCAGCACCGAACGCGTCGAGCATGTCGCCACCAGCACCCGCCACAATGCGCGCTACCTCGCGACCAAGGCGAGCAAGCTCGGCCACATGCTGCCGTCGCAGGCGCCTGCACACACTTCGGGCGAAGACAACTGAATTCCGCGACCATCGGCGCGGCGCTCGCATGCCTGCGCGCACGATTGCAAGCGATCATCATCAGGTTTGCGAAAACTCAAATAACGCGAAGCAAGCTGTCGTAATCTGGCGTCGAGGGACTTGCTGCAGTCTCCTCGAACTTGCCTAAATCCCCTTTTAGGCTTGAGCTCTCCTCCCGGGAGAGCTTTTTTTTGGTGCCTCCTGCATTTGACGCTGCGCACCATTCCTGCTGCGCTGCACCGATCCTTTCGCATTTTCCTGCCAGCCGAGCCGCCCCGCTCTGCGCGCGCGTCCCATCCGTCACCGAATTGCGTCGTATTGCGGCGCATTAGCGCCCGCTCTGCCTGCACGCGGACGTAGTAGCGCATTACTACCCATGTGCAGGCGTCGCAGGAAATAATCATCCGCATAACCAATCCGGACGACTACAGGAGGCCTATCGCCGAGCATCCTTTACCCCACGCGTGAATGAACTGGCAGTGAATACAAAAAGCACAGGAACACGAGGAGACCACCATGTCATCACCCCAGCAACCGAAACGCAGGCAATTCTTCAAGATCGCCACCGCGGGCACCGCGGCGGCGGCCGGGGGCGGCCTGCCCATGATGTTTATCCCGAATGCCGCGCTGGCCGAGGAAGCCCTCGGGTCCGCCGCATTCGCCACCCTGATCAAGGTCGCCCGGGACATCTTCCCGCATGACCGCTTCGAGGACGAGCTGTACGCCAACGCCGTCGGCGTCTACGCCGACCAGATGAAGGCCGACGCCGCACTCAGGCAGCTGCTGCTCGACGGCGTCGCCAAGGTCGATGCGGATGCGCGCGCGCAGTTCGGCGCCGCGTATGCAGACGTGGCCGACGAAGCCGATCGCGTGAAGATCCTCACCGCGATGGCCGAGCAGCGCCATCCATTGTTCACGAAACTGCGCGGCGACCTCGTCGTCAGCCTGTACAACCAGCCGGCCGTCTGGGCCAAGCTCGGTTACCAGGGGCCGTCTGCCGAGCACGGCGGCTACATCAACCGCGGCTTCAATGACCAGAACTGGATGGGCGACGCGCCGGGCGCGTGATCGCTGCCTGCTGAACGTACAGGGAGACAACCATGGCAAAAAAATTTGGCCTCAATGATGAGGTGGTAGTCATCGTGGGTTCCGGCGCCGGCGGCGGCACGCTGGGCAATGAACTCGCGCAGAAAGGCATCGACGTCGTCATCCTCGAAGCCGGCAAGCGGCACGAGATCCAGGATTTCGAGAACGACGAATGGCCGATGTTCAGCAAGATCTCATGGCTGGACAAGCGCACCACATCGGGCACCTGGCGGGTGTCGCAGGACTTCCCGAACCTTCCCGCATGGATCGTGAAAGCCGTCGGCGGCTCGACCGTGCACTGGGCCGGCGCGTCGCTGCGCTTCCAGGAACACGAGTTCCGCGCGCGCACCACCTATGGCGACGTGGCCGGCGCGAACCTGCTCGACTGGCCGATCACCCTCGCCGAACTGGCCCCGTTCTACACGCGTGCGGAAAACAAGATGGGCACCACCGGCACGCACGGCATTCCCCGCCTGCCCGGCAACAACAACTACAAGGTGCTCGCGGCCGGCGCGAAGAACGTCGGCTACAAGCACTTCCACACCGGGAACATGTCGATCAACTCGCGTCCGCGCGACGGCCGCGGCTCCTGCCAGCAAATCGGTTTCTGCTTCCAGGGCTGCAAATCCGGCGCGAAATGGTCGACGCTGTATACCGAAATCCCGAAGGGCGAAGCGACCGGCCACCTCGAGGTGCGCAGCGACGCGCAGGCGCTGCGCATCGAGCATGACGCCCGCGGCAAGGCCACCGGCGTGCTGTACAGCGACTCCAAGGGCAACCGCCACTTCCAGAAGGCGAAGATCGTCTGCGTGGCCGGCAACTCGATCGAGTCGCCGCGGCTGCTGCTGAACTCGGCGTCGAACATGTTCCGTGACGGTCTGGCGAACTCGTCAGGCCAGGTCGGCAAGAACTACATGCGCCACATGACCGCGTCGGTTTACGCGCTCTTCGAGAACCCGGTGCACATGTTCCGCGGCACGACCATGGCCGGCATCGTCAAGGACGAATCGCGGCATGACCCGAGCCGCGGCTTCGTCGGCGGCTACGAGATGGAGACGCTGTCGCTCGGCGTGCCCTTCCTCGCGGCGTTCCTGAACCCGGGCGACTGGGGTCGCGATTTCTCCGCGGCGATGGACGCGTATGACAACATGGCCGGCATGTGGCTGGTCGGCGAAGACATGCCGCAGGAATCCAACCGGATCACGCTGCATGCGACCGAAAAGGACCAGTTCGGCCTGCCGATCCCGAACGTCAGCTTCAGCGACCACGAGAACGACATCAAGATGCGCGAGCACGGCCTCCAGCAAGGCAAAGCGCTGTATGACTCGGTGGGCGCGAAGCGCGTGATCTTCACGCCGCCGTATCCGTCGACGCACAACCTCGGCACCAACCGCATGAGCGCCAAGGCACGCGACGGCGTCGTCAACCGCTGGGGCCAGGCGCACGACGTCAAGAACCTGTTCGTGTCCGACGGTTCGCAATTCACCACGGGCGCATCCGAGAACCCGACCCTGACCATCGTCGCACTGGCGATCCGTCAGGCCGAGTACATCGAACGCGGCCTTCGCCGGGGAGCCTTCTGAACATGAAAACACGCGCATGGACCCGCCCGGCCATGCTCACCGCCGTCCTCCTCGCGGGGACGGCGTTCGGTTCGGCACAGGCCGAACCGCTGGCCGGGGAAAAAATCTACAAACAGCACTGCGCAGCCTGCCATGCAATCAAGCCCGATGCGCCGACGGGCATGGGGCCGAACCTGCACGGCGTCGTCGGCCGTGATGCAGGCAAGATGCCGGGCTACTCGTACTCGCCGGCGTTCAAGAAGGCGCTGAACGGGGAGAAGTGGACGCCCGCCCTGCTCGACAAGTGGCTGGAGCAACCGCAGGACGTGGCCAAAGGAACGTATATGATGTACCAGCAGCCCGACGCCTCGGTGCGGGCCGCGCTCATCGAGTACCTCAGCACCGTCAAATAACAAAGAAGCGGTTCACCGGCCCGATGCGGGCCGGTCCAGGGGGAGACACAGCATGTGCGACATCTATACCAGCGCCGATCCCATCCATTACGAGCAGCGTACGCGCTCGGTGCGCATCCGCGGCGTGGTCACCAGCGTCAGGCTGGAAAACCTGTGCTGGGACATCCTCGCGCGCATCGCGTCGAAGGACAAGCTGACCACCAACCAGCTGATCGGCAAACTGTATGACGAGATCATCGAGCGCCAGGGACGGGTCGACAACCTGTCGTCCTTCCTGCGCGTGTCCTGCATGCGCTACCTGTCGTACGTGGCCGAGCAGCAGGAAAAAGACCACCTGATGATGAAGCCGTCAGACCCCTCCGGCGGCGCCCGCGTGCGCCACCTCGACAGCGCCCGCAGCATCCGGCCGTAACCACCGCGGCGCCCCTTGCTGCGCGGCCGTTGCCGCACTACAGTGGCGGCTTTGTCAGAACAACAAAGCCCACGATGACGTCCCCGCTGCTGTTCACGCCGGCCTCGCTCGGGCCGGTTTCCCTGCCGAACCGGATCATGGTTTCGCCGATGTGCCAGTATTCCGCGCACGAAGGCAATGTCAACGGCTGGCATGCCGCCCACCTGGGTTCGCTCGCGCTGTCCGGCGCGGCGCTGCTGTGCATCGAAGCCACCGCCGTCAGTCCCGAAGGCCGCATCACCCGCAATTGCGTCGGGCTGTACAACGATGAAAACCAGCGCGCGCTCAAGGGGGTGGTCGACCTGCTGCGCGCCGCATCGCCGGTGCGGCTGATGATCCAGCTTGCACATGCCGGCCGCAAGGCGTCCAGCGCCCGCCCGTGGGAAGGCGGCGAACTGCTGTCACCCGCCGAAGGCGGCTGGGAGACCCTGGCGCCGTCGGCATTGCCGCACAAGCCGGCCGAGACGGCGCCGCGCGCCATGACGCGCGACGAGATCGCCCGCGTGATCGGCGATTTCGCTTCGGCCGCGCGCCGGGCGCGAGAACTCGGCCTCGACGCCATCGAGATCCATGCGGCGCACGGCTACCTGCTGCACCAGTTTCTGTCGCCGCTGGCAAACGCCCGAGACGACGACTACGGCGGCGCGATCGAGAACCGGATGCGCCTGACGCTGCAGGTGTTCGAGGCGGTGCGCGCAGCCGCGGGCGACCGCATGGCCGTCGGCGCGCGACTGTCCGCGACCGACTGGGTCGACGGCGGCTGGGATGTCGCCGACTGCGTCGTGCTGGCCAAGAGGCTGCAGGCGCTCGGCGCCGATTTCGTCGACGTATCCTCCGGCGGCGTGTCGCCTCTGCAGAAAATCGCGATCGGCCCCGGTTACCAGGCCGGTTTCGCCGCGCAGGTGCGGCGCGAGGTGGACATCCCGGTAATCAGCGTCGGGCTGATCACCGAGCCGCAGCAGGCAGAAGACATCCTGCGCGAAGGCAAGGCCGACATGGTCGCACTGGCGCGCGCCTTCATCGCCAACCCGCGCTGGCCGTGGCGAGCGGCAGCCGAACTCGGCGGCCGGCTGCACGGCCATCCGCAGTACTACCGCTGTCTGCCCTCCGGCCATCCGCGTATCTTCGGCGACGTGGCCACCAGCCAGCGCTGACGTCCGCCGGCGCTATGCGGCCGCGGTCGCAGCTGCCGCGGCGGCGCAAACGAATCCCGGGCGGCACGATCCAATCTTCGCCGGCCGGATTGGCAAGCAAAATATTTTCAGAGCGGCAGGAAAAAGTTTTCACCTGCCGGGTGCCGAATCGGCCCGGCAGGCCGCCTGAAACGCGTGGACAAGGTTTCGGGCGTTCAATATGATGCAGGCTCCTTATATAACACCTACGAGAGTCGGGGAGATTCATCATGTGGTCACAGGTTTATGACCCGTTCAACAACGTCTGGCTGTCCACCTTGGCAGCGGCAATACCGGTGGTCGTGATGCTGGCGGCGCTGGCCTTCTTCCACATCAAGGCACACATTGCCGCGCTCATGGGCCTCGTGTCCGCGCTGGTGGTGGCGATCGTCGGCTTCACCATGCCGACCGACACGGCCTTGTCCGCAGCGCTTTACGGGGCGGCCTATGGCCTTTTCCCGATCGGCTGGATCATTCTGAACGTGATCTTCCTGTACCAGCTCACCGACCGCAAAGGACAGTTCAAGGTGCTGCGCGAGAGCATCGCCGGCATCAGCGGCGACCGCCGCCTGCAGCTGCTGCTGATCGCGTTTTCGTTCGGCGCATTCTTTGAAGGCGCGGGCGGCTTCGGCACGCCGGTGGCCGTCACCGGCGCGATGCTGATCGGCCTTGGCTTTGCGCCGCTGGCCGCATCAGGCCTGTCGCTGATCGCGAACACGGCGCCGGTTGCGTACGGCGCGCTCGGCACCCCGATCATCGCGCTGGCCGGCGTCACCGGCCTCGACATGCTGCAGTTGTCGGGCATGGTCGGCCGCCAGCTGCCGCTGTTCTCGCTGATCGTTCCGTTCTGGCTGGTCTGGGCCTTCTGCGGCTTCCGCGGCATGATCGCGATCTGGCCGGCGGTTCTCGTTGCCGGCGCGGCCTTCGCGATTCCGCAGTACCTGATCTCCAACTTCCACGGCCCGTGGCTGGTCGACGTCGGCGCAGCCGTGTCGTCGATGGTGTTCCTGACGCTGTTCCTGAAGGTATGGAAGCCGAAGAACATCATGACCTCGGCCAACGGCAAGTTCGAAGGCGGCAACCAGGCAGGCGCGTCCTCGGGCGGCGGCCACAATTACTCCCGCAAGGAAGTGATGACCGCATGGACGCCGTGGCTGATCCTCTCGCTGATCGTCCTGCTGTGGGGCATCCCCGAGTGGAAGAAGGCGCTCGACGGCATCTCGCTGATCAAGATCGAATGGGCGCACCTGCACAACATGGTGCAGAAGATGCCGCCGGTCGCAGCAGTTCCGAAAATCGAAGAAGCCATCTTCAAGCTGAACTGGCTGTCGGCCACCGGCACCGGCATCTTCATCGCCTCGGTGATCTCCGCTTTCCTGATGGGCTATCGCATCCGTGAAATGCTGGCCGTCTACTGGGATACCGTGAAGCTGCTGAAGTACTCGCTGCTGACCATCGCCGCAATGCTTGCGCTCGGCTACTGCACCCGCTACTCCGGCGTCGACTCGACCCTCGGCCTCGCCTTCGCGAACACCGGCGTGCTGTATCCGTTCTTCGGCACCCTGCTCGGCTGGCTCGGCGTTGCGTTGACCGGTTCCGATACCGCGTCGAACGTGCTGTTCGGCGGCCTGCAAAAGACGTCGGCTGAGCAGCTCGGCCTGAACCCGGTGCTGATGGCCGCGGCCAACTCGTCGGGCGGCGTGATGGGCAAGATGATCGACGCGCAGTCCATCGTCGTTGCATCGACCGCCACCAAGTGGTACGGCCACGAAGGCGAGATCCTGCGCTACGTGTTCTTCCACTCGATCGCGCTGGCTGCGCTGGTCGGCATCTTCGTTACGCTGCAAGCCTACGTGCATCCGTTCACGCTGATGGTGCACTAAGCACCCCGCGCGCCGGATCCGGAAAACCGTGCAGTGCCGAAAGGCCTGCACGGTTTTTTTATTGATCTCGCCCCGAGCAATATCCGGACAGCGAACGCGGCTTGAGAGCTCGCAACCGGAGCGCCGATCGATTTGCAAACGGGCGCGAGTCCCGAAAAGATGTTCGCTCACTTACATGCACAGGAGCGGACATGAATGGAATCTCGCAATGGGGTGGCTACGGCGGCCAGCAGCTTGCGCCGCAGGGCCTGTTCGGCAGCCTGCTGGGCGGACCGGTCGGCGGACTGATCGGGCGCGGCATTGGCGGGCTGTTCGGCAATGCCGGCCTCGGTAGCCAGATCGGGCAGATGGCCGGCGGCATCGGCGGCAGCATCCTGCCCTTCTCTGCCGACCCCATGCAGGCCTATGCGCAGCAGCTGGCGCAGCAACAGCAACAGCAACAGCAACAGCAATTGCAATTGCAGCAGCTGCAGCAGCTTCAGCAAATGCAGCAGCTCGCGCCGCAGGGCCTGTTCGGCAACCTGATCGGCCAGCTCGGCCAGCCGCTCGGCAGCGCCATCGGCGGCCTGTTCGGGCAATCCGGGCTCGGCAGCCAGCTCGGCGGCGTTGCCGGCCAGCTCGGCCGCATGCTGCCCTTCCAGGCCGATCCGATGCAGCAGGCCTATGCGCAGCAGCCCATGGGGCAAATTGCGCCGCAAGGCCTGTTCGGCAACCTGATCGGCCAACTTGGCCAGCCGCTTGGCGGCGCCATCGGCAGCCTGTTTGGCCAACCCGGTATCGGCAACCAGATCGGCGGCATTGCCGGCCAGCTCGGCCGCATGCTCCCCTTCCAGGCAGATCCGATGCAGCAGGCCTATGCGCAGCAGCCCATGGGACAGATCGCGCCGCAAGGCCTGTTCGGCAATCTGATCGGCCAGCTTGGCCAGCCGCTCGGCGGCGCCATCGGCAGCCTGTTTGGCCAGCCCGGCATCGGCAACCAGATCGGCGGCATTGCCGGCCAGCTCGGCCGCATGCTCCCCTTCCAGGCAGATCCGATGCAGCAGGCCTATGCGCAGCAGCAGATGCAGCAGCTCGCGCCGCAGGGACTGTTCGGCAACCTGATCGGCCAGCTCGGCCAGCCGCTCGGCGGCGCCATCGGCAGCCTGTT
>JACCDS010163037.1_pt1 | contig 10486 bp, 6 predicted proteins | sample 7446441 | NCBI WGS metagenome assembly JACCDS01 (sample SAMN15323445, study PRJNA562643) | freshwater metagenome | isolation source: river surface water | place: USA:Blue River Watershed | collected 2017-08-17 | reverse complement strand
TGGGCCGCGAGATGGCCGACCGCTACCCGAAACGCCAGCCGGCCATCGGCAACGTGCGGCTGGAGCTGCGCGACTGGCGCGTGCGCCACCCGCTGCACGCCGAGCGCGAAGTGGTCAAGGGCGTGAACCTCACGGTGCGCCGCGGCGAGATCGTTGGCATCGCGGGCCTCATGGGCGCGGGCCGCACGGAGCTGGCCATGAGCCTGTTCGGCCGCTCCTGGGGCCGGCACATCACGGGCACGGCGCTCATCGACGGCGAGCAGCCCGATCTCTCCAGCGTGCCCGCCGCCGTGAAGGCGGGCCTGGCCTACGTCACCGAAGACCGCAAGACCCTGGGCCTGGTGCTGGACCAGTCCATCCGCTTCAACACCACGCTGGCCAACCTGCCGGGCGTGGCGCGCCGCGGCGTCATCGACGACGCGCGCGAGCACGCCGTGGCCAGCCGCTACCGCGAGCGCCTGGCCACGCGCAGCAGCAGCGTGCAGCAGGCGGTGGTGAACCTCTCTGGCGGCAACCAGCAGAAGGTCGTGCTGGCCAAGTGGCTGTTTGCCGAACCCAAGGTGCTGATCCTGGACGAGCCCACGCGCGGCATCGACGTGGGCGCCAAGTTCGAGATCTATTCGCTGATCGCCCAGCTGGCACAAGAAGGGCGCGCCATCCTCGTCATCTCGTCCGAAATGCCGGAACTGCTGGGCCTGTGCGACCGCCTCTACGTCATGAACGAAGGCGCCTTCGTGGCCGAGATGCAGGCGGCTGAGGCCACGCAGGAAAAGATCATGCGCGCCATCGTGACGACCACCCCGCGAGTTCCAACATGACCGGCACCACCCGATTTCTCCAACAGCACCTGCGCGAATACGGCATGCTGCTGTCGCTGCTGGCGATCATGGTCTTCTTCCAGGTCATGACCAGCGGCACCCTGCTGCAGCCGCTGAACCTGACCAACCTGGTGCTGCAGAACAGCTACATCGTCATCATGGCGCTGGGCATGCTGCTGGTCATCGTGGCGGGGCACATCGACCTGTCCGTGGGCTCGGTCTGCGGCTTCGTGGGCGCCCTGGCGGCCGTGCTGATGGTGCAGCACGAGTGGCACTTCGTGCCCGCCTCGCTGCTGTGCCTGGTGGTGGGCGGCGCCATCGGCGCGGCGCAGGGCGCGTTTGTGGCCTGGCTGCGCATCCCGTCCTTCATCGTCACGCTGGCCGGCATGCTGGTCTTCAAGGGCCTGGCACTCGCGTTGCTGGCCGGGCAGTCGGTAGGGCCGTTTCCTGAAGAGTTCCAGCTGCTCAGCTCGGGCTTCCTGCCCGACCCGCTGGCCGGCGAGGACCTGCGCCTCACGTCCTTGGCCCTGGGCGTGGGCGTGGCCGCGGCGCTGGCCGTGACGGGCTGGCGCGCCCGCAGCCACCAGCAACTGAACGGCATGGAGGTGGAGCCCACCGCCCTCTTCCTGCTGCGCAACGCCGTGTTTGCCGCGGTCATCGTGGCGCTGGCCTGGCTGATGGCGTCCTACAAAGGCCTGCCCAACGTGCTGGTGGTGATGGCCGTGCTCATCGTGGCCTACGACTTCGTCACCGCGCGCACCGTCATCGGCCGGCGCATCTACGCCCTGGGGGGCAACGAAAAGGCGGCGCGCCTGTCGGGCATACGCACCGAAAGGCTGGTCTTCCTGAGCTTCGTGAACATGGGCGTGCTGGCCGCCCTGGCCGGCCTGGTCTTCGCTGCGCGCCTGAACACGGCCACGCCCAAGGCGGGGCTGGGGTTTGAGCTGGACGTGATCGCGGCCTGCTTCATCGGCGGCGCCTCGGCCAGCGGCGGCGTGGGCAAGGTCATGGGCGCGGTCATTGGCGCCTTTGTCATGGGCGTCATGAACAACGGCATGTCCATCCTGGGCATAGGCATCGACTACCAGCAGGTCATCAAAGGCCTGGTGCTGCTGGCCGCGGTGTGCGTGGACGTCTACAACAAGAAAAAAGCCTGAGCCACCGCCACCGCGGCAGGCCGGCCGACGCCCGCGCAGACTTGGTAACGCAGCGAGCCTGACATTAACATTACATTAACGCATCGCTCCACTGAGCCCCGCCCGGCAGCGACGTGAAGCGCCAGCCGGTCTGCCTTGCGAAGTCTTGCGAAGCGTAAGCGCCAGCCCGGGGAACGCCGCCCCCGGCGGGCCGCGCGCCCAGGCCCGCAGCGTGGCGCTGGCGCGACGCCACTACGGGTTAACGCGTCATTAACGCCATTGTGGTTTCATTAAGAATCCGGTTATCCAGCGACTGCACCCTGAAGCAGCCACCTCAACCGGAGACACCCGATGGCCAGAACCCTGCCCCACCAACCCGCCCGGCCCGCGCAGCGGTCCATGGGCCTGCGCGCCACGCCCGTGGCCCTTGCCTGCGCCGCCGTGCTGGCGCCTGCCGCCGCATTTGCACAAGCGGCAGACCAGACCGTGGTGGTGACGGGCATCCGCTACGCCATCGAGACCTCCATCGCCGTCAAGCGCAACTCGGACTCCATCGTCGAGGCCATCACCGCGGAAGACCTGGGCAAGCTGCCGGACAACAGCATTGCTGAGTCGCTGGCGCGTCTGCCGGGTGTGACAGCGCAGCGCCTGAGCGGCCGCGCGTCTTCGATCTCGCTTCGCGGCATGTCGCCCAAGTGGGCTGTCACGCTGCTCAATGGCCGCGAAGTGGTGAGCACGGGCGACGGCCGCTCGGTGGAACTGGACCAGTTCCCTGCCGAGCTGATCAACGGCGCCACTGTGTACAAGACGCCCGATGCCTCGCTGGGTACGCAGGGCCTGTCCGGCACCATCAACATGTTGACCGTTCGGCCGCTGGACATGAGCGGCCGCCAGGTGGCCGTGAATGCACGCGCGGAGAAGAACTCCAACAGCGAGCAAATCCCTGGCTTCTCCAGCACCGGCAACCGCTTAAGCGTGTCCTACGTGGACCAGTTCGCCGACCGCACCGTGGGCGTGGCGCTGGGCTATGCCCACCTGGACAGTCCCGAGCAGCAGCAGCACTACAGCAACTGGTGGTGGACCAACATGGCCAAGTACCCGGGCGGTTGGTGCGGCGGCACCTGCGCCACGCCGGGCGTGGATGCCGACGCCGTGGCGCTGCAGGGCTTTGAGGCCACGGCCTTTGCATCCAAGCAGGTGCGTGACGGCCTGGTGGCCGTGGTGGAGTTCAAGCCCAACAAGAACGTGCGCACCACGCTAGACCTGTTCTATTCCAAGTTCAGCAAGAAGTTCCAGGGCCGCGAATTCCAGGAAGACGGCTTCAACACCTGGAGCGGCACCACCATCACCAACGCCGTCTACGACAACTGGGACGGTGAAAAGGTGCTGGTGGGTGGCACGGCCACCGGCCTGGCGGCCAAGATGCTGACCCGCAACAACAAGCGCGACGACAAGACCACCGCCATCGGTCTGAACAACGAGATGAAGCTGGGCAGCTGGACCACCAACGCTGACCTGAGCTACTCCAAGGTCAAGCGCGACGAGACCACGGCCGAGGCCTACGCCTTCCCCAGCAACACGGGCAGCCTGACCTTCCGCATCAACCGCGACGGCCCCTCGCAGTTCACGCCTTCGCTGAACTGGGCCGACCCCAACATCATGCAGCTCCAGCAAGCCTGGGGCCAGTGGGTGTCGCAGCGCGCCTTCACTGTGGACGACGAGCTCAAGGGCCTCAAGCTGAGCGCCAAGAAGGACCTGAGCTGGGGCCCGGTCAACCGCGTGGAAGCCGGCCTGCATTACACGCAACGCAGCAAGGAATACCAGCAGGTCAAGACCGCCTACGACCGTCGCGACGGCCTGACCACCGGCCTGCCCTTCCCCGCAGGCATGCTGCAGGCACCGGCCAACCTGGGCTTTGGCAGCATCCCGGCCATCGTCAATTTCGACGTGCAAGATGTGCTCAACACGGGCCTTTTCGTGGGCCGCCAGGACGACATCAACTCCATCCCCAACCGCACCTGGGGTGTGACCGAGAAGGTCACCATGGCCTTTGTGAAGGCTGGCCTGGAGTTCAAGCTGGGCGGTTTGGACGTGCGGGGCAACACCGGTCTGCAGCTGGTCCGCACCAACCAGGAAGGCCGCGGCGTGGCCTTGCAAGCCGGAAACGTGATCACGCCCATCACCGGCACGCACAGCTACACCGACGCACTGCCCAGCCTGAACCTGGCCGCGGAGGTGTTCAACAACGCCATGCTGCGATTTGGCCTGGCCCGCCAGATGGTGAGGCCCAACATGGAAGACATGCGGGCTGGCATCGGCAACATCAGCCGCAGCAACACCAACCTGGGCCTGTGGAGCGCCAACGGCGGCAACTACACGTTGGAACCATGGCGGGCCGACGCGGCCGACCTGTCCTTCGAGTACTACCTGAACAAGCGCAGCTACGTCGCGGCCGCCGCCTTCTACAAGCAGGTCAAGACCACCATCTACAACGGCACGGTGGTGACCAACTTCCCGTCCTACCTGACCGACCCCTGCGTACCGCAGACCGGCGGCACCTGCCCGAGCAACCCGGACCGCCTGGGCACCATCAACGCCAAGTTCAATGGCGACGGTGGCTGGGTCAGGGGCACGGAGTTCACGGCCGCATTGGACTTCGGCCGCTTCGTGCCGGCATTGGACGGCTTCGGCATGATCGGCTCGGTGTCCTTCACCAAGAGCGACATCCACGAACTCAACAACCTCAGCAACCCGCTGGAAGGCATGTCCGGCACGGTGGGCAGCCTCGTGGCCTATTACGAGAAGAACGGCTTCCAGTCCCGCGTGGCCCAGCGTACACGTTCGCGCTACCTGGCCGCGGTGCGCAACATCTGGGGTGACAGCACGCTGACCACCATCGAGCCCGAGCGCATCGTCGACTTCCAGGTTGGCTACAGCTTCGAGAAGGGGCCGATGAAGGGCGTGTCGGTGCTGTTCCAGATCAACAACGCCACCAACGAGCCCTACAAGACCAAGATGGGCGCCAGTGACGGCACGGGCACCGTGCCCAACGCCAGCTACCTGGGCGTGTACGACCGCTACGGCCGCCAGTACCTGCTGGGCGTGGGCTACAAGTTCTGAGCGCGGCCCACTGAACGTCAGCGAACAAGCCGCCCCTGGGCGGCTTGTTTTTTGGCCGGCATACTGAAAAACATGAGCACTTCCATCGACCCCAACCTGAAGCGCATCGTCATCGTCGGCGGCGGCACCGCCGGCTGGATGAGCGCCGCGGCCCTGTCCACGCTGCTGAAGACCGGCTACGAGATCCACCTGGTGGAGTCCGACGAGATCGGCATCGTGGGCGTGGGCGAAGCCACCATTCCCGGCATCCGCCAGTTCAACGCCGGCATCAAGCTGGACGAGAACGACTTCCTGCGCCAGACCAACGGCACCTTCAAGCTGGGCATCGAGTTCGTCAACTGGGGCGCGGTGGGCGAGCGCTACGTGCACGGCTTCGGCACCATAGGCCAGGAGTACGAAGGCACGTCCTTCTTCCAGCTGTGGCTGCGCCGCACACTGGAAGACCGCGCGCGGCCCTTGAGCGACTTTTCCATCAACACCGCCGCCTGCCGCGACGCCAAGTTCCTGCGCCCGCGCCCGGACATGCAGGGCTCGCCGCTGGCCGACATCAACTACGCCTTCCACTTCGACGCCACGCTGTACGCGCGCTACCTGCGCAAGCTCTCCGAAGGCCGCGGCGTGAGGCGGCACGAAGGCATCATCAAGCGCGTGCACCAGCGCGAAGGCGACGGCTTCATCACCGGCGTGGAACTGGCCAGCGGCGAGCGTGTGGACGGCGACTTCTTCATCGACTGCTCCGGCATCCGCGCCCTGCTCATCGGCCAGACCCTGGGCGTGGGCTACCAGGACTGGCGCCACTGGCTACCCTGCGACACGGCCATTGCCGTGCCCTGCGAATCGGTGCAGCCGCTGCTGCCCTACACGCGCTCCACCGCGCACAGCGCGGGCTGGCAGTGGCGCATTCCGCTGCAGCACCGCATCGGCAACGGGCACGTGTTTTCCAGCCGCTTCATGAGCGACGACGAAGCCACGTCCATCCTCATGAACAACCTGGACGGCGCGCCCATGGCCGAGCCGCGCACCATCCGCTACGTCACCGGCCGGCGCGAGAAGTTCTGGGACCGCAACTGCGTGGCGGTGGGTCTTTCAAGCGGCTTCTTGGAGCCGCTGGAGTCCACCAGCATCCACCTGATCCAGAGCGCCATCGTGCGCGTGGTGCAGTTCTTCCCGCGCAGCGGCTTCTCGGCGGCGGACATCGCGCAATACAACGCCATGACGCAGTTCGAGTACGAACGCATTCGCGACTTCCTGGTGCTGCACTACCACCTGACGCGGCGCGACGATTCTGCCTTCTGGAACCACTGCCGCACCATGGACGTGCCCGCGGAGCTGCGCCACAAGATGGCACTCTTCGCCAGCCAGGGCCGCTTCGTGCGCGAGGGCAGCGAGCTGTTCATCGACCTCAGCTGGCAGCAGGTGATGGTGGGCCAGGGCCTCATGCCGGCCGCCTACCACCCGCTGGCCGACCAGTTCCCCGCGGCCGAGGTGGACGAGCTGCTGGACAACGTGCAGCACGTGGTGGCCAAGTGCGCCGACGTCATGCCCACGCACGCCGAGTACATCGCCCAGCACTGCGGCATGGCACGCGGCTGAGGCACGGCCGGCCCCCTCAGCGCAGCAGCGCCTCCAGCGCGTCCAGCACCGGTTGGCGCATGGCGCGGTAGCCGGCCTGGTTGGGGTGCACGCCATCCTCGCCGTAGGCGTGCAGCAGGCCGTCCTTGCCGTCGTTCATGGGCTTGTGCAGGTCCACCCAGGCCACACGGTGTGCCTGGGCCACCTGCTGCAGCAACTGGTTGACGCGCACGATGCGCGGCGCCGGCTTCAGCGCGGTGTTCCACCAATAGCGGTCGGCCGGCAGCACGGACAGCAGCAGCACGCGGATGCCGGCCGCCTGCGCCAGCTCCACCATGGACGCGACATGGCCCGCAATCTGCTCGTCCGTGGCCGGGCCGGTGTTGCCGGCAACGTCGTTGGTGCCCGCCAGGATGACCACCGCACGCGGCTTCAACGCGATGACGTCGTCACGGAAGCGCACCAGCATCTGCGGTGTGGTCTGGCCGCTGATGCCGCGGTTGACGCGCGAGGGGTTGGCAAAGAAGTCGGGGTCGCCCGCGCTCCAGCCTTCGGTGATGGAGTCGCCCATGAAGACCACGCGCTGCGCATCGGGCGGCCCCGCCATCAACCGGGCGTTGGCTTCACGGAACCGCGCCAGCTTGGCCCAGTCCGGTGCGGGTTCAGCCGCCTGCACGGCCGGCGCTGCGGCTGCACAGGCCAGCAGGCACAAGGCACGGAGGGCGCGGCGCACGGTGGACAGCGTCATGGTCATTTGGGGGGCTGCGGGCGCGGCCATGCTATGCCGCAGGCGCTGCCCGCCGCGCCTGCGGCAGCACGCAGCGGGTAAAGCTGCGTAAGCATTTCTTGCGCAGCGGCCAGGCGCCGCGGGCGCACAGCGACGCTGCGCCTGCGCAGGCCCGGCTGGCGCTGGCCCTGGCGTAAAGAAGCGTAAGACGGCAGGCCGCGACCGCCGAAAAAGGCGCGTAAAAACAAGCACTTGCGCATGTTCGACCCCAAGCCTGGGTGGCCGTCAGTCACCGCAACCGCGCTGCTAGGATGACCGCAAACACGCGGCCTGCAGGCCGTTGGCACGCACTGCGCACGCGCACGACAAGGGGACTCTTCACATGCAAAAAAACCGCAGCACCTGGCGCCACGCCCTGCTGTCCCTGGCCGCCGCCTTCGGCACGGCCGCGGCGCTGCCGGCCCATGCCGGCAACATCACCATCGAGAGTTGGCGCGTCGACGACAAGGCGCTGTGGGAAACCGTGCTGATCCCCGCCTTCCAGCGCAAGAACCCCGGCATCACGGTGAAGTTCTCGCCCACCGCACCCACGGAATACGACAGCAGCCTGGCCGCACGCCTGGCCGGTGGCACGGCGGGCGACCTCATCGTCTGCCGGCCCTTTGACGTGTCGCTGTCGCTCTACAAGAAGGGCTTCCTGGAGAAGCTGGACGGCAAGCCCGGCATGGAGAACTTCCCGCCTAACGCGCAGGTGGCGTGGCAGACGGACGACGGCAAGGACGCCTTCTGCATGCCCATGGCGTCGGTCATCCACGGCTTCCTCTACAACAAGAAGATCTTCGCCAAGCTCAAGCTGAGCCCGCCCAAGACCGAGGCCGAATTCCTGGCCGTGCTGGACGCGGTGAAGAAGGACGGCAGCGTGGCGCCGCTGGCCCTGGGCACGGCCGACCAGTGGGAAACGCACCAGATCCTCTTCACCAGCCTGGGCCCCAACTACTGGGGCGGCGAGCAAGGCCGCAAGGCGCTGATCGCCGGCAAGGCCAGGTTCACCGACCCGCAATTTGTGGCCGCCTTCGACTACATGGCCCGCCTGGGCGCCTACCTGCCCAAGGGCGCCAGCTCGCAGACCTATGGCGACAGCCAGAACCAGTTTGCGCTGGGCCGTGCGGCCATCTACCCCACGGGCAGCTGGGACATCGCCTACTTCAACCAGACGCCGGGGCTGGAGCTGGGCGCCTTTGCGCCGCCGGTGAAGAAGGCCGGCGACAAGTGCCAGATCTCGGACCACACCGACATCGCCATCGGCGTCAACAAGAAGGCCAAGAACAAGGAAGACGCGATGAAGTTCCTGGCCTGGGTGGGCTCGCAGGAATTTGCGGACCTGTACACCAACAAGGTCACGGGCTTCTTCAGCCTGTCCAACCACCTCATCGCCGTGCGCGACCCGCTGGCCAAGCAGATGCAGGAATGGCGCAGCAGCTGCGCGTCCACCATCCGCCTGAACGCGCAGGTGATGAACCGCGGCACGCCCAGCATGGAAAACGAGCTGTGGAACGTGAACGCACAGCTGCTCAACGGCAAGATGAAACCGCAGGACGCCGCCAACAAGATCCAGGCCGGCTTTGCCAAGTGGTACGCGCCGCAACAAGCCAAGTAAGCGCGCCGTGAGCAGCATGGTCGGCCACGCCAGGCGCTGGCAGCTGCTGGTTTTCCTGGCGCCGGCGCTGCTGGTCTATGGCGTCTTCAGCGCCCTGCCGCTGGCCGAAACGCTGCGCCTGGGCTTCTTCAACGCCGAAGACGGCGGGCCCACGGTGTTCGTGGGCCTGGCCCATTTCAAGACCATCCTGCTGGACCCGGACTGGTCAGCGGCGTTCTGGAACGCCATGCGCAACAACGCGCTGTTCTTTCTGGTGCACATGCTGGTGCAGAACCCCATCGCACTGCTGCTGGCCACGCTGTTCAGCCTGAAAGGCCTGCGCTTTGCGCGCAGCTACCGCACGCTGATCTTCCTGCCCACGCTGCTGTCGGTGGTGATCGTGGGCTTCATCTGGCAACTGATCCTGTCGCCGCTGTGGGGCGTGGGTGAAGGGCTGATGAAGACCGTGGGCCTGGGCCAGTTTTTTGCGCCCTGGCTGGGCGAGGAAGGCAGCGCGCTGCTGGCCGTGTCGCTGATCTCCGTGTGGCAGTACGTGGGCATCCCCAGCATGCTGATCTACGCCGCGCTGCTGGCCGTACCGGAAGAGGTGCTGGAAGCCGCGCACGTGGAAGGGGCCAGCGCCTGGCGCATCTTCTGGGCCATCAAGCTGCCGCTCATCTACCCCACGCTGGGCCTGGTGACCATCCTCACCTTCGTCGGCAACTTCAACGCCTTCGACCTCATCTACTCCATCAAGGGCGCGCTGGCCGGGCCCAACTACAGCACCGACATCCTGGGCACGCTGTTCTACCGAACCTTCTTCGGCTACCAGGCGCAGGTGGGCAGCGCGCACCTGGGCGCGGCCGTGGCCACGCTGATGTTCGGGGTGATCCTGGCTGGCGTGGGCCTGTACTTTTTCGCCGTGCAGCGGCGGCTCACGCGGTACGCGCTGTGATGCAGTCATGACCAAGCCCGCTGCACCCGACCGCCTGCTCTTCCGGCCCGACGTGGGACGCCTGAGCGTGCACGCCGTGCTGCTGCTGTACACGGCGCTGGCGCTGTTCCCCATTGCGCTGATCCTCATCAACTCGGTCAAGACACGCGCGGCCATCTTCGACAACCCGCTGGCCCTGCCCAGCATGGAGACGCTCTCTTTCGTGGGCTTCCAGAAGGTGCTGTCGGCCACGGACTTTGGCCTCTTCTTCACCAACAGCCTGGTGGTGACGCTGGTGTCGCTGGTGTGCATCGTGCTCTTTGGCGCGATGGCGGCCTGGGCACTGTCGGAGTACGAATTCCGCGGGCGGCGCGTGCTGGCGCTCTTCATCGCGGTGGGCATCATGATCCCCATCCGCCTGGGCACGGTGGCCATCCTGCAGATCAGCGTGGCCCAGGGCCTGGTGAACACGCTCACGGCGCTGATCCTGGTCTACACCGCGCAGGGCCTGCCGCTGGCGGGGATGATCCTGTCGGAGTTCAT
>JACCDS011955711.1_pt1 | contig 10489 bp, 8 predicted proteins | sample 7446441 | NCBI WGS metagenome assembly JACCDS01 (sample SAMN15323445, study PRJNA562643) | freshwater metagenome | isolation source: river surface water | place: USA:Blue River Watershed | collected 2017-08-17 | reverse complement strand
GGCAGTAGCTGGCAGTACCTTGGGGAAAATATGCCCGCCGCAGCCGTAGCCGACCTAGTGATTCTCGAAGGAACTCAGGACTTGGTTGTGGCCACACATGGAAGAGGTATTTACAAGACCAACCTCAAGCCCATCCAACAGGGGGTTGCTCAAAAATTACCGCGGGATCAAGACTACTTGTTTGAAATTGAACATGCAAGCAGGCCCTGGTTCAATTCTTCGCATGGGAATGTAGATTACCGAACCCTTGAAAAAGTTTCCTTTACCTTCTGGTTGAAGGAAGCCAAACCGGTGACCCTGTCCGTTCGTGATGCAGCAAACAAGGAAGTATGGAGTACGGCACTTAATGGGTCCTTAGGATTCAATCAATTTCGATGGGATTTGATTGTCAGCAAGCAAGAGAGCGCCTCTCCGTATTTTGTTCACTTTGATAAGTTTATCGATTCCGGTACCTACACGCTCGTGCTAACCTCTGCTGAGGGAAGTTTGCAACAAAAATTTAAAGTCGTGGATGGAATCTCCCCGTACCGAGAAAATTAAGCTTCCTTTTTTCTAAAAGCTGCCGTCAGCATCGTGGCAGAGGTATACAAAATCACTCCAAGGACGACCCACTGCAGGGTTTCCAAGGGTAGGGATTTGACAATGAAGGCGGCGATTAGCACTGCGATCGAACCTGGAATAGCCATGGCTAAGGCAGCTTTCCGGTTGTAGGATGCTGTTTTAATGAACTTTACGGAAGCCACAGGCATCAAAAAAGCACAGGAACCCATCATGATGGGGAAAGCAACCGTTGGTGACATTCCTAAGGCAAAAATTAAGGCCATGCATGGGGCATACAAGCCCACCCCTGCGGTCATGATCGCGCCCAAAAAGAAGTTGACCACCACGGCAAAGACCAGCTTGAAGCCGGTCAGTCCGATGGCATCCCCACCACCTTCAATCCAGTTCATGATCCGGGCCAACATAAATCCCGCGGTGACGACCAAGGCAATTCCCATTGTGATTCGGATCTTTCGTTCGGATAGTCGCGAGACAATACCCGCTCCAATCATGGCCCCTGCAGTAGCGGATAGCAGCATCAAAATCAAGGTGAGCGGGTCTACTTCGATGATGGTGATAAAAATAAATGCCTGAAGCAAGACCGGGATGGTATTCGCTACATTCATCGTGCCGGGGATCAGTCGGTCCTCTGTTTGTCGGGTAAACTTGAGTAAGGCGGTTTGCGGGGCAAAGGCCCCAATGCCCAATACGTCGAAGAAATTAACCACAAAGCCAATCACCGAAGTTTTGAGCCAACTTGAGTTTTCAAGTTGGGATCGGTGCGCCACGTAATCTTTGATAAATACAAAGGAGAACCAGACGGCCAAGAGAATTAAGGAAACCCAAACAAAAATCAGCATAGAAGAAGGAGGTGTAGTGGTCTTTTAATCGTGTAGTGTGGGCAGGAAATTAGCAGACCTTAAAAAAGGTCTTGGCGGCTTCTTGTTCCTGTTGATTCAACATCGCCTCAATCTTCTTCGCTGTTTTGGTAATCGCCAATCCTCCAAGCCCGGTGCAACGCAAGGTATTCGGGATGGCATCCCCTACTTTTTTCATGGTTTCAACGACTTCATCCAAAGGAATTAAGTGATTGTAGTCAGACAAGGCCATGTTTGCACAGGAAATCGCATTGGTGGCAGCCATTACATTTCGATTCAAACAGGGCGCTTCCACTCGGTCAGCGATCATGTCGCAAATCATGCCCAATGAAGATTGCAGGGCCATAGAGGCTGCTCCAAGCGATTGGTCTAGCGTCCCCTTTTTCAATTCCACAATACCTGCTGCAGCCATGCCTGAGCCCGAGCCGCATTCGGCCATACAGCCTCCTACTTCGGCGGCAAAGGTGGCATGAGCGGCAATAAACACCCCAATGATACCGGCTGCCAGCATGGCTTTGACTAGGTCGTCTTCAGGCAAGGAAAGTCCCCTGCCAATCCCAATGATGGCACCTGGGAGTGCTCCACAGGACCCAGCTGTTGGGGCTGCTACTACGACGCCCATTGAGCTTTTGACCTCCATCATGGCAGAGGTATAGAGAATCACTTGATTCAGGATATCACCTTCCACCAGCTTTTTGTCCTCTAGCTGCTTCTGAAATCCAAGGGATTGAGGACCCAAAATTCGGTCTGCGTATTTCGTGCCCTTTAGTCCAAGGTCGATGGAGTTTTGCATGATCTGCACAATGCTCCGCATCTTTTCAAAAACTTCGGCTCTCGAAATATTCCCGCGCATGCTTTCGTAATCCACTGCGAGTTCCCAGAGGGCGTGGTTTTTGTCGGCGTTAAAAGCCAACATTTCCTCGCAGGTAATAAAGGGAACTTCCAAGCCCTTTCGAGACATGACTGGAAGTACTGGGTTGATCTTTTTAATGAAAAGCACCTCCTCCATCTGGAGCAGCTGGGTGCAGATTTCGGCAGTTAGAAATTGGTTGGCCTTGATTTCGATAAAGGTGGATTTGCCAGTACGAAGTGCGATCTCATCGCAGGGCATGGAGGTCTCAATAAATTCAATGATGCTGCCCGGCGAGGATACGTAAACTAGTGTCTGGTAAAAATCCCCAGCCATAGACACCTGTGCACCATCAATTTCAAGAATTTCAATCATCCCTCCGCCAGTAGAAATAGCGGTTAGCTCCCGGGACTCTTTTTTATTGGTAAGCGTGAGTTTATAGGTATTTGGATGGGTAGCACCTATGGGGTGGATATCGATTTTCACCTGGATTCCGGCTTCTTCAATGGCGATTAGGTACTCTGGAAGGCGCTCCTCATAGGCTTCCCAACCCAAAAATCCACCAAACAATCCCATGTCGGATCCTTGCCCCTTGTGCGTAGTGGCTAGCGAGCCGTTGGGGTCAAATTCAACATACACCTCTTGGATGTCTCCATCCATCAAGTCGCGGCACATGCGTCCAATCCGGATGGATGCAGCACAATGTGAACTCGAAGGGCCTCGCATGACCGGGCCAATCACATCATTGAATATGCTTGGATAGGTTTTCATTTGGGTTAAATTTTATTAGTTCTTGAATGCAGAATAGTTAAATATAGGGTTTTGTGTAATTAATTCATCCCCGTTTTACCTAAAGGGAGGATTTCGAGCAAGTTGATGTAGTGAGCTTTGCTAATTATTCTAAGGAACTGGTACTGTGACCTACAACTAAAGATTCATTATATTCTTTTCAATTTTTGTGATTATCCGCTTTTTAAACATTAACCAAAGAAAACAAGGTTTGAAAATCAGTTAAGTAGGCTGTCGACCGTTGTCTGTGGACGATTATCCGCAGTATTAAACACCTACTTTATGCTACTGGAATAATTGCGGATAATCATCGCATTTTTATATTTTTGAACTAATGAATCAGCAACCCAATCCTACTTGTCTCAACTGTAATGAGCCCTTGTCAGGGAATTTTTGCACACAGTGTGGGCAGCAGAACCTACCTTTGAAACAGTCGGTTGGGCAACTTTTGCTCGTATTTTTTGGAGAATTTTTTAATTACGATGGGAGATTTATACGTTCCATTCGGCTCATGCTTTCTCAGCCTGGTGCGCTTACGCTAGCCTATCTGGAAGGAAAGCGTACCGCCTATGTCAATCCGGTTCGGTTTTACTTGTTCACTTCGGCCTTTTATTTTCTATTTATTAATTATGTAGTTCTACCTTCCCAAAAGCCTTCTTCTTTTTCATTTCCGAGACAGGTTCAGGTAAAGCAATCCTCTTCTAAAGGAGCTACAATGGGGTTTTTTGACGGGGTCAATGAAGGCTTAGCAGCAGCAGAAAGCAGTGAGGACGGGGAACTAATTCAAACAGAGTTTGAAAGTTTTCAAGAATTTAAAGCCAATCAAGATTCTCTTGCTCCAAAGGACCGGGCGTCAGCGCTCGAACTTCGCTTTGTAGAGAAGTTTTATGAGGTGAAGGAAAAATATGGGGACTCTACGAGCTTTACCAGTGCACTGGGAAAAGAAGTGGTTAGACGATTGCCACAGCTTCTACTGATCACCTTGCCCATATTGGCTTTGATTTCCAAATTGGTTTTTTTCAGGAGAAAGCACTATTGGTACATTGATCACCTCGTTTTTATTTTACACGCTGCTACCAGCCTATTTTTTCTACTGTTTGTCCAACAGGGAATAGAGTATGTGGCCCGTAGTACCGAGCAAGGATGGCTGGAGTACTTGGCTCAATGGCTTACGGTCGTTTGGGTGGGGTATTACCTGATGAGTTTCAAGCGATTTTTTGGCAAGAGTTGGAAAAAGACGGTACTACTTTTCTCATGGCTGGGACTTTGGCAATTAGTTCTCTTGGTGGGCGTTTTCACCTTCTTGATGGTTGTCTCTTTATTTAATTTATAGCCTTATCGGCTGTGGACGATTATCCGTATTCATAAACATTCCTATTGAGCTACTGGTATACTTAGGGATAATCCTAAAAACCAATCCATCATGAAAACCTCCTTGCGAGTTACCCTGTTATTTTTTGCATTCCTGCAGGCAGCTACCCTTGCCGCACAGGAGCGATACACCGTGAAGCCAGGAGATCCCAATGGCATCAATAAATGGTACATGGGGCGCCAAATCGCGCAAGTCATGAGCCACTATGGAATTGGCTGGCTGGAGCGAGAAGAAAGAGAGCAGGAAGAAAACACGACGCAGTTACTAAAAAACCTTACCGTACAACCGGGCCAAGTGATCGCAGACATTGGTGCTGGAAGTGGCTACCACAGCACCTTGCTATCCAAAATGGTGGGGAATGGAAAAGTGTATGCCGTGGATGTGGAACCGGAGATGATTGCGTACTTGAAGGACCGAATCAAGCGTGAAGGCAAAAAGAACATCCTACCCGTATTGAGTACCGAGAAAAATGTGGCCCTGCCTGCCAACAGCGTGGACCAGATGTTGCTGGTGGATGTATACCATGAATTTTCTTTTCCCTACGAGATGGCCCTCTCGATGTTGGAAGCGCTCAAGCCTGGGGGCAAGCTGGTGTTGGTAGAGTTTAGGGCCGAAGACCCGAATGTACCCATCAAAACCATTCATAAGATGAGTGAGCGACAGGCAGTAAAAGAATTCAAGGCCGCTGGCTTTACCTTTGAAAAGAACATCAGCAACCTACCCTGGCAGCATTGCTTGATTTTTAGAAAACCAGAAATACCAAAATAATTTCTTCGAAACACTCCCTAACCTTGGGGGCATAGCGCAAAAAAAGCTGCTTCACTACTCAAACAAAGTAACTGGTGCTTACTATAGGTTAGATTTAGTTTAGCTCCCCTTTCAAAAAAACACATCGCAGGCTTTCAAAAACGAAAGTATTTATCTGTAACTTTCATTTCAACACAAATAGCATTTATATGTCACCTAGTAGGAGAAAATTTTTAAGCCTAGCTGCGCTTACATCAGGAGCAATGTCACTTTCAGGAAACCTATTTGCGTCGAATAATTTGACGGAGGAAGAATACGATCTTCCCGCAAGTATTCGAGACTTGAAGCCCATGGTTGATGGGATTGTTCCGATATCCGTGGAGGAAAGAAAACAACGAATTGCAAAGGCACAAGACTTAATGGCTCAGGAAAAAATTGATGCTATTTTTCTGGAAGGAACTGCTTCCTCATTTTATTTTACCAGCATGAGGTGGGGACAAAGTGAACGGGCTTTTGGAGTGGTTATTCCTGCCTCAGGCTCCATCGCTTATGTTTGTCCGAAATTTGAGGAAGACCGTGCTATGGAACTAATCAACCCAGTTTTTGGAGATGAGATCCGTTGCTGGGAAGAACACGAAAATCCATTTGCATTGATTGCGGGGATCGTAAAAGATAGGGGTGTCAAACACAAAAGGATTGGCATGGAAGAGCGGGTTCGGTTTTTTATCGCCGATGGCGTAAAAAAGGCGGCGCCTGGCTTTGAAATTGTCGATGCTACCCCTGTAACGGCAGGATGTAGGATGTATAAAAGCAAGGCGGAAATTGCATTGATGCAAAAGTCAAGCGATATCACCATAGAAGCCTACAAGGCTGCTTTTGCTACGCTCCGACCAAATATGACGCAGGCAGAGTTTAGAGCCAATATTTCTGCAGCTTTTAGACAGCTGGGCTATACGGGCAGTGCAATGGTGAACATAGGGAAATATTCCGCTATGCCACATGGCAGCATTGTTCCGCAGACCATTTATGAAGGAGATGTCGTTTTGGTTGATGGTGGAACAAGTTGTGAGGGGTATGCATCAGATATCACCAGAACGATTGTTTTGGGCAAACCAAGTCAACGTCAGATTGATATTTGGGACCTCGAAAAAGAAGCGCAGGATGCTGCATTCTCTGCCATAAAAATAGGTGCAACCTGTGAGTCTGTGGATGCTGCTGCAAGGGCAGTGATTGAATCTGCTGGATTTGGTAAGAATTACAAACTACCAGGGTTGCCACATCGAACAGGTCATGGCATCGGCTTAGAAGGCCATGAGTGGACAAATTTTGTAAAGGGTAACCTGACCAAGATTGCGCCGGGAATGTGTTTTAGCAACGAGCCAACCATCGCCATACCAGGAGAATTTGGAATTAGGTTAGAAGATTGTTTGTACATAGGAGAGGATGGTCCACATTATTTTTCAAAACAAAGTATTTCCATCGAGCAGCCGTTTGGCTAGGGGATTGCATCAGATTTTAGACTTTTAGGTAAAGAAAGAGTTCAAGGCTGCTGGCTTTACCTTTGAAAAAAATAGCAGCAACCTACCCTAGCAACCTTGCCTGATTTTCAGGAAGCCAAACAAATAATAGGGGGGATGTTTTAAAGTAATTCAGTTCATACCCATAAAAAAACGCTCCGGAATTAATCCGGAGCGTTTTTAATTCAATCGGGTTAGGAAGATTACTTTGGAAGTACCACGCTGTCGATCACGTGAATCACTCCGTTTGTGCCTTTCAAATCAGCAGCAACTACATAAGCTGCGTTTCCAGCTTCGTCAGTCAATTTCACTTTACCGTTATCCATAGAAGCGGTTAGTTTTCCACCGCTTACAGTAGTCAAGGTCACTGAACCTTTTCCGTTGGTGATGGCGGCTACTACTGCAGCAGCGTCAAGGTTGCCAGCTACTACGTGGTAAGTCAAGATTTTTGCAAGTTGTGCTTTGTTCTCAGGCTTCAATAGGGTCTCTACTGTGCCTGCAGGAAGTTTGGCAAAGGCAGCGTTGGTAGGTGCAAATACCGTGAATGGGCCTGCGCTCTTAAGGGTACCTACTAGATCAGCAGCTACAACAGCAGCAACTAAGGTGCTGTGGTCAACAGATCCGATGGCGATATCTGCAATGTCCTTTCCTTGGCTAAATACATTGGCAGATAGCAACAAGGAGAAGAATAGAATGGATAATTTTTTCATTTTTTTTAGTTTTTATTTTAATTTTTATAGTGAGTGAACACTCCCGCTTTCGCTATTGTTTAAAAAATATCAAAAAACAGGTTTGCAGGGAATTGAGGACATTAATCCACCAACTGAATAAAAAATTGAGTTGAATCGCTTTCTCAAGCTGTAGCAGGTCTAATAAGTGGTAGCCTAGCTAGGAATCCCTGCCTGCCGCAGTCAGGAACCTAGATCTAGCGTTTAGGAAATGCTTGATATTGATGATTGTTATTTTATATTGGTAATCAATTAGTTAGATTTTTTAAATATAGAAAAACATGTTGATTTTGATCCCCAATTGCAATGTTTACTACAAGGGAGAAGACCAGAAATCAAATTAGGTGACACTCCTTAGCTTTCTAATTTAAATTGTGTTTATTTAAAGAACTCTTCAAAATTATTTTTTAAAAAATGACACTCATTACTTGTGCTTACAGTTTTTCGAACTATTTTAGAACTAAATAAAATTTTTAAAAACATGAAAAAATACATTTTAATTATTGCGCTTACTTTTTTCTATCTACACACGTATGCTCAAAGCACTTCCCTAACTGGTTTGTACAAATGTAGCAGTGAGGACTTGATTCGACTAAATTCTGATGGAACAGGAAAAATGGCTATGTCTTATCAATTCGATGGTATTCGTTCTTTTACGTGGGAGTATGATGGCGACGAAGAAACTATTAGTATTACTTCCGAAGTTCCTTCAGAACTCAGGTATGAAATGCAACCAATTTACTTGACTTTAAATGTTCGAATAGTTAATGGAAAAATAGCATTTGAACATTATACGCCAGGACCGACTTTTTTATATGTGAAGCAATAGAATGGGCGCTAAAAGGGTTATTTAACTGCTATTTTTTGTAGAAAGGTAGCTATACTCAATTGATTTTGGAGCTTCAGTTTCAGTAGATGGGTTGGTGTTTGGAGATGGGGTTTATGTGATTCGTGCGATGAAGGGCATTAGGATTTAGGAAAAAATGAGAAAAGCGAATCCTCTTTTAGTGTCAATAAATCGTCAGATACATAGAAATTCTTGGAATTTTCGGATTGCTCCTGCCTATTGAGATGACTTATTGAGTCAACAATTTTGATTTAATTAAAGTTTTAATTGAAAAATTCGTGGGTTTTTATTTCGGTCATAATGAATTGTAGTCATTAAAGTATTTTTGCTTTTGTCATAGATAAAAGTCTCTTTTAGTGGCTCAGGATAAATCTCCTTGTCTTCACAATTGCAACTTATTTTTACTTTATTTCCTTCTAAAGCGTATTTACACAAACATACATCTTTATAGGATTGGCCATTAAAATCCGAAAGCATTATCAATTTTGCTTCGGTATTTGAAGTGAATGCATATTGTTCTTTGGTGTTAGATTCGTTGTTTATGTATTCAAAAGTTTTACCGGTTAGTATAAATGAATCCTGTGCATGGGAGAAATTATAGGTCAACAGGGCAATTGCAGTTACAATGAGATTTTTCATTTTTTTCTGTTTCAATTGGAAGAAGGATCCCATTTGGACATGGATTATTTATCATATTTGCTTACCATAAACTTATATTTGACCACTTCCCCAATCATGAGGTGATTGAATAGCTAAAATAAATTTACCGTATACAAGTTGATTGGAAATACTCAGATCTAAAGTAGTGTTTGAATTGCGGCATTGATATCCATCACTTTTTCTACCCCATTGATACAAATCCCTAAGGCCTGTTGTTCAGTACTGCTAACTGCGTCTCTTTGAGCCCCTAAATTTCTATCCATCCAAGTTTTTCCAGTCACAGGATTTACAACATCAACAATTTCTGTTGGTCTATTATCACAGTAAACAGAGTTAGGACTATACTGATTAGCTATGGTTACTGAGTTAGAGGCCACACTTCCAGGACCTGTTCGAGCTGACTTGGTAGCATCCTCGCTGGCATTTGTAATTGATATTCCAGTTCCGGCGGTTAGCGTGGCTCTGGTATGAGGCCACGCCTCCGTATCTGGACAACTACCTTTTTTCGTAAATCTTGAGAATTTCGGTTGCGGTAAGCGCCCTGTTCCATACAGCAATATCATCCATTTTATCGGGCCATTTATCATAAGCCGAAGAAGCTTTTGCCCCAATTGTAAATGGGTTTGTGTAATTAAGGGCCTCGGTACTTTGATCTGAATTTGTAACTACAAGAACGCCATTAAGGTATATCGACTCACTACGATTATCGTAAACGTAAACCAAATGATTCCAAGTATTTATATTCAATTGTGGGCTACTTACATAATCACCAAATTGGAAAATAACAACGTTATTTCCTACTTTACCGATGCGGAAATGCCCTTCATTTGATTCTGTCGAAATCAACCTCCCCGTGGAACTGACCCCAGACGAAAGTAAAACCCAGGCTGAAAAAGTAAATGTTTCATTTCTTTTAAATTGAAAGAAATTTGTAGTTGTGATATAACCATTTCCTCCTTGTATCGCTGAATTTGATAAACCATTTCTATCACTAATAAATGGTACAGATCCTACAATGGTACCATTATTATTATTCCCACTTTCATCTTTTACATTTCCATTAAACGGATACCAAGCAACTAAACCATTTGTTGGAACCGGGAAGGTTACTGAATTTAATTTCGCCAATTCATTTTTCAAATCAGTTATTTGCGTTTGTAAAAGGTCTACATATTGTTTTGTAACGGCATCTTGAGCCTCTGTTGGGTTAGCCAAATTTTTTATTTGTAAGTTATTGGCACTATTATTAATCGCTAAAACAGCTGCTAAATTAGGTGTAGCTGCTTGACCTGTCAAACCAATTGGACCTTGTGGGCCCGTAGCACCTGTATCTCCCCTTGGACCTGCTGGTCCTGTAGCGCCCGTTGCGCCCTGTATACCTTGAGCACCCGTAGCTCCAGTAGGGCCAACCAAAGATACTCCAGATGGCCATGTTCCGTTCGCCTTAGGTCCAAATAGCGTGTTGGTTGCTGTATTGATGTAAAAATCTCCATCCACTCCTGTGCCTGAAACTGGGTCAGAAGTTCCGTTTCTTACCGATTTTCCATCAGCTCCAGCTACT
>JACCDS011906221.1_pt1 | contig 10489 bp, 3 predicted proteins | sample 7446441 | NCBI WGS metagenome assembly JACCDS01 (sample SAMN15323445, study PRJNA562643) | freshwater metagenome | isolation source: river surface water | place: USA:Blue River Watershed | collected 2017-08-17 | reverse complement strand
GGGACCTGCAGGCACGACTCGCTAGCCGATTGCAAGCGGCCAAGGCCGAAGGTCTCTCCATCTCGTGGCTGGCCGTGCGTGCGGGGGGGGCTGATTACCTGCTGCCGCTGGCGCAGTCGGGCGAGATATTCCCTCTGCCCGCCGTGCAGCCGGTGCCCTATTCGCAGTCGTGGTTCCTGGGGGTCGTCAACCTGCGCGGGGGCCTGTATGGTGTGGTCGACCTGGCCGCCTTCATCGGGGGTGCGGCCCCGGCGCGTAGCGAGCAGTACTGGGCCGAGGCCAGTGTGGTGACGCTGAATGCCGCCCTCGAGATCAACAGTGCCCTGCTGGTCGATGCACTGGCCGGTCTGCGTCATGTCGGAGCGTTTTCTGGCTCCGAGCCGCCGCCCGAGGGGGCGCCACCCTATTTCGGCAACCGGTATGTGGATGCCGACGGCAGCCGCTGGCAGGAGATCAATCTCCAGCAGTTGTCCCAGATGTCCGAATTTTTGAGCATCAGTGCCTAAGTCAAATCCTAAGGTTGCATCATGTCCGTCCTCGATAAACTGACCCATCTCTTTGCCAAAAAGACAGCGGATTCCGAGCAGAGTGCAGGTCTGAGCCTGGCGATGCCCGAAGACCTTTCCTCCTTGAATGCCTCGCGCGCGGGGGGCGCTGCGACGGCGTTGCCTGATGACCAGGGGGGTGCCCTGGACCAGGACGACATGGTCAGCGTGCCGCTGCTCGGTCGCCGCCGGGTGGGTGAGCAGCAGCGGTTGCTGATGTGGTTGCTGGGTCTGGCGCTGGTGGTCCTCGGGGCCGTGGCCTTTGTGGCGCTGACCGCTGCCGATCGCGTGGCCCAGCAGCTCAATGCCACCGGTCAGTCCCTGATGCAGTCGCAGCGTCTGGCCAAATCGGTGTCGCAGGCGCTGGTGGGCGTGCCGCAGTCCTTTGCCGAAGTGCGCGAGAGCTCTGGCTATCTGGTGCGGACCCTGCGCGGCCTGCAGGTTGGTGATTTCGAGCAGCGGCTGGAGCCCCTGGATGCCGAGCTGCAGCCTGATCTCGAGAAGGTTCTGCCGCTGATGGAGCGGGCCGAGAAGAGCGCGGCCGCCATTCTCGGCCAGGAGAAGATCCTGACCCAGGTGGGTACCGCCCTGCGCACCATCAACCGCCAGTCGTCCGACCTGCTGGAGATCGCCGAGACCGTCTCCTCGCTCAAGCTGCAGCAGAACGCCACCGCGGCCGAGATCTCGGCCGCCGGCCAGCTGGTGATGCTGACCCAGCGTATCGGCAAGTCGTCGAACGAGTTCCTGACCTCCGAGGGCGTGAGCCCGGAGGCGGTCTTCCTGCTCGGCAAGGACCTCAACACCTTCAAGGAAATCGCCCAGGGCCTGCTCGATGGCAGCCCTGACCTGCGACTGAATCCCTCCCGGGATGCGCAGACGCGCGAGCAGATCGAGGCGCTGATCAAGCTGTACGAGCAGACGCGTGCGCAGGCGGGGGCCATTCTGGGCAACCTGCAGGGTCTGGTGTCGGCGCGCAGCGCCCAGATCACCATCATCACGGACAGCGAGCCGATGCGTCGCGACCTCGAGTCGCTGCAGGCGCAGCTGGCGGCCCGTACGGGCCTGGGCACGGGGCCGCTGCTGGCGCTGGTGACTGCAGCCCTCTTCGCCCTGCTGTGCGCGGCTGGCCTGGCCCGTGTGCAGCTGCTCGACAGCCGCAAGCGCCAGGTGCTGGCCGAGGCGCAGCGGCTGGAAGCCGAGCGGCAGGAGCAGGAGGCCAAGCGCGTGAACGACGCCAACCAGGCCGCCATTCTGCGACTGATGAACGAGCTGCAGACAGTGGCTGAAGGCGACCTGACCCAGGAAGCCACCGTGACCGAGGACATCACGGGCGCCATCGCCGACTCGGTGAACTACACGGTGGAGGAGCTGCGGCTGCTGGTGGGCAACGTGCAGAACACGGCGACCCAGGTGGCCCAGACCACCGCCGAGGTGGACCAGACGTCCACGGAGCTGCTGGCAGCCTCCAACGAACAGCTGCACGAGATCCGCGAAACCGGCCGCTCGGTGCTGGACATGTCCTCCCGCATCAACCAGGTGTCGGTTCAGGCCCAGGAGTCGGCCACGGTGGCCCGCCAGTCGCTGCAGGCCGCCGAGTCCGGCCTCAAGGCCGTGCAGGACGCCATCGGCGGTATGAACTCGATCCGTGACCAGATCCAGGAAACCTCCAAGCGGATCAAGCGACTGGGCGAGTCCTCGCAGGAGATCGGTGAAATCACCGAACTGATTTCCGACATTACCGAGCAGACGAACGTGCTGGCTCTGAACGCGGCCATCCAGGCGGCTTCCGCTGGCGAGGCCGGTCGCGGCTTCTCGGTGGTGGCCGAAGAGGTGCAGCGACTGGCCGAACGCTCCGCAGACGCCACGCGCCAGATCTCGGCGCTGGTGAAGGCGATTCAGACCGACACCCAGGACGCCGTGGCCGCCATGGAGCGCTCCACCCAGGGTGTGGTCGAAGGGGCCCGTCTGTCCGACAACGCCGGTACCGCACTGGCCGAGATCGACAGCGTGTCGCGCCGGCTGGCCGAGCTGATCGAACAGATTTCGACCGCCGCTTCCAAGGAGGCCAGTCTGGCGACTGTGGTGGCTGACAACATCCAGCACATCTTCGCCGTGACCGAGCAGACCGGTGAAGGTACGCGGGCGACGGCAGCCCAGGTGCGCGAGCTCTCGCGCATGGCCGAAGAGCTGCGCCAGTCGGTCTCGCGATTCAAGATTTCCTGATACGGCAGGCTGACCACCGTCATCTGCAGGAGCACCCAGATCCATGCAAGCCCAAGCAGCCGGTAGCGGCGACAACGAACAGGCCGTCAACGACCTGGGCCCGCTGGCCTGGGTGCTGGAGGAGTTGCGCAAATCGCTGGACGGTGCGACCAAGGCGATCCGTCGCTTTGTCCGTGATGCCGAACTGGCGCGTGGTTCCGATCTGGAGTCCCTCGATGCCAGCCAGCTGCGCATCGCGCGCCAGCAGTTGCACCAGGCCGTGGGTGCCCTGGAAATGGTGGGGCTGGGCGAGCCGGCCAAGGTCCTGCGTGCCATGGAGGCCCTGGCGCAGAAGTTCGTCCAGCGCCCCGAGTTCTGCAGCGAGGATGCCGCCGCCAAGGTCGAGCGTGCCAGCTTTGCTCTCGTCGAGTATCTCGAGGGCGTGCTGCGTGGCAAGTTCGCCTCGGCCGTGGCCCTGTTCCCGCAATACCGCGATGTGCTCGAACTCATCGGAGAGGAACGCATCCATCCGGCCGAACTCTGGGCGCACGAATGGCGCTGGATCGACATGCCGCTGCCCGAAACGGCAGCGCCTCAGGGCTACGACCCCTCCGTGCGCGCGCAGCTCGATGCCGGCGTGCTCAAGATGGTCAAGACCGGCAGTGTCTCGTCGGCCAAAAGCCTGCGTGACATCAGCCTGGGGCTGGCGGCCGCCCAGCAGAAGCTGGAGCCGCGCGTGTTCTGGAAGATCTGCGCGGCCTATTTCGAGGCCATGGCGCTCAAGCTGTGTCCCAGCGATGTCTATGCCAAGCGCGCGGCTTCCCGCGTGCTGATGCAGTACACCACCCTGGCCCGCGGCAAGGACGATGTATCGGATCGCCTGGCGCACGACCTGCTCTTTTTCTGTGCGCAAGCCGAGCCGCCGAGCGCCGAGGCGGCGCCTGTGCTGGCGGCGGTGCGGCAGGCCTATGGCCTGGCCTCGTCGCGTCCGGTCCACTACGAGACCATCCAGTTCGGTCGCTTCGACCCCGCATTGCTGGTCCAGGCACGCAAGCGCATCGGCACGGCCACCGAGACCTGGTCTGCCCTCTCCGGCGGCGACATCAATCGCCTGAAGGTCGTGGCCGAGCAGTTCGGCCAGGTCAGCGAGTCTCTCCTCAAGCTGCATCCTGAAAATTCCGAACTGTCGCGTGCCCTGCTCAAGGCCGTCGACATGACGGTCCGCTCCGGCGAGCCGCCGAGCACCCCGGTTGCCATGGAGGTGGCCACTGCCATCCTGTACCTCGATGCAGCCTACGAGGACATGGACCCCACCGAATCGAACATGGCCGAGCGCAGCCAGCGCCTGGCGCGCCGGCTCGACCATGTCATCGCCGGAGGGCAGCCCGAGGCGCTCGAGCCCTGGATGGAGGAGCTGTACCGCCGTGTCAGCGATCGCCAGACCATGGGCAGCGTGGTCGAGGAACTGCGGACCAGCCTGACCGAGATCGAGAAATCGCTGGACACCTTCTTCCGCAATCCGCAGGACAAGGTGCCGCTGCACGATGTGCCGAACCAGCTGGCGCAGATGCGCGGTGTGTTCTCCGTGCTGGGGCTGGACCAGGCTTCGCATGCCACGGTGCGCATGCGCGACACGGTCGAGAAATTCCTGGTCGACAACATCGACGAAACCACGGCCCGCTCCGGTGTGTTCGAGAAGTTCGGCAACAGTCTGGGTGCGCTGGGCTTCCTGATCGACATGCTGAGCTACCAGCGGGCCCTGGCCAAGAAGCTCTTCGTCTACGACGAGGAACTGGGCGAGTTCAAGCCCCTGATGGGGCGTGACCGCGATGCCGCGACGCCGCCGTCCGTGCCGTCTGTTCCCGTTGCAGCGCCGCCGGCTCCGGTGCCGCAGGCGGTGGCTGCAGCACCCGTTGCCGAGCCGGCGCCGATGGCCGACGACGACGGTGCCGAACTGCGCGACATCTTTCTTGACGAGGCGCGCGAGGTGGTTCGCAATGGTCTGGAAGCCATTGCCGCCCTGCAGGCCGATCCGGCCGACCTGGGCCAGCAGACCACGCTGCGGCGTGCCTTCCACACCCTCAAGGGCAGTTCCCGCATGGTGGGCTTCACCGAGTTCGGTGAGGCGGCCTGGGCCATGGAACAGATGATGAACAGCTGGCTGGCCGAGCAGAAGCCGGCCCCGGCCGAGCTGCTGCAGTTGGCGGCTGATGCGATGCAGGGCTTCGGGCGCTGGGTCGAGGACATCTCCGCCGGCGCCGATGGTCTCTGGAGCGCTGCGGCGTTCCGCCAGTCGGCCGACGCCATGCGGCTGGACAGCCGTTTCGAGGCCCTGAGCCTGCCTGGCGCCGTGTCGGGTGCAACTGCTGCGCCGGCCGCCACTGCGGCGCCGGCCCCGGCACCCCAGGTGTCTGCTGAGCCGGTGTTCGAGCTGCCCGATCTGGCGCCCGCGCCGGAGGTGGATTTTGCCGCCACCCAGATGTTCGATTTCGAACTCCCGCCGGCCGCTTCCGTCCCAGCGCCTGCCGCGCTCGATCCTCTGCGCGATGTCGGTGACATCGATTTCAGCAGTCTGGCCAGTGCGACGTCGACCGTTCCCGCGGTCGAGCCGCCGGCTGTGCAAGCCGGACCCGAGCAGGCCTTTGAATGGGAGTTTCCGGCCGAGCCCGCATCGACCGCACCGGCGGCGCTCGAGTTGCCCGAGCTGGAGTTGCCCGAACTGCAGCCCAACTGGTCCGACACCGTGACCGGGGGGGCTCAGGACAGTGCTGGCACGCCGGATACCCAGGCGGCAGGGCTGGAAGCCTTCGAGTTCGAACTGCAGCCCCAGGATTCGGCACCGACGATGCTGGCACCGCCGATGGAAACACCGGAAGAGCAGGTCAAGGTCATCGGCTCCTTGCGCATCGGCATCCCGCTCTACAACGTCTACCTCAACGAGGCCGACGAATGGTCGCGCCGCCTGGTCACCGAACTCAACGAATGGGCGCTGGAACTGCACGAACCCATTCCCGAGAGCAGCATCGCCCTGGCGCATTCGCTCGGGGGCAGTTCGTCCACGGTGGGGTTCCGGGGGTTGTCCGAAATTGCCCGTGCGCTCGAACATGCCATGCAGCATGTCCAGCTGCATGGGCAGGGGCAGGCGGAACACGCGCGCGTGTTCGTGGCTGCCGCCGACAACATCCGCCACCTGCTGCACCAGTTTGCGGCCGGTTTCCTGAAAGACCCCGAGCCGGAACTGCTGCAGGCGCTGGCCCTCATCCACAGTTCCGAATTTGCGCCCATCGAGACGCTCGAGCCTGAGTACCGGGACGACGTTGTCGAGGCACCTGCCGACATCGACCTCGGTGACCTGAGCTTCGATTTCTCCAGTCCCGAACCGGTCGCGGCTGCGGCTCCGGTCGAGCCTGTGCCCGAAGCGGTCGTTCCGCCGGCGCCCGCTGCTGCTGCGCCCCGGCCTGCCGGGCCGTCGGCGCTCCAGGGGGCGGCCCAGATCGTCGCCGACGACAGCGATGAAGACATCGATGCCGTCGATGCCATCGACCCGGACCTGTTCCCCATATTCGATGAGGAAGCCGCAGAACTGATGCCCCAGCTGGGCGCGGCGCTGCGCCAGTGGGCCGAGCGGCCCGACCATGCGGGCGCACGGCTGGACGTGCTGCGTGTGCTGCATACGCTCAAGGGCAGTGCCCGCCTCGCCGGCGCGATGCGTCTCGGTGAGATGGCGCACCGCATGGAGTCGGTGGTCGAGCAGATGGGCACCGAGTTCATCCAGGCTGCACAGATCGAGCCCCTGCTCACGCGCTTCGACCGCCTGCAGGACGGGCTCGACGACTTGCGCAACGGGCCGGCCGAAGAGGCGTTCGCCACGCCGGCCCCGGCTCCGGCACCCGCATCCCCCGTGCCGCCCCCGGCTGCTGCGGCGGCCGTGGCGGCCACCCCGCAGGCCCCGCCCGCCATGGCACGTCCGGCGGTACAGCCGGCCCGGCCCGCAGCCACGGCGCCGGTGGCGGCACCGGTGGCCACTGCGCGCTCGACTTCCGGGCAGTCGGTGCGCGTGCGCTCGCAACTGCTCGACCGCCTGGTCAACCAGGCCGGCGAGGTCATGATCACGCGCAGCCGGCTCGATGCACGGCTGGGCCAGCTCAATGGCTCGCTCAGTGAACTTACGGCCAACCTCGATCGTCTGCGCAACCACCTGCGCGACGTCGAGATGCAGGCCGAATCGCAGATGCAGTCGCGCCTGGCACAGACCAAGGACACGGCCCAGGGGTTCGATCCGCTGGAGTTTGACCGCTTCACGCGCGTGCAGGAACTGACCCGCATGATGGCCGAGTCGGTCAACGACGTGGCCACGGTGCAGCGCAACCTGCAGCAGACCATCAGCGGTACCGAGGACGACCTGATCGCCCAGGGCCGTCAGGCGCGCGAACTGCAGCGTGACCTGTTGCGCACGCGCATGATGGAGTTCGAAGGCATCTCCGAACGCCTGTATGGCGTGGTGCGCCAGGCGTCCAAGGACGCAGGCAAGCAGGTCAAGCTCGACATCACCGGTGGCACGCTGGAGATCGACCGCGGCGTGCTCGACCGCATGGCCCCGGCCTTCGAGCACATGCTGCGCAATTCGGTGGCGCACGGTATCGAGACGCCGCAGCAGCGTTCGGCTTCCGGCAAGTCAGCCACCGGCACCATCACCATCAGCCTGCACCAGGAGGGCAACGACGTCTCGGTGACGTTCAGTGACGACGGTGCCGGGCTGGACCTGGCGCGCATCCGCGAAAAGGCGCAGGCCAACGGCCTGGTTCCGCCGGGACAGGTGCTCAGCGATGGCGATGCCGCCAACATGATCTTCATGCCCGGCTTCTCCACCGCCGCCAGCGTGACCGAACTGGCCGGTCGCGGCATCGGCATGGATGTGGTGCGCTCGGAGGTGCAGGCCCTGGGCGGGCGCATCGAGACCAGCACGCAATCTGGTGCCGGCACGAGCTTCAAGCTGGTGCTGCCGCTGACCACCGCCGTGACGCAGGTGATCATGCTGCGCATGGGTGAGCTGACCATCGGCGTGCCGGCCAACCTGGTCGAGATCGTGCGCCGCCTCAACAGCAGCGAGCTGGAGGCGGCCTACCAGAATGGTCGCATCGATTACGGGGACGAGCAGGTGCCCTTCTTCTGGTCCGGCGCGCTGCTGCAGGCCTCGGCGCGCAGCCATGAGCACGCCGGCAAGACCCAGCCCGTGGTGGTGCTGCGCAGTGCAGGTCAGCGCCTGGCCATCCACGTCGACGAGGTGCTGGGCAACCAGGAAGTCGTGGTGAAGAACCTGGGCCCCCAGCTGTCGCGCCTGCCCGGCCTGGCCGGCATGTCGGTGCTGGCCTCCGGCGCCGTGGTGCTGATCTACAACCCGGTGGCCCTGGCCACCGTCTACGGCGACAAGGCCTACGACCTGCAGCTCGCGGCTGCCAAGTCCGCGCCCGAGGACATGACCCGCGTGAGTGCCGCGAGCCCGGCCGCTGCGGGTGTGGCCGATGTGCCGCTGGTGCTGGTGGTGGACGATTCGATCACCGTGCGCCGCGTCACGCAGCGGCTGCTGCGCCGCGAAGGCTATCGTGTGGCGCTGGCGGCCGACGGCCTGCAGGCGCTGGAGCAGCTGGCGCTGGAGCGGCCTGCCGTGGTGCTGTCGGACATCGAGATGCCGCGCATGGACGGCTTCGACCTCGCGCGCAACATCCGTGCCGACGAGAAGCTGCGCGATCTGCCCATCATCATGATCACCTCGCGCATCGCCGAGAAGCATCGCGAGCATGCACGCGAGCTCGGCGTCGACCACTACCTGGGCAAGCCGTATTCGGAAGACGAGCTGCTGGCCCTGGTGCGCCAGTATTGCAGCCAGGCCCTGCCTGCCTGACCCCCGCCCTGCAGGCTGTGCCTGCAGGGCTCATTCCTTGCCGCTCTCTGTCCGCACCACCGCGTAGCGTTCCAGCGTACGCGCACGTGCCGCATCGTGTGCCACCACGGGCTGGGGATAGTTGTCGCCCAGGGCCACGCCTGCCGCTGCCAGCGCCAGCGGCTTGGCCAGCCAGGGGGCGTGGATGTCGGCGTCGCCGAGCTGGGCCAGCTGCGGCAGGTAGCGCCGGATGAAGCGGCCCTGCGGGTCGAACTTCCTGCTCTGGCTCACGGGGTTGAAGATGCGGAACCACGGCTGTGCGTCGCAGCCGCTGGAGGCCACCCATTGCCAGCCGCCGTTGTTCGCGGAGAGGTCGAAGTCGATCAGCTTTTCCGCGAAATAGCGCTCGCCCCAGCGCCAGTCGATGCCCAGATCCTTGACCAGGAAGCTGCCCGCGACCATGCGCAGGCGGTTGTGCATGTAGCCGGTCTGGTTGAGCTGTGCCATGGCGGCATCGACCAGCGGGTAGCCCGTGCGGCCCTCGCACCAGGCCGCAAAGAGCGCGTCGGCGTGTGGGCCTTGCTCCCACTGGATGGCGTCGTAGGCGGGGCGGAAGGCGTGGCCGTCCACGTGGGGGAAGTTGGCCAGGATCTGGAAATAGAACTCGCGCCAGACCAGCTCGCCCAGCCAGACGGCAGCGCCACGGCTGCCCTGGGCGCTGCGCTGCAGCGCCGTGGCGACCAGTTTGCGGATCGAGACGGTGCCAAAGCGCAGGTGCACGCTGAGATAGCTCGGCCCCTTGATGGCCGGGAAGTCGCGGGCCTCGTGGTACTGGTCCATGCGCTCGAAGAAGTCCTCGAACAGCCTGCGGGCCCCGCTGGCACCGGTGGCGATACGCTGCGCAGCCAGGTCAAGGGGCTCGAAACCGAGTTCGGGCAGGCCAGGAAGCGGGCCGTTCATCCCCTCAGGGCGCGGGGCCAGGGCAGCTCCCAGCGACGCGGAGCCGCGGATGTCGAGGGGATGGGTCTGGATGCGGGCCAGCCAGGCGCGTTGGTAGGGCGTGAAGACGGTGTAGGGGGTGCCTCCCTTGGTGAGGACCTCGCGGCCTTCGAACACCACGTGGTCCTTGCAGGTGTGCAGGGCGATCCCCAGGCGCGCCAGTTCGCCTCGAACGCGCAGGTCGCGGGCGATCGCCCGGGGCTCGTAGTCGTGCGCCGCGTACACGGCGCGGGCCTGCAGCTGCGCCGCCAGGGCGGGGATCTCGGTGCTGGGCACGCCATGGCGCACGATCAGGCCAGCGCCGGCTTGGGCTGCCAGCGCGCGCAGATCCGCATCCAGCTCCAGCAGGGCTGCGTGGATAAAGGCCACGCGGCGGTCGGCGCGGGGCAGGGGGTCGAGGATCTCGCGGTCGAAGACGAAGACGCAATGCACCTGGCGGCATTGCTGCAGTGCGAGGTGCAGGGCCGGGTGGTCGTCGACGCGCAGGTCGCGCCGGAACCAGACCAGGCCGCAGGGGTAAGGTTTGTCCATGAAGGCCGCTAAAATTGAACGATGGCCAATGATTCTGCACCGATCAACCTGACGAATCATTTCCTCATTGCCATGCCCGGGCTGGCCGACGAGGCATTCGCCAAGAGCGTGGTCTACCTGTGCGAGCATAGCGAGCGCGGGGCCCTCGGCCTGGTGATCAACAAGCCCAGCGACATCAAGCTCCAGAACCTGTTCGACAAGGTCGAGCTGCCGCTGGGGCGCGCCGACCTGCGGGATGCGCCGGTGTTCCAGGGCGGTCCTGTGCAGACCGAGCGCGGCTTTGTGCTCCACGATGCGCTGCAGGAAGACACCGGCGAGAAGCTGGAACCTG
>JACCDS010185088.1_pt1 | contig 10489 bp, 10 predicted proteins | sample 7446441 | NCBI WGS metagenome assembly JACCDS01 (sample SAMN15323445, study PRJNA562643) | freshwater metagenome | isolation source: river surface water | place: USA:Blue River Watershed | collected 2017-08-17 | reverse complement strand
GGAATCCCGGAACTTCAGCAGGTCCTTGGGTTCCAGTTCGCTGCCCAACTCGACCAGCGTGCCCTGATCGAGCAGGCTCGCCAGGCGCTCACGGGCGTGCATGCGCATGTGGTGGTCGCACTTAGGGCAGACCTCAAGATTACGCTCCAGCTCGGCACGATAAAGTACCTGGCCACAGCTGTCGCATTTCGTCCACACTCCTTCCGGAATATTGGCACGACGTGCAGGCGTAATGTTGCTTTTATTAAGAATGCGTTCAATCCAGCTCATTGATGACCTTTCTGTTAAAAACTGACCTGGTCCAGTCGTCTCGATACTGCTGAAAACCGCTTCAGCAGACGGTAAATGTCGCTCATTAAACCACAACCAATTAAGACTGTGGATAAAAATCTGGTCTTACCCCTGAGCAACGCCGCTGCTCAGGGTGGATTTTACTGCTTAGCCTGGCGGCGATGACGCCAGATTTCAATCACACCCGGCAGAATCGATACCACGATGATCCCGAGGATAAGCAGCTTAAGATTTTCCTGCACCACAGGCAAATCGCCAAACAGATAACCCGCATAGGAGAACAGCAGCACCCAGGCCAGCGCGCCGGTGACGTTAAACAGCGCGAAGTGGCGATAGGACATGTGCCCCATTCCGGCGACGAAAGGCGCAAAGGTGCGCACGATAGGCACGAAGCGGGCCAGAATAATGGTTTTTCCCCCGTGACGGGCATAAAACGCATGGGTTTTATCGAGATAGCTGCGGCGGAAAATCTTTGAGTCTGGGTTACTGAACAGCCGTTCGCCAAACAGTTTGCCGATGGTGTAGTTCACGGCATCCCCAAGAATAGCGGCAATGACCAACAGCGCCACCATGAGATGCACGTTGAGATCGTTACCCGGCAACGCGGCCAGCGCCCCTGCCACGAACAGCAGCGAATCCCCTGGCAAAAACGGCGTCACCACTAATCCCGTTTCGCAGAACAAAATCAGGAATAAAATGGCGTAAATCCAGATGCCATACTGCGCTACTAATTCGGCCAGATGCACGTCAATGTGCAGAATAAAATCGACCACAAAATGGATGAACTCCATAACGATCCCTTGTACGTAAGGTTAATTAATCCGCGAGGAACAATGGCCCCATCGCCGGCTGTGGTAAAGCAAAATGCGCGGGATAATCCACCGCAACCAGATAAAGCCCTTCGGCTTTCGCCGTCGCCGCTGCCAGGGTACGGTCTTTGGCGGCCAGCAGTTCAGCCATCCAGGATTCTGACTGATTTCCACAGCCAATTTCCATCAGACTTCCGACAATATTGCGCACCATATGGTGCACAAAGGCATTCGCTTTGATATCGACAATCACATAAGGCCCCTGACGCGTGACATTAAGGTGCATCACATTGCGCCACGGCGTTCGCGACTGGCACTGCACGGCGCGAAAAGACGTAAAATCATTCTCGCCCAGCAGGCACTGACCGGCACGCTGCATCTTTTCCACATCCAGAGGATAGTAAAAGTGCGTCACACCGTTGCCCAGAATCGCCGGACGTAGCCGCTGATTGTAAATCAGATAACGATAGCGCCGGGCCGTTGCGCTAAAGCGGGCGTGAAAGTCATCCGGCACCGCCTTTACCCAACGCACAGCGATATCATCAGGCAGGTTGGCGTTGACGCCTAACGTCCAGGCCGCATCGGCGCGCGGTGCCACGGTTTCAAAATGCACCACCTGTCCGGTGCCATGGACCCCGGCATCGGTGCGGCCGGCACAGAATACGCTGACCGGATGGTCAGCCACTTTCGACAGCGCCCGCTCCAGCTTTTCCTGCACGCTGCGCACTTCCTGCTGACGTTGCCAGCCATAGTAACGGCTGCCGTCGTACTCAATGCCCAGTGCCAGTTTTTTTGTCTGACCTTCTGACATCAGTACATGTACTCCTGGACCAGCTTCTCAGCGGTTTTTACGGCCATCAGCGCGCCGCCAAAACGAACGTTGTCCGCCACTGACCAGAACTGCAACAGCTCCGGAATGCCGTAATCATTACGCACACAGCCGATGCTCATTTCATCGGTGCCGGAGGCATCCGTGACCGGCGTCGGCACCTCGGCCTCTTCGCTCAGACGAATATCGGCCGCCAGTGCCCATTCTGCCCTCGCCTCTTCGGCCGACAGCGGGCGCAGGTTTTCAATGTGGACAATCTGCGCATTGCCATAAAACACTGGTGCCTGAATGCTGCTGACGGCAACCGGCAACCCGTCGTCCTGCAACACTTTACGCACCTGATCGACCAGGCGACGCTCGCTTTCTACGCTGCCTTCACTGTCCGTCTGCTGCGGCAGAAGGTTAAAAGCCAGCTGGCGACCAAAATGGTGCTCGTCAGCGGGCACGCCGTTCAGCAAACGTGCACTTTCCCCTGCCAGCGCATCCACGGCCGCTTTGCCGTGCGTGGAGACAGAGATCAGATTCGTCACCTGTAAACGGCCTAAACCTGCCGCATCGACCAGCGGTTTAATCGCCGTCAGCAGCTGGCTCACCAGATTATCTGCCACGCTGATGATATTGCGATTACGGTAATCCGCCAGCACCTGGGGATTGACGTCCGGCACCACCAGCGGCACGTCCGGTGACAGGGCAAACAGCTCACTGCTGTCGATAACCAGGCAGCCTGCACTCGCCGCTTCTTCTGCATAGCGTTCTGATGCCTCGCGACCGGCAACAAAAAAGGCCAGTTGCGCCTGTGACCAGTCAAACTCCGCCGCGTTTTCGACCCGAACAGAACGGCCTTCGAAACGTTTAATTTCACCGGCACCGTTATCGCTCGCCAGCAAATACAATTCACCAACCGGGAACTGGCGTTGAGCCAGCAGTTCCAGTACAGCGTTCCCTACTGCGCCTGTTGCGCCAAGTAGCGCAATATTCCAGCCGTCAGACATGTTGGTTTACCTCAGACAATGACATAAAAACAGAAGGCGGTGATGTCACCGCCCGGGGATTCAGAATTATCCCTACCTTCACCCGCCGTTCACGCAGGCGGAACCAATCAGGTTGAGGATAATATGGCGTTAAAGCCCAGTTGAATAAGCAGATCAGCGGTGGCCTGATCATCACAGTTCACCTGTAATGATGACCATTCACGACGCTCTTCATACTGTTTGCGCAGGCGGTCAAACTCGCCCGGTTTTGCCGCCACTTTTCGCAGTGGCGCATCATCGCGGCGCACATCATACACCAGATGCACTAACCGTTTCAGCGTTGGCTGATCGAGCGGCCCATTCAGACGGATCTGGCTGAATTCCGGCGTGGGTAACAGGCTGCCGAGCGGCACCTGCTGCGGTTGACCAATAAAGTCGCACCAGGCCTCAAAAACCTGGGTGGTGCCGCGCGCTTTGCCTTCCAGGGTATAACCGGCAATGTGGGCTGTGGCGATATCGACCTTATCCAGTAGTGCCAGGGAGAGATCCGGCTCCGGCTCCCAGACGTCCAGCACCACGCTCAGATCGTGGCGCATGTTCAGCACTTCCAGCAGCGCGGCATTATCGACTACCGGGCCGCGGCAGGCATTAATCAGAATGGTGTCAGGCTTCAGGGCCATCAGCCGCGCAGCATCCGCCAGATGCCAGCTCTTGTAAGGGCCAGATTTAAACAGTGGCGTATGAAACGTCAAAATATCGGCCTGCTCAACCAGCGTATCGAGCGAGTGAAAATCCCCTTCGTCCCCACGGTCAGCCCGGGGTGGATCGCACAGCAGCGTTTTCACGCCCCAGGCTTCCAGGCGTTTCTGCAGACGGCTGCCCACGTTACCCACGCCAACAATGCCCACGGTACGATCGCGCAACAGGAAACCGTCGCGTTCAGCCAGCAGCAGCAAGGCAGAAAAAACATACTCTACGACGGCGATGGCGTTACAACCGGGTGCGGCAGAGAACGCGATGCCCGCCTGCGCCAGCCAGGCTTCATCGACGTGATCCGTCCCGGCCGTGGCCGTGCCCACAAACCTGACAGGTTTATCCTGCAGTAACGCCGCGTTAACCTGAGTGACCGATCGCACCATCAGTCCATCAGCGTCGGCTAATTGCGCTTCGGGTAATGGCCTACCAGGTACGGCAACCACATCGCCCGTACGGCTAAAGAGTTCACGGGCGTAGGGCATATTTTCATCGACGAGAATTTTCACCACGGCTTTCCTGTGTGTTGCATTTAAGGGCGCTATTCTGGCACAAAAGCCCCGCCTTAGCCTAACCTCCCCATGCCGTCGACCATAAGGCTGGCAGAAGCATGTCAGACAGGCGTAAACTGCCGCGGGTCTGAGGCTGGAGTCATGCTATGTTTTTTCTGTTTCCGCTGTTTGCGGTATTGATTTGGTCGGTTAACGCTATCGTTAATAAATTATCGGCGGGGGCAATCGAGCCTGCAGCCATCTCCTTTTATCGCTGGCTACTGGCGTTGCTGGTGTTAACGCCGTTTGTGTTACCCGGCGTGATACGGCGCTGGCAGGCGATCAGGCCGCACCTCTGGCGTTTGATGGTTCTGGGCCTGCTGGGCATGGCGCTGTATCAAAGTCTGGCTTACTATGCCGCCCACAGCGTGAGCGCCCTGTTTATGGGCATTATTGCGGCGCTGATTCCGCTGTTAACGGTGTTGCTCAGCGTGCTGATCCTGCGGATTGCGCCGACGGTGGGCATTCTGGTGGGCAGCCTGATTTCGTTCTGCGGCTTAATCTGGCTGGTCAGCGCAGGCAACCTTCACCAGCTGCTGAATCACGGTATCGGTGCCGGAGAAGCGATGATGCTGGCGGCATCCAGCTGCTATGCGCTTTATGGCGTGATGACAAAACGCTGGTCGATTCCGTTGCCGGTCTGGCAGAGCCTTTACGTGCAAATTGCCTTTGGCGTTTTGTTGCTGTTACCCGGCTTTTTGATGACGTCAGATGTCTCGCTCACGCCGCGCAATCTTCCCCTGGTGGCCTTTGCCGGGCTGTTTGCCTCTATTCTTGCGCCCTGGCTGTGGATACATGGCGTTCAAAAGTTAGGGGCCAGCATCACCAGTATTTTTATGAATCTGACACCGGTGTTTACCGCCATCATTGCGGTGCTGTTTCTGCATGAACATCTGCACAGCTATCACTGGATTGGCGGCGGTCTGACGCTGACGGGCGTTCTGCTGGCCCAGCGGCTGCGCAGGCCGTTAACCGCGCGCAAACCGGTTAACACCGATCCACATTGAACTGGACGGTAACCCGTAGCCCGCCCAGTAACGGGCTGCGATCCAGCGTCACGGCAGCGCCGTGCCAGGCACAAATATCCTGGACCAGCGCCAGCCCAATGCCGGCGCCGGCATGCATAGCGGCATTATCCAGCCGGATAAAAGGCTGTAGCGCTTTTTGCTGCTCGTCCGGGCTAATCCCCGGCCCCGCGTCTTCAATTTGAAGCGTTCCGCCCTGGAGGCGCGCAGTGATCATCCCTTGAGAAGGGGTATATTTAATCGCGTTATCCAGCAGATTGGCACAGAGTTCGCCCAGCAACAGCGCGTCGCCTTTCACCTCACTGTGTTCATCACCCTCATAACCCAGATCAATGTATTTTGCGCGTGCCGCGGCATAACGGCTAAAGCAGGCCTCGCGGACGATGGCCGCTAAATCCACCCGCGCCATGGGCTTATCTTCCCCGTGACGGGCTTTAATTCGCGCCAGTTGCAGCAGGCGATCGGTCAGCAGGATGGTGTCATCCAGCGTATGCTGCATGCCCTGCAGGCTTTCGCGCCACTGTTCAGGCCGGTCGCTGTCCAGCGCCGTGCTGATCTGGGTTTTAAGGATGGTGAGCGGGGTGCGAAGCTGGTGAGCAGCATCGGCACTGAACCTGTCCTGCCGCGCCAGTAGCCCTCTCAGTCGCTCAAGGTAGCGATTAAAGGCGATGATGAGCGGCTGTAACTCCGACCACGGCAGGGACGGCAACGGTGTCAGCGCCGCGCCGTTACGGCGCAGCACGATGCGTGACAGACGGCGCAGCGGCCGCAATACCCGGCGCAGCATCATGCTCGCCAGTAACAGCGTGATGAATACCAGCGCGCTTTGGCTGAGTAACGCAGTGCGCATCAGCCCCTGAGCAAATGCCTCACGGGAGTGAATGGTTTCCGCCACCAGCACCAGCGCCATGCCTTCCACGCCCGAGTCACTGACCGGCTGCCATAATGCAGCCACCCGAATGCGCTGCTTCTGGTAAAGCCCGTCATAAAAATGCACTAACGCGGGATAGGCTGCAGACATTTCGCTGGTGGCAGGAATCGGGGGCAGCCCGTCATAGCCCGATAACGTCTTGCCCTGGGGCGAAATCACCTGGTAATACAGGCGGTCATTCATATTGCGCTCAAAGCTGTCGAGCACCACCCAGGGCACATCCACCTCCAGATGCTGATGACGAACCACCAGCCGCTCGGCGACGGTGCGCGCAGAGGCCAACAGGGAGCGATCGTAGGCCTGATTCGCCGCCGCCAGGCCGCTCTGATAATGGGTATAAACCGACAGAATCCACAGCAGCACCAGCGGCAGGCCGAGCCACGCCAGCAGCTCACCGCGCAGAGAGTGAATCAGTCGCATGGCAGGGTTTCCAGGCTATAGCCCAGCCCTCGCAGCGTCACAATGCCCACATCACTCCCGGCCAGTTTTTTGCGCACCCGATGGACATACAGCTCAATGCTTTCCGGGCTGGCCTCGTCCACCAGCGTAAAGGTCTGCTCATAGAGGTGCTGCCGCGAGACCGGACGGCCACGGCGCTGCATCAGCGTGGTGAGCACACTGGACTCACGCGGCGTCAGCGCCAGGGGTTTTTCGTCCAGCAAAAAGTAGCCCTCGCCGTTAAGCTCAAGCTGTCCCAGCGTTTGATTTTGTGGCGATTGCCCCTGTGAACGCCGCAACAGCGCACGCAGACGCGCATCCAGTTCATCCAGTTCGAAGGGTTTGGTCAGGTAGTCATCGGCACCGGTGTTCAGGCCGCGCACGCGGTCGTCCAGCGTAGTGCGCGCGGTCAGCAGCAGCACTGGCATATTTTGTCCCCGACGGCGCAGCCGCGTTAAGACCTCGATGCCATCCAGACGCGGCAAAGAGACATCCAGCACCACCAGCGCATAGTCTTCGCTTTGCAGGCTGTGGTCGGCCGCCACGCCATCGACCACCCAGTCCACGGCAAAGCCTTTCTGGGTTAACGCTTTCTGCAACCATCGCCCCAGTTCCGCCGTGTCTTCAACCAGTAAGAGACGCATATCACATCCTTTCACTAAACCTTATCAATGAAAGGTAAATGAAAGGTTACTGATTTAACAATTCAGCAACGCCGAATTGTCGGTGGTAATCACACTCTGGAAGAAAGATGGAGCGCACGATGAAAAAAATAATCCATACCGCCCTCGCCTCTGCCCTGCTGGCTTTAATGTTGCCGTCATCCGGCTATGCCGCTGCACCAGACAGAACGGAATGCATCGCACCGGCTAAACCCGGTGGCGGTTTCGACCTGACCTGTAAGCTGATTCAGGTTTCGCTGATGGAAACCAAACAGATTGAGAAACCGATGCGCATCACCTATATGCCAGGCGGCGTGGGTGCAGTGGCCTATAACGCGATCATTGCGCAGCGTCCTGCCGAAGCCGGTACGGTCGTAGCCTTTTCGGGTGGCTCGCTGCTGAATCTGTCCCAGGGCAAGTTTGGTCGCTATTCGGTTGATGACGTTAAGTGGCTGGCGGCGATTGGCACCGATTACGGCATGATTGCCGTCCGTGAAGATGCGCCGTGGAAAAACCTGGGCGAGCTCATGGCCGCGATGAAAAAAGATCCGACCAAAGTGGTGGTGGGCGCGGGTGCTTCCATCGGCAGTCAGGACTGGATGAAGACCGCGCTGATCGCTAAAGAAGCCGGTATTGATCCACGCAAAATGCGCTATGTCGCCTTCGAAGGCGGAGGTGAAGTGGTCACCGCCCTGCTGGGGAATCATATTCAGGTAATGTCGGGCGATCTCAGCGAGATGGTGCCGCATTTACAAGGGGGCAAACTGCGCGTGCTGGCGGTAATGGCAGACAAACGCCTGCCCGATCAGCTGGCGTCAATTCCGACCGCCAAAGAGCAGGGATTTAACGTGGAATGGCCCATTATCCGTGGCTTCTATCTTGGCCCTAAAGTCAGCGATGCCGATTATCAGTGGTGGCAGAGCGCCTTCGAGAAAATGGTGCAAACCCCAGAGTTCAAAAAGCAGCGCGAACTGCGTGGCCTGTTTGAATTCAATATGTTCGGCGCAGAACTGGATAAATACGTGAAAGATCAGGTTGCCGCTTACCGCGAGCAGGCGAAATCCTTTGGTCTGGCTAAGTAACCGGGGGACATCATGAGCGATCGTATTTTCGCCACCCTGTGGCTACTGATGTGCCTGGCAGGCCTGGTCATCGCCTGGCAAATTCAAAGCGAATACAGCTATGAGCCCGTTGGACCGCGCCCTTTTCCGCTCATCCTTCTCAGCCTGATGGCCTTCTGTGCCCTGATGCTGCTGCTGAGAAAACCGGATGACATCAAGTGGCCATCGGCAGCCACGATGAAACGTCTGGTGGCGCTGGCGGTGATGATGCTGGTTTACGGCGGGATGTTTGAAACCCTGGGCTTTCCGCTATCCACTTCGCTGCTGACTTTCGGTCTCGGCATGCTGTTTGGTGCACGTTGGTGGGCCGCCCTGCTCTCCGGTGCGGTAATGGGATGGTCACTGTTCTACGCCTTTGACCGTTTACTTGACGTGACCTTGCCCGCTGGCAGCCTGTTCAATTAAGGAGAGAAATAATGGAAACCTGGTCTTTCCTGATGCACGGTTTTGCCGTTGCCATGACGCCTGAAAACCTGCTGATCGCCCTCATCGGCTGCTTTATCGGCACGATCGTCGGCTTACTGCCCGGACTCGGGCCGATCAACGGCGTGGCGATTTTGATGCCGCTGGCGTTCGCCCTGCACCTGCCTGCCGAATCAGCGTTGATTCTGCTGGCGACGGTTTATCTGGGTTGTGAATACGGTGGGCGCATTTCCTCCATCTTGCTCAACGTCCCGGGCGATGCCGGCGCGATCATGACCGCGCTGGATGGCTACCCGATGGCGCAGCAAGGCAAAGCGGGTGTGGCGCTCTCGATCTCTGCCGTCAGTTCTTTCGTCGGTTCCACCATCGCCATCCTCGGCATCATCTTATTCGCCCCGTTGCTGGCCCGCTGGTCGCTGGCGTTTGGCCCGGCCGAATATTTTGCGCTAATGGTCTTTGCCATTGCCTGTCTGGGCAGCATGATGAGTCAGAACCCACTTAAGTCGTTCCTGTCGGCCCTGATCGGGCTGAGCATGGCGACCGTGGGCGTCGATGCCAATACCGGCGTCTATCGCTTCACCTTTGACAGTGTGCACCTTTCTGACGGCATCCAGTTTGTGGTGGTGGTCATTGGCCTGTTCTCGGTCAGCGAAATTTTGCTGATGCTGGAATCCACACACAGCGGGCAGAAAGTGGTCCGCGCCAGTGGCCGCATGATGTTCAATATGAAAGAGGCCGCCATGTCTACCGGTGCTACGCTGCGTGCCTCGTTTATTGGCTTCTTTGTGGGTGTGTTACCCGGCGCGGGCGCGACTATCGCCAGTGCTATCGCCTACATGGCCGAGAAAAAAATCAGCGGCAGCGATCAGTTTGGTAAAGGGGATATTCGCGGTGTGGCTGCGCCGGAAGCGGCGAACAATGCCTCCGCCTGTGGCTCGTTTATTCCGATGCTGACGCTCGGCATTCCCGGTTCCGGTACCACCGCAGTGATGGTCGGTGCGCTAACGTTGTATAACATCACCCCTGGCCCGGCGATGTTTACTGAGCAGCCGGATATTGTCTGGGGATTGATTGCCGCGCTGCTGATTGGCAACCTGATGCTGTTGATCATGAACATCCCGATGATTAACGTGTTTGCGCGTATGCTGACGATTCCGCTGTGGTTCTTAGTCCCGGCTATCGCCGCCATCTCCGCGGTGGGCGTTTATGCGGTTCACAGCACCACCTTTGACCTGCTGCTGATGGTGGGATTGGGCATTTTCGGCTATATCCTGCGAAAAATGGATTTCCCTATGTCACCGCTGATTTTGGGGTTTGTACTGGGTGAAATGCTGGAGCAAAACCTGCGTCGGGCGCTGTCTATCAGCAATGGTGAAATGGCTATCCTGTGGGAAAGCCCGATTGCCAAGGTGCTGCTTATCCTGGCTGTAGCCGTATTGATTGTGCCTCTGGTGTGGAAACGACTGCGCCGTAAACCCGCCCCCGTGCATCAGTAAGTAAATCTTTGTGCGAAACACACAAGCCCCGTGGATTTCCCAGGGGCTTTTGTTATCATAGCGTATTCTGTTTCCGGCGCACCCCACGCTGTTCTGTTTCCCAAGGAATCCGCCATGCAACCTGTCAGCGGCCCCGGTGTGCCGGTCGGCGATCGTTCATCTGTTAATCCGCAAACTGACGCCCCGCGT
>JACCDS010499312.1_pt1 | contig 10490 bp, 18 predicted proteins | sample 7446441 | NCBI WGS metagenome assembly JACCDS01 (sample SAMN15323445, study PRJNA562643) | freshwater metagenome | isolation source: river surface water | place: USA:Blue River Watershed | collected 2017-08-17 | reverse complement strand
CGCCCCGACACTGACCCAACTCGGGGGGGAACCGATAGGGGCAGAAGTGCGATCGCGCCAGTACACCGATCAGCAAATATCGGCTTTGCCACCCGCCCCGACACTGACCCAACTCGGGGGGGAACCGATAGGGGCAGAAGTGCGATCGCGCCAGTACACCGATCAGCAAATTAGCGCTCTACCCCCACCCCCCACACTGACCCAACTCGGGGGGGAACCGATAGGGGCAGAAGTGCGATCGCGCCAGTACACCGATCAGCAAATATCGGCTTTGCCACCCCCGCCGACACTGGCCCAACTCGGGGGGGAACCGATAGGGGCTGAAGCACGGGCTAGAAACTATGCTGATCAAAAATTTGCTCAATTACCCCCGCAAATTTTTCCTACCTCCCATATTCATTTTTGGGGCTATGCTAGACCTCCAGCAGGGAAATCTTTTCTCTTATACACGGGGTCGGCTTTTGAATTTTCTCGGATTGCGATACTCAGCCCTGGAACTCAGGGGGATACCGTCGAATTTTCATTTTTATTAGAAGCCGGGAATTATCGGCTTGCTATCTTGCATGATCGATTCACAGATAGAGGGATGGCCAGTTTTCATGTCAATAATCAATTAATAGGAAATCTGGATTTTTACGCGGCCGCTCATACTCCTACAGTCCGGTCGTATTTCAACTTTTCTATTTCTTCATCTGGCAGACAAACCATAAAAGTAATAGGAGAAGGCAGAAATCCTTCTTCCACGGCTTTTAATTTAGCGATTATTGCAATCCTAATTAATCCAAGCTAATGAACGAAATTTTTATCAGCTACTCCCGCAAGGATTTAGAATTTGTTCAAGAACTGCGAAAAGCTCTAAATCAGGCCGGGATAGACCCTTGGCTTGATTACGAAGATATTCAGGCGGCTACTGAATGGAGAAGAGAATTGCTGATGGCGGTTCAGAGCTGCCATGATTTTGTATTCATTATCTCTCCTAATTCCTGCCTATCTGAATATTGTTTGTGGGAGTTAGAAGAAGCGCTTAAACTAAATAAAAGAATTATTCCGATTAAATTTAAAGAAATCAACTCTTCTTTAGTACCACTGCCTTTAAGAGCGATTCAGTGGCTTGATTTCCAAGAATTTCAAAAAGGATTAAGGCAGCTTTTATTGATTCTCAATGCCCCTTTTGGCATTTCCCAGCAAAGGCTAGATGCTAAAATTGAAATTCAATATGGGCAAGAATTTAGAATTTTTTATCTTTATCGACAATCTTATTTAATTGGTAGATTTCCTCAGTGCTCAATAACGGAGCACGGGATAGTTTTTCTTAAAGACCCATCGGTTTCACGAACACATTTAACCTTGAGGCTAGAGCATCGATGGGAAGCTTTATCGGGCTTTATCAAGGGGAAGCAATGCATCCCCCCAAAAAATGGCACCTATCTTAATGGCCGGATGATGGCAGCTTCCAAATGGCATCCATTGAGGCATGGGGATATTTTGCAATTTTCTGCCAGTAGCGCTCTGAAATATCTAGAGCTTTCCCCTTTGGATGATGAATTTGGGGATGGGGATGATCACCCAACTTTGCCGGCGAATGATGCTGATTGAGCTTCAAGATTCAACGGGCGATCGCTTGGAGCGGGTATTCATTCCCCTTTTCGATCCACAACCCCAAGTGTTGATCTGGCGCAAAATAATTTTTATTCAAATTAGCAGCTTGATTTATCGCGAGTGCTTTTTTTACTCGATTCTTGAACCGGAGATACTGCCACCGCCTCACTGAAATCTTGCTCAATCCATTTTTTGCGTACATTCGCCGCTTTGAGCCAATCATCGAAATTAAGGCGATAGCGCCACCCCCCGCGCTCAAAGAGAAAACCAGCCAAGCGAATGGGGCACTTTGGAGCGTACACAATCAATGGGAAGTATCTCTTTGGATCGATTGTGCATCGGTATCCTTTCGCCTGGAGTCGATAGGCGATTTCTTCGATTGATAGTGGTTTTTCCATATTTATGAAAAATGTCGTTCTTTTTCTGCCTGATAGAAAAGATTTGTAATCATCCTGTAACACCCCCCGGCGCACCACTTTTTTGTAGTACGCTGCCGCGTTGCCTAGAATCCATATACTGCCTGTATTCACGGCGACGGGCTGCCATTGAACACAGATCGAATTCTTCGCGGTAGATATTACAGCGATAAATCCAATCTCGTTCGCCGTAGCGGAAAAGCCGATCGCGCTTCAATTTGAAGCTGTGTGGCTTCCCTATGCGCCCGGAAGGCTCAGTAAGGGTGTATTCTCTGCCATTGCTCTTGAGATAAATCTCCTCTGATAGAGCCGCTTGGGGAGCATCCCAATCAATCGCTCTAGCAGCCTGACCGTATTCAGCCTTTGCTTGGCAAAGTTGACGGCGGTCTATTTCGAGCAAATTTAAGTGGCGCGAAATTGTGCGATCGCACTCATAACCCCTCTCATGCTGAATGCTTGAGAGGCTGACTCCATACGGAATGAAGCCCTTCGAGACAAAAACCCGATGCTTACCCACATGCAAAAGACACTTTACGCTCCCTTGATTGGCAGAATTATGTGAGAGGGAAAATGATTTTGCATCTAGGATTTGTCCGGGTCGCGGAAGGCGGTAAGTCTTCCGCGCTTGTCTTGGAAGCTTTTTCCAGGCCGCATATCTTGAAAGCTGCTGCATCCTCTGTGCAGTGGCTGCGGAGGCAGCAGCTCTCAAAGCGGCAAGGCTTTGAATTTCAAAAATATTGATTTTGGCTGTAGCGCCCCACGGGGGAAGGCCGGAATCGTCTGGGTCTAAACCCAAGGCTTCAGAAATTGGCAGCAATCCGCCTAGGGCTACCCTTAAATTTCCCCGCTCTACTCGCCAGCAGCGAAAAACTTTTTTAGATTCTCCGACTCGAAGCCACTGATAAATCGTGCTCTGCCCACAGCCGATCCAATCGGCCAATTCCTCTAGGCTGATTTCCACAAAACCGGCACCGCGAGTGTCGAGCCAGCGCAAAAAATACCAAAGCCTAGCTTCTCCCCCTAGCCCGGCCACAATTCGAGAGTGAATCCGCAATGTGCAGCGCTGGCGGATGGCACGAGCAAAAATTTTGTAAGGCAGCAGGGCAAAAAGTAGATTCACGGTTTTTCACTTTTTTGCCCCCCGCTCAAAAAACCCGATCGGATTTTTGAGAAAATTTCTGGTAAGTTGTAAGTCACTTTTGTTGTTTTGCGCTTCCGGTTTGACGAAAGGCTTTTATTGCATCCATGCAATTGAAAGAATCCGGCCGGAAGGGCAATTTCCTAAGATTTTGCCGAATCTCTCAATCGCTGGATTTAGGCTGCGGCCTGAATTTGGGGAAAAACGAAGAGCTCACAGCCTCACGGCTGTGAGCTCTTCACCTCGGACTTGCATCTTTGGCTCCCCTGAAACTCAAAAATCTTGAGGCCGCGCTTGTATAGCCGCTTTGGGCGATCGTATCGTGCGATCGCAAATTTTGGATCAGTAATTCTACGCAAGCGAAAAAAACGATCTGATGCTAGTAATAGCCGAAATTGCCATACCGGCAAGGCTTTTGCCATCTCTGCAAATTGCAAATGAGTGTGAGTGCATGCCGTATCTCCCCTCACGGTGAGGGTAATTTGGGGGGCTTCAAGATTCTTAATCCTATCCCCTGGCTGGAAAGGTGCAGGCGGTCGGGTGAATTTTTTCATAAATTCACCCCTCAATTAATTTTCTGATTGCTTGCACCTTCTCTTTAGCCTTGGGGTATCCAATGCTTTGAGAAGCCATTATCACGTTTTTGGCGATCCAGTCGTCTGATCGCTCTTGTGCGATCGCCTCCAAAATCTCAGATAAAAGCCCAATTTCTCCCCCTGCAGGAGTTCCAGAAAAGCCAGTTTCGATGGGCTGAAAGTCGCTTGGGGCTTCGGTTTCAGGGGTTTCGGGGGTGGTTTTTTCGTACTCCTCCTGTATCGGAGGTAAAACCTGTGTACAACTTAAAGAATTCTGCTGAATTACCCGTTGGATCTCTCGGTACGGGGGAAGTTGTACCGGAATATCATCCGCCAGTAACCGAGAGCGATCGCCTTTCAACCACTCCTCTAATTCCCAATTTTTCAGCTTTCGGGCATGGGCTTGAGCTTTTTTCCCTAGGCGAATTATCCGAAATGAATCAATTACCCCCTTATCGCCCTCGATGCCAAAATTAGCGGCGGTGTCATTTTGCGCGATGGCCAAGATAAATTTCCGGACTCTTCGGCCGCGTTTACCGTGCTTAATCAGCCACTCAGCAGCTAGGTCTACCTCGCCCACAAGCAAGGGGAATTCTTCAGCAATTGTTACAGTATCAAGCCCGTTGCAGGCGTTACTTCCCTCTTTACCTCGTTTGATGGTTCGCGTCTGGAGGTCTTCGAGGTCAAGGCGCATCGCCTCATTTATCGCTAGAAAATCAGCACATCGGCCTATTACTTCCAATCCCTGCCATTCATCGGCGGCAGCATCGGCGTCATAAATCCGGATTTTGCCGCCGATCGAGTAAGCGATGTACATGGCAGTGGTTGTTTTTCCGTCTCCACTGCCACCGATTAATATTCCGTGTTTGCCCTCCAATACTTCCAAGATGTCGGTGCAAACTTCAAAAGATTCTGATTGAACACTCTTCACTTCAATCAATTTACTCCCTTGCATCCCCCCATAAGGCAGAGCATCCAAAGGAAGAATTAGATTGCAATAAAAAGCCTCACTTAGCGTAGCTAAATGAAGGCTCAATCTTGATAATTGCTTCCAGGAATATATTACTATCCCTGGCACGGCTACCGCTAGCTTTGTAGCGCTCCATAGCGCCCATTGTCCTACTTTATCCCCTATTGATAAGGGAATCTCGATCCATTCCTTGCTCATAATCTGTAGCACCAATCTAAATATTCCCGGCTAAGGCAAAGCACTAAATTAGCCATCACTTGATACTCTTCGGAATACTTGGGGTAAGTATCCTTAATATCGCTAAAGATTGCGATTTCATATCTGAGTAAGTTTGGGTAAGGCATTGGTGAGTACCTACTGAATAATCATCATTACTGTGCAAGCACCCGCTAGGGCTAGCGTCCCTTGAATGCCTATAGCACAAGCTACGGCGGCTACAGGTAAAGCGGCGGCGGCGGCGGCTAATCCAATTGCAATACATCCGATACAATTAAAAAGATTCATCTTCTTATTGGAGTGTAGGGGCATCACAGCCCCTTTTTTGTGTGATTAAATAGCCAATCGTGAATGATTGGCTAAGGATTAGGGTCAAGAGGAAGGCTAAAAAAATCATTGCCTTCCTCTTATCGCTATTGCGGTAGAAGATTTTGTATTTCCCCTTTTTTTTCTGAATTAAAGTAGGGGGAATCTTCTTCATACGCCAAGATTAATTGAGCCTATTGATTGATTGATTGCATCATCTCGAATTTCTAAAATCACTGAATCGCCCTCTTGGATGTAAGGGATTTGATTTAAGCAATTGAGATAAATTTGTTCGTCAACGTCAAACTTCTCTTTTTTGGCGACTTCAATCGCTTCTAGGTAGTCGCTCTCGTCAATAAATGCCCTTTTAGGTTCTTTCATCAGTAAAAATTCACCTCTTGCTCGTGGATTACATAACCAATTCCGTTTTGGTCTAAGCTCACTTCGTACTCTGATAAATCCGGTTTTTCGTCCTCTTCCTCTTCGTAAATTCCTAAGTAGTCGTAGATTCCATAAGCGTTATCTTCGTCCTCTTCGTCCTCCTCGTCCTCCTCTTCCTCTTCTTCCTCTTCGTCTTCTTCGTCTTCTTCCTCCTCGAAATCTACTTCTTCAAAGGCAATATCAGAAATTTCATTCCAAGTCTGGATAGCTTCGAGTTCCCCTTTTTCTTTAATAGACTCTTCTTCACTGGCGACGGCTATCTCTAAGTGTTCGGGGGTACTCATGATGAAAATCTCCCCAGATCGAGGCGGGCTTGAAGCACTTTTCGGGCTAAAGCCTTAAGCCCGAGTTGTGACCAGTCAGGAATGGGGGCCGCTTCCCCCCGATCGGTAGCCTCCTTATTCAGCTTTTGAGCTTCCTCTCTATACTCTGCAAACGATTTCGCCATATAATTCCTTTGGGCTATGGCCCGATATCAAGATGAAATTCGAGGGCAAGAACTCTGATCCAGTTCCTGCCCTCAACTTGTTAAAGAAGGCTGACACGATAGACCTTGTTTGATGCCGCCGGGGGAACACCCGTTGTGGTTTCTCCGGTTGTCAGGTCGCAGAATGAAGATTTTGATTTTTTGAAGTACAAACGTACTGCATCAGCATCAACCGCAAAAAGTGAATTGCAAGCGAGTGATGCCCAGATGTCTTCCCCGATCACTTTTCCCCGAAATTCAACAATCTTGCCCGATACAGCATTAGGCAAGAGTCCCATTTTTCGAGCTTTCTTGGGTTTATCCTCGGTCATTTGTTCAGTTGGCATGGGTTTATCGTTCCTCTTATTGCGTTTTGTGGCTACAGGTGTTTTAGGTTCCTGTTGTTCTAGTGTTTGATTGCCATCCTCTGGAGTCTCCATTGTTTACTTGGTGGGTGTATGTGTACGTTACTTTTCACTTACAAGGGAGTTACTACGGCTCTATACGGCGCTACGATTTACTGAGCTAATCGCTGTAATCCTTGCTGTGAAAGGGATTGAGAATCGGAGAAAGCTACGGCGCTACGATTTACGCTTTCAATCCTGATAATTAATCTATCACGGCAATCGAATAATGGATAAATCCAGTAATTAAATTTCTATATAATCTATCGCTTAATTGAATGAGAAAATAGGGGGGTAAATTTATGTATAGAGGTGAAATGCCCCAACTCAATACAAGCCTGCCTACCGCTTTACATCGGCTTTTAATCAAGGTGGCTGCTGAATCAGGTAAAAGTTTGTCTGGCCTGGCGGCGGAATGCATCGAAATCGGATTAGACCATAAGATCGAAGCCGCTAATAAACGGGCCGTATTCCTGGCTATGGAGGAAAAACGGCAGATGCAGCAGGTCGCAGAAGAAGATGATCAATAAAAAACGAACCCGGCTAGGGGGTTCGTTTTGGATCAGGGTGTTACTAAGTGCGATCGCTATTTCGATCAGTTTTGCCTAGTACAATAGTACCGGCTTGAACTAAATAATGTAGGCTCCTGCTTTATCAGGTATGGGGAGCTCGCCCTCGATGCGTAGCTCCTCTTTTTCGTGTTCGGTGCGATCAGCCAGCAGTTCGTGATAAAGATTTTCTGCCTCTGGCTGTGCTTCCCAATCCAGAGATTGCAAAAAAATTAGCATCTCATCGATAAGGGTATTTTTAATCAAAATAGCCATTGGTTATCCTCCAAATCCTTTGGGCGGCAATTGATTTGAGATTGAAATCTCAGTCATTTTGTGCATTCGCACAGGACGTCTGCATCCTTCAAAGTAAATGTTTTTGAAGGATGAGTGTCCAAATCGATTTTCTATTCTTACAACCTTGCCAACTCGTCCGTGTTGCAAGTCTTTCCGTACCGATACTTCATCGCCAACTCTTAAATCTCTTGCTTTCATTTTTTTTGCTGCTTTTGTTTGGTATTCGCTTGAAAATCAAAAGGGAATCGCATCTAAAATCTCCTTTTGCTCTTTAGTTAGGTCTTGGTCATGCCCCTCAAATTGAGGGGCATTGAGGGGAGCAAAAGGCTCTCGAAGCTTTAAAAATTCCCCGTTTGTGGGGTCAATTAATCGGCTTCTGCGCTGGTAGATTGCCTTAGTAATCAGGATGTCATCGGTGAGGTAGCGTACTACTTCCCACTGTTTTTTATCCTGCCAAAGCTCAGGGGCTAAAGCGCCACTTCCTGATTTTCCCTTGCCTAAATTAGCAATTCCTAATTGATTAAGATTGTATCCCGCTCTCGTAATTCCTTTGGTGTATTCTCTGGGCAGCCCCGCAGCTGCCCACACTTCACAAAGCAAATCGTAATCTGTTTTAATTTCAATCCCGTTAGCCCTGCATAGGGCATCGTCGAATTTTAAGGAATTGAATCCTACTATTAAATCTGCTTGATTTACGGCTTGCTGAAATTTATCGAAAGTATCTTGGGTATAAATGCGAATTGAATTATCCCAAGATAGCCAAGCACCAATCAGTGAAATGCCCATATTACTGTGGTCGTGCCAGCCGTCGCAGTATTGGTAGTTTGGATTTCGGAATCCATCCCTATCCGGGATGCACTTAATAATTTCGCAATCATAGATGAGAGTTTTGCCGTTATACATGGTAAGTTATTGGTGACTTTCCACTCATTTTATCATGCCTAGCGAGAAGCCAAGAATCCAAGGATATCTAGAGCCTGAACTATACGAACACTTTCAGCGCTGGAAGGCTGAATCCCAGATTGAAGGCGATTCAGAAGCCTTAAATAAGCTATTGCAGCAATTTTTTAATCTAGAGCCTCAGCCAATAATTGAAGAAGCAAGATTGAGGGAAATGGTGCAGGATTGTGTCAATGAATGGGCTGCAACTTGGGAACTTTTCCTCCAAGAAGCTTTAATTGCCAGGATTCCGCCTAAGCAACAATTTGAAGATACTATACAAGTATTTTTAGAGCAGAAATTAAAACAGCCAATTGTAGAAGTATTAGAGTTGAGAAGCAAGATTGAATCTTTTGCCTCTCGATTAGAACAGCTTGAAACTTATCAAGAATTCAAGCAAAAAAAAAAGATTGCAGCAATAGGATTGAATCAAAGTGATTTAGCATTGCGATTGAAAGTGAATAAAGCCACTCTCACCAAAAATAGAGAAAAGCCTGGATTTACAGAATGGACTCGAGCGAAAGACCCCCAAGGCTTAGGGTGGGAGTATTTAAAATCCAAGGAATTATTTGTAATTGTGGAAGATTAAAGCAGCTCGATCGCTTTCCTCATCCTCTCCGGGTTCACGTCGATGTATCGCTGCACTGAGCTAATGCTTCGATGCCCCGTTACTGCCTGAATCGTTCTAATACTAACTCCCGCCTCATCCAATCGGGTAATCAAAGTTCGCCGAAATGAGTGTGAACTAATCCCCCGGCCTCCTAAGCCAGCACGGTCAATCGCCCCCCGCAAAATCTGATCAGCCGCCTGAAAAGTAATGTGCTTACACGGATTATTCTTAGATGGAAAAAGCCACCCGTTCACTGGCGGTAGTTCGTAGCCCTCCATTGTTTCTAGCAAGGCCGGGTGAAAGGGCACTTGGCGCGTATGTCGAATTCCCTTAGCCGTCGCCTTGCGCGTACCGGCTCTAAAGGTTATTTCCTCCAGGGGCTGGCCCTTGTGGTTGAAAAGGTCAGAAATCCTCAGTTGAATCACAGCCCCTAGTCGCTCGCCGGTGTAGCGCAAAATATCAAAAAGCAGTTTATCTCGCTCTCTATTTAAGTGCTTACGAATTTTCGAGAGTTCGTACTCGGTTAGTATTTTCGCTTGCCCCGATCGGTTATTCTTGCTCATAAAAAGTCTGATTTTTACTTTCAGTTTTGGTGTAAAATCGTATAAAACTGAAAGTTAGGTTAAATATTAAGAATTAAAAAGGCGCTTCAACCCTTTACTACACAAGCATAACAGCCATTTGCACTAGGTTTCAGTTTTGAAAAGAAGTTAAAGTTAATTGCTGTACTGAAACCTGTTAAATTGCAGTACATCGATACTACTAATTTTTATTCAACTATGACTGCTTTCTCTTCAGCCGATTTACCGGCTTCCGTAAATTCAGTGGAAAAATTGGCTTTGTGGGCTGCCACCGTATTGCAACACTTGAACCCCTCGCTCACAATTATTGAGGAATCAGGAAAGGCAGAATTAGCAGCTCAATCAGGCCCTTTTTTCATTGCCGCCGCTAATCCTCCAGAGTGGAGGGTGATTAGTCGCAGCAGTATCGCAGTCGCGCCAACTTGGCAGCGAACCGGAAAAATTTGGCAGCATGCGATTGATTTAAGCACTACGGCAATTCCAGCCGAGTTTAAATCTTGAGCTTTACAACGCTACCTCTTCCCTCGTCTCTCCCCCGGCCTTCAATTAAGCCTGGGGGGAATAATATTGTTCCTTGGAAATTAAAACCACCCGCCGGCCTTCCCGCTTCGCTTCCCCGTGCAGTTCCCGGCACAGTAGTTAGGGGAGCAGCGAGAGCTACCCCAAAAAAATTTCCGGGCATTGCTGGCAGTTCCTTGCAGTTGCTCGATCCAGAAATGGCTTGCCTCTTAACGGGTGCTTGCTCACAATCCCAAAAAGAACAATTAAAAACTTCAGCCGGCCCGGCAAACTTGCACTATAAGGGAGGCAAGAAAAATACTCTCTATATTGTTGAAAGTTGGGGGAGTTTATTTCAAGAATCCACCCAAACCTGGCTGCCTGAAGGGTATTATCAAGTCGAGCTGCAAGGCCCTTTAGGCCGAATTACCGATACAGGGTATTTATATTTAATTGAATACGCCGGCGCAAAATATCAAAACCTTT